>Ga0209087_1001548_pt1 | contig 13528 bp, 10 predicted proteins | sample S_130805_EF_Meta_FD_187321 | JGI IMG/M metagenome (GOLD analysis project Ga0209087, IMG submission 187321) | Freshwater microbial communities from Lake Simoncouche, Canada to study carbon cycling - S_130805_EF_MetaG (SPAdes) (version 2) | ecosystem: Environmental > Aquatic > Freshwater > Lake ...
GTTTTTCACTGATACTAAGGAGATCTGGAAGGCAGGTCCTTATTTTCAAGGCCATGCGACGAATGGAACTATGGCGTGGACTAAGGCGTATGCAGCTAAGCATCGATATGATGAGACAGTAGCCTTTGCAGAGGAGAAGTCTTTCCTAGAAAACTATAAGAATCCCCTTGTGCAATTAAATCCAAAGACAGTTATGCTAGTTATGAGTCACTCAGATAATACCTTTGATAAGACTGAACTGAGATATGTTGAGAATAAATTATTAGTTAAAACTCCCTTACTCATGGTTGATTTCATTAAGGACCCTGAACTACATGAGTTCTTTTATGGGCTTTGAGGTTCAAGGAAGGTTAATTACAATGATCTCGGTTCGCTTTAAAAGCTTCGCTAATAAAAAGCGTAAAATAAAAAGATTTTTGCACGCTTTTTAAAAAAAGCGTAGTATAGTCTAAACAATTATTCTCTGGTTAGACTAGATCACTCCCATGTCAGCCCGAGATGACTCTCTAAATAAAATTTTAGAAGTTTATGAGCAGCCATTGATTCACGCCGTAACTGATACGTCAGGATATGCCGTCCAACCCAATGAAATCAAGGTCCCCTTGAGACCCCATCAGCTCGCCATGATTCATGCGATGCATCAGAAGGAGCGCACATGTATTGAGGGATTCACTGTAAACAATGAAACCCATTATAGTCAGACGGCAGTCCTAGGAGACAAGGTCGGCTCAGGAAAAACCTTAACAACTCTCGGCTTCATTGCCCATAAGAAACGTAATCCTATAACTTCCGTATTTAACACAATTCACAATAAGTCTCAGACAACCTTCTGGAGTCAGAGGCCTGTGCATAGCCTTGAATGCTCTGGTAATGTTCTTATTGTAGTTCCTCATACTCTCTTTCACCAATGGAAATTTGCCATACAACAGCAAACCACCCTATCTTTCTTTGAAGTAAAGACTACTAAGGCTCTAGAGAAGGAAGATTTTAATAATCTTATTAAGACCCGTGATATAACACTGATGTCTAATACAATTATAAAGACCTTTATGGCATCTGAGAATCGTCATGAACTTCAGTGGAATACTATAATTTATGACGAGGTCGACAGTATTCATTTCACTTCCACTGTTCCCAAACCACGTGCAAATTTCTATTGGCTTATAACAGCAACATGGCCAAATGTTCTCTTTCAAGGTCATTATATGTATATGTCGAATACATTCCTGGCTCAGAGGGCAGCAGCTGGCCTACATCCTGATTTAGTTGAACTCCTGCACCAAGATCAAGTGACGAATGGTTCCAATTTCTATTCACGTTATGATATTAAGAGTGCAAGCTTCTTCTCCGAATTCTTATCTAAGCATCCATCGCGTGGGCACCTAGTCTTGCGGACAAATAGACACTTTATGGAGCAGAGTTGGAAGTCTCCTCCTATTTTAGAGCAGCGCATTATTTGTGAGACACCTGTTTCTCATCGTATCATAGCACAATATGTAAATTCGGAAATCCAGGAACTCTTACATGCGGGCGATATTCAGACGGCTCTAGAGAAACTTGGTGTAAATAATACAAGTCAGTCTTCTCTCATTAGTGCTCTCTGCGAGACACGTGAAAAGGAGCTCGATCGTCTTGAGAAAACCCTCGTATTCAAGGAATCTATTGAGTATTCAACGCCCCAGGCAAAGGAGCAGGCCATTGCAACTCTGAAGACAAAGATCTCTTCAATTAAGGAGCAGATTGCTTCTCTGAAGCAGCGAATCTTACATGTGAAGGATGAGATTTGCGCAATTTGTTTTGAAGAGCCAAAGGTTCCCACGTTTGTTCTCTGCTGTGAGCGCCTCTTCTGTGGGGCCTGTATTATCAATTGTATTCAGAGAAATCCCTCGTGTCCTCTATGCAGATCACCTCTTGATTTCAAGCGTCTCAGACAATTAGAGGCCGATGGTGTGGAAGGTGCTAAGGAAAATACAATAATTGAACAAGTTCCAGAACGCAAGCCAAAGAAGAAGGACGCCTTACTCAAGCTCATCACAGAAAATCGCACAGGGAAATTCCTTGTCTTCAATCGCTATGATAATCCCTTTTTAGAGATTGAAGGACAGCTCCTAGAAAGGGGTATCAAGGTTGCGACGGTAAAAGGCAATAAGGATCATATTTCTAGCACATTAAAACAGTTCGAGAAGGGGGAGATACAGGTTCTTCTGATGAATAGCATGCAGGCAGGGGTTGGGATGGATTTGAAGTCAGCAACTCATGTGGTGCTAATGCATCTAATGAAGACAGAGGAGGAGCGGCAGATTATCGGTCGTGCAATACGCCTGGGGCGCAATGAACAACTGAATTTAGTGCGTTTACTTCATGAGGGAGAAGGGCGAGAACATACTGCCTAATCCTTGTAAATACAAAGTTGTTTAGGAATACTTATAGATTCTATTTTTTTAGCCTGGGCCGCCGGTAACTTGGCAGTCTTTGCCTGAATCACTTGATTTAGCTTTATCTGAATATCTTCAATTGCACAATCATGCTCATCTGAGAATTGAACCATCTGTTTCCAAGTATTGTACATAGATGATTGTCTTGTTAGAACCTGAGTAAATTGCAGCTGGGCAGGTGTAACTGTCTGGGTGATAGGATATTCAGATAAGAAAGCATTTGTAATCTTGAGTTTCAGCTGGAAACTCGGCCTCAGCAGATTCCAGTTCTGATAGAAGAAGGCCCAGTAATCTGCCTTGTCACTCAGATCAAAGAGTGCGAGGAACTCCTTATAATGTGTCCAGGGGTTTTGCGCAGAATCCAGTCTCTTATGAATATTCTCATGAACACAGAGACCTGAGAGATTCCCCAGATTATTCTCAACTTCTGGAATAATAAGTGGGTCCCAGTTTTCATAGAGACACGAGTGACTGAATCTCAAGATTTCCGTGCTAGGCTCCTCCTCGGTTGCCTCATCGGCAATAAGTTCAGGAGCCTCCTTTTCATCTTGACCTCTTGAATTGAAAATGGAATTCGAATCACATCCCTGAAGTGATCTTAAGATTACTCGTAAGTCAGCGGTAGCTAGGACCTCGGACCTTAGATTCTTTCCTAGCCAGCTTTGAACAGTTTGCACAGGAAATTCCATCTGAATATAAGTGCTCAGACGGACAATATGTTGATAGACGCGACCCTTAATCTCGTTGCAAATGAGAAGTAGGGGATGTGTTGTATTTCCTGGCTTCCAGGCACGCATGTAATCCAGGAGCTCACTGAGACCACCTTTCTCGCCGAGGCTTAGACCATCAATCTCATCTAAGAGGACTGCAAGCTTGTGTTTATTACTCTCGGGAGACATGGATTCTAAGACCGATTTCTGAACGAGCAGGGGAATGATTTGTTTCTTGAAAGCCTGGCCAGAGCGAGTATGGCTTGCATTCAGCTCGACTATTCGGTATGTTTCCTGTTTGAGAATTTCTCTAGCAAGTGTTGTCTTTCCTACGCCTGGAGGACCAACGAGAAGAAAGGCGGCAGTTGTCGGTGTTTTAAGCCATCGTCTAAGTGCATTTTCTACACTTGGATGAAGACTTGTATAGTCCATCTCTTTAAAGAGACTTTTAACTCTTTAGACTCATGAGCGCACCTTATATTGAAATAAGGCACTGTTGCACTGCTGCATTTTGAGCATCAGCCTTGCTAATTCCAACACAAGAATCACCATCCCATACGCCTTCCCATGTTAATCCTGCGCGTTGACAGGCATCGCAAATAGTTTGAAGATCATCTGCTGAGGTGGTAGCCTTTATGTCATTAGCTGTATACTGAAATACTTTTGTAGTCATTGATGCATCTAGTGTGCTGATTGACGTTGGGAATACCTTTAGAAATCCGCTTGCCGCATTTGTAGGAACTGATACGCCTAATAAATCAACGCAACCGGGCACCGTTGTTTGTCCTGACTTGATATTAGGGACGAATGTTAAGAAATCAGGGCACATATTAATTATTGGTGGCCAATGCTTTAGTTTTTCCTCTGGAGTTCCAAACCAGCGTAGCCCATAATAGAGAAATACCAATGATGTTCCAATACAAAAGACAACACCGCGTATATTGCCGGTAGAGGATACCGCATTTGTTCCGTAGACTACAAAGATTACACTCAGTATGGCGTAGATAAGTAGATACCAGTTTATTGCAGAAATACTGAATCCCGTTTTATTGTTGAATCCGTAGACTAGAAATATCGCAAGTAAAATGATTATCCAATTTACATTAAAACTGCTACCTCCTGATGAAAGCATACTACTTAGCTTTTTTAAAAAAGATCATGAAGAAGCATTACTGGCCTAAAAAGTAGTATACCTTTTTACTATAAGAATGAGTCAGAGTAAAAAATATACCTGGAAGCATATCATTGATACCCTTGTAATTCCAGAGGGGAAACTAGAACAGGAGCATTATTATTCTGCAATTGACTATTTCTGTAATTTCTACAGTGGTGACAATCCTCAGATCCTATTTCCTGAGGAGAGTGTTAAATATATACAAGCTGAAATCAAGGAGGATGCAGAGCACAAGATACGTCTAGCATTGAATGAGAAGACTAGAGAAGATCTAAGAAAGAACTGGCCTGGATTTGATGATTATATCGAGGGCTTAGGTAACCGCGGTAGGCCACCCTTTTAGTTTTTGCTAGCTTTTTAAGCTTTAAGCTTTTAAGCTTTTTAGAAAAAAGCTAGCAAAAACGATATATTAGAAAACGCTTAAATCTTAATCTCTTGATTAAAATTTAAGAATGTATATGCATACTCTGCTATATGGCTTATAAGTTGCCAGGCATGTAGGCCACCTTGGCGGGAGTGGCGGCAGTCACCCAGCTGTTGCCTGTGGCCAGCTCAATGTAGGCACTGTTATACTTAGATGCGGCACTGCCAACTACGCCATCGACACCGGCAAGTGGGCTAGGGCCCACAATCTGCACCTTGCGGAAGGTGCGGTTAGAGGAGACCACGGTCCTGCCCATATCCCTTAGCAGACCACCAGCACCCAGAGAGCTGATGGAAGATAGGTATACGGAGTCTAAGGTGGTGGCAGCACTGGTAAAAGAACCAGGCAGAAAGGAACCACCAGCACCAGTGCCCTCAGTGTAGTTCAGCATGGCGGCTCTGCAGTCAGCTAGGGGGACGAAATAACCATTAGTCTGCTTTTGGCCACTGAATCCAGATGCATTAGCCATTTGCTTATACTTCCGGCCTAGAAAAAAGTTTTTATAAACCCGTTTTTTTGCCGGTAGGGAAACTTACCTCCAAACAGAATGGATCAGTCTGCCTTTATTTTACCCAATAGCAATCCGCCGCCGGTAGGAGGGATGAATGGACGCGTGAATCTTGCAGCACCCCCAGGGGCCGGTGGCCATGCCGAAGTTCCTGGATTTTCCTACCGCACCCAAACCGAGAAAGTCTTTGCCAGTGACGCACTCCGTGGAAATTGGGAAGTAAATGCCTTATCTAAGGCATTTTTTAGCAAGGAGAATGCAGCTGCGATTCAAAATGCTATCCGTAAGGCCGTATATGAGAAATCGGCACCGAAGCACTATGTAATAGACAATCAATCCGTAGATGAACTTACCATTATTATGAGAACCATGTTTCTCCAGTATTCTCAGAATCTGCCAAATAACATTGCCGGTCAGGTTGCGGATCTCAATGAAAAAGTATTAAACTGGTCAGTTCCCCATATTTTATCAGCCGTAGATCATTACCAGTATTACTTGAATGATATCAGCCATATGCCGGTGCCCCTGGCCAGGTCAGTGAGCCTAAGTTCCGCTGGAACCAAGACTCTGCCATTTAACCCCCTCATGTAATATTTATGACTTCAGCTTAACCACCCTCTTCACCTCCTTCTTTAGCGGAGCATCACCCAAAGCAGCCTCGCGTGTCGCCTGTAGCGCCACCCAAGACTTCTCAAACCCATCAAGATCCCGGAGCCACAGGTTCTCTGCACTCGTTGCCCGTAGAAGCTCAAGTGCAAGTCGAGCGGCCTCAACATGCTTCCTCGCCTCCTCCACCGCCGAAGCCTTCACCCTATCCATCCGCATCTTCAGCAAGTAATCATAGGAATCCGCCACATCAGGCTTATCCATGGCATCCAATGCCGGTAGCTTATGAGCCTTCATCGCCACCACAATCTCCTCATCGGACTTACGCCTCAGGTCAATACGGTCATCAAGCAGAGCCTGCAGAAACCGCGCCTTCGCATCAAACTCCACCAGCTCCCTGTCGAGCCTAGCGAGCTCCTGGGTCTTCCTGGTCTCATAGCCGGTAAGGCGAACCTGGTAGTAATCCTCCATCATATCACCCACAGTGCCATAACGCTTGATCTTCATCTCAGGACTGAAACAGACCATGTTCGTCGTATGCCACGTGGTGTTCAGCTGCAGCATCTTCTCAGCCGCTGCGGCATCAGTGCGCATCTCGAAGTAGGTGTCATTGTTAAAGTAGAGCACGAACTTAACCTCCGTATCATTGTATAGGTCATCGAATGACTCAAGAATTGGCTTCACGTCCTTCTCCTTGTCACCCGTGCATAGGGTATCCAGATAGACCTTGTAGTCCTTGGTCCACGTGCCCACTGGGAGCTCCGTGACCGTAATAGTATGCTTCACATCATCCCATGTTGCCTTGCCCTTGGTCACCCAAGTGCTGTCGGCGGTGCGGTGGATAGTGCCAGTGAAGCCATACCACCATGGCTGTAAGATAAGCCCAGCGAGCGTGGGGCGCCGCATGAACAGGCGATCACGCAGCAGCGACAGAACATCACTGGGATTGTGAGGGGGGATATTGGTGGAGAATCCCGTGCCAATCCCCAGAGCACCATTGATAACGAGCAGAGGCACAACTGGCTGATAGAACTCTGGCTCAACTAGCGCACCGTCATCGTCTAGATACTTCAGAACACCTGAATCCTCCTTTCTGAACATCGAATCCACCACAGGCTCCAGCTGAGTATGGATATATCGGGGCTGAGCTGCATCCTGACCGCCCATCAGCCTAGAACCAAACTGGCCAATGGGCACCAGAAGATTCACATTGTTAGACCCAACAAAGTTCTGGGCCATTCCTACGATAGTGGAATTCAGAGATGCCTCACCGTGATGGTAGGCCGCATGCTCTGAGACGTAACCCGCCAGCTGGGCAACCTTAATCTCTGAGCGAAGGCCACGCTTGAGAGAAGCCCAGAGAATCTTGCGCTGGGATGGCTTCAGACCATCCATCACATGCGGCAGAGAGCGCAGATTATCAGCGTTAGAGAAGTGAATGAGCTCGTCGTGGATGAAGCGATTGTAAGGGACCTTCCCGCCCTTGACGACGGCGAGAGTGCGACGGGCATCAAAGGTCTTCAGCCACTCCTTCCTGTCATCGGCACGCTTCTTTGAAAAGGCAAGGCAGATTGCATCATCAGAGAGATCATCCCACTCATATTTCATGTCAAAGAGATTCTTGAACCACTCACGGGCCTCCTGAGCAGTGGATGTGCCCAGACCCTTATAATACTTCATTGTTGCGCCTCTTACAGCTGCCTCACCGCCATTGGCCTCCCTCCATACATCAAACTCCCCCTGGGAGTAAAACGACTGCACCACGCCACGACGAGTGAGCTTGAGCAGAGGAGTTGCCAAGCAACACAGGAAGCCCTTCTGCAGCAGAGAAGGCCAGAAGGTGTGAAAGAAGTTCATTAGGAGGCCCTTGATATGCGAGCCATCATGATCCTGATCAGTCATAATCATTACGCGACCATAACGAAGCGACTTGGCATCCTGGTAGACCTTGCCCTGCTCCAGACCCAGAATCTTCTTGATTGCAGTTAGCTCCTCATTCTTATTGAACTTCTCCTGGCTAATGTCCTTCACATTCAGCATCTTACCACGGAGAGGGAAGACACCCCACTTCTCGCGACCGACCACTGCGAGACCTGCAATGGCGCTGGCGGCAGCTGAATCTCCCTCAGTCAAGATAAGAGTAGTATCAGGCGACTTGGCCGTGCCGGCCCACAGTGCATCCTCCAGCTTGGGGAGACCGCGCAGTGTCTTGCGCTTGGAGCCATCAGTCTTCTTGGCATCCTTGGCCGCCTTGGCATCCAGAATTGACTGGGCCTCCTCGAGCAGACCAATCTTTACCAGTAGATCAGCCATCTTATCGGACTTGAAGACCGACCCGAACTTGCCAGCAGGGGTAGTCAGAGTCTCCTTGGTCTGGGAGTCAAAGGCGGGATTTACAATGGTCGCATTGATGAAGAAGACCACTGAATCCTTCAGCTGCGCGGGCTTGATATCAATCTTCTTCTTCTTTGCCAGCTCAGTAAAGTTGCCGAGCACTGTCTTGAGCACAGACTCAACGTGCTTACCACCCTTGCGCGTGTTAATGCCGTTGACAAACGAAATGTGACGATCATCAGGAGAATCATCCTCGGCGAAGAGATTTCTGGCTAGAACGGCACCGACCTCCCAACGCTCACCGCAACGCTCATAAGCGTGTGTGGTGCCGTCACGAATAAAGAGATGAATGAACTTCTCAAAGGTATTCGTGGGGACCACGGTGCCATTCCAGGAGACCTTGACCTCCTTGCCGGCCATGGCGGCCAGCTCAATTGCACGCGTGTGGAGAACCTGGATCATGGCATCCAGGTCGAGCCCAGGGAAACGGCTCAGATCAGGCTCATAGGTAATCTTGACGAATCCCTTGGCGGCCTTGTCGGCCACAATGCTGGGCTTGGATGCACTGGCCATGTGGTCGGTCCAGACCTGAGTGTAGCGCTGTGCGGAAGCAGGGTGGCGAGTGCTCAAGGTGAACTTGTTGCTGAAGATATTGGTGAGCTTGGCACCGTATCCGTTCTTGCCACCGACAATCTTCTCCTCGTTCTTGTCATAGTTGCCACTGGTGAGAAGATGACCAAAGATGAGCTCAGGGGCGTAGACCTTGTGCTCCTTGTGGAGCTCAATGGGAATACCGTCGCCGTCATTCTCCACGGTGACGGTAACGCCGTTGGTTGTATCCCTTGCTACGCTGACCTCAATGTGCTTGATGGGTTGCTTAGTAGCTGCGCTTGTACCTTGACCCTGAGAACGAACAAGTGCATCACGTGCATTTACAATGATCTCATCGAAAATCTTGTAGAATCCAGGATTGAAAGCGACCTTACGGTGAGCCATCTTGCTTGAAGTAGCATCATAGACCCAGCGGACCTCCTCATGAGTCTCAGTGCTGCCTACGTAGGTGTCAGGCAGCTCCAGAATGTGCTCACGGTGGGTATGCTTCTTATACTGATCAGCCATCTGCGTATGTATGTCAAAGGCAAGGGGGGACCATTGGGTCAATTTTCAGCCCTGGCTTTAATTATAAGAGTAATATAGATGAATACAAGAAAGAAAAAAAAGATACAAAGAAAAACAAGGAAGCTATCTAATAGTTTAAATATGCAAAAAATGCCGATAGTGGTTATATGCTGGAATGATTTAACTTATATCAAAAATATGGTCGAGCAATTAAAGCACTTCAATCATCCAATTATACTATTAGATAATCATAGCACGTATGAACCATTATTTGAATATTATAAAGAAATTAAGAAAGAGTTGGGAAACAAGATAACCATTCGTCTACTAAAAAAGAACTATGGAAATACAGTTTACTTAACATTAAAACATACTTTACCAAAAGTATATATATTGACTGATCCAGATTTAGAATTAAATAAAAATATGCCAAAAAACTTTGCAGAGATTTTGTTAGAACTCTCAGAAAAATACAAGGTATACAAGGTAGGATCTACAATTGAAAAAATAAAGAAAGAAGATTTAATTGACTGTCCTGAGTATGGATTTAATTGGACTAGACCAAAAAGTCTAATAAAGAATGATCACTATAAAATATATCATGATTGGGTAGATACAACATTTTGCCTAGTCAATACTAAATATCAAATGAAAAAGCTAGATCTTAAACATCATTATATGGATTCTACGAAGCCAGCAATTCGCATAGCTGGAGATTTCTCAGTAAAACATTTGCCATGGTATAAGGAGTCTCTATCTAAAATTCCAAAAGATGAACTCTATGCATATGTGAAAAATGCAAAATCTTCTACACTTGTTAGAAAATGTATTGCTCCAAGGTTAAAAAAACTAACCAATATTTATACATTTGAGTATTAGAATTAAGGATACTCCTAAAGGAATACGATAAAATTAGACATTTCCGACCACCTTGTAAATAATATCTTTTCTTAAATTAAGAAGGATGTTATCTATAATAACAGCTTGTTCCAGGCCTCAGAATTTGAAACAAATATATGAATCTATTGATTTTTCATTGGTTACCAAATGGTATATTGTCTATGATACATCGCGTGGCAGAAAATTCAAGCCAGTGTTTGGTGCCGAAGAAAAAATAAAGGAAATATCCTGTGATAAGGAAGGATATGCAGGTCATCCACAAATAAACATGGCGCTTGATCTTATAAAGGAGGGGTTCGTCTATATTATGGATGATGACAATATTTTTCATAAGAAATTCTGGAGCTTGTTTCCCACCTTAGATCCTCAATATGTCTACACCTGGGACCAAAATAGAATTCAGGAAGATCGTATAATGAAGGGTGGTATAATTGAGTATGCAAAAATAGATACTTCACAATTTATTGTGCCAAGAAATCTTATTGGTTCTATACGCTGGGCAGTGCATAAATCTGCAGGGGATTTCAGATTTATTTCACAGATTTACAAGGCCCATGAAGATAAATTCAAGTATATTTCTGAAGTGGCCTGTTATCACAATTTTATTCCAAAGGTAAAGGTAGCCATTTGTTTTTTTGGCCTCACTCGTTCTCTTAAACTTACCCTGGATTCAATTCAGGAATGTATCTTTGATCCTCTAAAAAATCATGGAATTCGATATGATACCTTCTTGCATACATATAAAATGAAGACACCATTTTCAAATCCTAGAGCTGGAGAAAGGGATTTAATCTTAGATGCGGATGAATATAAGTTACTCGAACCAACATATCATATGGTAGAAAGTAAGGAGGCAGTCTCAAAACAAATAGATTTGGAAAAATATAGGACGCATGGAAATCCCTGGGGGAATGAAAAGCGAGCGGTAAAAGGAGATTTCTCAACACTTGATAATCATATCTTATATTTATGGTCTCTGAAACAATTAACTAAGATGTGGCTTGAAGCAAATGCTAAAACCAGATATTCCCATATTATATATTGCAGGCCAGATCTTCTTTATCAGGTTCCTCTAGATATATCCTGGTTCTCCTTTACTTCTAAAAAAATCTGTATTCCAAATTTTGGCTTAGTTGAAGACATGAACGACAGATTTGCCCTTGGTCGTCCTGAACAAATGGCCCTATATGGAAATCGTTTTAATGATGCACTTACATATTCTAAGAAACACCCTCTGGCATCTGAGGCCTACTTAATTGCCACCATGCGTAAGCATCGGATTAAATACGAACATGTGAATTTCTATTTTATTCGTGTTCGAGCCAATGGAAAGAAAAATGGCGTGGATGTTACGCAAATTAAAACTTTGACGCGGAAATTAAGAAGTTCAAGAAATAAAACTAGGAAAATAAAAATAGGCCTGTATTAGATATGTCTTGTGGGGTCAAACAATATGGTGGTGCCAAACAAGTTGGTGGTGCCGCAATGGCCCCTTTATCTTATTTAAATCCCACCTACCGTGAACCATCCTCTAGTGCTGGACCCCATGCTCTTCATTCTCAGCCCGGTCTCGCCAGACCTTCCATGAATGCCACTGGCGGTTCGCGTTCTAGAAAGATACGTTGCACAAGAAAGCACAAGCACACGAGGCGTTGTTTGAAGCGCGCCACAAGAAGAGGTGGATTCTTCCCCCCAGTATCAGTGCTTGGATCATTTATGCGGAGTGCTCCTACTCTAGCGGTCCCCGCTGCAGTATCGGGCTATCGTATGCTGCGTAATTACAAGAGTTCCAGTAAAAATAGAACAAGAAAGAATTAAATATAGTATAGAAGTTGAATTAAGTCAATCATCTTAGATCACTGACTTAATTCATAACCCGGCCATTTCATTTAATATTAGCTTAATTTCTGCGCGTCTTTCTCTTGTTTCTGCGCACCTTTCTTGTTACCTTGTTTCTGCGTCTACCACCCGAAACCTCTCTGGCGCCTCTAAGAAAATTCTGGTGACTTCTTAATACTTCTGCAGACGTAAAAATACCAAGAATAGAATCTTCAAAAGTAAGTGTTTCATCAGATGTATACTTATCAGAATCACTTAAGATCTTCATTGCATTATTTCCAGCCATAGTTTCTGGTAATCGACCAAGATAAGTTAAAAAGCGCACTCTTCCACCTTCTGGTATGCCTGGAGTTCCTTCTTTATAGTTAAGATATTGTTGAAATACTGGATCAAATTCAAGTTTTTTTATCTTATCGGCTTCCACATACTTTCTTCTTGCATCAATAAATTTTGTATCCTTCCTTGCATTATTATTTGTCCTTAATCCTGTAAGTCTAAGTAATCCGCTACTCGCTGCCTGTAACGGGCTACTGTGTTTATATCCATAATTAATAGGTTGATATGAATGCTCGCCAGCTAATTCAGCCTTTTGCCAAGGTAAGGGCTGCTCATCAAATTTTTCTAACTGTTGTTCTTCGGTTTCTTTAACATAATCCTTAATAAACTGAATAATTGTATTTTTTACAAAAAGTGCCTCTATCTCTTCTGGTGTTGCTGGACCCATTGCCATTAGATTACGATACGCCATTCTACTAATATAAAGAAAAAAGCGCGCATTTCTTCTTTATATTTGTCATACTATTAAATATTATAAGGTGTTCGAGGGAACTGTTTTTGCGTTATTTCGCCTAAAGCCGGAAAGCGTCCGACAATAAGAAGAGATGACATCCATACAACAAAAGGCAACTCCGAATGCCAACGGAAACCTTTTTGAAGTTAAAACTGTCCAGTCCGGTGCCTTTCGCACTCTGATTGAGGCACTCAAGGAAATTCTAACTGAGGCAAATCTCGAATTCGACTCCCAGGGTATGAAGATTGTTGCAGTAGACGAGACTCATACGGTCCTGGTCTACCTCAGACTTCATGCAGATCGTTTTGAGAACTTCTACTGCCCCGTCAAGCATGTGCTCGGTGTCAACATGATCTACCTCTTCAAGCTCATCAAGACCATGGGTAATAATGATAGCATGACTCTCTATCTGCCAGCTAATAACCCCAATAAGCTCGGTATTCGCATGGAGAATACGGAGAAGTCTCAGGTGACCAACTTTTTCCTGAAGCTCTTTGACACTGATGTGGAAGATATCAATATTCCCAGCCTGAACTTCACCAGTATTATTCACATGCATAGCGCGGATTTCCAGAAGATCTGTCGCGACATGAATGTGCTAGGTGAGAAGATGGAGATTACGAGCTCTGGGTCAAACCTGATTTTCCGTTGTGTGGGCGATTTTGCTGAGCAGGAGACCGTCATTGCGG
>Ga0209087_1001549_pt1 | contig 13527 bp, 14 predicted proteins | sample S_130805_EF_Meta_FD_187321 | JGI IMG/M metagenome (GOLD analysis project Ga0209087, IMG submission 187321) | Freshwater microbial communities from Lake Simoncouche, Canada to study carbon cycling - S_130805_EF_MetaG (SPAdes) (version 2) | ecosystem: Environmental > Aquatic > Freshwater > Lake ...
AGTTAACAGTTCCGCCCAAGGCGCTTCGGTCATCGTTGTCGCTAAACAAGAAGTTTCGGTGTTTGTGCCGAGGTCCCTTTGAGCGGCCGGCCAGTCTGCGCGGTCTAGTAGGCGCCCTATTCGTTGGTAGGTGTAATCGCCGGCGCCTATCGCCTCAACTTCGGGTTTGTTAGCGGCTTGCAACAAGGCGACAGAATCAACCGCCGACACTTCAACGATGCTTGTCGTATTTGCTTCCCCTGGGTAGGTAACGTCCCATTTTTCGACGTAGCCAACGAACAGGCTAAATACGGCGCCTTCGTAAGTTGCTTCAATGTTGACGGGTACGCCTGGGAGAAGCTGAGACACGCCGCCGGCAACATACGGACTCGCCAAGTTCAAAGGGTCATAGTCGCCGGAACGGTTATCGAGCGTAAACGTGCATCGGCCGGCTTCGGTTCGGAAATACGGCCCTTGTTGGCTACTACTGCCACGGATTATTTCAACGCCCGATTCGTGCAATACGTCAGTTGTTATTTCGGTCCATTCTTTGCCAAACGTTCCGCCTAGCGGATAGCCGACAATCGTTGGCGGATCCGCTAGGCGGCCTTCGGTAGCGTCGTCAAGTGTGAACGCTTCAAGCGGCGCCGAAGTAGCAATTTTGATAGCCAACGTCGGCCACGGCATTACGCGGCCCGCCAGGTTGAACCGTTCCGAGCTTCATACCGTTTCACCATGTCAACGATGGTCCGCCCAATTTCGGCAGGGTCCCCAACGCCGGCAGTTACGTTGACAACATAAGTAGTTCCGCTGTTAGCGGTTGCTGTTCGAGCTGGGGCGCTTCGCATTGCTTTTACTTGTGCCAACGATAGGACCATTTCGCCGGCTTGCAGTATGGCGGGAACTTCCGAACCGATACGGCCGGGAACAATTCCGCCGCTATGTAAGCGCGGTATTTGGAACCGTTGGCCGCGCCCAGGTAGGCCGGGAATGTCGGGAATTGTTACGCCACGGCCGCCAATAGTGGAGTTCCAAATGTTTTTGATTGCGTTAGCGCCGGTTCTAAATGGTGCCGTCATAGCGTTAGCCAAACCTGATAGTGCTCGACCGATAACGCCTCCGACGCCTGAGAAAAGGCGGCCGATTCCCGCTATTGCTGCACCGATTACGCCCCTAACAATGTTAAACGCTCCAACAACAATGTTTTTTAGTCCACCAAACGCCGCCGACCAATTGCCGCGAAGAATGTTGGCGAACGTTTGAAAAATGCCGGTTATTACCTGTAATACGCCACGAATAAACGGTTGAATCGGTCCCCAAATCGCACGAAAGAAATTAGCGACATATCGGAACACGCCAACCCAAATCGGAATAAGCGCCCTAGCGACTCTGATAATCGTTGAAATAACCGCAGAAATGTAAGCGCCAACGGCCTGCATAACAGGAATCAACATGTTTTTTGCGCTTATAAACGCGTTTATTAGCTGGGGCAGTATTTCGGTTTTAAAGCGGTTAAACGCCGTCATAAGCGCCGGCAATACAACGGTTTTAACGTAGTTAAACGCCGCCGCCAGTTTGTCTTTAACGACGGTAATCAAGTTGTTAACGCTTGTTCGGAAACCTTCGTTTGTTTTGTAGAAGTAGGCAAACGCTGCAACTAGTCCAACAATTGCCGCTACAACTAGCCCAATTGGCGAAGCAATAAAACCAATTGCCGTTGCGAGGGTTCCGGCAATAGCGATTAGCGGGCCCAGGGCGGCCACAACTACGCCCACAATGACAATTATTTTTTGGATGTTTGGACTCAGGTTGGAGAATTTGCCGGCTAGTTCGGATATGAATTTGGCGGCCTTCGTAACGAACGGCAACAGAACGGTTCCGATTTTAGTTGCGGCGTCCTTAAGGGAAGCGGTCATTGTCCGCTGCGCGTTGGTGGCGCCGTCGGCGTTTCTGGCGTAGTCGCCTTGTATCAAGCTCGACTGTTCAGTAAGCAACGCCAAGGTTGCTTGCTGTTTCTGCTGCGCCGTTAACGTCCCTTCAACTTTTTTACCTGTTTGCTCAAATATCTTGTTTTTTAGGGCCGTGTCGTTGATAACAATTCCGTACCGTTTCAACGGTTCCATTTCGCCAGTTAGGGCGCTTCCGATTGCTTGCGCGGCTTCGGGAACACTTCCACCAAACGCCGAAGCGAAATCGCCGGCGAGCTGCGTTAAATCTTGCGAAGTTTTGGCGGCGCCTTCGGCTGTTTGTCCGCCAATTTGCCGCAACCTAATTCCGAACTGGTTAGCCCATTCAACGGCTTCGCCTTTAGCAAGGCCAAAGTTTTTTGCGCTGTTAGACGCCCAGGAGTCCATGCTGCCGGCCATTTTGCCGAACACCTGGGTGCTCATTGCCTGAGCGTCCTCTAGTTCGCCGGCCCATTTGACGGCGGCGCCGGCCCCAGCGACAAGCGGCAACGTAACGCCCATCGTCATGTTTTTACCGACGTTTCGCATAGAGGAACCAACGGCGCCCATTTTGCTAGAGAATTTCGCTAGACCGGATTCGGCATCGCCTAACGATTTCTTGAATTTGTCGGCATCGCCGGTAATAACAACTTTTACTTCGTTGCGTGCCATTGGTTCTCAGTCCTTCGTTGCAACCATAAACACGGCGCCAATTGGCGGGCATTTATTAAGCCGGCTAATAAACTCTCGCAGTTCGCCTAGCGTGAGTCCATCCACCTGTTCAGGCTGTATCCCGAACCAATGCGCCAGTTCCGGCAAATGCCGCCTTAGTTCCCGTCGAGCGCTTTTGGGGTATCGACCTCATCGGCCAGTTCGTCGTCGACCATTACTTCGATTTCGGAAGCCAAACCCATAGAGTCTGCTACTTCGTCAAACGTTATTTCGTCGCCGCGTGAAATTCGGGCAAGAAAAACAAGGGCCGCAATATGGAAACCGGCCGGCGATTCTGAAACTTCCTGAATTACTTTTGTGAGCACTAAACCGGACTGGCGGTAAAGCTCTAGTTCCATTCGAGCGGAAATGTCCGACATGGAAAACGGGTAACGGTTCCCGTCCACCATTAGCGTCATGGTGAAATCGTTAGCGCTTTTTTGTTTCGGGTTTACTGGCGGCATGGTTTGTCCCTCATTGGTGCTTATTCCATACCTAAACCTAGTGCGTTAGCCGTCGTTCGCATTTCTGCGAAATACATATCCAACAATTCTTGTCGGTCGGTTTGTATTTGGTCAGCAATGACGTAAGGGCCAACGCCGTTCAACAGGTCCCAGTTGTTACCTACCCATTCGGGAAACTGTTTGCCTGTTGAGTTGTTATAGCGTGCTCGAGCGTACCAACCAGTTTGTTTCTTTGTTCCCATGTAAGCGGCAATTGCAAACGGTGCGGCCGCCGTGTTTTTGATCGACAGAACCGATTGGCGTTGAGTCCCTTTACCCAGCAACCCGCGTTGTTCTTTGCGTTGCTGCGCGTTGCCTTTGCCACGCGTCCGGCCTTCAAGAAACTTGGCTATTTTTTTATGCGATTCCCGTAACGCTTTACCGGCGCCTTCTACCTGCATTTTGCGTAGGCTGTTACGCGTTTCGCGTGCTCCGTAAATCTTTAGCGCGGGTTCCGGCATCGCTTACGGCGTGGCGTCGGAAGTGCGGTAGGCGAAGCTGATTGGTTCATCAGTTCCGTTATCTAGCACCATGCCGGAAACGGTTTGGGTGAGCATTTCGCCGCCGCTTACGTTGGCGTCGGCTTCGGTAATGTCTACGGCCGGCAAAGTGATAGTTACGCCTGGGTAGGTTCCCGAGGTCCCGATAACGCTAGGGCCGTTGACGGTAAACACAATTGCGGATTGTGTGCCGGCGGCTGTTGTTGCTACAGACTTATTAAATTGAGTCCAAGCATTAAAATCACATTCAAATTCGACGGTTAGTTCTGGGAAATCGTCGCGCGGCGCCTGCGAACGCTTTGTTGAGTTCTGCAAATAAAGCCTGTCGCCCTTAAGGTTGTTACTGCACTTGAGACTGAACGACATGATTGGAACCGTTACGGCGTCAACGGTTAGCGAAGCGCCGGCCCAGCTAAGAACGCTCATCGCTGAGTAGGAAGCGGCGGCCAGTGAAGTTCCGCTAGTGCAATCCTCTGCGATGATTTCGGCGCTAAACGTGAGTAGTTCCTCTACCGAACAAGACAGTTCCCAAGATTCAATTTGGCAACCTTCAACGGTAAAAGGTCCGTCGGTTACTGCGCACGGTGCGAGCGCCCGGTTTACCTGAGTTGTAAACGAAGTCAAACAAACGTCCGGTTTAATGGTGCCGACATGCTGATAAGCGCCTGTTGTTGGGCCGGTAGTGGTAACGGCGCCCAATGCACGTTTGAGCCAAACGCCGAAACTGTTTGAATAAACTGGAAATTCGACGCTACCGGCGACGCCAGTAATTCCGGCGGCGTATTCGTCGGAACGGTGCGTTTGTTTGTCTGCTCGAAGTGCCGGCGTCCGAGTCCTGAACCGCTCAGGGTTCAAACTTTCCGACAAGTACGGTTGGAAACGATCAACCGTTACAGCGGTTCCGTAAGTTGTTTCGTCTTTGGTTCCGAGTTGGCTTTCAATAGGCATTATTTGCCGTCCTCTGTATTTGCGGTTGGTTTACCGCTTTTCGGTTTCGTTTCGGTCCAATTGTCGAATTGCTCTAGCAATCGGGCGGCTAAATCGTCCGACACTTCTACCTTGTCGCCGTTCTTAACTTCGATCCACAAACGCGGCCCGGTTTCAACTTCTACCGACGGATGAGGACCCACATATTTAATTGCTTTCATTTCACCATCTTTCAAGCGATACGGGTATGAATGTTAACGGTTAGCCGCATTGCGGTTCCGACGCCTTCGGGATTCCACCAACGGTTAGGGCCGTCGAAGCGGCTTAGCGTTGCGGCGACTACGCCGTCTAGGCCGTCGCCGTTTACAAGCGCTTCTAGCCGAGGGTGAGCGGCTACTACGTCCCGCACTAGTTCCGCTATCTGTTCGCAATCGCTATCGGCGTAAATATGGGAATCGGCCCCAGGGTCCCAGGCCATACACAAAAGCTCTACTTCGAAACGGTCATCGTATTGTTTCCGGCCGGCTGTTAGGTGCGCTACTGATAGTTCGCCGGTTACGTCCCCAAGGATCAACAATTTTCCTTGCTGCGGATCGCGTGGCGGTCCTTGCAAAATTGTTAGTTCAGGGTCCGCGTTCGCCTGGTCAAGCAGATAAGCCAACCTGTCCAAACTTGCTATTCGTTGAAGCGTTGTCGGTACTGGCATTAGGCAAACCCGATAAGGACTGAACCGTAAGCATGTATTGTTGTGTCCAAGCTCATTGTTCCGGTGTAACGGCCGGCGGCCCAGTCCGGCGTTGAGTAACGAACTGTGTTCCCGTCGGCGGTTTGTTCCCAAAGCAAATCGCGCGGCGCCTGGGCGCCTCTGCTCAACAGTTCGGAACGGATCGCTTTTTTAATTTCTCGAACTAGGCGCGTTGGTGGCCTGTCGTGGCCGTGCTCGAGCTTCACAACTACAGGTTCCCGGTTAAGAAATGGGAAACCTGACTTTCCGTGAAGTTGATCGCCTGCGAGTAGTTCAAAGTTTGTGAGCGATTGCGCTACGCCGTCTACAGAAATCGCGACAATGCTTCGCGCCTGGTTGGTTCTTAAAACAAGGTTGTTTGAGTCGTCGCCTATATGGGATTCGCTAGCGAACGATGGAACAAACGCAACGTTTGCGGCTTCCTCAACGTAGCTAGTTACTTCGTCCCGAACTTCGGCTAGTAGCCAGTCAGGAAAACGTGAAACGTCATCCAGTTTTGCTTCGGCGCGTAGCGACGCCAACGTGCAGTAATGGGAACCGACTACTTGCACTTCCATTACTTGTTTTTCGGTCAACGAATCAACGGTTGCGTTGACTGTTATTACCAAATTGTCCAAGTTCGTTGTGTGGTTCGCAACGGTCAACGTGACTTTGACGCGATTACCGCTAACCGTTGTTGTGGGCGCCGTTAAAGCTGCGCCGGTACGTTCGCTAGTGGCCGTGGCGGTTACAGCGCTAGGGATGTCATCAAATGGTTCTGTAAGCAAAATTACGCTTGTTGCTTGCTGAACTCTCATTAGTTCCCCTAAACGGTTTTCTACACAGTTTCCGGTTGCCGCCACCAAAAGACATGTAACACGACTACTAGCGGCAACCATTGCAACGGCAAGTTTTTAGCGGCCGCTAACGCCATTATTGGTCCCGCTGCATACTGAACCAAACGCACTTGATCCGTCGCTACTAACAATTGCAAATGCGCTAAACCGATTGTAACCGCCGTTTGCGTTGAAATCGGAACAAGCGCCGCCGCCGTGGCGCCCCACGGCGCAACCCATAGCCACGCGTCACGCCATCTACCTTCCCGAAACTGCAACGCGCTGCGTAAAGGGTGGTCGTGGATTTCTCTTAAATCGCTTCGAGCTGTAACCGAATCTAACGCCGGCCGTTTAATCAAAGCGGCTACGGCAACGGCCCCGAGGCCGATAAGCGGCAACGGATGCCAAACCCATAACGCAACCCATGCCGGCGTTGTTTCTTTAATACATGCCGCCCATAGAACAAGAACCACGCAAATAAAGGGTTGATTGTTGACGTATGCGCCGGCGGCTAACAGTCCTAACGCCATAGCGGGCAAATCAACGCCAACTGGCCGAATAGCCTTCGGTCCCCAAATCCCCGGCAAAGCCAATAACAGGACGGTAGCGGCCGCCGCAACTTGCCATGAACTAGTGACGCCGAACGCCCAACAAAACGCCCCAGCGGCCGCTAACGGCCACGAAAGCAACCAAACGAGGCGCCATAGCGAAACGTCATCGCCACAAACCGCCGGCAACAACCAACGAAGATTGAACGGCCTCGCGACTTGATGGCCGGCGCCCGCCAACAAATAACGGGCGGCGTCAGGTCCCATTTTCGTTCATTGCTGAAACGGCCTGAACAATGATCCGTTCCTGATCGTAAATGGATTCACCTACCCAAAGTTCCTTTAGGTGATTCGTAACGATTCCCGTATGAACATAAATCGGAAAACCTTTAGCAACGATACGAACGCAAGCCGAAATGTCCTCGCCTAACAGGCTTCCGTCAGTACCGCGTAAACGGTCATACGGCCGGCCGCCGCTAGCTTCACAAATCGCTTCTATGACGCTTCGGTGCATGAGAATAAAAGCCGTCCCAGTGGCCGCACATTGAACCATTGCGTCGCGTTCGTAATTGACTACTCCGGTAAACCGCTTTACGCCGTCGTCATGTTCTACCCAGTCGAAAATGGTTGGTCGAGCTACACAGTGGTAACCGCCGAGGCCGTCCGGTTGTAGTTCTTTCCATGCGAAACACAAACCGCCAACTACGGGCCGTTCCGTTGGATCGGCGGCCGCTAGCAACCTGTCGAGCGCGTCAGGTTCGAAACCCATATCGGCGTCTACCATGAATAGCCATTCAACGTTGTCGTCCAATTCTAGGAATTGTTCCGCCAGGCTGTTTCGGCCTTCAACGATTCCGCCTGAACCGGAACGAATCGACAAGTATTGGCCTAGCCGGCCGTCCATTTGAAAATCGCGCATTACTAATTGCATTAGCGATTGGTGGAAGTTGTGCCCAACGTTGTTCGGATGAAGATAGGCAAGCGCTACGTCCAACTTTGGTTGGCGTTTCGTGGTGCGAGGTTGTTTAGGCATTCTTTGTCCGCCGCGTTGTTCGCTTTTCCCCTGGTTCCGCCGATGCGGACTCAACAGGCTTAGACACGGCCGGATGGCCCTTAACGATTGTTGGAGCTCCTGCGAATAGGTGCGGGTTTGCTTTTACGAACGGGTCCGAAGCGTGCCACGCTTCGCCGGTTTGTAGAACAACTTTAAATTCGTTCCAAACAACAACGCAGTTTGCTTTAGCAAATAGGTAATCCACTTTTTGTCCCTTCTAAACAAGTGTGGCGGCCAGTCCCAAAGGACTAGCCGCCACACTATGTCATTCCGACCTAGTTAGGTCAGGTCTGCTGAAGCAAACGGAACGCCGTGTCGTCAATTGAGTCGGCGCCAACTCGCTTGTAGGCATACCAACCGCGTTGTCCGGTTGGCCGGTTGTTGGTGAGGCCGAACAGATGCGGGATTAGCTCAATGCTAAGGCCGATTCTATCGACGATGTAATACTTGCTGAAATCGCCCACGACAAGCATGTTTTGTGCTGCGGTTGCGCCGTTGAAGTCCGGGAAGTAGCTAGAAATAACTACCGGACGGCCCTTAAGGGTGTCGATAGTTCCCGACAGGTCAACGGTCGAGTCCGCACCATAGGACGAACCGAAAGCGGAAATGTCGTTAGCAACGTCGGCGGACATGACCCAAGTGGCGTTGGCCTTCGCACGGTCTGGCAATGCTGCCCAAACCTTACGAACGTCCACGGCCGCAAATGCGCCATCGGTTGTTAGAGCAACTTCGACGTTTGTGTTTGCGTCAAGTGCGGTAATGATGCCGTATGGGGCGGCGGAACCTGTGCCGGTTGCAAACGCTGAGGCTTCAAGCTCGTCTAGGCCGGCCGCAAGCAAAATCGCCATCTCATTAGCGAAACCGACGTAATCGCCACCAATTTCGATGGAGTAAGGAATAAAGCCGGTTGCGCGGTGTGCCGTAATTGTGGGCTGGGCCACGGTTGGCGCATCGTCGGAAACTTCCGAAGCTTCCGCATCAAACGACCATGTAACGCCGGCCGACGAAACGCCGCGCCATTCGTCGTTGGTGATCGTCTTAACGGTTGCAATTTGACGGAACGGGTTAAGTGACTGCTGCCCGGTAAGGATCACGGTTGGATCAATAAGAACCGGAACACCAAAACCGCCGGCCGTGTCAGTGAGTGACGCTGCACGGTACTCGTCAAGTGCGTTCATGGCTTTTGACTCGTCGGCGGTAAGAACCGCATTCGGACGGGTCATAACTTTCTGCCATGCCGAACGGTAGGCGTCGGACTCAGTGAGCAACAGGCGCCTTGCTACCTGGTCGCCGCGCAAGTCCATAGAACCGGACCGGATAAGGCGCTCCACCTTGTCGAGCTGCTCCGAGGAAAGTCCCAGGGTGTCTTTTTTCTCAAGAGTCGAAAGGGCCATTGAACGGGCTTCGCCGGCGCTCAGTCGAGCAACGTTTGAGTCCACATCGTCGGCAGTTCCGGCACGGTCCATAATTTGGAAAGTTTCGGGAACCTGGCGGGCGGAAACCTGACGGGCGGCAACTGTCTCGAGTTCGGCAATGCGGCCCGCAATTTCTGCGAGCTCAGAGTCCAAACCATCAACCTTGTTACGGGCAACGATAAACGCTGCGTCCTCTGCGGTGGTAAGGGCGGAACGTTCCTCAGAAACTGCAACCGCTGTAGCGGCTTCCATTTCCTCTAGGGCCGTTGCACGCTCTGCGGCCAAAGCGTCATGCTTTGACTTAAGTACGGTCAAAAACTCCATTGTTACTTTCTCCTTGCGATCTCGGTTACAGCGGAAGCCAATAGGCGGCCGGCTTGTTCGGTTGGTTTTCTTGTTGTGGTAGCCGGTTGCCCGTTGGGCGCCCCGTCTTGCCTGGCGGATTCGCTGCGGAAGTGTTCCGGCATTGATTCCAAAAGATGTTGGGCGGCTCTAATTCCGATTCTGTCCGCTAGTCGTACTGCAAAATTTGGATCCGCTAGGGATTCCATAAATTCATCGGTTCGGCTTCGTAGTCCGGCCGTGGCCGCTTCGTATGCCGGGAATGTAACTGGCCCAAATTCGAACAGTTCAACGGCGGTAATTGTTCGTTCTTCTAGCATTGCTGGGTTTGCCGCTGTTGGCATCGTAGGCCGTTGCCACATCTCGTCAACGACACTAAAGCGGAACGATGAACCCAACTGGCCGGCCGCTAGCGCCGGCCGTAGTTCGTTGACGTAAGCGGTGTCGAATAGTTCTACTTCGTAGAACGCGCCGCGTTCGTCCTCACTCAACGCAACAGGCACGCCCAGCGGTTTGTTACCTACGGACGGGTCGCGCCCATGATCGTAAAGAACGCGAACGTTTGCGCCACGGTCCGAGAATGTTTGAGCGAACGCCCCTGGGGCGATGCGTTCCATGAAATTTCCCTCGAATGCCGAATCGATGCGTGTCCATTCGTTAAAGACGGCAAAGTGTCCAAACAAGGTCATTCCGTTAGGCGTGTCCTGAATTTTTGCGGACTCTGGCATTTGCAAAGCTCGAAGCAGATTGTCCCGTGGGTAAGCGGAACGCGCCGATAACATTTCTTCGGCCGGCGCCGGTTCGTCCTCTACGTCGGCTTCCATCGCGTAAAGGTTCGCTACCTGCGCTTCCGCTTCGGTTTCCGTTGTGTGGCAACCCTCTAGGGCGCCATCGGCGGCGTGGACGCCGTAAGGGCGCTCCAACGGGCACGCTTCGTCGTTTTTAACAACTTCCCAAGGCATCAAACGCCCCCTTCGGTTAATGGCAAATCTGCGCCAACTAGCGGCGGTTCATCCTCTAGCGCTCTAACTTCGTTGATTGTGCGCCAACCGTTGCGTAGCGCTATTTCGTGCGATTGGTAGCGCGTTGTCGTATCGGCACGAAGCAACGCATCCCGATTAAATTTCACGCTTTGAGGCCGTGGCAGTAGGGCGCCTAACGCCTTTTCAATTCGCACTAGGTAACGGTCCAGTGAGTGTTTTAGATAGTGCAAATCTGATTGCGACACGTTTTGGTAAGTAATGCTTTCGCCGCTCATTGCCGCGTAAATCATTGCTGGGGGAACCAACCAACGTCGAGCAATTTGAACGGCAACCATTCGCTGAGCCTCGACAAGTTGCGCCGATTCCGGCGAACTTTGGATTGTTTCGTATTTCCAACCGTTACCGAACACGGCCGGTTCCCGACTTCCATGAACCGATTTCATAAACGCCGCTTTAACCTTTGCGGCGTCCTCTGGATCAATTGTTTGATCCGTGTAAACGATTGCGGAAGGGTGAGCGCCGTCGGAATAAAACCGGCCGGCGTAACTTTGAATAGCGAGACTTGAATCTATTTCCGTTGCGCCATAATGAATTGGTCCAACTGCAAACCAACTACCGGCCGGAACCATTTTGCCGGGCGCGTGCCAAAGTTTGCCGTACGGGTAACGCTGTACCGTTTCGCCGTTTACGTCCACGGTAGGGACGCCATCAACAAGCCGGCGGTTTTGTACGGCGTCGGCGTTAAGTAGCTCGATCATTGTTGGAACGCCGCGACTATCGGTTTGGGTAATAAGTCCCCAGGCGTTTCCGTCGGTAGCCATGCTCCAAGCGCATTGATAAAGCCAAACGTCCAACGGAACCAACGCGGACGGATTAGCAATCAATGACGGCGTTGGCGTAACTGGCCGGCGTTCGTTTCCGACTGATTGAACTACGTCAACTGGGAGACTTCCAACCGACGACGCGATTAGGTCTACGCAAGCGTAAACGGCGGCATCGTGTAACGCTCGATCAGTCGAAACAAGGCGGCCAGTGTCGGAAAGTGCGTAGGTCCCTGGGGAAGCAAACTGAGACAGGTTCCACGAAGCCGAACGCGTTTCGGTTGTTTCTGTTTGCTGTTTCCCAAACCTAAAAATTGGCATTCATTAGTTCCGTTCTAATAGCCAACCTGCAACAAGCAGGACAACGCCTAACACTGAACAACCAACAACAGCATTCACCAAAAACGCGGCAATTACTAACGCACTAGCGCCAACAAGTTTCAACGCGTCGCTAACTTCCATTTGTGCTCCCCTAGTAGACAACAAGGCTTTTCGGTTTATCTTCGTCCTCTGCGGCCGCTTCAATTACCTGAGCGCCCCACAAAGCCAACGAAACCGCAACCAACGGCGAAATGTCATGGGCCGTACTAGAACGCGCCCACGCCCAAGAATCCCCAAGTTTACGCGTTCGAGCTGCACCTACCGCCGCGTCCAAAACCGCTTGTTTACGATGCGAAACGTTTTCGGCCTGCACGGCGTCATAAAACCGAACGCAAGCATTAGAGAAATCCCGCGAACCAGTTAAAACAACGCGCACGCCGGCGGCCTGTAGGTCAGGAATCAAACTGGCGCAAGGGCCGGCGCCATCAATAACAACCGCCCGAGGTTCCCAACGTTCCCAGCGTTCAACCATCCATTCGACGGCATTAGCCAACTTTGTTTGTTCCGCGATTTCTACAGTCTCACCATCGGACACGGCGATAACTACCGAACCGCGATCCGGCGGCAAATCCATAGCAAAAACTAAATCGTCCGGCAGACAGGCGGCGTTATCAAAACCGCAACGCGCCCATTCATCGGTAGAAATTTTTGACTGTTGAACGCCAGTCAACCAAACGCCCAAACGTTCAACCGCAAAAACTCGTTCCGGTAGCGACTGGCGTTCGCTTTCCACAAATTCCGGTTTGATCCTGATACCCAAAGCCGGATTAGCTCGCGCCCACGCTTTGCCGTCCGCCGGATCAACAGTTGATTCGTTCGACCATTCCATCCACGAAAGCCGGCCCGGATTATCGCTCAACGCTCGAAGCCTTAGTCGGCGCACTTGTTCGCTTCCCTCATCAAGAACAGGCGGCGAACTAGTCGTATACCAAACCTGGGGGTTCGGTCGCGCCGACAACGTAGGAAACAACGCGGCAATAGCGGTAGATGGCAATAAATAAACTTCGTCCATTAGAACGCAATCGCCAGAGAAACCGCGAGCACTTCCCGAGCTTCGAGCAACGAAGCGGATTCGTGCGCCAGACTTAAGTTCGATGCCTTCTTCGCCGTGAGCTGTACGAACACGCGCAACCATTCGGTCCAAGTCCGGCGTGTTTTGCACCAACGCCAACAAGCGCCTAAAGCCTTCTTGAGCGGTTTTGAATTCGTGTGCAGAATGCAAAATGAGTTGTTCCCCAAACAGGAACAAGCCGGCTAGTTCTCGAGCTTCAAGAATTGCGCCCTTCCCATTCTGGCGCGGAACAATTAAACCAACTTCAAGGGCCGCCCAGGTCCCGTCGGCGCGTTCCCCTAATGCCTGGTCTAAAACGTGTTCTTGCCATGGGTCCAACAACAAACCGGCAGAACGTGCAAGTTCTACCGCTTCAACGCCGGCGCTACTAACCGCCGGCGGGCTGTTCTCCATTGTTGGCAGTTGACTTCCTTTGATTTCGTCTAGCTGCGATTTCATCTAGGGCAGTCCCTTCGTTCTTTGGTGCCAGTGAGTCCAGTTCCAACAGAACGGCCCGAAGCTCTCGCACAATGCCGGGAAGTTCTCGAACTTCGGCAATTGCTAAAGCATGTAGCAATGTTTCGCGAGCGTTCGTCAGGTCATGCAATCGAGTAGGCAACTGCTGCACTACTTGTGCCGGCGCTTTGCTTGTAGTTGCACGTTTGCGGACAGCCTTTGCCGCCGTAGTAGCGGCCGGTTTCGTTGTCCTTTTGGCGGCCGCTTTTTTGGTTGCACGCGCCGGCGCTTTGCGTGGCGTAGGTCCATCAACCATCAAACGCCCCTCTTTGGGGAGAGAAATGGGAGGG
>Ga0209087_1001550_pt1 | contig 13522 bp, 20 predicted proteins | sample S_130805_EF_Meta_FD_187321 | JGI IMG/M metagenome (GOLD analysis project Ga0209087, IMG submission 187321) | Freshwater microbial communities from Lake Simoncouche, Canada to study carbon cycling - S_130805_EF_MetaG (SPAdes) (version 2) | ecosystem: Environmental > Aquatic > Freshwater > Lake ...
ATTCGCTACCGAGGCTTGGCAAGGCTTGTTCAATCAAATCCATTGCCATGCTGATGTTGACCATTGCGCCTTCTTTGTTTCCCATCTTGGGTTCAGGCGTAGACATTGGGGAAGACATTGGTGGCGTTGACGCATCAGACATTCCCGCTTCAGGAGTCATTGCAGGGGGAGTTGTCCCTGCTCCACCTTGCTGTGAGCGAATTAAGTCCATCATGTTTGCATCGGTTGCCATAAATTCCCTCTATCTGTTCAACAGTCGCGATTAAATCAGACTATTGTAATTTGTCAAGTAGGGGGCAAGTTTTGATTCCAGCCCCCAAAAGGAATTTGTGTGGTCAAACCAAACAATCAACAGGGGCAAAACCCCCGTCAATTATTTACGGCTCTTACGACCTTTACGAGCTTTACGCATAGTCTTCTCCATGTTAGAGGCGGCGACCTTTTAAGTTGGGAAGGAAGCCACACCCATTTCCCTTTCGGGGAAACTGTTTAGCGACAGGACTTGCGACCGCGCTTAGATTTTTTTCCGTACATCATGTACTCCTTTAAGTTCTGCTAATCTGGCGCATTGAGCGCATTGCTTTTGCTGCCGGATTAACTCTAACATCAACATTCTTGTATTGCAAATTTCCACCCGCACCAGAGCGTTCTGCACGACCAAGTTCTTTTGTCGTTACAACTGGTTGGTCTGCTTTTGGTGTCAATTGTTGTGTTGCCATTACATTGCCTTCAAGTCAGGTTTGCCTTTAGGGGGCGCTTCTTGCTGTTGAGGTTGAGCAGCCGCAGCTTGCTCCTTCTTCTTCAACTTGTCCTTGAGCAATTGTTTCATTGGAGGCTCAAGCAAGTCAAGCAATGATTCTGTGTCAATAGCTTTGGCTTTGAACAAGTTAAATGCAAGCTGGCGCAAGTCTTCTGTAAAGATTGGCGAGTTAGAGTGGGCATCTACCTTAACCACATAGTCCTTGGTGAACTGTTCGGCAATAAATTGATGACCTTCATCGTCTTTGAAGTGCGTTTTGTCATACGCTTGCATCAGTTTTAGGTATAGCGTAGCCACCTTTTCTAGCGAATCTTCCACAATCAGGGCGCGTTTCTTGGCTCTGCTAGACCCTAAACGGGCTAATTGGGAAGCGTGACCAGAAGAACGAACACCAGATTCGCCCTTTCCTTGCAATACAGAAGAGATGCCAGAGGCTTCTGAGAACATTGCGTCCACTTCATGTATCACCTCAAAGAGAGATGAGGGCATATCAGGGGCTAATCGTTCTGCCTTTGCATTAGGCATATCGCTTGCCAGTAGTCCACCAGCTCGGTTAAGCGCAAAGTTCTTCTCATCCAAGATGCCAGTAAAGCCTGTAAGGGCTGTTGGCGGGTTAACTTGTTTAGAGAGCAAGTCAAGAATCTCGGTCATGCGGTTATTGCGTAACTGCTGCAAGAATACTAAGCGTTGTACTTCGGATTGTCCCCAGTAATAGTCATACTGAGGGTTAGGGCATATCTGAACAAAGGGCAATTCACCCTTCAAGAACATAGATGCACCTGGTCGGTCGTAGATAAAGATGTCAGGGTCAGCCATCGTGACGCATTGATAGTCTTCAGTCTCGTCATTCCATACCCACAGTTCGTGCATTTTGACTGTCTCTTCAGCCACACGCGCCTTGTAGCGGTTCATGCCTGAGAGGTCAAGGTTGACGTTGCCGTAGATGGTGGGGTTTGACTGCGACATGATGATGCGGTCAACGCCTTCGGGCAAATCTTCAGTCTTACTATGTACGCTAGTGGTGATGCGCTTGACGATTGATTCGCGCTTGGGGTGGGAATACAGCCGGTTGTAAAGCTCAGACTTGGTAATGTAGTAAGTTTGAACGAGGGCTTCTTGCCGGTCTGTATAAGGGGTGTCTTCTCTCAGTACGCCAATACTAGCGGGTTCTACCATGTACGGGTGTATGCCGTTGTTGTAGACCAGTTTGATAAAGGTCGAGTTAAAGACAAGTGACCAAGTAAGTGCTGAACTAAATACTTGGTCTGCGTTGGAGTTAAGCCATTCGTCATTGAGCGCAAGCGTCAGGCGAGGGACTTTAATTTGTTCTTGGTCTGGGACAGAAGCCCCGACATTGATGGAGAACCGTGTCGTTTCTGCTGAGTAGAGGAACGATGTTAGTTGGTCAATGTGGGGATAGATTTTGTTGAAGATGGTCGGAGACTCATCAGGACCAGAACCAAAGAGAAAGAAAGAACGCAGAGAGGCATAGTCACCTTTGCGCTCTTGCAAGGACACCATGCACTTTTCAATCAAGTCACGGTAGAACTGTTCTCTAAGAAGTTCGTTGGATGGTATCCGCATTATTTCTTCAGACTTAGGTTTTCATGGTCGGCAGTATAACTAGCCATCTTAGGTCCAGTCAAATTACCAACATCTTTAGGCAAAATGGATACCGCTTCATCACGAACTGGTCTAACCGCATTGCCTCTGAGCAGATTGCTCATACTGTAACGGCTGTCTCCACCCCAGATAGCAGCGTCACCCGGTCTTGCTTCTCTTGGGCGCTCTGCGGCAATCTTAGCCTCTTTCTCAAGCTGGCGCTTAGAAGTTTTGTTCTTACGAGTAAAGAACCCTGCTTGATTCTCGCCCTCGCGGGTGGACTTGACATCAGTCATATCAAATTCCATAGCCAGTTGTTTGATGTTTTTGTCGTTCTTCTTGGTCGTATCCGAGATGAGTCCCGGAGCTTGCAAGAAGACAACATAGACATCTTCAGAGCAGCTCTTCATTGGGCATTTAGCCTCAAAGCTCTCAAAGTATCCGTGTTTGTCGCATTTATAGTCTTTTAGCACAGCCATAGTTATCCCCTTTCAAGTGCTTCATCTAAGGTCTGACCTGAGTAATCACCGCGATTGCTCACCCCTACCTTAATCTTTATTTCCCCATTGACTAGGTGTAATCCCGTTGTACGGGCTAGTCGGGGTTTTGGTTCGCGTCTGTATTCCACGAACCGTGTCTTGTCTCTGTTTTGCATCACGGCTACTTCGCCTTTTAGCCATGAGTTGTAACCTTTACTCACCCGTATCTGCATATATTCGGTCATAGGTCGGATGCGATAGAAGAACACATCAAGCAAATGCTCTTTGTCAACACCACACAGCTCGGCAAAGAGCTTGACAGAGATGCCTCTGTTTTGGTCTTTGACAAACCGCTTGATGACTCTAAGCAGTTCACGCTTGGGTATGGTCTGGGGCAACATACTCGATGGTGTATCCAATGGATTGCAAGAAAGATAGAAAGTCTGGCTCTCTATGTGAGGTGACGCATATAGGGTTTACCAGTATGTGTGTGTCTGAAACAAGTTTGCGAGAAGTTGAGTGGCAGCCTACAAGTCTGCCAAAGTCAAAGTCATCATGGAATGTGGGGATGACGTTTTCTATGGAGAAGTCTCGGATGGTTTTCTCAGAGGCGTACTTCATACCCAGTTCAGCAAAGGTGTGGCGTTTCAGGCAAGACAGTTGCACGTCCTCATTCCAGAGGTGAATGTCTTGGGCGTGATTGTGGACAATGCCGTAACGGTTTGGCGCTTCTAGAAAACGCTTGCTACGCAAAGAAAAGCCCCCGTTTTGGACAAGAGTTCGGGGAAATTTGTCGTGCCAAGTGCCTTGCAATAGGAGCTGGTTGCCCACCATTGCAGCGTGTGAAACTCCACCGATATAGTCGTATTCGTAGTATTCAGGCTTGAAGTTAGCCCCGTTTAGCACCCAACTATCGTCTTGGACAATCAGGCAATAGTCAGTATCAATGAACGCATACAGGCTGTGCATGATAAAGACCGAATACATCATGTAGTCGAGGAAACCTATTCTGTGCCAAATAATGTCATCAGGTAAGTTCTCTGGCTTCTCAATAGACAGGAGCATCCCTTGTGAGCCGGGCAGCTCGCGTACAGACTTCTGTATAGCGGGGATGGCGCTTGCCCCATCGTTGTGACCGTAGACAGAAACGATTGTTAGGTTGTTATGTTCCATAGACACCAATCTTCTTGAGGTAGTCAGATACGTTGCGACCGACAGCCACCTCTTCAGGAGTCTTGTCCTCAATGGCGCGAGAGACTGCACGGGTAATTCTCATAGCGGTCAAACGAGGTTGTAGTTGCTCGGCATAGGCAGCAGCCGCCAGAGCAGAGGCGATTACTCGGTCATCCTTGTTGCGACCAGAGGCAGCAATTGACCCACCCTCACGGGTTATGGTCTTCATCTCTTCAAGAGTTTCCATGTCATAGACCGCCATCATCCCGCGTTCAAAGTAATCCTTCATGTAGGTCATCATGCGTTCTTTGGTCTGCACGGTTGTCAGCCAGCCAATAGAGTTGGACATTCCACCCATCGTGTCGTTGCGTCTCCAGATGTAGTTGGACATTGAACCGTAGACATCCATCAGTTGCCGACCAATCTCGCCAGCCATAGCAGCCGCTTGGCGCTTCAGGTTCTTGAGTTCGTTGATAACAGCTTGCCCCGGTCCATTGACTTCTAGGTTAAGGGTTGAGTTTTTGTATGCGCCAGCAAGGTGAGCAATCACCCAAGCAAACTGGTAGGTGTTGAGTTCAGAGGTGGCAAAGGCAGCGACTTGCTCCATACCGTCCGAGTAGCAACGATAGACCTGAATACAGAAGCGGTCAGCCCAGTCACTTGACCCATAAGCAGGGTCAGCACCAATGACGTAGTAGGCGGTGTCTACAGGCTCTTCCCAGACCTTCAAGGTAGCCAAGCGCTCAGTAGACTTGACTACTTGGGTGTCTTGGAAATTAGCGCCAAAGACATAGCGGTAGTTATCAAAGGAGAGCTTCTTAGAAATCTTGGCTGCGTCAGTACAGCGAGCAATAGAGAAGAAGGATGTGCCAGTCATCACAAAGGCATAGTCCTCAGTAGGTGGAAACTCTTGGTACATCAGGGATTCGTCTTTGATGCCTTCCAACATCTTCCAACGCCACCAAGCCATCTGTCTTGAGTTGACTTCAAAGTTGTAGAGCTTCTTAATGTCTCTCGTCCACTCTTTCTCTTCGGTAGTGAGTTTTCCATCCCAATAGACTTTGTAGATGTCTGAGTCTGGGTCAGCAGAGTAGAACTCATTGCGCCACCAGCCACAGAAGATTGCTTTCTGGGTTCTAGCCCGTTTAGCAGTTACATACATCTCATGGAACATATTGAAGCCACGGGCGGTAGATTCAAATATGTAGAGTCTCTCAGGGTTAGTCTCAGCAAGAGAGGCTAAGAGGGAAGCCAGACCTTCCTCGTCACCCCAAGAAGATGTTTCTGTGCCGTGAAGAAATGTGATGCCTTTTCCGCGTCCGAGAGAACCCTTGGCTCGCAGTCCAGCAACTTGGTAGAAGATACGGCTTCTGTTTTTGAGGGACAGAGAGTTTCTGTTGTGGGCAAGCATGGGGATTTTGTACTCTTTTGGGAGTCCATCCATGTATGCACCGAGTGTTCCTCTGAACATATCTCGGTTTTCTTCGGTATCTGTAACAAGTGTGCCTCCAAGACCAGCGTTAGTGAAATGCCAATAAAGGTCTAGGGCAAGGGAGATAGTAGTAATCCCTAACTGTCTACCCTTCAAAATAACAAAGAAGTGAACCCCGTTAGCCAAGCCAGAGTTAATCTCTTCCATGACATAGGTCTGCGTTCCAAGGAGATGGTCCATGTTCCTAAGACCCTGTTCCTTAGTCTCAATTTTTAGTTGAGCGCAGAACTTATAGAACTGTTGTAAATTAAATTTCATCTAAGTTCCAATGAATGATGTCCCCGGCAGCCTTTTTGTTCCTAGCCACATTAAGTAGCTCCTGAACAGTTATGGGCGAATACTGCAATTTCCATCTGTCAACCAAGGCAATCTTGCTCTTCTTGGTTTTACAGAGTAGAGCAGCCCTGACTTCTCCCTGAAGCCAAACCCTACTCGCCCTTAATTGCTCTTTAGTGGATAGGTTCGTATTGCTCAAGCTGGCTACGCACCTTCTCCAACTCCTCTTGTGCCATCAGCATCAGTCGAGCAGACTCTGTATGCACACGCATAAGCTCATGGAACAACTCAGCATGGCTCATGGCATACACACGCTCCATGTAAGCCTTCTTCATGTCTTCAGCAGCCATAGGCATCATGGCGTTATGACCGTTTACTAAGCCGTTCTCCATACCCTCACCCCTTCCTTCTCGCATCTAGCGATAAATTTACGTTCTAACTTCTTGCCAGTCCGGTAGTTGTTGTTACACACCACTTGTAACTTCCCACCGTCAACAAAGAAACTGTCCCCAACCTCCATCACCTTGTACGGATACCTCCGCTTATCAGGTGGCACAGGTACATCTTTACTTACTTCCATGCTAATCATTTGCATCCCCCTATCCATGTTGGGCAGTATAGACAAAAAAAAGGGTCACCACAAGAGCGACCCTAAACCCATCAAAGGAAATACCGGCAACTGCAAGGTAACCGGCACAGTCACTATACAGGAAAACACATATTTTTTTTGGGGGAGGAAGCGAATGGGGCACGCTCACTTCGACCCTCAAACCCATTCGATGACCGCGTGGTGACGTGGCGCATGATGACTACATAACCATGACCAAGCCCATATCCAATGCCATGCAATGACGTGATGTAGCTCATAGTTATGGTGTAGCGTGACGGTAGCCATGACCCTTTTATGATTCTCTAGAGGGTAGAGAGTGGCTATACATTGACAAACCCCTTTTGTCTGTACATTGTCAGTATGTAGATATTTAAGTATATTAATACCATTTATTACATAGTATGTAGTTACTATATAATATATATAGTATGTAGATAACATAGTATCTACATAACATAATTACTTTTATAACATAGTATCAACATAACCATATAGTATGCTTGTGGATAACTCTAACTTATCCACACTATCCACACCATGCACCATTATAGAGATTATATGCACTAATATAGAGTATATAGATTATGTATTGCACTATGTTAGTGCTATGCTTTTTTATAAGTTGTTGATTTATATAGGTTTCAATATTGGCATGGTTTTAGCATACAAATATATAGTAGAGAAAACAATCTCTACATTTCCTAACAGTTATTCACAAGGGGTTTTATATGACACTAAAAGAGAAAAAGCTACTGGCACTTGTCTACATGGATGTTTACAAAGCCGCAAAGGGTAGGCGAATTAAAGTGATAGTGCGTGACGGCTGGTTTGTATTTAGCTACCCTGAGCTGAACGATACGTGTAGTGGCGAATATTTGGTGCATATCTCTGAGCTGATGATTAAGCTCAGCTTGCTCTCTGCTCAGCTACCTCAAGGGGTAGATACCGCCACCGTGTAAAACGTAGCGTGTAGAGCGTTATGAGCGCTCTATGCGGTACTTTGTACCAATTCCTAACATTTCCTAACTAGGGGTATATCATGCAAAAGACAGACATTGCACAAGTCATTACAGACTCTATCGTTAAGCAATTGGAGCAAGGGGTAGCGCCATGGGTTAAGCCATGGGCTAGCAAGCCCTCTGAGGGCGCTCCACACAATCCCGCGAGTGGCACTCACTATCGCGGTATCAACTTTATCTGGCTGAGTCTCTTACAAAGCTCTGGTGACTTTGGCACGTCATCACAATGGATGACCTATAAGCAAGCTCAGAACATGGGCGCTCAAGTCTCTAGCCGTGCAAAGGGTAAGGGCGTGCAGGTAGTGTTTTACAAACCTCTAGAGATTACTGGCGCTCTTAACCCCTCTACCGGCAAGCATGACTCTAAAGTCATCCCCATGCTTAAGACTTACACGGTTTTCAATGCTGACTTTATCGACGGTTTGCCAGTCAATGAGGTAGAGATTACCGAGACAAAATCAGAGTTTCAAACCCTTGCTGAGTGTGAGCAATTTATAGCCGGTACTCATGCGGTAATCAAGCATGGCGGCGATAGAGCTTTTTACACGCCCTCTAATGACTTTATCCAATTGCCTAACCGTGATGACTTTAAAACACCGGCTGACTATTACGCTACCGCATTGCATGAGCTTAGTCATTGGACGGGACACGCTTCACGCATTGACCGAGATTTTTCAAAATCTAAGCGTTTTGGTGACTCAGCGTATGCGTTTGAGGAGCTTGTAGCTGAAATGGGTGCGGCTATGCTTTGCGCCCATTGCAAAGTGGACGGTCAATTGCAACACGCGAGCTATATCGCGTCATGGCTAAAAGTCTTAAAGCAAGATTCTCGCGCCATTCTCAAAGCAAGCGCGGAAGCACAAAAGATTCTTGATTACCTAGTTAAAGTAGATGAGGTGCGCGAAGCTGAGAATGAACCCTTACCCTTAGCCGCTTAAAAATCTAGCCTGTAAACCCTGTTATACGGGGTTTATGGGGTACGTTTTAACGTGCCATTCCTAACTAACTACCAAAGGGGTAAAACATGAGAACGAATGTATATCTATTTGAAACCTATTGCCACGGGTATGACGTGGGCGCTACCGAGTACATCGAGAGCATGGGGCAAACGATTGAGCAAGCGCGAGAGGCGCTACTTGGACATTTTCCCGATGCTTACATTCTGAACGAATACATCAAACTGGAGAGCTAACCCATGAAAAGCCGCTTTATATTCGACAAGGTCAACCAAGACATCACCGCAGCCATTACACGCGAGGTAGACCGAAACGCCCCCGCACGTACCCACTCCCCGACCAACGATGACCTCATCTGTGCTTTAATCTTTGTCGTGTCAGTAGCCCTTCTAATCTATCTTTGAGAGGTTGCCATGCTAAAGCCCCAACTGTCCCGAATAGCCCCTACGCGCTGCCCTACGCGCCCAAGGCTGCCCGTGACTCACCCCGACTTTGATTACATTCCCGCAGCTCACACCAACGTTACAGCAACTTGGCGCAAGTTCGGCTGGAAACCAACAGGACACCCATGCACGACCCCTTCAAAATAACCGAGCCAAGCGTCATTTCCTTTTCTGGGGGGCGCACCTCTGCCTACATGCTTTGGCGCGTCTTACAGGCTCATGGAGGCAAACTACCCGAAGAGGCACGGGTCTGCTTTGCTAACACGGGCAAGGAAGACGAAGCGACTCTAGAGTTTGTGCGCGACTGCTCGGTTAATTGGGGCGTGAAAATCCATTGGATTGAATACCGCCATGACGAAGTGGGTTTTGCCGAGGTTGACTTTGACACCGCCTCGCGTGATGGCGAACCCTTTGAGGCGCTCATACGCAAGGTGCAGTTCTTGCCAAACTCAGGAATGCGAATTTGCACTACGCACCTCAAAATCAGACCTTTCCGCAAGTACCTTGACAGCATCGGAGTCCATCGCCCCGTGCAGTTGGTCGGCATCCGAGCTGACGAGATGCGAAGAGTTGTCAAGATTAGAGCTAACCCCGAAGCCGAGGGCATGGAGCGCCATTTGCCCCTCGCGCTTGCCGGCATAGATGTCCATGCAATCAATGAGTTCTGGAGTCAGCAGCCCTTTAACCTCAACCTGACAACCTTCAACGGCAGAACATTAGCTGGAAACTGTGACCTCTGTTACCTCAAACCCGCTTCCCAAATACTGAGCCTTATCAAAGAAAAGCCTGAACGCGCGACTTGGTGGGCAAGAATGGAGAGCCTTGAGCTGACCAAGCAAGTCAACGGCAACAAGCAATTCTCTAAAGACCGCCCCTCATACGCGCAGATGCTCAAGTTTTCCCAAGAACAGAGGGATATGTTTGACCCTGACGAAGAGGCTATTTCATGTTTTTGCGGGGAATAAATGACCATTGAAGACGCTCACCGGCTGCTTGACCGAGTCCGAGAAGGTCACAACGCCCCCACTTACCTCATCACCCTTGCATTGATTATGACTGGAGACATACGCCATGCGTGACCAAACTGATTGCCACTACCCGCACACGCGCCTGTGCCTTCGCGACTGTGAAGATGGTTGCCGCATACGCAAGACCACATGGCGCAAGAGAACCATACGCGAGTTGCAAGACCAAGAGCTAGAAGATGAAGCCTTTGCGCGTATTCCCCAACATCCCTACGAGTGCAAGCACCTTGGCATTTGTAACGACCGACCAACCCATTGCCCCGATTGTCCAAGTAACCATGCCTGAGATACTTTTCGTTGCATTTATTGCGTTTATTATTTTCTTGGTTCTTGTTGACAAATAAACTATCAGAAAGGACAAACCGATTAATAAATACAATGGCTAATCCCCATAATCGCTATCTATAATCTAATCTCATTCCTAACCATTTAAAGGGGAAACTGTGAAACCACTCATCTGTGTTGACTGCAAATGGCATATCGCCAACAAGAGCAGTTCTTTAATCGCAAACTACGACAGGTGCAAAGCATCTGAAAACATCAACCTGGTAACAGGCGAATCGACTTACAAATATTGCGAATCCATGCGCTTGTCTGATGGCGAGTGCGGTATGGATGCCAAGTTGTTTGAACTCAATCAAGCCGAGGAGACACCTGATGGCGTATAACTCCACACCCAAGTTGCCTAAGAAAGCACCAAGGCTACAAGATTCTCTTGTCACCAAAATTCAAGAGATTAGAGAACTCAAAGACACTATCAAAGACTTGCACACACAAGCAGAGAAAGATAAAGAATTTCTCAGAGAAGTGCAAGACGAATCCAATAACCTTGAACTAGCCTTGAAGAAGTGCATCCTGTCTAAGGCAGAGCTGAATAACAAGGTTGAGCAGTTGACTGATGACCTAGACAAATACACCGAGCTGTACGCAAGAGCAACCCTTGTCGTTACCGCCCTTGGTGAAGCAGTATTTTTCCTAACCAAGGAGAGTCAACATGGCAAATGATAGAAACGACTTTGCACCAGAGATACGCAACTCTGCTTGGTGGTCAGGCGATAGCCGTATGGCAGCCAATGGGCGCGGTAATGATGCTGTCCTTGAGAAGCTAGGGGTCAAGGATAGACCCGACTTGTCAGAGGTTGAAGCAGTCCAAATGGGTCATGTGATGCAGCCCATCATTGGACAACTTGCTAGTGCCAAGCTAGGCATGGAATTGAAGGAAGCTGACTATGCGCTCACTCACCCGAAAGAGACTTGGATGCGTTCCCATTTTGACTTCATCTCGGTGGATGGGCAAACGCTTGTGGAAGTCAAAAACTACAACGCTGGCGTACGAAACAAGTTCGACACCGAAGCCAACATCATCCCTGCGGCTGATATGGCGCAACTCATCCATGAAGCGGCTTGCCACAATATCAACGACATTGTGCTGGCTGTTCTATTCGGTGGACAAAACTTTGAAGTGTTTAAGTTCACCATTGAAGAAGGGCAGAAAGAGCAGCTCATCAAGGATATGGCGCGGTACTGGTCACACGTTGCGTCTAAGCAGTACCCTGAACCTGAGACTACCGAGCAAGCGAAGCTAATCTACTCTGTCTCCGCACCCACAAGCATTACCGCACCTCAGTCCCTAGAGCAAATGGTGCAAGCCTTGCAATACACCAAGACTGAACTGAAGAAGTGGGAGAAAGAAGAAGAGAAACTTCAGGTGGAAATACAGAAATTCATGGGGGTCAATAGCGAGTTAGTAACCCTAGACGGCAGAGTCCTAGCCACTTGGAAGAGTGCCAAACCAAGCATGAGTTTTGATAAGAAACTCTTTGAGCAGTCCATGCCAGATGTCTACAAGTCCTATGTTCGGGAAGTAGCCGGTAGCCGTAGATTCTTAGTGAAAGGGTAATCATGTTGCTATTCAAAACAAAACGATTAGAACGCCTAGAGCAAGAAGTTGTCATGCTTGAAGACTTGTTTGCTCAAGCTCTACAACGCATATCTAACCTAGAGGAAGCTCGGTGGGGCTTGAAGGTTGACGGTACTCCAAAGGCAAAGCCGGGAAGGAAGGTTAAGCATGAACGCATTTCCTAGCCCCCGTGACCCTAAGACCGGCTCTGATGACAAGGGCATGAGTCTTAGAGATTACTTTGCTGCCAAGGCTATGCAAGGTTTATTGACTGCTGAAATCGTAGGCGAGTACACCAACGAACACGTTGCCGAAATCGCTTATCGAATTGCAGACGCAATGTTGGAAGCGAGGGACTTGTGACTACGCAAGACATCGCTATATATGTGATGGCTGCATCGTCAGTCATAGAAACATTCCTAACCATTTTGGAGAAATTTACATGAGTAATATCATTGCCGTATCAGACATGGCGGTCATGGCTGACAGTATCGTCAAGTCAGGCTTTTATGGCTTTAAGACTAAAGAACAAGTCATGGCTGTAATGCTTGTAGCCCAAGCAGAAAACAAGCACCCTGCAAGCGTTGTGCAAGAGTACGACATCATTCAAGGCAAGCCAGCTCTGAAGTCTCAAGCTATCCTTGCCCGTTTCCAACTCTCTGGTGGCTCAGTTCAATGGGATGAGGTAACCCCTAAGAAGGTCAAGGGGACATTTAAGCACCCACAAGGCGGCAGCCTAACGGTTGAATGGACTATCGAAATGGCAAGGCAAGCCGGTATCTACCGCGAGGGTTCAGGATGGTCTAAGTACCCTGAAGATATGCTCAGAGCTAGGGTTATTTCTAGAGCTGTGCGCTCTATCTATCCCGCTTGTATCTTGGGACACTACGCCACAGAAGAGGTCATGGACTTTGATAGCCCTATGCCTAAACACATGGGCGTTGTAGAAGACGTTAAACAGCCCGTAAAGGTCATAGAAGACACCGGTGGTGACTACTCCCTTATCTTGCCTGATGGTCAGGTCTATGCCTCTTTTCACACGCCTGAAGGATGGATTGCCGGATATGGGGAACTTGTAGGCAAAGTTATGGCTTCATCAAAGCTGTCTGATGAGCAGCGTACAGAGAAAGTAGCCAAGTTAGCGGAAGCTAATATGACTGTAACTGAGAAGTTCAGCAGTTTTGACAAAATCAAAATCAGAGCAGAGCTTGCCAATCAAGGGGTAAACCAACACCCAAAGTCAGCAGCGTCCCAGTTCGTAGCCGACATGGAAGCCAACGAGAAAATATTTTGAAGCACCTTCAGAATATTGGCTCACTAACACCGATGGACGCATTAAATAACTATGGCTCATTCAGGCTTGCAGCCCATATCGAATATCTTAGGAAGCAAGGACATCCCATCCTTACAACTATGGTTAAAGAGGGTGGGCGCGAGTATGCCCGATATATCTACCGTTGAAAGGAAAATCATGGAAAACCAAAAGAAAGCCCCCTTTGTCCCGCTTGAGATGAAAGGGCGCATGACAAAGAACACCTACAAAAAACAGGGTTCTACCGAGCCAGACTGGAAAGGTTCATTCATGTACAAGGGTGAAACCATCACCTTTGGCGCATGGGAGAACGATGCTGGCTATGGACCTTACTACAACATCAAATTGAACGACCCTAACTGGAACAAACAACAGCAGCAGTACCCTAAAGAGGTAACTGACAAACCGGCTAAGTCTTATCCAAAAGATAGTGATGTGCCATTTTGACGGCTAGCTTCTCTCTCCCGTTTCCCCC
>Ga0209087_1001552_pt1 | contig 13506 bp, 9 predicted proteins | sample S_130805_EF_Meta_FD_187321 | JGI IMG/M metagenome (GOLD analysis project Ga0209087, IMG submission 187321) | Freshwater microbial communities from Lake Simoncouche, Canada to study carbon cycling - S_130805_EF_MetaG (SPAdes) (version 2) | ecosystem: Environmental > Aquatic > Freshwater > Lake ...
GCCCGCCGATGTCGATGATGTGCGCGGTGTTCGCAAAGAGGCCGACGATCTTGCCGCGCCGGAAGGCCGGCGTGACGACGGTAAGGTCGTGCAAATGGCCGGTGCCGAGCCAGGGGTCGTTGGTGATGTAGTGGTCGCCCGGCTGCATCGTGTGCGCTGGGAATTTCGCCAGGAAGTGGCCGACGCTCTCGGCCATGGAGTTCACGTGGCCCGGCGTGCCGGTGACGGCCTGGGCGAGCATGCGGCCCTTGAGGTCGAAGATGCCGGCCGAGAGATCGCCCGCCTCGCGCACCGTGGTGCTGAAGGCGGTGCGGATCATGGTCTGCGCCTGCTCCTCGACCACCGCAATGAGGCGGTTCCACTGGATCTGGCGCTGGATTTTTGAAAGTGCTCCGGTCTCGTGCATCGCCCTTACCCCCGCACCAGCTCGAGATACCCCAACCCATCCATCCGGCACGACCACCCCGGCCCCACCAGCGTGGACGTCTCCGCCTCCGCCACGATGCAAGGTCCTGGGACCTGGGCCCCCGGCGCCATCGCCGCACGGTCGTACACGGCCCAGCCCGCGACCTCGCCCGTCACGGTGTCCCGCACCTGCTGCGTCCGGATCGGCTTCGGCGCCGGCGCATCCGCGACCTCCGCCGCCGGCGCGACCTCGTCCGTCACCGTCGCGACCGTGACCGCGAAGCTCATCACCTCGACATCGCTGCCCGGCACGGGCCGGTCGTAGAAGCGGCTGTACTCGCTGTCGTAGAGCTTCCTGATCTCCGCGATATCGGCCGCCGTCAGGTCGCGCGCCGGCAGCGGCACCGCGATCTCGTGGCCCTGGCCGACGTAGCGCATGTAGGCGATGCGGGTCTCCCGCGTCGCCGCGTCGAACCCGCCGCGCGCCACCACCGCGCGCGCCTCATCGGCCATCGCGCCCAGCAGCGCATTCACCGCCGCCACGTCGAAGGACGCGAAGCGCTGGTAGAGGCTCTTCACTACCTCGTACGCCACCGGCGCGCGCAGGAACCCGATCGCCGAACCGACGCCGGCGCCCGACGGCACCAGCAGCCGCTTCACGCCGATCTTCTCCGCGACCCGATAGCCATGCACCGGCCCGCCGCCGCCGAAGGCGATGATCGTGCGGCCCTCCATCCCCTTGCCGCTCTCGATCGCATGCACCCGCGCGGCGTTCGACATGTTCTCGTCGACCATCTCGATCACGCCGAGCGCCGCCATGTCGGCGGACAGGCCCAGCCGGCCGCCGACCTCGGCCGCGAGCGCATCGCGCGCCGGGCCGGGATGCAGGCGCAGTGCGCCACCCGCGAAGGCCTCCGGGTCGTAGCGGCCGAGCGCCAGGTTGGCATCCGTCACCGCCGGCTTCGCCCCGCCACGACCGTAGCAGGCCGGGCCGGGATCGGCGCCCGCGCTCTCCGGCCCCACGGTGATCCGCCCCATCCCATCGACCGCCGCGAGCGACCCGCCGCCGGCGCCGATCTCGACCATCTCGATGACCGGGATGCGCAGCGGCAGGCCGGAGCCTTTCTTGAACCGCCCGACGCGCGCCACCTCGAAGGTCCGGCTCGCCTGCGGCTGGAACGCATCGATCAGGCAGATCTTCGCCGTCGTGCCGCCCATGTCGAAGGACAGCACCTCGGTCAGCCCGCGCTCGCGCGCGACATGGGCCGAGAAGATCGCGCCGCCCGCCGGGCCACTTTCCACCAGGCGGATCGGGAAGCGCGCGGCGGTCTCGAGCGTCGTCAGCCCGCCGCCCGACAGCATCATGAAGAGCGGGCAAGCAAGCCCCGCCTCGCGCAGCCCCACTTCCAGCCGCGCCAGGTAGCTCGCCATCAGCGGCTGCACATAGGCGTTGGCGACGGTGGTGCTGAACCGCTCCCACTCGCGCATCTCGGGCGAGACCTCGGAGGACAGCGAGACCGGCACCTCCGGCCAGAGCCGCCGCACGATCGCGGCCGCCTGCTGCTCATGGGCCGGATTGACGAAGCCGTGCAGGAAGCCGATCGCAACCGCCTCGATCCCCTCGGCCTTCATGAAGGCCACGTGCTGCTCGACCGCCGCCGCATCCAGCGGCAGCAGCACCTTGCCTGTGTTGTCCAACCGCTCCGTCACCGGCAGGCGCCAGCGCCGCGGCACCAGCGGCTGAGGCAGCTCGATGTTCAGGTCGTACTGGTCGTAGCGGCTCTCATTGCCGAGCGCGAGCACGTCGCGGAAGCCCTCGGTCGTCAGCAGCGCAGTGCGCGCGCCCTTGCGCTCGATCACCGCATTGGTCGCGAGCGTCGTGCCATGGATCACGAGCGCGATATCGGCCGGCGCCAGCCCCGCCTTCGCCAGCACCGCGCCCACGCCTTCCAGCACGCCGAGCTCCGGCGCATGCGGCGTGGTCAGCACCTTGGCCGTCCAGCGCTCATCCTCGGTCTCGACCGCGAGGTCGGTGAAGGTCCCGCCGATATCGACCGCAAGCTTCGCCGTCACGCGCCATACTCCGCCGCGAAGCGCTGCATCACCGCGCAGGCCTTCTCGAAATCATCCATCCGCATGTCTTCCTTCGGATTGTGGCTGCCATGCTGGTTGCGAACGAACAGCATGCCCGCGGGGATGCCGGCTTGCGCGAAGGCGGCGGCGTCATGCCCGGCGCCCGACGCCATCGACCGATGCGCGATGCCGAGCGCCTCGGCCGCCCGCACCAGGCCGCGCTGCACGCCGGCATCCATCAGCGAGGCCTGGCTGCCGGCCTGGCCGCCCAGCTCGAAGGTCACCCCGCGCCGCGCCTCGATCCGAGTGACCGCGTCGTAAAGCACCTCATACAGCGCATCGACCGAATGCAGGTCGAGGCTGCGGACATCGAGCTGGAAGCGCGCCTCGCCGGGGATCTTGGTGAACCCCGCCTCCTCCGTCGTCGCCAGCACGCAGAAGGTGCAGACCAGCTGGTGTCCCTTGGCTTCCAGGAGACACCAGGCCTCGTCCAGCTCGACCGCAAGCTCGGCCAGCGCGATCGCCGCATCGCGCCGGTACTTGCGCGGCGTCGCGCCCGAATGATTATACTCGCCCAGCACGCGCCCCGCGCGCAGCCGCCGGCTGCCGGGCACCCCAGTGACGATGCCCAAGGGGATGCCCTCCGCCTCCAGCACCGGCCCCTGCTCGATATGGATCTCGAGGAACGCGGCGGTGTCCTCGGGCGACAGCATGCGGCGGCCGGCCTCGGCGAAGCCCGGGTCAAACCCCTCCTCGCGCATGTGCTCGGCCAGCGACCGCCCGCTGTCCAGCCGCTTGACCTGCAGCTCCTCGGGCTTCAGCCGCCCGAGCGCGCCGCGGCTGCCGGGATAGCTGGTCGGGAACCAGGCGCCCGCTTCCTCGGCGCGGATCGCCATCACCGTGATGTCGCGCGCCGGGGTGAAGCCCGCCCGCTGCATCCCCGCGACCGCGGCCAGCCCCGCCAGCACGCCCGCCGCGCCATCGAAATTGCCGCCCTGCGGCACGCTGTCGAGGTGGCTGCCCAGCACCACGCGCTTCGCGTTGCGGTCGGTGCCGGGGAGCGTCAGGTACAGGTTGCCGATCGGGTCGACCTTGCGCTCGAGGCCGAGCGCATCGCCGGCCTCGGCGAGCAGCGCATGCGCCATGCGCTCACCGGGACCATAGGCCTCGCGGGTGATGCCGATGCCGTCGAAGCTCCGCGCGCGCAATTCGTCGAAGAGCCGCGCGGCGAGCGCGACATCGGGGGTCAGGTTGGGCAGCATCACGGGTTCCTTCTCCCCGATATCCATGCGATTTGCATGCCGCTCAGAACATGCTCCGGATCCGCCCGCCATCTACGCGGATCAGGCTGCCCGTGATGTAGCCGCCCTTCTCGCTGGCGAGGAACGCGCCCATCGGCCCGTAGTCGTCGGGCGTGCCGAGCCGCCCCGCGGGAATCTCCGCCGCCGCTTCCGCCAGCGCGTCGTCGAAGCTAATGTTGCGCTGCTGCGCTCGCACCGTCGTCGTCTGCGTCACGCGGTCGGTCAGGATCGTCCCCGGCGCCAGGATGTTCATCGTCACGCCGTCCTTCGCCACCTCGCCCGAGAGCGTCTTCAGCCAGCCCCAGATCGCACTCCGCAGCGTGTTCGACAGCGCAAGTGTGGGGATCGGCGTCTGCAGCCCGGTGCTGCCGACCACGATGATCCGGCCCCAGCCGCGTTCGCGCATCGCCGGCAGCAGCGCTTTGGTGATGCGAAGCGGCGAGACCACGATGTGCTGGAACCACTCGACCAGCGCCGGCTCGGTGATCTGGCTCGCCGTGCAGGGCGGCGGGCCGCCATGGTTCAGCACCAGGATGTCGACGCCGCCCATCGCCTTGACTGCCGCCGCGGCCAGCCGGTCCATGTCCTCGCCGCGCGCGACATCGGCGACGACGCCCACGGCGCTCGCCGCGCCCTTGGCCTTCAGCGCCGCCGCCGCCTCGTCCAGCCGGCCCTGGTCGCGGCCGCTGATGACGACCGCGGCGCCCTCTTCCGCCAGGCTGTCCGCGATCGAGCGGCCGAGCCCCTTGGTGCCGCCCATGACGAGCGCGCGCTTGCCCTTCAAGCCGAGATCCATCTCCGTCCTCCCGAAACAGGGTCGTCAGGAAAGCAGGAAAGCGCGGCGAAGTATCCCCCCTCCGGATGATGGCCTCCGCTCCCGGGCCGGGCGATCTAGCCAGCCAGGGCGAACCACCGCCGGAGGAGCCGCAGCGTCACCCGCCCCTCCGCCAGCCACCGCCCCCGGGCCACCTTCGCGCCGATCCCGCCGCGCAACCTCGACACCCGGCTGCGCGACCTCCGGATGAATGCCGCCTTCGTCCAGGTCTGGGCGCGCGGCGTGCTGGGCTTCGGCCCGCGCCTGCGGCCCGGCGGCCTCGCCCTCGGCGCCGATGTGGAGCGCGGCGATGGCGAATTCGTGCTCGACCGCGCCCGCCGCCATGGCCCGATCTTCACCTTCCGCGCGGCCAACCGGCTGGCGATCGGCGTCACCGGCTTCGACACCATCCGCAGGCTGCTGCGCGACCACCAGGCCGATCTCGGCTACCTGACCTACGACCTGCCGCTCCTCATGCCTGGCGGCATCCTGCGAGCCATGACGGGCGAGCAGCACCAGCGCTACCGCGCGCTCTTCGCCGCCGCCCTGTACGCCGACCTGCTGCAGCAGCGCGAGGCGGACCTGTTCGGCATCGCGCAGGAGGCGCTCGCGGCCATGGCCGCCGCGCTCGCCGAGGGTACGGCGCCGCAGGCCGCGCTGGCCACGGCGCTCGAACGCTTCGCCCTGCGCGGCCTGCTCCTGCTGATGGTCGGCCTACTGCAGGCGGATCCCCGCTTCGCCGCGCTCGACCAGGGCCTCCGGATGATCTGGCCGGACGGCCCCTCGATGCATGTCGGCCGGCAGCAGCAGGCCGGCTTCGCCGCCGTGCGCGCCGTGCTCGACCCGCTGGCGGCCGCGCTCGCGCGGGGTGAGGTGCCGGAGGCGAGCGACGCCGTGCTGCCCCGACTGATCGCGGCAGGCGGCGACCCGACCGATGCCACGCTGCTGGGCAACCTCGTCATGATGCTGGAGTTGGGCCGGACCGAGGTGCGCTGCCTGCTGGCCTGGGCGCTGAAGTATCTCGGCGAGGATCCCGGGACGGTCGCCGAACTAAGCCGTCTCGCCGCGGCCGGCCCGGGCCAGGCCGCAGCCCTGCGCGCTCTCTCGGAGGCCTGCGTGCAGGAGACCCTGCGGCTCGATCAGGCCGAGGCCCTGATGCGCGTCGTGACCCGCAGCTTCACTTTCGAGGGCCATCGCTTCCCGGCCGGTGCCCGGCTTCGGCTGCTGCTGCGCGAATCCCATCGCGATCCGGCGCTCTTCGAGGCGGCCGAAAGCTTCCGCCCCGCGCGGTTTCTGCCGCCCGCGCATCCCGAGGCGGCCTACCGACCGTTCGGTGTCGGCGCGCAATTCGCCATCCGCCTCTCGGCGCTGGTGCTGGAGACCCTGGCCGCCGGCTTCGACTGGCGCGTGCTCGCCGATGGTCCGCGCCACCGCGGCATCCACCACTGCCAGCCATCGCCCGACTTCGCGATCGGCCTGGCGCGCCGCGGCTGAAGCCGGAGATCGCCGCTCCCGCGCCCCGCCGCGCGACATCCCCACGGTAGAGGTGGCGCCTGGGCGGGTCGGCGAGGGCCGGCCGGCCACCCGTGGCAAAGTCGCGCCGGCGCGCTACCCTGCGGCGAACGATCCGGGAGAGGTGCCATGAAGGCAGTCTGGTACGAGCGCAACGGCGACAGCGACGTGTTGACGTTCGGCGAGATGCCCACCCCCACGCCCGGCCCGGGCGAGGTGCTGGTCCGGCTGGCGACCTCCGGCGTGAACCCTTCCGATTGGAAATCCCGCCGCGGCAGCCGCGGCATGCCCTTTCCCCGCGTCATCCCGGATAGCGACGGCGCCGGCGTGATCGAGGCGGTGGGCGAGGGGGTCGACACAGCCCGCATCGGCCAGCGCGCCTGGATCTGGAACGGCCAGTGGAAGCGCCCCTTCGGCACGGCGGCCGAATACATCGCGCTGCCGGCGATCCAGGCGGTGCCGCTGCCCGATAACACCTCCTTCGAGGCCGGCGCCTGCCTCGGCATCCCGGCACTCACCGCGCTGCACGCGCTGCTGACCGATGGCGGCATCGCCGGCCAGACCGTGCTCGTGACCGGCGGCGCCGGCGGCGTCGGGCACTACGCCATCCAGTTCGCCCGGCTGCTGGGAGCCGCGCACATCCTCACCACCGTGAGTTCCGAGGCCAAGGCCGCGCATGCGCTGAATGCCGGCGCCGACCTCACCATCGACTACAGGCGCGAGGACGTCGCCGCGCGCGTGCTGGCGCTGACCGAGGGCCGTGGCGTCGACCGCGTGGTCGACCTCGACATCGGCTCGACCGCGGCGCTGCTGCCGCAGATCCTGGTGCCGGGCGGCATCTGCGTCGCCTATGGCTCGAACACGCCGGGGGCGACCTTCCAGTTCGGCCCCTCGATCGTGCGCGGCATCGCGGTGCGCTTCTTCATCGTCTACGAGCTGAACGCCGCGCAGCGCGCGACCGCGGTCGGCACACTGAACGGCTGGCTTGCGGCCGGCCTGGTCAGGCACGCCATCGCCGCCCGCGTGCCACTTGCCGATTGCGCCGCGGCGCATGACGCCGTCGAAGCCGGCAAGACAATGGGCAACCTCGTGCTCGATGTGTAATGCCCTCAGACGCCGGGCGCCGTTCGGGCAGTACTCGAACCCACGCGCTTGCCTTCGCGCGACTCCGCGCGGGCCGCATTCGCGGCCTCGGTCGGCTTGGCCGACCGCATGATGAGTAGAATGAGGAGAGCAGGATGATCACGGAACTCAACGAAGGCGCCGGCGCCGCCGCCACGCCCGGCCAGCTCGTCACCGTCCACTACACCGGCTGGCTACACGACCCCTCGGCGCCCGAGACCAAGGGCCGCAAATTCGACAGCTCGCGCGACCGCGGCAACCCCTTCCAGTTCGAGCTCGGCGCCGGCCACGTGATCAAGGGCTGGGACCAGGGCGTCGCCGGCATGAAGATCGGCGGCCAGCGCCGGCTGACCATCCCGCCCGAGCTCGGCTATGGCGCGCGCGGCGCCGGCGGCGTCATCCCGCCGAATGCGACGCTCGTGTTCGACGTGGAGCTGCTCGGCCTCGGCTGAGGCGTGCCGCCGGAGCGGCAGGAATACGGCTTCGCTCCCCGATCCCACTCGAGTCTTCGCTTGGCCGCGCGATTGGAACTTTTCGACGATTTCACTTCAAGTCGTCGCGCGTCTAGGCCGTAAACACCGCACGCCCTTCCTTGATCGTCTGCACCACTGCGATGTCGCGGATCTGCGCGGCGGGAATCTTCACTGGGTTGCGGTCGAGGATGACGAGGTCGGCGAGCTTGCCGACCTCGAGCGTGCCTTTCGTCTTCTCCTCGCGGATCTGAAACGCCGCATCGGCGGTGACCGCGCGGAGCGCGGTATAGGCGTCGATCCGCTGTTCGGGGGCCAGCACCTGGCCGCTGGCCGTGGTGCGCTGGGTGGCCGCCCAGACCAGCGGCAGGATCTGCGGCGGGGTGATCGGCGCGTCGTGCGAGAGGGTGAAGGGAATCCCGGCGCGTTGCATGCTGCCGGTCGCGTTGGTCGTCGCCAGCCGCTCTCGTCCGAACAAGGGCGCCACTTCATCGCCCTGGTTGAACATGGAAATGCTCAGGAAGCTGGGAATCGCCCCCACCTTCTTCATGCGGGCGATCTGGTCGGGCCGGACATACCCGCAATGCACGAAGACCGGGCGGTGGTCGTGCATGCCGTGCCGCGCCACCGCCGCCTCGATGGCCCGCAGCGCCTGTTCCACCGCGGCATCCCCCATAATGTGCATATTGATCTGGAATAGCGTCTGCCAGTGATCGTCGAAGGCCTTGAACAGCGCCGCGTCGGGGATCTGTGAATAGCCCCGGAAATCCTTGTCCCGGCCCGGTGGCGGCGCGGCATAGGGAGCGGACATCCAGGCTACGACCGGATTGCCGTCCAACCAGAATTTCGCGCCGCCCAGTCGCACCCGGTTGATGTAACGCTTATCCATGTCCGGGCGCAGGGCGCGCAGCTTTCGCGCCGTGCCGCCGGCTTCGGCACTGTAGGCTTGGCCGACGCCGTAGGCTTCCTTCGTCACCTCGTCGATCTTGTCGTCCTTGGCGAACACGACCAGGTCGATCGGCAGCAGGTTGCGGTTGATGGCATGCTGCACAAGGTCGACATCGTCGGCGCCGAGCCCGAGGCCGCACTCCATTGCCGTGGTCTGCCCATTGCGTGCCCATGCCGCTGCGGCGGCGGTGATGACGCGATCCGCCGCGGCGCCCCGGAAGGGCGGGCGGCGATTGCGGACATCGATCAGCGCCACCTCCTCCATGGGGCCGAGCGGGTCCCGGCTGCCCGGCACCCGCACATACTCGCCACCCTTCGGATCCGCCGTCTTCGTGTCGATCCCGAGCACCTGCATCAGCGCGTGGTTCATCGACCCGCCATGGCCCGAGGCATGGACCACCAGCACCGGCCGGTCCTTCGAGACCGCGTCCAACTCCGCGGCGGTCGGGTGGCGCTTCTCCGCCATCTTCAGGGGCTCGTAGCCCATCCCGACGAGCCAGCCCTCACCGGGCGTCTGCGCAGCATGCGCCCGCATCCGCCGTACCAGCTCCGGGATATCCGTCACCCCTTTCAGCGAGGCATCAGCGAGGTTCTTGCCGTAGTAAATCATGTGGCCGTGGGCATCGATGAAGCCTGGCAGCAGCGTCCGCCCGGCCAGATCGATCACCTGCGTCTTTGCCCGCTTCCGCCGCATGGCCTCCGCTCGGCCGCCGAGGAAGGCAATGCGCCCGGCCTCGACGACGAGCGCCTCCACATAGGCGGGCTCCGGCCCGGCCATGGTCAGGATGTCGCCGCCGACGAAGATCAGGTGATCGCTCTTCGGATCCGCGGCGCGCGCCTCGGGGGCGAAGACCGCCTCGGCGAGCAGCGCGCCGCTGGTCGCCGCGGCGCGCCCGCTGAGAGCGAAGGCGCCGGCCCCCTGCATCAGGCTGCGGCGGCGCGGCTCTCGGTCATGCTCGACGGGGGCAAAGATACAGGCAAGACACATCGAGCCAGTTCTCCGGCCGGCAATGCTGCAGGCCGACGCGACTCTCGTCTTCGCCGCGTGGCGCAACCGGAGCACGTCTTAGCCGCCAGTGCCGGGGGCGGCAAGCGCAGGCAGCCATCCCTCAGAACCTGAACGCGCTGGTCGCCATCAACGCAGGGCCGCGATTGGTGAGGTAACCGATGCCGCTCGTCCGGCGCCAGGTGAACTCAAGGCCGAGATCCCAGAAGTTGGCGGGCGACCACATCAGATTCGCGAAGGTGGTCGAGTTATAGCGGATCTGGCCCTGTGCGAGTTCGTCGCGCCGGACCAGGTCCTGGCCGTAACCGGCGAAGCTGCGCAGGGTTCTGGTCCAGTAGTAGCCGGCCTCACCCCAGCCGCCCCAGCTCTTCAGGCCCTGATAGGTGATCGGATTGCTGGTCTGCAGGATCGTGCCGAGGTAATTGCCCACCGCCTGGCCGGCATAGACCTCGCCCTGGATGCCGAACCGCTCGCCGATCCGCACGCCGACATCGATCGAGCCGGCATTGATCGTGGTGATCGGCGGCGGGATGCTGGGGTTGGCCACGCGGTTGCGGATCTGGCCATAGACGCCGGAGGCGCCGATCTCGAAGCCGGCACGCGGCATCCAGGTCTCAGGGGATGGCGGCGCCTTCGCCAGAAGCAGCCGGCCTTCCATGTTCGGCTTGCCGTTGTTCTCGATCAGCACACTCTGGTCGAGCGAGCGGGTGACCGGCTCGGTCAGCGCGAACTCGCTCGTCACGGTCACATCCCCGAATGGCTGCACCCGGCTGGCCTTCACCCCCGTGCGCAGGGAGTTTCCTGGATTGCCGGAGGCCCCAAGGATGCCATAGGCGTCGACCATGTTCGGCGCCCGTGGGCTGAAGGTATCCGACATCCGGCCGGCCGAGAAGGTCCAGGCGCCGTTGCTGGCATAGGCGTAGGCAAGGCCAGGGGTGAAGCCATAGGGGCCGGAAATCGACGGCTCCTGCAGGAACGCTGCGAGGAAATAGGCGCCGGTCTTCCACTCTCCCAGCTGCGGCCCGCTGATCGCCAGCGACAGGTTACTGTAGCGTGCGGTCAGGTCGAGCTGGCTCTCCCGGCCCGCAGTATCGCGCCCGACCAGCAGGAAGGCGGTGCCGACGCCGAGATAGCGCGGCACCGATGACAGCATCACTGTCTTGAAGGTGCCGCCGAGGGTGACGCTGAAATTCTCGGCATCGACAAGCCTGACGCCGCCTGCCGCGGCCGGGTTGGCCGGCATGCCCCGCACCTGTGCGTCCGAGGTGACGGGCGCGCGCGGCAGGCTTGCGACCCTGTCCAGCAGGCCAGCGCCGGGGATGGGCCCGCGCGAAGCGGCCGGTGGCTGGGCGGTCGGGGCGGCGGCTTCGCCGACGGCCGGGACCGGCCTCGCCTCGGCGCTTGCGGGCGGGCTGGCCTCGGCGGCGCCGGATCGTGCGACCCGCGGTGCCGCGGGCCGCAGGCCGGATTGCCTCATCCCGCCGAGCGCTGAAGGCTGCGGGGCAGGTGTCGCCGGGGCAGCCGCGGCGGCGATGGGCGCGCGCGTCGCCCGCTCGGCCTGCATGGCGTCGACCCGGCGGGACAGGTCCAGCAATTGCCGCTGCTGCACCTTCAGCGTCTGCTGTTGCGCTGCGATGACGGCCTGTTGCTGCCGGATCAAGTCGCGCAGCGTGGCCAGGTCATCCTCGGCCGCCGCGGCGACCGAGCCGGATGCGGTAGCGATCAGAAGGAACGCAGCTTGGTGCCGGCGGAGAGGCGGTGCTTCGAACATGCTCTATCGCAAGGAAAACGGATGGCGGCCGCGACATGCCATGCTTGGCCTGTTTCGCCAAGCCGGCCCGGCGCGCCATCCCGCTCGACCCAACCGGCGGATCATCGCCGCGCGCCCGAGACCAAGGGCCGCAAGTTCGACAGCTCGCGCGACCGCGGCGACCCCTTCCAGTTCGAGCTCGGCGCCGGCCATGTGATCAAGGGCTGGGACCAGGGCGGTCGCCGGCATGAAGATCGGCGGCCAGCGCCGCCTGACCATCCCGCCCGAGCTTGGCTACGGCGCGCGCGGCGCCGGCGGCGTCATCCCGCCGAATGCCACGCTCGTGTTCGACGTGGAGCTGCTCGGCCTCGGCTGAGCCATGACACCCTCGCTCCGCAACCCGGGGGGAATCGCGTAGGGCCTGGGTGATTTCTGCTGGCGGTGTCGTGATCCATGGATCTGCTGCTGACCTGAAGGCACGGGCCGGAGGGTTTGGTAAGGGCTCTTGGTCTGATGTTGGCTGCAGTGCCGGATCCGCGTGCGGCCAATGTCCGGCATGACCCGTCGGAGATGTCCTTAGTCGCCTCTCCGGCGACACAGGCGGGCGCCGACAGGTACGCCGAGATGGCCGGGTCCGGAGGCTCGAAGTGGGCGCTGCTGCGCCGGATGTTGACGCTCCTGCAGGCCGATACCGGCCCAGGCTCCATCCGAGCCAAGATCAAACAAGCAGGATGACGTGACGACTTCCTGCGCGGACTGCGTCACCACATGCGATGCCCGGGCTTGCTCCGAAGGTGCAGGACGCCGTCACCCCCGTTCGGGCTCGAAGCTTCGCTGCCAGAGCGCGGCGCCGGCGCCGTCCCTCAGGAATACTGTCAGCGCGCCGCTGCGGCCCTCGATCGCGACCTCGCCGAAATACTGCCCGCCCTCGGCCGGCGAGACGTTCACACGCCCGGCGGGCGGCGCCTTTTGCCAGACCACCTCCGGCCCGAAGGTGTTGTCGAGCGGGTTCGGCCCGAAGCCGCCGGCGGCGAGCGGCCCGCTGACGAACTCCCAGAATGGCGCGAAATCGCGGAACTGCGCACGTGCCGGGTCGTAGCGATGCGCCGCGGTATAGTGAACGTCGGCCGTGACCCAGAGGATGTTGCGCAGCCCGGCATCCTTGATCGCCGCGAGCAAGCCGGCGATTTCCAGTTCGCGGCCGAGCGCCGGGCCGTCGCCATTCGCCACCGCCTCGAACATGTCGCGGCCTTGCGCGTCCTTGCCGTCCGGCACCTGCAGCCCGATCGGCATGTCGGCGGCGATCACCTTCCAGGTCGCCCGGCTGGCCAGCAGCCCGCGCAGCAGCCACTGCACCTGCTCGCGGCCGAGGAAGACGGTCTCCGGCCCCGCCACCTCCTGCCGGTTCGTGGTGTTCGGTCCGCGGTAGCTGCGCATGTCGAGGCAGAAGACGTCGAGATGCGGGCCATAGCCGAGCTTGCGGTAGATTCGCTCGCTCTCATCGGCGCCGTGCGGGCGGATCGGCGCGTATTCCAGGAAGGCGCGGGTCGCGACGTTCGACAGCGCGCGGATCCGCGTCTCGGTGTAGCGCTGGTCGAGCACCTTGCTGTCCGACCAGTTGTTCGTCACCTCGTGGTCGTCCCACATCCAGACCTGCGGGATCTCGGCGTGGAAGGCGCGGACATTGCGGTCCATCAGGTTGTAGCGGTGACGGCCCCGGAACTCGCCGAGCGTCTCGGCAACCTTGGCGACCTCGGGGATCACCAGGTTCTGCCAGAGCGTGCCGTCGGGCAGCCTCACCTCGGGCTGGATCGGGCCGTCGGCGTAGATGGTGTCGCCGCAATGGATGAAGAAATCCGCACCCGTCTTCCGCATCGACTCGTAGGTGGTGAACCCGCCGCGCGCCTCGTCGATGCCCCAGCCCTGGCCGGCGGTGTCGCCCGACCACAGGAAGCGTACGTCGCGCCGGCTGGCGGGCGCGGTGCGGAAGCGGCCGGGCACGGGCGCCGACAGCGCACCGCCGGCATCCGGCCCGACGAAGGACACGCGGTAGAAGATCTCGGCATCGCCCGGCAGGCCTGTCAGGTCCAGCCGCGCGGTGTAGT
>Ga0209087_1001553_pt1 | contig 13505 bp, 11 predicted proteins | sample S_130805_EF_Meta_FD_187321 | JGI IMG/M metagenome (GOLD analysis project Ga0209087, IMG submission 187321) | Freshwater microbial communities from Lake Simoncouche, Canada to study carbon cycling - S_130805_EF_MetaG (SPAdes) (version 2) | ecosystem: Environmental > Aquatic > Freshwater > Lake ...
CTGCAGTCGATAAGATGATTGCCAGTTTAGAAATTCGGCGCAATTTAGCTGTTGGTAGTACACCTATCATTGTGATGATGGAAAGTGCCAATGGAGTCTTAGATTCCAGAAAAATTATGACGAGTTCTAAAAGAATTCAGTCCATGATTTATGGTGGTGGTGAAGATGGAGATATGAACGTATCTTTGGGAGCTACTTGGACGAGTGCAGGACCTGAGATGATGTTTGTCCGGCAATTTTCCTTAACATCTGCTCGAGCAGCCGGTTTTGAATGCCCATTGGACGGTGTATTTTCAAACGTGAAAGATCCAGAAGGATTTCGTAGCGATACACAGTTATCGAGAAGATTAGGGTTTCGGGGCAGAACAGTGATTCATCCCAATCAGATTGAGGATGCTAATTTAATTTATACCCCAACAGCTGCTCAAATTGAGTATTACACCCGAGTTGTAGAGGCTTATCAAGAAGCACTAACGCGCGGGATTGCTAGTACGACAGTGGATGGTAAGTTAGTTGATTTGGCGATGTCTAAAACAGCTCAGCGCTTGTTAGATCATGTAAAAGCAATTGAGGATATGGAATCAATCACTGGCTTTGTGAGGAAGAAATCATGATACAGGCCGCTATATTTGGATTGGGAAGGTGGGGCAAGAATTTAGTTAATTCCGTACAAAACCAAAGTTCCATCTTAAGATTCAAACATGCGGTTGTGCAAACTCCAGAAAAATATCAAGAGTTTGCCAATGAAAAAAATCTTTTGGTGACAAGTAATCCTGAATTGGTTCTAAGTGATCCAGACGTCCAAATGATTGTATTGGCTACGCCGCATAATTTGCATGTACAGCAAATACGTGCGAGTGCTGAGGCCGGTAAACACGTATTTTGTGAGAAGCCTTTAGCCCTGAATTTAAGTGATGCATTACAAGCGGTCAGTTATTGTGAAAAAGCAAACGTCTTGCTTGGTGTTGGTCATGACAAACGATTTTGGCCATCGATGCAAGCCGTGAAAAGTATTGTGCAATCAGGAGCGCTTGGCGATTTAATCCACATCGAAGGAATTTTTACGAATGAAAATTTAAAGAATTTTCAAACCTCATGGCGGGATCAAGCTGAAAATGTTCCTGGAGGAAGTTTGACTGCAACAGGCATTCATGTCTTAGACGCTTTTACCAATTTGATGGGTGAAGTGCAAAGTGTCGAGGGGATATACCGACAAATCAATCAAGGAACGCAAGATACGATGGCTATACTGTATGAATTTAAGACAGGCGCTACTGGGTTATTATCCTCACCCAGACCAGCTCCGGTTTTCTGGCGTATACATGTCTTTGGTAGTTTAGGGAATGTGGAGGCTAGAAGCCCTACTGAAATACATATTTCAATGGCTGGAAAACCATCAGAAACTAAAATCTTTGAAAACCACAATGCACTGCAATTTCAATTAGAGGCCTTTGCTACAGCAATTCTTGAAAATAAACCGTATTTAATTTCGCCAAACGAAATTGTAAGGACAGTACGAGCATTTGAAGCTACCGTTAAATCAATTGACACGCATCAGAAAATTACTTTGTAGTAGCTTTAATCGGGTTTGATATTAGCGGACTTAATCACCTTCGACCACTTATCCACCTCCGTTTTAATGATTTGGCTCGTTTGATCAGGTGTTGGAGTAGAGATGAGGTAACCCATTGAGGTTAATTTTTCTCTCATGTCAGGCGCATTCACAATTTTGGTCATTTCTGCATTTAATAAATCCACAATTGCTTTAGGAGTTCCTGCAGGGGCTGCAACAAACTGTTGTGTATCTCCCTCAAAGTCAGGAAAGCCTGATTCAGCAATGGTAGGTAGATTGGGTAAAGTAGAAATACGTGATTTGCTGGTGAGTGCAAGCGCTACTAACTTACCGCCACTGACTTGAGACATCGCAGGTGGCAGGGCGGATAAGCCTAGAGGCACTTGATTGGCTAAAACAGCTTGCAAAGCAGGGCCACCACCATTGTATGGAATATGTTTCATATCAATATTCGCTTTTAAGACTAAAAGTTCAGCGCTAAGATGAGGGCCAGTCCCATTACCTGGCGAAGCGTAATCAAATTTACCCGGATTTGCTTTGACTAGAGCAATCAACTCTTTCATATTTTTTGCAGGGAAGGAGGGATGAGCCACCAAGATGTTCGGCGAACTGACTGGCATTCCAATCGGAGCAAAATCTTTAAAGACATCAAACCCCGGATTGCCAAATAAAGAAGGGTTAATGACAAAAGAACTACTCACCAAAAGGAGTGTATAGCCATCGGCAGGCGATTTAGCAACTTGTGCGATACCGATGTTGGCAGAGCCGCCGGGCTTATTTTCAACGATAAATGATTTACCTAAATTTTCAGAAAGTTTCTGCGATAAAAGACGCGCAATAATATCTGAAGGCCCACCTGGAGCAAAGGGAACGATGATTTTCACGACACGATTAGGATATTCTTGGGCTTTTGCTGAAGGCACATGAAAAACACCAACGATACTGAGGAGTAATGACAACATAACCGCAGGAAATAACTTCAGATTTTTTTTCATCATGTCTCGAATTTTATTAAATATTTAGTTTTATTATATGATTAATAGTCTAAATTGACGATAATCAAAGAGTAATAATAAATATAAAAGAGGCATGTATGAGTAATCTCACGATCTGGGGACGTTTAAACTCCATCAATGTACAAAAAGTATTGTGGTTGTGTGAAGATATTCAATTACCATTCCATCGAATCGATGCGGGGATGGCCTTTGGAGTCAACAAAACAGAAGAGTACATAAGTAAAAATCCAAATGGTTTAGTTCCAACGATTAATGATGATGGATTTATTTTGTGGGAATCGCATGCAATCATGCGTTATTTGGCAAAAAAATATGACAAAAGTCATTTGTTGTATCCAGAAGATGAGCAAGCTAGTGCAAAGATTGATCAATGGTTAGACTGGTATAACACCGTAGGTTGGCCTCCGATGAGGAACTTATTTTGGGGTTGGATTAGAACCCCAGCCAGTGAGCGAAATATAGAAGAACTTGAAAAAATTCGTCAGAGTTTTATTTTGGTGGCAACTATTTTGGATCAGCAGTTAAGCAAAACCCATTACATTGCTGGCGATCACTTCACAATGGCAGATATTCCAATTGCCTTACTGTGTTACAGGTGGTTTAACTTACCAATTGAACGACCAGTCATGAAGCATCTTGAGGCTTGGTTTGCAAAAGTTCAGGCACGACCAGGCTATCAAAAATACTCTACTGCACCGTTGACCTAATGTTTAAGGACTAGTTGTGAAAATTGTTGATATTCGAGAAATTAGTGTCCCTTTGAAATCCAATCTCAGAAATTCAGTATTTGATTTTTCTGAGATGACCACCTCAGTAGTTGCCGTGATTTCAGATGTTGTCAGGGATGGCAAGCCACTCATTGGCTATGCATTTAATTCTACGGGAAGATATGCTTGCGGCGCACAAATGCGTGATCGGTTTATACCTAGAATATTAAAAACCAAGCCTGAAGATTACCAAAATGAGACTGGTACGAATCTTTCCCCAGAAAAGCTTCTCAAATGCATGATGCAAAGAGAAAAGCCCGGTGGCCATACCGAGCGTTCTGTGGCAATAGGAACCATTGAAGTTGCGATTTGGGATTTGGTTGCAAAAATTGAACAACAACCACTGTATGCAGTTTTAGCAAAAGAGTTTAATCAAGGCAATATACCCAAACAAGTATCTTGTTATGTAGGAGGAGGATGGTACGCCCCCGGAAAAGGTATTCCTGAACTTCAAGTAGAAATTAAAAAGCGCATGGATGAAGGCTATCAGATCATGAAGGTAAAAGTAGGCGGGGCGCCGCTTGCTGAAGATTTAAAGAGATTGGATGCTGCCATTGAGATTGTGGGGTCTGCACAAAACTTAGCCGTGGATGCCAATGCCGCTTGGCAAAGACCCGCAGCACTTGAGTACGCTAAAGCATTGCGTCCTTACCAACTGAAATGGTTAGAAGAGCCTACCGACCCATTAGATTTTGCACTCTTAAGTGAATTGACAGAGTTTTATGATGCGCCAATTGCAACAGGCGAGAACTTATTTTCTACCCAAGATATTCGTAATTTGATTCAATTTGGGCGCCTGCGTTCATCTTCTGACATTATTCAAATTGATGTGCCACAGTCCTACGGGATCGTACAGTTTTCTAGAACATTAGACATGATGAAAGATCTCGGTTGGAGTCGGCATTCAGTATTTCCTCATGGTGGGAACCTGATGACTCTGGCGATCGTAGCGGGTTTTGGCTTAGGCGGTTGTGAAGCTTATCCAGATGTTTTTGGTGCTTTTGCAGGTTTTAATGACGATGCAACTCTGATTGACGGAAAGATTAGTTTGTCAGATCGTCCAGGTATTGGTTTTGAGGGGCAAAATGATCTGTACCAGCTAATGAAAACGATTGTTCATTAACTAGACTCAGCGAAAACCCTCATAGTAGTTGTTGTAGAGCATCATTACGATGCTATGAGTAAGTAAAACATATTAAATAATTGATTGGAGACAACATGAGTTCAAGACGGAGTTTTTTAAAAAATACAGTATTTTCTGGCCTAACATTTTGTTCATGCAGTATGTTAGATTCTGCGATTGCCCAAACGGCAAGAGATCTTGGTGGTAAGGATCCTGGTAATGATCCGCTACTCAATTTTACTCACCCTTTACAGGGCACAAAACGAGCCCCAACGATCATTGACGGTAAAGTAGTGAAGACAATTGATGTGCATGCCCATTGTTTCTTCCAAGAGGCTGTAGAACTTGCCGGAACAGGCACTAACGTGAATGGAGCAGTGCGTGGCGGCCCACAACACTATATTGCATTGCAAAATGATGATGCTGTGAAAACTCGCTTAGCTTCGATGGATGCAATGGGCGTTGATATGCAAGTGTTATCCGTGAATACTTTTTGGTACAGAAAAGACCGTGAACTAGCGACTGAGATTTGCCGCATTAATAACGATAACTTAGCCAAATTATGTGCCGCACATCCAACAAGATTTTCTGCATTTGGATGTTTAGCGATGCAGTTTCCTGACTTAGCCGTAAAACAGTTAGAAGCCATTATGAAAACGCCAGGTATGGTGGGCGCTGCGATTCAGGCGAACGTTGCTGGAGAGGAGTTTTCTGATCCGAAATTTGATCCGATCTGGGCAAAAGCGCAAGAGCTAGGGGCTGGTTTATTTATTCATCCACAAAGCACTCCTGAACTCGCGAAACGATTTAGAGGTAACGGTTGGATGTCGAATGTGATTGGTAATCCTTTAGATACAACAATTGCGTTACAACATTTAATTTATGAGGGTACCTTAGATAAGTTTCCTAAATTGAAATTTATCGCAGCGCATGGCGGTGGTTTCTTAGGTTCATATGCTCCAAGAATGGATCACAGCTGTTTTGTATCACCAAGCAATTGCAATCCTAATATTGTTCTCAAGAAAAAACCAACAGAGTATTTAAACCAACTGTATTTTGACACCTTGGTATTCACACCTGAGGCATTGCGTCATTTAGCCAATCAAGTGGGTACAAGTCAATTAATGGTTGGTACAGACCAACCGATTCCTTGGAATTTAGATCCCATTGGTCATGTGATGTCTACCCAGATGTCAAATAAAGAGCGCATTGCTTTATTAAATGCCAATGCAAAACGTGTTCTAGGAATTAAAACAATTTAAGTCATCAATTTGTAATTAGAACCATTTAATTTATCAATTGATAACAATATGAGGAGACAGTAATTATGGGTAGTTTTACATCAGAGGTACGTGTTGGAATGCAAATTGATTGGGACGTTCCTATCAAAATGGATGATGGCTTAGAAGTAAGAGCAGATATTTTCCGTCCTATTAAAGAAGGCAAATATCCAGCCATCATTACATATGGTCCATATGCTAAATATTTACATTTTGAGCAAATCTATAAAACATGTTGGGACAGAATGATTGAGACGTATCCAGAAGTTGGAGCAAACTCAACCAATCAATTTCAGTCATGGGAAGTTGTTGATCCAGAAAAATGGGTGCCAGAAGATTATGTTGTCATTCGTGTAGATTCACGTGGTTGTGGCAGATCTCCTGGGTATGTCGAACTTTGGAGTGCTCGTGAAGCACAGGACTTCGCCATTTGTATTGACTGGGCTGGAACACAGTCTTGGTCGAATGGCAAAGTAGGTATTAACGGCATTTCTTATTACGGCATGAACCAATGGCAAGTAGCAGCCTTACAACCAAAGCATTTAACAGCCATGTGTATTTGGGAAGGTGCGAATGATTTTTATCGCGACTTAAGTCACCATGGCGGAATTTTATGTAACTTTATTGAGAACTGGTATGACATGCAGGTCAAAACCGTTCAATATGGTTTAGGCAAAAATGGGCATCGTAGCAAAATCACAGGTGATTGGGTTTCTGGACCAGATACCCTCACTACAGAGGAGTTAGGTGCTAATCGCTTTGACTTTGGCGGACTCACATTCAAACACGAGTTGGATGATGAGTTTTGGAAATCACGCACGCCCGACTACAGCAAAATTAAAGTACCGTTCTTATCTGCAGGTAATTGGGGTGGTCAGGGATTGCACACACGTGGCAATGTGGAAGGCTTTGTGCGTTCAGCATCTGATCAAAAATGGTTAGAAATGCATGGCATTGAACATTGGACGCATTTTTATACTGATTACGGTAGATTGATGCAAATGAAGTTCTTTGATTACTTCCTCAAGGGCGAGAAAAATGGCTGGGATCAACAGCCGAAAGTCTTATTAAATGTTCGTCATCCTGGAGAAAAGTTCACACTGCGTTCTGAAACCACTTGGCCGTTAGCTTCCACACAGTGGACCAAAATGTATATAGATGCAACTAGTTCATCTTTAAGTACTTCCACAATTGATCAAGAAGGTAAAGTAACCTATCGTGGATTATCTGAAGGCGTGACGTTTTTAACATCGCCACTTGAACAAGAAACAGAAATTACCGGTCAATTAGCGGCTAAATTATTCGTATCCTCAAGTACGGTTGACGCCGACATGTTCTTGATTATGCGTATTTTTGATCCAAATATGAAGGAAATTACCTTCCAAGGTGCGCTAGATCCAAATACACCGATTGCACAAGGTTGGTTGCGTGCATCGCATCGTGAATTAGATCCAACATTATCTGTACCGTATCGTCCATATCACCCACATACTAAAAAAGAGCCATTAAAGCCAGGTGAAGTATATGAGTTAGATATTGAGATATTGCCTACTAGCATTGTTGTACCTGCTGGATACCGAATTGGACTTACAGTTCGTGGTAAGGACTACGTCTATCCTGGAGCAACAGGAGCCAGACTTTCAAACATGAAATATCCATTTACAGGTGTAGGACCCTTTACACATAATCACCCTGGAGATCGTCCGCCAGAAATTTTTGATGGTGAAGTTAGTTTACATACGGGACCCAAACATCAAGCCTATATCTTGGTGCCGGTTATTCCTAAGCAGTAAAAAGACATCTTTAAACGACGTCAAGTTTGCATTGCAAGCTTGACGTTTTTTTATTTCATCTGCTTGACATACAATCGAGAAATAAATAATTAAATAAGATCAGGCATTGAAAAATAATACGAGTTCCGAAGTATCTCCTCAAATACAGTGGGAAGTGTTGTCCCCACAAAAAGCGAAACTCACCTTAACTGGCAGTCTTGACACCGATTCCATTGCAAAAATATGGAAAGATGTGACTGATCGACAAGGGCTTTGGATGAAAAACAATTCATCTAGCCAAAAAAGTTTAACCATCGATGCATCTAGCATCAGCTATTTAGATGGTTCTGGAGTTGCCTTTTTAATTGACATACAGCATCAACAAGAGATCAATCAAGGGCAGTTTGATCTCATCGGACTTGACCCCAAATACCAAACCTTATTAAATCGGTTTCATCCGATAGATCCGCTTTATCCCAAACCAATCAAAAAAGAAAAAGATGGCTTGATTACGTCCTTGGGAAAATCTAGTTATGAAATATATAACGATACAAGAGATTTAGTTGTTTTTATTGGAAAAATAACGGCTGGATTCTTTTGGATATTACGTAAACCATATGAGTTGCGATGGAATGATTTAGTCACAGTGGCTTCGCAAGCAGGAATTTTTGCTTTACCGATTATTACGCTAGTAGCATTTTTAATAGGTGTGATTTTGGCATTTCAGACAGCTGTTGGTTTGATGCAGTTTGGTGCAACCACCTACGTTGCGCCGTTAGTTTCCAAAGGAATTTTTCGTGAACTAGGACCACTCATCACCGCGATCTTATTTGCAGGTCGATCTTCCGCAGCGTTTGCTGCAGAAATCGGCACCATGACAGTTAATAATGAAGTCGATGCTTTAACGACTGCAGGTATTAATCCGATTCGGTTTTTAGTGATGCCTCGTGTCTTAGCGGGTATTTTGGTCGTACCTATTTTGACTATTTTTGCTAATTTAATCAGCGTCTGCGCCGTTATTTTCACGATGACTCTCTACAAAATCCCGTTTATTACCTCCTATAACGGCTTATTAAATATGGTGAACTTAAGTGATATTTATTCTGGACTTATCAAATCTGTAATTTTTGGGATTGTGGTCGCCAGTGTTGGATGTTTAAGAGGGATGCAAACAGGAACAGGTGCAGCGGCAGTTGGTATTTCAACAACAAGAGCTGTAGTAAGTAGTATTGTGTTGATCGTTTTTGTCGATGGGATTTTCGCCTTTATTTCTTACAGGACAGGTTTTTAAATGAATCCGACAGAAATGAATCCAACAACCATCAATCCTATCGAAGTGATTGATTTAACCGTTGGTTATGGCGATAAGATTCTTTCTAAGCATTTGAATTTTGTCGTTCAAGCTGGGGAAATCTTTGTGATTCTTGGTGGTTCTGGTTGTGGAAAATCAAGCCTATTAAAGAATTTATTTGGCCTGTATCAGCCAAAGAGTGGCCAAATTTTGATTCAGGGAAAAGATTTAACGAAGGCGCAAGGTCAAGAAAGACAAAATCTAATGTTAGATTTTGGAGTCATGTACCAACAAGGTGCATTATTTGGTTCGATGACATTGCTCGAAAACGTCAAATTGATTCTGCAAGAATATACCGCACTCAAGGAAGATCAGATGAACCTTATTGCCCGTTGCACATTAGATCTTGTAGGGCTTTTGCCTTATGAGTCGATGATGCCGAGCGAGATTAGTGGCGGTATGCAAAAACGTGCGGCGATTGCACGCGCGATGGCGTTAAACCCGAAGATTTTATTTTTGGATGAGCCTTCTGCAGGCCTTGATCCAGTGACATCAGCGGGCCTTGATCAACTGATTATTGATTTAGCGCGCAACCTCCAAATTACATTTGTGATTGTGACGCATGAACTTGCTAGTATTGAGGCTATAGCAGATCGCGTCATTATGTTAGATAAAGAAGCTCAAGGCATTATTGCGCAGGGTGACCCCAAAATATTGAAGACCCAAAAGGAAAATAAAAAAGCATATGAATTTTTTAACCGAATTAGTGCGAGTACATCATGAGTCAAAAAAATGAAAATTATTTCCGTCTAGGCTTATTTGTTCTGATTGGAATTGCTTTATTAATTGCGCTGACCTTGCTTTTTGGGGCAGGTAACTTTAATAAAAAAACGACCATTGTTGAGACCTATGTTTCTGGATCTGTAACGGGCCTTGAAGTCGGAGCACCTGCAAGGTACCGTGGCGTAAAAATTGGTAGTGTGGATTCAATTGCACTTTCAGGCCCTATTTATGAGCGTAAAGTACCCATCGCTGATCAAAAACAATATGTGGTGATTCGAATTTCTATTTTGCAACGTGATGATCAGTCGCAAGAGGATATAACGACTGAAATAACCAACTTAGTTGAGAAAAATCTGCGGGCAAGAGTTCGAGCAGCAGGGATCACAGGTGTAAATTACATTGAGTTTGACTCTCTAACCGATGCAGAAAACTATCCTGAGTTAGCCTATGATTGGCAACCTAAATACCCGGTAGTACCTTCATTACCAAGTCAAGCAGATATGGTCATTGCTGGAGTACAGAAAGCCCTGAAGATGGTGGACGATGTTCATTTAGCTGATACGCAAGAAAAAATGAATCTATTAATCATGAATTTAAATCAGCTAGTTGCTGGTGATGGTAAAAAACAACCAGGTCTTGTTCAATCAGCTAACGATTTAAATCAATTGATTAATCAATTAAATAAGATAGTCTCGAATAAAGATATAGAAGCCTTTACAGCGCAGGCATCAAGTAGTGCGTTTGCGCTTCGTCAAAAATTAAATAGTATTGAAGGTGATTCGCAACTGTCGATGGAGCAGATTAAGCAAACTACAGAACAACTGAATGATTTATCGAGAAATTTAAGTCGCAATCCATCCTCGATTGTTTTGGGGACACCCCCACCTAAAGTCAATTTACCCGAGGTAGTCTCAAAATGAAAATGAAACTTTTAATTCTGGCACTGCTATTCCAAGGCCTAGTCGCTTGCTCGATCAAGCAACCCCCATTAGAAATTTCTCATTGGAGATTAATGCCGCAGAGAGCCAATACAGTAAAAAATAATCAAATTAAATATTGGATTACGCAAGGCACGATCAGCGTTACATCACCATTTGATACTAAGTCTCTCGTTTATCGTTTGGACGAGCAAAAGTATGAAAAAGACTTTTATAACGACTATGTAACACTCCCCAGTGATATGCTTGCAACAGCCACACGACAATGGTTGAATGATGCTGGAATATTTCAGTTTGCTGTAGGTAATAGCAATGCATTGATGCCGATGTACCTCCTTCAAGGAACTGTTGATGAGTTATACACCGATTTTCGAACAGGACAAACGCCAGCGGCAGTTATCACGATTGAATACTACTTAAGTAATGCAGATGGCTTAACAAAGAACAATGTGATATTTCGTAAAAAATACCAACAACGTGAGCCAATTCCAGATAATTCTGCAAAAAGTATGGCCCGTGCCCAACAAACTGCTTTAGCTCGAATCTTGGCTGAATTAGAGGAAGATTTATCAAAAGACGCTAAAAACTTCCCTAAAAATTAATATTTTCACATCAGGGGTATTTCGCAGTTTTCATGTGGGAGTGATAACATAGCGTTGTAATTCATTTGTCACTTTCTGAGTAAATACCACATGATGCGTTTTAGGATTTGCAGATACCAGCACTTTTTATCATTGATGTTGGTTGGTTTGTTAGCTTCGTGTGCAGCAGGGCCTGATTACGAGACACCTGCCTTGTCTAACCAAGCAAAACTGTTAGCCAACCCAATTCCTACTCAATTAACTTCCGTTCCTAATATGGTTGGGGGTGGTTCACAAGCATACATTGATCAATTAAAAGTGCCAGCGGATTGGTGGACACTATTTCAATCGAGTGATTTAAACCGCATTGTTGACGCCGCATTACACAAAAACCCTAATTTACAAGCTGCTGATGCTGCTTTGAGATCTGCTCAAGCAACTGCAAGAGCGCAGACTGGGGTTTATTTTCCATCTGTCGGAATTAATGCTTCAGGTGTTCGGCAACAAGTTCCACCAGCATTTTTTGGCCAAGCCTCTGGCGAGCCCAATATTTATAATTTATATAACGCTAATATTAGCGTTGCTTATAAAGTAGACTTATTCGGTGGATCACGTCGACTTGTTGAAAGTGCCAAGGCGCAAGCTGAGTATCAACAATTTCAATTAGAGGCGACTTATTTATCATTGACCACCAATGTGGTGAATGCAGCCATTCGAGAGGCTGCACAAAGAGAACAACTCGAAGCGACGCAAACCATTTTGCAATCTCAGCAAAACTTAGCCAAGTTAATTGATCAGCAATTTGCCATTGGCACCGTATCAAGAATTGATACGAGCTCACAAAACACCCTTGTCGCCAATTCGCAGACACAACTTTATAGTTTCGATAAAAATTTATCAGTTACGCGTAATATGTTAGTTGCCTATACAGGGAGTTATCCTGGTTCCGCAGACTTGCCAAAATTTCGTTTAGCGAATTTGCAGTTGCCTAGTGAGATTCCAAAGCTTATTCCTACCGATTTAGTGAGACAACGACCAGATATCCGAGCTGCAGAGGCTGCTCTGCGAGCATCTAACGCACAAGTTGGAGTGGCTACAGCCAACTTATTGCCACAATTAAACCTAACGGCAGCATATGGTTCTGAGGCCCTGACAACCAATGCTTTGTTTGGACCGGGTACAGCCATGTGGAATCTTGGAGCTGGCATATTTCAGCCATTATTCCAGGGCGGTACTTTAAGAGCGCAACGTGATGCTGCAAAAGCTGCTTATGAGCAAGCTGCTGCAAATTACGAAGGTACTGTTGTGAATGCTTTCCAAGAAGTAGCCAATGCACTTAAGTCATTAGAAGCTTCAGCAAATACTCTAGCTTCTGCTGCAAGTGCTGAAAAAAATGCCGGTGTGAATTTAAATTTAGTTACACAGCAATATAAATTAGGGACTACCAATTACCTTGCCGTATTAAATTCGCAAACACAGTATCAGCAGGCGAAGATTAATTTAATCCAAGCACAAGCAGATCGATACACAAGTACCGCAGCCTTATATGCCGCTATTGGAGGTGGGTGGTGGAATCGTTCTGGGCCTGCTTATCTTGGGCGAACTCAAGCTTCATCTTCAACTATATCTCCAGCACAACAAGAAGTGAAATAACTATGAATATCTTCAAAAAGTCTCCATCTTCTGTTTCTTCGAATAGCAATCAATCACCTTTGCGAAAAAGAATGATTTGGATGTTGATTGGGGTTTTTGTCTTGATGGGGCTCATCATTGGTTTTAACTTATTTAAAACCATCATGATTAAAAAATATTTAGCAGGCGCAGGTTCTCCCCCAGCTTCTGTAACTACGATGGTTGTAAGTGATGATGAATGGCAACCCCAACTCACAGCTTCTGGAAGTTTAAGAGCTTTTCGGGGTGTTGAACTCAGTACTGAAATCAATGGTATTGTCAAAAATGTCTATGCCAAGTCGGGTATGGATGTCAAAGAAGGTTATCTTTTGATGGCTATGGTGCAGGATTCAGACCGTGCACAACTTCAAGCATTACAAGCCCAAGCTGATCTTGCCAAAATTGTTAATGAGCGAGATCGTCAACAATTGGCCATTGAAGCAATTAGTAAAAATGCCTTTGATTCGAGTAGTGCTGACTATAAAGCGAAATCAGCCCAAGTTGACCAACAAGCCGCACTCGTTGCCAAAAAGAACTTAAAGGCACCATTTTCAGGAAGAGTGGGTGTTGTATCAATTAATCCAGGTCAGTTCATTAATAGTGGCGACAAAATAATGACCTTGCAAACAATTGATCCCATTTTTGTAGATTTCACCATTCCACAAAGTCTTGTTGCACAGATTAAGAAGGATCAAATCGTTAGAGTTAAT
>Ga0209087_1001556_pt1 | contig 13493 bp, 14 predicted proteins | sample S_130805_EF_Meta_FD_187321 | JGI IMG/M metagenome (GOLD analysis project Ga0209087, IMG submission 187321) | Freshwater microbial communities from Lake Simoncouche, Canada to study carbon cycling - S_130805_EF_MetaG (SPAdes) (version 2) | ecosystem: Environmental > Aquatic > Freshwater > Lake ...
AATCAAAGTCTCAAATTAAACGAATCAAATATAAAAATTATTAACAATCATAATTTTGAAAGTATACATAAAATGCTCATAAATAAAAATTTAAACCCTAGTGATATTATATTATACATGCATGAATTAAGTAGCGAATATAATATTGATAAAAAAACAATTATTTATAATTATTTTAACTATGTTATACGTAATAAACCAAAAATAATAAAAAAAGACATATTAAATCTAATGACAAATTTAATACATAATACAGATGTTAAAATAGAGCATAGCTTAAACTATTTCTGTTATCAATTACATGATTATTACGCTACAAAAATATGATATTGTAATTAGGTTCGAATTGAAGAATAAACATCGATTCTTTTTTTCAATAATTCGATAAAATGGGTTGGTGGTGTTCCTGAAATAAATTCTGGATCAAATTTATTATTGATATCACATTTCACAATTTGAATAGAATTCGTATTTTTTTTTAACTGATTTGATTTATTCTCTATATTATACGAAGGAAGTGATATCGATTGCGAACGCTCCATTTTAATATAAATATTATATATAGAATAATTTATTACAAATAAATTATTCTATGCGTCGATCGTTGATATATAATAATACCAATTAAATATTATTATATTATAAAAATTGAAATAGTATAAAGACTTTATATTCTCTTTATATGTATTATAACAAATAAAATGTCATTTTCAATTGACGATGAATGGATGCAGTTTTTATCAAATCAAAATACATCTTCTTGTGCTGGTGGATTATTAAATAAAAATTCCCAGCCAATAAAACTTAAAATAGTAGAAGAGCCAATTCATGTAGATAATAGCATTGTTCCTAAATGCGATGAGTTGTATATTTCAACCAAGACCAAGGTCTTGTTTTTAAATCAAGAGATTGATATAAATGGCGTTTTTTGGAATATTCCTGTAATAGAATATTGGAAACCAATGTCTGGAGTTATCAAAAAACAAATGAAAATTGTTTCTAAAACTCCCGAAGAATATAAAGAAATACAAGACCGTTTACAAACAATACCATACTATACTGAAAATATAATAAAACAAATAAATAACCCAGAAGCTCGTCGCATAAAGTTTAAGGACGAACGTAAAATAACAATTGGATTGTCGAAAAAGGATATTATAAATTCGCGAGGTAAAGTTAAAAACGCATTTTATAATTGCTTTGCTATGATACTACGATTTGAATGCCAAGGTATATTTAAAGAAATCCATGTTAAAGTTTTCAACACCGGAAAGCTAGAGATACCTGGTATTCTGAATGCTGGATTATTGGATACGGTTAAATTAATGATTTTGGATGTTCTTCAATCATATCTACCTAAACAAATCGAATTCATAGACAATGAAGATAATGATAATGTACTTATAAATTCAAATTTCAATTGCGGATTTTTCATTAATCGTGATAAATTATATGCAATTCTGAGAAGTGAAAAATATGGCATAGAAACTGCATATGAACCATGCAGTTATCCCGGAGTAAAATGTAAATTTTATTTTAACAATGATATTGGGTTTGATGAGGTTAAACAAAATGGCAAAATAATATTAGAAGATCGAAATATGAAGATGAGCGAATTAATCGAAAATAAAAAATATACGGAAGTATCATTTATGATTTTTAGAACAGGTAGTTGTTTAATCGTTGGAAATTGTTCAGAAAAAATACTGCGTTTTATTTATAATTTTATAAAAAATATATTGGAATCTGAATACAATAATATTCATGTTGAAAGTGAGGTGCAGGTAATAAAAAATAAAAATGTGAAATTGCGTAAAAAAACTATATTTATGACAAATGAATATTATAATCAAAACTGTAAATCAGTCTAACAAATTGTGTATAAGATCTTTTATGGTATTACATTTAATATCCATATCTGATATTTTTTGTATATATTTTTTTTCCCATTCAATACAATAGTTTTTATTTTTATTTATTTTTTTTCGAATTTGTTTGTGTGATTCCTTTAGAAAATTAATATAATTATCTTTATTCGATAATAAAATGTTTTTTTGTGCTAATTCAAAGTACAAATTTAACATATCATTGTTGGGTAATAATAAAAATAACTTAACATATTCAACTATAAATTCTTTCATAATTTCATATCTGTTAATATTATGATTTTCCCAAAATAAAAAAGAATTTATAAAATGAAAAATTGGCATAATTTGATCATTGATTTCAGAATCACATGTATTTATTTTATGTACTGTTTCTGAAATATCATCTGTATAATTTGGTATAGTTTTATTATATAAAAATAATATAGCATCCATATGATTCAATTCATTCATCATATTTGTTTTATCCAATTGTTCCAAATATTCTAAATAATAGATATACGCTTTTTCAGTATTTTCTACAGCAGAATCTATATAGTTAGAATTAAATAAAAACACATGATTTATTGCACGAAATCCAATTAATAATAAAAAATCACAGTTGTATAATGATGTTAAAAATGACGATTTTTCCATGAAATCGAAATAATTTATACAAATATTCAAATATTTATAGATAATTTCCTTTTTCATTTTTATTATATATAAGTTAATTAATATAAAGATTAAAAAGAATTATTTTCTATAATTAATTATAATAATAAAAAATGAGTGCACCTGATTCAAATATTACACATAATGGGTATAGATTACCGGAAGTTAATACTATTTTACATGCTACTAAGCTAGCAATTGTTGAAGATAAACCAATATTAATGGACTATTGGACCAGTTCTTTAGATAAAACTGTTCTGATTGGTGTTAAAGAAGACAATGAAAAACTATTAGTTAAAAGTGAGCAAGAATATACAAGTCCTATTTCAAAAATTTATAAGGTAGGTAAGGAATTTATCATTTTAACTGAAAACTCTATTTATTTAGTTGATGTATCTATCCCTACAAAGCGCATTTCATCATAATATTACATGTATAAGTATAGATATACATGTAATAACCAATAAAAATTGTATTATAATAAATTCTCAATTGAATTTCGTTGGTCTTCGGTTAATTTTTCTGGGAAGATAATATTAAAATCTATAATTAAATTACCTGTAGCGTTTTCTCGCTTCATACCTAGTCCTGGTATTGTTTTCTTGAACCCAGGTTTAACTATAATTGGTTCAGTCAAATTATTAAATGAAAATGTTTTTTTGTTAATATGCTGTATATCAAATTTGAAACCACACAATGCATCTTTCAGTGTTATGTTTTTTGTAATAGATAAATCCAAGCCGTTTCGTTTGAATTCGGTATCATTTATTGTTTTAATACAAATTTTAATATCACCTTTGATCGTACCATTTATGCTATTTCCACATTCTCTTAAAACAATAACTTCATTATCATCTATTCCAGCTGGTATAGTTATATGTATTACTTGTTTTTCATCTTCTCTTATGTTATTATTTACATTCCATTTTTCAATCTCAATTGGAACTGAACCTCCAAAATATACTTGTTCTAATGTAATTTGTATATTTTTTATAATAGGTGGCGGTTTATTCAATTGCTGAAAGAAATGTGCATCCATTGGATTACCTCCACCTTGATGAAATATACGTATTCCAGGCATTCCTCCCATAGCAGGTTCCCCCATTCCAGGAGGAAATCCACCACCTCCACCTCCAAAAAAAGCACTAAATAATTGATTTATATCATGAAATTCAGCACCGGGAAATCCACCGCCCGGAAATCCGCCGCCTGGAAATCCGCCACTTTGTTCAAAATCATATTGTTGTCTTTTATTACGATCACTTAAATGTTCATTTGCTTCATTAATTTCTTTAAACTTATCAAGCGCATCTGGATTACTGTTTCTATCTGGATGATACTTCAACGATAACTTACGATATGCTTTCTTAATATCTTCATCTGTAGCATCTTGCGATACACCTAAAACTTCATAAAAATTCCTTGGCATTGTTTAGATATAATAAAATATAACTTTTATATATTTTTATTGTAAAAACTAAATAAAAGTTATATTTTATTATTATAATCATAATCAAATGGATACTATAATTAATAAATACAAACCCTATTATATCGAAGATTTCCATATGAATGAAGAATTTTCTACAATTTTAAAGGTATTAATTAATATCGATGATTTGAATTTATTACTAATAGGTGGACCAAGTAGTGGAAAAACTTCATTTTTATATTCTCTAATACGCGAATATTACGGATTACAAAAAAAAGATACATTACCTGAAACAAATATTATGTTTATTAATAACCTCAAAGAACAAGGTATTAATTTTTATAGGAATGAGATGAAAACTTTCTGTCAATCACATTCATCTATATACGGAAAGAAAAAAATGATTATAATCGATGATATAGATACAATTAACGAACAATGTCAGCAAATATTTCGAAATTACATTGACAAGTACAATCATAATGTTAATTTTATTTCAGCCTGTTCGAATATACAAAAAATAATTGAAAGCATTCAATCGCGCACCCATATATTGAAAATAAATTCATTACCAAATAAAACAATAAAAAATATAATGGATAATATTATTACAAATGAGAGGATTAACGTTGATGATAGTATAAAAGATTACATACTGCATATTTCTGAAAACTCAATAAGAAATGTAATTAATAATCTTGAGAAATTATATATTATTGAAAAGAAGTTATCATTGGATACATTTAAAAAATTGTGTTCCAATATTTCATTTCAACAATTTCAAGATTACATATTTGCATTTCGTTCAAGTGATTCGCTTAATAAACCCATAAAAATACTATATGAAATTTACGATTATGGCTACTCTGTAATTGATATATTAGATTATTTTTTTATATTTATTAAAAACACTCAATTATTGAACGAAACCCAAAAATATAAAATCATACCAATTATTTGTAAATATATTACTATTTTTCATAACATACATGAAGATGTAATCGAATTAGCTTTATTTACGAATGAAATACATGATATTGTAATATATGAATTATAATGTTATATAATGTTATACAATGCAATCTTTATAAGGAGCACACGAAGAACGCATACTATACCCGCGTATAGATTTTGTAATACAATTTTTTCGAGTGAATCGTCTAGGTAGTTTGAATATTTTTTTATCACTCTTACGTAGACATTTCTTGTATTTTTTATTTTTGATTGAATATTTACAACAATTTTCTACGATTGTTTTCATGTCTTTATAATATATAATATATAATATAAATACTCGATTGTGAAATAGATAATGAGTAATCAATTATTTTGTACATTATTTCCAAATAATATTTTATTTGAATTACTTGAAAAAATATGCTTAAAAAAAGACAAATATTTTGTATTCGATATAAATGCTTACAAAATAATGTTATTTCATAATTTAAATGAACCATTTTTAAATACAATAATAGATTATTATTATAGTTCCAAACAATTTTACATTACACGCAAACTTACATATAATAGTTTCACTACAATTATACGACAAATATGTAAAAATAATTGCATTATGTTTAATTCTAAAACTAAATATACAGAATCAAAGTATGACATTGAATATCATATTTATTTTTAGATAATTCAATAAATAAAAATACAAATGTATAGTATATTATATATATTATACGATGTTTAATAGTAAAAATCTATATCATTATGTTTTTGCATTTAGTTTAGTTCTTGTTGCAAGTTATGTAGGAAACAAATTTAAACAAAATTTTATGAATGATAATGGAAATGATGAATATGAATTGATTAAAAAATATTTATTAAATGATTCACCACTATATGGATTTAATAAACCTAAGATTTGGATACATTCTAAATATGAAATTAATGCACGTAAATGGAAAGATTTCCATTCGCGAAATACTACAAATTTAAATCAACCATATCTTCATATAACGATACAATCAATAATTGATCATTGTGGAGATGATTTCCACGTTTGTTTAATCGATGATGAAACATTTAGTAAACTTATCCCAAGTTGGGATATAGACGTATCTACGTTAGCTGAACCTATGAAAAGTCATTTTCGTGAATTAGGCTTATTGCAGTTAATATACTATTATGGTGGTATGGTGGTTCCTGATTCATTCTTATGTTTAAAGAATTTACGCGAATTATACAATGACGGGTTATTTGGCGGACACCCATTTGTATCAGAATCAATTAATCGTACGAGCAATTTAGTCGAACAAAAACAGCGTTTGTTATTTATGCCAAATGTTTATTTTATGGGTTCTAATAAAAACGACGCTACCGTTTTAGAATTAATTAAATATTTAAAACAACGAAATCAAAGTCCACATTTTACAAGCCAAAACGAATTTTTGGGAGATACAAGTCAGTGGTGTATTAAAGCAATTCGTGATCAAAAAATGAATTTAATTGGTGGAGAAAATATTGGCATCAAGAATACCAAACGAAAACAAATACTTTTAGAAAATTTAATGGAAGAACAGTATTTGGACTTAGATAAAAATTGCTATGGTATTTATATTCCAGCCGATGAAGTATTGAAACGAACTAAATATCAATGGTTTGCTGTATTGGATAAAACAGAAATGATGAATTCAAACATTGCAATTGTGAAATATATGAAATCCTCTATGGTTGATGCTAATGATGAATATTACAAATCATCTACTATAAAAAGCGTAATTACACTATAATTTACAATATGATCGAAAAATGATATAAAATCTTTTATATTATTTTTTACAAATAATTGGAATGAGTAGTATAGATTCACCTTTATTCGGATGTTCTCCAAATTTTGTAGAAAATTCGATCAATAATGAAACCTTACAAGAAGAAAATAAAAAACCCAATACGATAATTGACGTATCATATGCTATATTTATTGTACGAGAACTATATGCAAAATACGCAGATGATCCGTATATGGCTATGAAAACACACAATTATATTTGCAATCAATTGCCAAATGTTCTCCAAAATACATTCGTTAACAGACAATTAAGAATTACTCGTACTGAAGAATTAACAACAGAACAAGATTCATTTATTGAAACATTCTTAGCAAATAATAAATACTTTTATGTGCCATCTACTGACAAATTTTTCTATTATGATGGAATCAACTACAAGGTATACAGTGAAGATGAAATATTACATAATATTTTAAGCACAATTACAAAAGATCGAAATTTGATTTCATGGAAATACAAAACCAAAATATCTATAATGAAACGCATAAAAGAGAACTTGTTAATTAAATCAGTTCCAGAATCTGAAACGATTCAACGTGTAATTATGTCGTTGTATCCTGCATTTTTTTCAACTAAAACTGAAGCAAAGTATTTTCTTACAGTTTTGGGAGACAATATATTTAAAAAGAATGCAGGCTTGAACCATTTTTCACAACCTTATGCTAAAAATTTTATAAAAAAAATAAATTCGATATGTATCGAATATCTAGGTATTAATTTACTACATACTTTTAAATTTAAATATCATGGACACGAATATTATAATAGTCGTTTATTAAATTTTCACGAGAGTATCAAACATGTATCCATTTTCGATAACATTATAAAAGAAATTGGGTTAGATATGTTATGTGTAGCATGTCATTATTCTATGCGTTATGAAAATTCGGATGAATATGTTTATTCATGTCAAGATACTGCACTACAATCCTACGTATTTTATTTAAAAAATCTGAATATAGAAAATTTGATTACAATTTTTATCAATGAATATATTACATTTGAGAACGTTGATATAACTAATGGTGAAAAAAGTTCTCAAGTATCTTGGAAAAATTTACAGTATTTATGGAAACATTTTTTAAATGCGAAAAAACTACCGACTGTTGTTTTCCAAAATCCTCTAAAAAATATTCTCATTGAAAAAATGAAAGATAGATATGTAATGGATACTGATTCATTTCAAAATATTTTTAGTAAATTTTTACCCGAAATTCAGCGTTTCTTAACATTTTGGGATAATACAATGGTATATGATGAAAATGAACAGGGATTAGAAATAGAAGAGATTAAATATTTATTTAACAAATGGCGAAATAACCAACACGAAAAAATATTTGGAATTAATGACGACAAAATGGTTGATATAATCAGTTATTATTATCCAGATATAGTAATTGAATCTGAAAAATACATACAATGTACAAGGTGTATTTTATTGGATAAAAAGTCAGACATTAAACTTGCATTAAAAGAACTGCATAATGATAAACAAAACTGTAATATGAATATTTCTATATATGACGCGTATATATATTATTGTAAATACCATTATCGCATTAGTTGCAGTTCTCCAAATTCTAATATAACCAATGAATTTACATTTGATGATGTTGTTATAAATAATAATACAAATAATAATACATCAAACCGTCCGTTTATAGTACATAAATCATATTTTTATAAATATATACTGGATAATCTAAAAGAATATGTAATTGATAATACTTATATAAATAAACAATGGTTTGTCTCTCATTTTATTATAGCATAACAACAAATAATATATTTCATTGCGTATGTTAAATATATTATTCATTAGTTGGTGTAATATTTTTTCCTAGGGCGACTTCCTTTGAAATTAATTTAATTACCTTTGGGTAATACGAGTCCCTATTATATCCAGCTAATGTATTTTGTGATATAATCATACATTTATTCGAAAATTCAGAATTAATATCTTGATATTCTGGATTCGCCTCTTTCCATTGATTCAATGTCGAAATACTTTTATATGATACATCTCGAATCGCACTGTTCAACTTATCTAAATTATCTTCCTTATTCCATCTATCGTCATATTTTATATACATTGTTTCACGTTTAATATCAGTACAATGTATTGGTCTTTCGTATATACTCAATTGCTTTAAATTATCTAATATAATCTTAGAAATACCGTTAACAAAACCTAATTGTGCATTGTTCTCCAAATCAGCATGTGTTATATCGATACTTTCTATGAAATCGGGAAAGTTCATAGCATCTTTACAATGATCATTCAAGAATACATTTATATTAAATTTATGATTATTTATATTAGCATTGATCGTATTATTATTTGTAATATTGGACTTAGACATTTCGATTAATTTTGAATTTTGTTCAGACATAATTTTCATCATCTCTTGGCTCTGACCTACTACAAAAGTTCTCAACTCTTGATTATCTACCAATAATTTATTAATGATTTCAATATAATTCGATGAATTTGTATCTTCACTTTTAGTATCTTGACTTTTATTATCTTCACGTTTAGTATCTTGACTTTTATTATCTTGACTTTTATTATCTTGACTTTTATTATCTGGTTTTATTGGTTCATCGAATGTTGTTTCGTTTTTACATTTTATTTTATGACTATAAAATGATTTGTAGTTCGAATAATTCTTTTTGCATTTAATGCATTCATACAATAACTCCTTACATGCAGTTGTTTTTATATATCCTATATTGAATAAATGCTTCTTTGTATCTAAATGTCTATCGTAATGCGATTTCTTATTGCATGTAAAATTGCAATGACTACAATCATATATCTCAGCATCGATCGTGTTAAAATTATTAACACTATTAACAACAATTTCTTCTGTTGTTTGTAAGTTAACATTTTTCAAATGTTTCGCAGTCTGTAAATGCTTACAAAATGTAAACTTTTTATCACAATTGTATTTGCATGGATCACAAAAAAAAATTGGCGATGGCTCAAGTTGCAACTTTTTGGTCCTTTTTGACATCTGAAGTTTTTCTAAATTATTCAGACATTTTTAAGGGCCGAAAAGTTGCACATTAATTTTTTAATTTTTTTGACTATCAAATGAAAAAAATTGCTGCATATTTGCTAATATAAAAAGTCGCAAAAAAAGTTGCATTTTGGTCCTTTTTGATGTCTGAAGCCTTCAGATGTCAAAAAGGGCTATGCAGCCATTTTTATGCAGCAAATTTGAAATAGTATGCAAGCCCCACTGCATTTTCAATAATAAAAATAAAAAGCGGATGAATTACAAATGTGCTTCAGATGTTCGCTGGGCCCAAAAAGTTGCACCAAATTGTTTAAAAAAAAAGTATGCAGCCATGCTAAAATTGAAAAAATGGTATTTGCTGCATTATGCTAAGAAATCGGAAATCACGAAAATTTGAAAAAAGTCCTTGGAAAAGTATTTTCATAAAAAAAAAATGGACATAAAAAAGTATGTCCAATTTCAAAAAAAAACTATTAATAATAGACCCCTTCTTTTTCTATTTTTTTCATGGTATCAAAAACTATTCTATGTACCAATATATAACCAGTATTTACCACGCGGAACCAATTTGTAAATATATGACAAATCAAACCATCCATATATTATTTTTGAAAATAATATAAAATGGAGAACATGTTATAATTAAATGGAAATCGAAAAGAAAAAACGTGGACGTAAAAAGCGCGAACAACCGACGGAAACAACCGATGCAACCCTTAATGAAACCAATAATATAATAATTTCAATAGAAAATGAAGGAAACGTTGAAGATAAAATTGTAAAGAAACGTGGTAGAAAACCGAAAGGAGGTAAGCTAATTTTAAAAACGAACGAGGCCGATAATAAGAAAGATACTGTAGCAAATATAATTTTACATTTAAAATGTTCGTTAACCGAATTGGATGTTTATAATAAAACAAGCCAAGCAATGAATAATGAATTTAATTATAACCCCGATGTTCCACCTGAGATACAAACATACAATAGCAACGAAGGTAATAAAGTATTTACTACATATGAAGAAGGTAATAATAACAAATCAATTAACACAAAGTATGCATATTCTGAATTAAGTAAACAGCTTTCATCACCCAATGTATGTCAATTATGTACAGCAAATTTGTCTGAGAATGAAAATGTTGATGATACTGAAGTTAATATGAAAGATATTAATATGAAATTGAAACAAGTTAAAATTAACTTATATAAGAATACTCTACAAGATAAAAAATCTGCTTGCTTTTGGTGTACATATGAATATGACAATCCTCCATGTTATATACCAAAACATGAAATAGATGATAAGTTATATGGATATGGATCTTTTTGCAGACCCGAATGTGCGGTTGCATATTTGATGAAAGAGAACTTAGATGATTCTACCAAATTTGAAAGATATCATTTATTAAATCAGATATATGGTAAGGTATATGAATATAAAAAAAATATAAAACCCGCGCCAAATCCACATTATTTATTGGAAAAGTTTTATGGAAATTTATCTATTCAAGAATATAGAAAATTATTGAAAACTGAACATTTACTATTGGTTGTTGAAAAACCAATGACTCGGATTTTACCAGAATTATTTGAAGATAACGATAACTTTATAATGAGTATTTATGGAACACCAAATAATACACAATCCAATTCAAATAGTGTTTATAAGGTAAAACGCCAAAGTGAAAAACAGCAAGGACCAAGTAAAAATAGTATAATGAGAGATAAATTTGGTTTAAGTTCATAGATATATATATTTTGTAGTTTATACTATAAAATATATTTACAGTAGGTAGTATTATACAGAACTGCATAATGCGCATTTTAAATTTAATTTTTTATGTAAATAATTCGGTATATTTTTAATTTTTTGTATAGTATTTAATTTTTCGGAGGATTTATTTTCAGTTTCTACATAGTTATCAGTAGGTTCAACGTCAATAATCTCTTCACTATATGTTAGTTCAGTTGTAGTTTCAACGTTTTCTCCTGATATATCACTTACAGAATCTAGTGTATTTTCAATAAAATCTTCTTGATTTTCATTTTCGATTCTTTCAATTGGTTCTTCAATCATTGGGGCTGAAAGTTCTTCAGTATTTTTCCATGTATTTTCAGAATCAACACTAAGCGACATTATATTATATGTTATGGTATATATAATATATTTATATTTATTCTATAAATATAAACATTATATAATTATATAGTATATAATAAGAATGATTACATGCAATTTAATGGGCGGATTGGGTAATCAATTATTTCAAATAATGATGGTAATGGCTGTAGCTATAAAAAATGATATACCTTTTATATTCCCATATTCAGATAAATTAATGGTTGGTGTAGAACGACCAACTTATTGGAATACTTTTTTAAAAAAAATAAAAAAATATACCAGTAATCCGGATAATTTTAATAATAATAATGTATTTATAAACAATTTATTATATAAACATCCAATTTATAATGAACCGAGTTTTAATTATACAGAAATTCCAAAAATCGATAATGTAATGTTTAATGGTTATTTCCAAAGTTATAAATATTTTCAAGAAGTACAAGAAAAAATATTTGATTTGATTGGTATTTATGGAATACAATTAGACGTATTAAATGAATACCCAGAGTTATTTGGTGAAAAAAATACAATTAGTATGCATTTTAGATTAGGTGATTATAAAACGAAACAAGATTGTCATCCAATTCTTCCATATGAATATTATGAAAAATCATTAGAAATGGTACCTATTGAAGAGTTATTCAAATATAATGTTTTATATTTTTGCGAAGAAGAAGATAATGAATATGTTAATGGTATAATCGATAGACTGAAATTAAAATTTCAAGTGAAAGAATTTATAAAAGTAGATGATAAAATTGACGATTGGAAACAGTTGGTAATAATGAGTTGTTGTAAGATAAACATTATTGCTAATAGTTCATTTAGTTGGTGGGGAGCATATTTTAATATAAATGATGGTAAAATTGTGTTTTATCCGAATATATGGTTTGGTCCTTCTATACAAAATGATGTAAGTGATATGTATCCAGATTCATGGATAAAGATAATAGTGTGATAAAATAATTATAAAAATGGGTTAAAGAATTTTTATTATTATAATTAACCGACTGTAAAATGCACGCTAAGAAAAGTGATTATTTAGAAAATTTTTACTATATTCAAGAAATTCCTCTTGTAAAAAAACTAATAAAAGAAAATGCAAAACTCAAGAAGAAAAATAAGAATTTGAAAAAATTAGTTAAGTTGATTACGAGTAATGTATCATTGTTAACATTAGAAAACTTAAACAATGTATGTAAATGTAAACCAAATAAATTGCCAAAGTTAAGCCGTCAGTATAAAGATATAGTAGTAAAAGAGGAACCAATTCATCTTAATGATGCAACCGCTATTGATGATGAAGTAATTGTATTACCTACACAAGAATGCAATAATATTGTATATGAAATATTAAGTAATGCTGAAGAAGAGGAAGAGGTTGAAGAAGAAGAGGAGGCTGAAGAAGAAGAAGAAGAAGAGGAGGCTGAAGAAGAAGCCGAAGAGGCTGAAGAAGAAGAAGAGGCTGAAGAAGAAGCCGAAGAGGAGGTTGAAGAGGAGGTTGAAGAGGAGGCTGAAGAAGAAGAAGAAGAAGAGGAGGCTGAAGAGGAGGCTGAAGAGGAGGCTGAAGAG
>Ga0209087_1001557_pt1 | contig 13487 bp, 6 predicted proteins | sample S_130805_EF_Meta_FD_187321 | JGI IMG/M metagenome (GOLD analysis project Ga0209087, IMG submission 187321) | Freshwater microbial communities from Lake Simoncouche, Canada to study carbon cycling - S_130805_EF_MetaG (SPAdes) (version 2) | ecosystem: Environmental > Aquatic > Freshwater > Lake ...
TGAACGACTCAATGATGGCTGCGTCTGCAACAGACTGCGCCGCTATAGACTGGATGAGCTGAAGATCGCCAACAGCACGGTCACGCGTAGGAATGCCTGCACGACGCGTGTACTCGTAGATGGCTTGAGACAGCTCTTGAGTGGACGGAGCGCCTTCACGCACGATCTTCTTGAGCGCTTCCTTCGCGACATCCGACAGCTCATCTACGTTGTCAACGTAAGCAAAGGCAACACCTTCAACAGCGCGCTGAATGAGGCGACCGTCCTTGGTAGCAGCCTGCCAGGCAGACCCGTACTTGGATGCGTCGATGTCGTTCATCGCGACAGTAAGAGTCTCTGCAGGATCCTTCGCGTTCTGACGACGCACAGCATCGATGATGATCCGGTTGGCCTCTTCCTCGTTCAGTCGGATGTTCTTGTTCACCTCACGCAGCGACTGCGGGATGGTGGACTCAACGACCTGGCGAGCAGGCCCAGCGAGTCGAGCAATGCCACGGATGTACTCTGGGATTCCACCACGAGCGACAGCGTTGCGACGGATCTCCTCGCGGACTTCCTGCTCAAGAGAAGGCTTGAGACGGCCTTCCTCTCCAGCCTTCTTTGCAACGACGCGCTCTTCAGCGAGGATCGCTGTGGACTCACGACGCGCAGCCTCAAGACGGTCGGTCATCTTGCGACGAGGGTCAATGACGTCTTCGAAGACGTCGCCAACCATGCGCTGGTACTCTTCAGCAGCCATCGCCGCCTTCTGCTGATCAACGACCTTTGGTCGAAGCGCATCCTTGTCGGCATCAAGATCAGCAATCTTCTGCTCAAGTTCTTGAATGCGCCTCTGCTGGATCTGTCCACGAGGCACAGCAGCACGAGCATCATCAAGCGCCTTGCGGGCCTGATCGAGACGCTCAAGCGCATCGCTACGGCGCATAGATGCAGTCTCGACAGCCGTGAGCTTGAGTCGCCCGATACGACGGCTGCGCTCGCTCAATGGCTTAGTTGCAGCAGTCTTTACGGCAGGCTCTTCAGCAGGCTTGCCCATGACGAAGACCTTCTCTGTCGCACGGTCTACGTCAGAGATATCTGCAGGAAGCGCAGCGACTTCATCTTCAAGCACGACGTTGGGACGCGTGATCTGACGGTCGATTACTGGCGTGTCCATGAGGTCGGCTTCGGTGAAGAAGTCGAAGTCTTCAGGCGTAGGACGCTTGGGAGGATTCAACTCGCCATAGACATGAGGGTTCAGATCATCGGAGTAGCGAAGCTCTCCAGCAAGATCACCAAAGATCTCGGCCTCACTAGCCGCAAGATTGGCCCACTCAGACTCAAGCATCGGTCGGTAGTACGGGATCTCTCCACCCTCTGATCCAAACCGAATGTCGAATGCGCGTCCACGCTCGCTCAACGCTAGGTCATCGACAGGCACCTCAATGGTGCGGCCTGTACGTCGAGGCCAGCGCTCTCCAGCAGAGAACTCGTGAACGTCCACGACAGCGTAGAGCTTGTCGTCTTTCTTCACAGCTCCGACGACGCTTCCCATGAAGCGATCACCAACGAAGCCTTCCTCTGCAAACCGAGTCGTACCATCCGGCATGACCACATACTGCTTTATCGGCCCAGCATTACGAGCGACATCTGGGTTGCGAACCTCAACGACGTCATCCATACGCACGACGCCAGGTGGAACGCCATCTGGTGCAGACCTGTTGAGCAGCCATCGGTAGTAGACGTTCTCACCACGAGCACGAGGAACGTCAGGTCGAGCAGCAGCGTCTGCATCGAACTTCGCGTAGACTTCGTCAAGACCACCCTTGTCGAAGGACTTCTTAACCGTGAGGTAGTCCTTGAGTTCTGGGATGCCCATGCGTCGTGCAAACTCAGCACGCGCAGTATCGTTACGAACGCTACCTGACTCCAAGAACTCGCGTAGGCTCTTTGCACGCGGATCACCGCTAGCTTCGTACTGCTTCAGCACAGGCTCAAGAGCCTTTCGGTGAGCAGGGCCGTCCTGCATGATGTACTTGGCGTTGTTGTTCTGCGTACGCTTGCGATGAAGTCCGTATGAGTACTTCTTATCTGGAACGTACTTAGGATCAGGACGCTGCGTCATCAGCAGGTCGTAGCGATCCATCGGCTCGCCAGAGACAGCGAACGGGTACTTACGGTTCTTGCCGTAGCGCATCTCGATGATGCGACGCTTGATCTTGTCGGTGACCGACTCACCAAGCGCATTCTGCGCAGCTCGCAGTCGCTCTGCCTCGGTATGAACGACAGGATCAACAGAGTCAGAGTCATTCACCATTGTAGAGGTGATGTCTCCTGCTCTGTCTGCATCGCTAGCATTAACGACAACATCAGGAGACACATCAACCGTAGGAGCAGGAACACGCTGCGCAGCAAGACGCTCTGCGATCATCTCATCGCGAACACGCTTCACAGCCTCTCGCGGAACCTTGATCTTGCGAGCACGGATGAGATCTGAAGATGCCTGACGAGCAGTCTCTACAGCATCATCAAGTTCTGCCTTGAACCTGTCGAGTTGAACAGCGCCTTCTTCAATGGCGATGTTCTTCTCAAGGATACGGTTGATCTCAACCTCAGCTTCAATCTGCTTACGCACGAGATCATCGTACTTCCGCTCAAGAGTAGCCGCGTCTTCACCAGCCTTCTCTGCGTTCATCTTCTGAAGCGAACGCAGGATGTCGAACGGATCTGTCACGCCTTCCTTCATGATTCCGTCGATCACAACACGAATAGCGTCGTTCTGCTCAAGCGCTGCAACGATGTCGTTAGCAAACACCTTCTCTGCAGTAGTAGCGCTCTTGCTTGTACGGCCCTTAAGGAAGTCAGTCAAAGACTCGATGTTCGCAATCGTACGCGCATCTTCCGGTGAGGCCAGCACGCCACCCATCGCACGCTTGACCTCGGCAATGTCGATGTTCGACGCAGACGGAACGATGCGCTCAACAGGCTCTACGTCACGCACTCGGTCAATGTCTCGACCAAGCAACGGAGACTCCAGCATCTCACCAAGAGCATTCTTCGACGCATCGTGAACGGCTTGAGCGATAGCACCGGGATCTGCCTTGAGAAGGTCATCAGCCTTTCGGATACGGCGCTCACCAGCAGAGATAGCCGCGCTCGACTCGCGGATAGACTTCTCAAGCTCTTTAATCTTGGTCAGGCTGCTCGGAGTCGGAGGTTCAGCCTTCGTGCTAGCGAGTTCGGCTCGCGCAATCTCACGAGCACGCTTTGCTTCATCGACAGCCTGCTGCGCACGGTCACGGATGCTGGTGATGTCGTCAACGATAGTGTCTGCATCACGCGAGGCGAGGATGCGGAACTCGTCGTCAGCACCAGGAACCTTGCGCTCAACAAGATCAGTCTTGATCATGTCGAGTGCATCGTTGAGCAGTCCATTGTCGGAGACATTCTTCAGGAACTTGCTGCGATAGACCGTAGCCACAGCAGGGTTCGCAGCATCGAGGCCGATGTTGACCTCTGCAGGAACGTACGGTAGCGAAGACGAGATGCCGGTGCTTGTAGCGACCTCGCTGACGAGCTTCTTCGGATCCTTCGTCGTTTGATATGTAGAGTAGGCGCGCTTCGCGACTTCCTTGGTGCGGGTAAGTGCATCAGGAATCTCTGCGAGAGGAATGACGCGGCTCTCACCAAGCGCATCGTCCCATACGCGGATCTTGCCGGTGCTAGCCATCTTGACCACATCAGACACGTTGAGTCCGATCTCACCAAGACGACCTGCTCCAGCAGCCATGCCAGCGACAGCAGGTGCTGCAGCTACCTCAAGACCTGGTGTAGCGATTTCAACGGCCATGGCTGCAGCAATCGCAGCAGACGCCAAGATGCGGTCTTGCATGCTGCTTTCACTAGACAGAGCGCTACGAATCTTATCGTTCTCAAGAACGTCAGCGAGTACAGTTTGTCCACGCTGAATGCGAGCAAACGGGTCACCACCGAACGGGATGCCCGACAAAAGAGCAAGCGGAGCATCGATGTCTCGCAGCACCGTCATCGGGATGCTCTCAACGCGGACAGCCTCACCACCAGCAGTGACGACTTCCTGCGGCAAGAAGACGCGGCCCATCTCCTTCACGCCTTCAACAGCACCCTTCTTGAAGGCTTCGTTGACGCTATCAACCGATACGAGTCCAGCACCAGCACGGAAGACTGGATGACCGATGACGCGGAGGTTGTCGATGACATCGTTTGCAGCGAACTCTGCCTGCTCACGGTACGACTTGTACGCAGCAGGATCTGTGTTCTTGAGCTTGTCTAGGCCGCGCTGAACCATGTACTCATCAGCGTACTTCTCCTTGAAGTCGCGGATGATCTTTGGTGCGATAGTCTCGGTCTTCTTGCCTTTGAACTGCTTCATCTGACGGTCAACGTCTTGAAGCAGTCGGTTCGTCAAAGGATCATCAGACTTCGTCTCGCGCTCACGAACGAACTTCTCAAGTCGGTCAAGGCGCTTCAGCTCTTCATCAACAGCAGCGCTACGGTCTACGACTGAAGGAGCGGTGCGAGTCAGCGTTCCAACAGCAGCAGGAACACTCATCAGCGCAGTAAGAGGACTCGTCAGCGCTGGCTTCTTCGCAACATTCTCTACGCCTGGGATCTTGAACATCACGGACTCTGCAGCGCGACGACGAATCTCTTGAGGATCCAGCGTCTCTCCTGCAGCCTTTGCACGCCTCGCGATTGCAGCCTGCGCAGAGTAGAAAGACTTCAGCTTCTTCCTAGACTCATCAAACGCAGTTCCGCTCATTACGTCTGCTTGGTCGAAACCGGTATCGACAAGTTCAGACGCAGCCTGTCCAGCAGCAGGAACGGTAGCTGCTGCAGCCTCTGCCTTCTTCTCTTCCTTGGCGCGCTGCTGTGTGACTACTCGCTCGGATTCTGCTGGTGCGATGAGTGGCTTCGGAGTCGTGGCACGCAGAACCTGCTCGGTCGTAGGCGTCTGCTTGAGGTCGATGACTAGAGGCTTCGGTGCGGCAGGCTTCTTGACCTTCGGTCGTGCGGCCACGGGCGTCTTGACCGTAGGTGCAGTCGGAAGCGCAGCCGTAGGCGTCGGTGCAGGAGCAGCGACAGGTTCAGGCTTCGGCGCAGGAGTAGAGGGCACCACAGCAGCAGGAGCTTCGACAGCAGGAGGCGGCACAGAGGCCAAGGAGCGGAACTTCTCGGCAAGCTTCTTCTGGTCTGGCATGGTGCCCTCTAGGAGGGCATTCTAACCTACGGAACGTACGGAGCCATTGTCGGAGGCGGCACCTCTCCAGCAGAAGCACGCTCTGCCGCCATGAACTCCTTCATGTAGGCATCTTGCTCACGCTTACGAGCAGCAGCCGCTGCAATACGCTTACGACGCTCAGCGTCTAGGCGTTCGGAGGCCGTAACTCCAGCCCTCTCAACAACCTTCTCTGCACGAGCAGTAGCCTTTGGCGTCATCGGAGTACGCACTGCTTCAGATGGCTTGCCGACGACAGCAACAGGCTCTTCGGTTGTGGAAACCGTGGGCGCTTGTGCAGGCGATGCAGGAGGAGCCTGAAACCGCATCGAACGAATGCGATCCAGCGCAGACATCGGCATGGCAGGCACGCTAGCCTGCGACCCACCGTTAGCGACGCCAACCGGCTGCGGGGCGGTAGCACCAGTAGGAGCGCCCATCGCAGCACGAACCTCTGCACCAGTCTCCTGACCAGGCGTCGGTGTAGCCGGTGCTTCAGGCTTCATCGCTACAGGCGCAGGAGCAGGCATCGGTACGATGTTCTGCTCAAGCATCTTTTGACGAGTCGGTGTGCCGCGCTTCGGAAGGCCAACACCGGTTTCAGGCACACGCAGGGACGGAGCACCAGCCTCCGGTAGAGCCTCTACCTCTGCCTCGGTAGGCGTCTTGCCAACACCAGCACGGCGAGCACGCAGCGCAGCGAATGGCATGCGGATGCCACGGCTCGTCGTCTCACCCTCAAGAGGAGCAGCCTTCGTTACCTCGGAGACATCAACAGCCTGCTCCTTCGGGATGACGATGCGGCGACCATCTGCCGTCTCCAGCACCGTCGCGCCCTCAGGGTCAGACGGAAGCAGCGCAGTCTCACGACCGGTGATGGTACGCGTAGCCGAAGGCGCAGGTTGCTTGGCTTCAGCAATGCCAAGGTCTTCGTCAGAGATCCCAAGCGTAGAAGGCTTGAACGCAGCACCGGCAAGGCGAGCATCACCAGCAGCCAAGGCCACAGGTTCAGCGCCTTCAGCCAACGGCTGGAGCTGGAACGACCCATCCTTCATCTTGAGGATGACGCCGTCCTTGGTCGTGGCAGACTCAACAGGAGTGTTCTTGGCGCGGACAGCCTCGATCTCCTCGTCCGTGGCGTACTTGCCATCAAGCTTACGGTACTTGCCGTCCTTGTTGACCTTGGCAGCGTCAGGCGAAGGCTCACCTACCTGCACGGACAGCACGCGGCGGGCCTCAAGACCACGACGAGGGAGGATCTGCCGTTCAGGACGCAGACTGATCTGACGGTGGTAGATGCGGAACGCACGCTCGTCGTCAGGGCCAGGGACGTACACGGTGTCGGTGGCGCTGTCGTAGCCTGCAAGCTGCTTGTCTCCCGGCATGGTCGCTGGACGAGCAGATCCGATCTTCAGTCCGTTGCTCTTGGCCCAGTCCTGAAACTTCGGAAGGCCCATGATGCGAGCCTTCATGTTGACGCCGGTAGCCTCTGTACCAGCAGCACCAAGACCAAACGACTTCAGCGCCGTCTGCGCCTGCATAACGAGATCACCAGACAACTCGGTGTTGATCTTTGCGATCTCTGCATCATAGGCGTCACGACGAGTCGTCAGATCATCAAGACCTGGAAGTTTCTTCGACACCTCTCGGAGATTGTCGAACACTTCATTAGGGATGCTTCCCAAACTCGTCTGTACGTCAGAAGTGATGTTTCCACTTCCGACCATAGACGAAAGTTTCGTAAACGCATCCGCACCAAACTGACTCTCAAGGTACTTCGCGTTGTTGTTCAGCTCAGCAGCAGCATCCTTGCGGTCGTTGTACTGCTTGATGACCTCGTCCATACCTTCGATAGGGAAAGACGTAGGGGCTGCGCCAGTTCTGTTCATCAGCTTGTCGAAGTCGCCAACAAGCGTAGGATTGTACGGAGACGCAGCAGCGTCTTGAATGAACAGTTCAAAGGCTCGCTTTGCAGCACCAGCCTGATTGATCTGTTCACCAGTCTGTGCTTCAGCCTGCGCAATGATCTGGTCAAGACGAAGTGTGTTCGTCCTGTTGATGGACTGGTTTACATCCTTCTGAAGCTTCAAGATGTCTACGACGTACTTGAGCTTGTCGACTGGCTTTACGTTTCCAGCAGCCAGCGCACGACCATACGTCGTGTTGAGGTCAGCGAGCTTAACGAACGCGTCGTTCTGACCCTTGCCGATGAACTCATCGAGCTTGGTGACGCCACGCTGAAGCGACTCACGGCGAGCAGCCTTGGTCTTGTTGCCCTCAACGACCATTCTGGTCACGGCTTCAAGCGCAGCCACAAACTGCTGCGAGTTAGCGCGAGTCTCTGCGGCCTGAACGGAAGCTGCGGTAGGTGCTGGAGGCGTCGCCATGGTGTCTCCTTACTTCTTTGACGCAGAGCCGAAGATGGCATTGAGCATGCTGTCGTCAGCAACTCCAGGCGCAACGATGGACTGGAGCGGACTCTCGGTGCCGGCCTGCTCCTTGACTTCCTGCGCCTTCTCTCGGCCACGCAGTTGTGCAGCCTCAAGCGCACGCTGACGGCGAAGCTCACCGATAGCCTGTGCGTTCATCTCGGCAGCAAGACGAGCACGCGAAGTAGCGTCCGCAGCCTGCTGACCAGCGGCCTGCTGGGCCTGAAAGAACGAACCCTGACGAGCGCCACCCATGGCCGCGCTGCGCTGGAGATCCTGCTGCTGCTGCTGCATGGTCGCCGTAGCCTGCTGCTGAGCGCCCATCGTCTGCTGCATGACCTGCGCCTGGTCTGGAGCAAGCGTCTGGCCCATGCGGATACGCTTGAGCGAGTCCTTGAGCTGCTTGTCGTAGGTGCGCTGGTACTCGTTGCCAGCGATCTGCGTACCCACGTCACCGATGGCCTGACCAGCCTTGAAGCCAGTCACGGCACCAGCAGGCCCGCCAAAGAACGAGCCTACACCAGCACCGATCACGCCACCTACGGTTCCAGCAGTCGTTGCCATCAGACCTCCTACTTCACCGTGAGAACGGTGGCGTTACGAACACGGATTCTAATACGGTGGTTCGACTCGTAGTAGGCTTGAGGCTGCTCGTAGATGCCGCCATCCGTCGATTGTTCGACCTGGTTGTTCGCACGCACGGACACCTTGAGCACAGCCGTGTGCCAGCCTTCCGAGATGTTCTTCACCGGGAAGTGCATGTTGATCGGTCGAGCCTGAAACGCCTCAATGATCTGGTAACTGGTGATGTTTCCGGTGTAGCCATACGGAGTCGGGTACACGGTGAGCGGAAGGTCACGCTCGGTGTAGCCGATCTCTAGACCGTTGTACTCAACGACGTAGTAGATGCGTGCGCTGTTGTCGTTGTCGGTGTCTTGTCCTTCGATAGGCCGACCACGCAGACGCCACCACGACGCGAAGAACGAGAGGTTGATCATCGCTAGCGAGGCGTCAGAACGCTGGTACCAGGTGATGGCCGTGCCAGCGATCTCACGCGCTGCGTTGCTGCGGCCCCATGCCGTCTCGATGAAGTCTTGCGAGTAGAGCAGTCCATCGCTCTTCCCGTTCGACATCATGTAGGGACGGATCTGCTCGTTCTTGATGAAGAACGCAGGGTTGAAGTTGACCGTAGGCTCTAGGTGACCATTGCTCGTCTGGTAGAGCGACTCGCCAGTGGTGTTGCTGTACAGGTCACGGTTGAACTGGTCAGCATTGAACAGCGTTCCGTCTGCCGGGATGTACGGGAGAGATGCGAGAGACATTATCGCTCCTGAATCCAGGCAGTCGCGTGACCACCGTTCGTGGTTACTTCGATGTTGAAGTTGCCAGCCGTAGACCCGTAGTACCCGTTCACGCAGATCTCGATGCGCTCAACCGTGTTTGCACCGATGAGCGTAGCCAGCGTGTCGGTACGGATGGCAAGGAACAGCGGGATGTCGTCGTAGCAGTAGTTGACGTTGACCTTGTCTCCGACGCCGAGCGAGCGGTTGCGAGACACCCAGAAGTTGTCGTTGGTGCAGTAGACCTCGCATCTGTCGATGTTGAACACCGCAGCAGCAGTCTTCATGCGGATGGTGAAGCACGCCATGGCCTGACTGCGAACACCACCGGTAGCGCCAGTTCGGGTCACATGCTTCAACGCGACGTTCGCCATGACGACCATCCAGCCCTTACGCGTTGCGAGGTTCCACCCTGCGCCACCATTGGTGAGCACAAGCAGGTTTCCGGCAGCGTCTCGAACGATGTCCCAGTTCGTGTTGTAGCCGTACTCGTAGTACTGCGTCGTGTACGACCAGTCGGTAGTGTTGATGCTCTTCGTGTCGACCTGCGTGGCAGCAGCAGGAAGAACCTCTGAACGCAGAGCACCACGCTCGGTGTTGCCGAGCACGATGCTGTTGATGCGGTTTTCGATCACGTCGAGTCGGTCAAGCCACAGGCTCTGGTTGGACAGAACCTGCGCCTCCTGAATGTTCACGATGCCGCTGCTGGGGTTCGTGACTGTGCCGCCTCCCCACGCGTTGCACTTGAGCACGAAGAGCTGACGGTTGTAGATGCCTACGGTAGAGCCAAGACGGTCGGTGTCTGGGTCGCTGTTGACGTTGTTGTCGACCAGGCCATCGCTCTGCGGCATGCGTCGTACGACGACGTCGACCGTGTGCTGGCCCTCGACCACAGGCACAGCAAAGGTAAGCCGCACCGGTCGAGCAGCGTTGCCGCATCCTTCGGTGTTCTGGACATAGCGAACGTGGCGATAGTCAAAGTTCCCAGTCTTTGCCTTGGCCTTGTAGGTCATCTGCTTCGTAGGGTCAGGGAAGACGTACGAACCAGTGATCGTCTCGTTGACGACAGACCCATCTACGCGGAGCGCAAACTGCACGCGGACAGGATCTTCCGTAGCGTTGTTGGGGTAGTCGAGCACAAGCGCGTCTCGACCACCCTTCCACGAGGCGTAGGTCAACTGCGCCACGATCCACAGAATGTCTTCACCAGTCTCGATGGTGTAGGTCAGACCGTCGATGGTCTGCCACGCCTGGCTGTAGGCTACGAACGAAACCTCGCTGTTGGCGACGAACCAGTTCTTGACGGTGTTGCTGCCGAAGCCAGTGCTTACGTCTTCAAACGCAAGGTACTTGCTGGTGTAGGCATCCTCGTTTCCGATCACGCCGAACGACTCAACGTTGATGAGTGGGAACGTGCCGTTGACCGGACTGATGTCGTGCTCGTTGATGCGCCCGTAGATCTTCTCTGCGACTGGAGCGATGAGCCTGTTCAACTCCATCGGAGTCGGAAGCTCTTGGGGCTTGAGCGCCTTGTCAGGGAAGATGTGCGCCATGGTTCAGCCCTTCATGATGCGAGCGCCACGCTCGGATGCGACGACGCCGTCGAACGCGAACGCTGCGATGTGGAGGTACTCGCCGTCCGCAGGCTGGCCGACAAGCTCAAAGGCGAAACTGTCCACGCTACGAAGGTGCATGTCGAAGCGACGCCAGAACAGACGAGGCGACAGCGCCTTGGCCGTACCGATGACGGACGTGGAGTACGGCCCAGGTCGGTCATCGGCCATGAGCGTGAGTTCACCAGTAGCGATGATCTCGTCCCAGCGACCGTTGCGGTACGCGTTCACCATGATCTTGGCGCTGCTGCTCTCAAGAAAGCCGATGTAGATCGTCGCAGCATTGAACCTGGTCAGGCCAGCCCCGTCGATCTTCAGCCAGCGGCTCTTGTACCTGAACGACGTGATGCTGCTGGTGTAGTCGCGAGTCTCATGGTCGAGCACGACCACGTTGTCCTCGTTGACGTACTCACTTGCAGCGAGGACGTACTTACGGTCATCACGCGTCACGCATAGACTGCGGTAACTGCGGTTGTGGTTCTGCTCGCGCCACCCGATGCCGTCGTATGTGAAGATGTAGTTCGGGATGTTCGAACCTGGCAGCGGAACGGCGCACAGGTACTCACGCGTCGTCGGGTTGTAGACGGCCACGGAACGCGACAGCTTTGCCGTGTTCGATAGCCGCATCCGATCCTCGATGGCGTCGCTGATGTACTGAACCTTCTCGCCGTCGTAACTGTAGAAGCCGTCACGACCGAGCCACACGAGTTCGCCCCATCCGGTAGAGACGATGCTCGACGGAGCAACGCACCCGATTCCGTTCGTCACCGGAACGCTCTGGTAGACGCCAGGCTCATTCTCGGTGATGGCGTAGACGTTGCTCGTGGTGAAGGCCAGCAGTCGACCATCGAACACAGCGAGTCCGGTGACCTCGTGTCCGTTCGGGTCAGGGAAGATGAACCGTTCAGGACGGAACGAACCAGGGAAGCCGGGGTCAGAGAAGTGGACGATGCCGGGATTCGCCAGCGTGTTGGCGACAGCAAGACCACCGCTGAACGGCGTCATCACCTTGAACGTAGGCGTGGGCAGGTAGTTCTGTGCGACAGGCCCAAGCAGCGCATCGGCTGTCTCGTCAGGCCAGCACGTCGTCACGTTGTCGGGGATGCGGGCGAGGAGCCGCATGTCGTAGTTGCGGTGCAGCGTGTCGGCAGACCGCAGGATGCGACGAGCCACCGTGCCATCCGGCCCCTTGGTGATGCCGTCGATCCAGAACTGACGCTGAAGGTCAGAGTATGTGACCGACGAGTCGCCAAGATCCTTGTAGGTGTCCGCAAAGATCGTACGTTCCTTGAAGAACTTGGTCTTGGTCTGCTCTTGAAGGACGCGCACACTGCTCATGGCGCTCCACGGAGACAGGTTGCCGAAGGCGTCTTCAAACTGGACAGCGTAGTTCCAGTTGCCTTCAAGCATCAGTCCGATGGTGGAGTCGCTGGCCGTGTCGCTGATCGCAGCAAGGTCAGACGAGATCGTCCCGACGTTGCCGGGATGACTGTATCCGTAGTCGTTCACCGAACGCTGGAAGTTACCGTTCGGGCTAGAACTCGGCCCAAGCACGGTAGGAGCATTCGGAGCGCGGTCGTAGCCAAGCGTCATGAGCTTGGCGAACGTAACGTCGCGCTTGATGTAGCCATCGTAGACGAGCGGGCTGTCGATCCCGTTCGTCCAGATGATGCGTCCACCGACCTCGCAGAACTGGTCGGGGTACTTGTAAGAGGCCGTCTCGGTCAAGTCTCCATGAATGTTGTTGAACGCGTCGCCAGTCAGCGACCATCCAGTCTGTTCATAGAGCGTATCGCCTGACCTAACCAGCAGTACGTCTCGCATCCCTTGGTCGAGCATCGCATGGTAGACACCATACATGTTGCTCGTCCATGTGAAGGGCGTATAGCCGCACGGCCCACGAACTGCCGCAAGGGTGCCGTCCGACGTGCGCTGAAGGTTCTGAACCTGGAACGCGAACTCGTCGGGGGCGTAGGTCTTCCCGCTCTCAACGAGAGGAACGACCTGAACCTTGCGGGTGTACGGCATCAGACGGCTCCGCGCTTCCGCGTAGAGGTAACCTCAACCGCAGACTCCGGAGGAGCAGCAGGCTCGGCCTTGGTGTCGGCAGGGAAGATGACGTTGTCATCCTTGAGCGGGTGCCACTGGGAGCGGCTGTTCCAGCCCTCTCCCTGCGCGACGCGGTAGGCGTTGCGGAAGCCACCGTGGATGACGGCGAGCCACTGGGTGGACGTCTCCTTGACGCCGATGACGGTCGCAGTCTCGACCGAGTCGGGCCACACAGAAACCCACACGTCGCCGGTCTTCGGCTTCTCGTAAGGGATGAATGCCATTGCTTCTCCTAGATCAGCTGGTCATGGGGCCGAACCGCAGCCCAGCGAAACGTCGGTTCGGGTAGTTCTGTACGAACCACGGGAGGCCAGGGATCATGCGTGCCGGATTGGCGTACATGGCCTTGAGCTTCGGAAGGTGGATGGTCAGGTACAACTGGAGGTGGTTGTTGGCCTCCTCCTGCTGGCGATCCATCAAGCAGAGGTAGTACAGCCCAAGCTCGATGAGTCCATCGTGGCAGTCGGGATGCACGGGAGGCGCGTCGTAGTCGTTGACGAGCTTCTCTGGCCGGCGACGGATGCGGAAGTCCACCTCGTACCGCTGGTCTTGGTGCGGGTAGAAAGTGTACGCGTAGTAGCCGTGAGACTCTGGGAGACGACGGTAGTAGTCAGGGATGACCGAACCATTGTCGGTGTACGTCGTGGTCACGCCGTCGATGTCGGCAAGGTACTGGAAGATGCTTCCAGCCTCGATGGTCGGATGCGACGGGCTAGCACCGGTCACGCTACGGCGACGGTAGATGCGCTTGTAGATTCCG
>Ga0209087_1001558_pt1 | contig 13483 bp, 17 predicted proteins | sample S_130805_EF_Meta_FD_187321 | JGI IMG/M metagenome (GOLD analysis project Ga0209087, IMG submission 187321) | Freshwater microbial communities from Lake Simoncouche, Canada to study carbon cycling - S_130805_EF_MetaG (SPAdes) (version 2) | ecosystem: Environmental > Aquatic > Freshwater > Lake ...
ATGGTAAATGAGCCTAAGAAACGACAACCAGCTAAACAAAATTATGCTCCAGCAGGGAGTTGGATGGGATAGATATGGCAGATTATCAGGATCAAGATTCAAGCGAAGATACAAGAATCAATGATGCAAAGAAGTTTTTAAACCTTTGCAATGATGTTGATTCCAACAACAGAGCCGAGGCTTTAGACGATGTTCGCTTTTGCGCTGGAGATCAATGGCCTGTTGATGTTCAAAACAGCCGAGTGCTTGAATCTAGACCTTGTTTGACGATTAATAAGGTTGATGCCTATGTTCGTCAGATCTGCAACCAAATCCGTCAGCAAAGACCAAGAATTAAAGTCCAAGGCATGAATAATGAGGCTGATGCCAAATTAGCCGACATTCTAAGCGGTGTTTGCCGTCATATTGAGTATCAATCCTCTGCGGATGTGGCTTACGATACAGCCTCTGAATACGCAGTTAAAATGGGTTGGGGTTACTTCCGAGTAATGACCGATTACATCAGCCCTGATTCATTTGAGCAAGAAATTTACATTAGACCGATTGATAATCCATTTACAGTTTATTTTGATCCTAATTCCCAGTTGCCTGATGGCTCTGATGCAGAGCGCTGCCTGATTACTACAGTTGTTAGTAAAAAAACATTTAGGGCTATGTACCCTGGCAAGAATGATGGTCAAGGCTTCACAAGTCGTGGAACAGGCGATTCAGATGCTGAATGGGTTACTAAAGAAGATGTTCGGATTGCCGAGTATTTCTACACAGTTAGAACTCCTGCCAAATTAGTCCTTTTATCTGATGGCACAAGTGTATTTGACGATGAGTTGCCAGCTCCTGAAGTATTGGCTGAAGCTGGTATTACTATCATTGAGAAGCGTGATACTTACAAAAAGCAGATTAAATGGTGCAAGCTAACAGCAATGGAGATCCTTGAGGAAAGGGATTGGGCTGGTAAATACATACCAGTAATTCCTGTTTATGGTCAATCTTGCATTATTGATGCAAAGCACAAGAAATTTGGCTTGGTTAGAATGGCTAAAGATCCACAGCGTATGTATAACTACTGGACTACAGCTCTAACTGAATCCGTAGCCCTAGCTCCTAAAGCTAAATGGGTTATGGCTGAAGGACAAGATGAAGGCCATGAGAACGAATGGGCGCAAGCTAATATCAAGGCAATGCCTGTTTTGCGTTACAAGCAGACTGATACAGAGGGCAGACAAGCACCAGCTCCACAGCGTTTACAGCCTGAACCTCCTCCTGCTGGCATTGTTACAGCTACTCAAGGAATGTCTAACGACTTGATGACAGTCGTTGGAATCTATGATCCAAGCCAGTTGCCACAGGGCAATATGTCAGGCAAAGCTATTGCAGGGCAACAACAACAAGTTGATATGGTGAACTTCCACTATTACGACAATTTAACTCGTTCTATTGCTTATTGTGGTCGTATTATTCTTGATTTGATTCCTAAGATTTACGATACAGAGCGAGTAATGCGGATTATTGGGGCTGATGAAAAGCCTGAAATTATTACATTAAATCAAAGAGTTACGACTGAGGAAGGTGTTGAGAAGATCCTTAATGATGTATCAGTTGGTCGCTATGATGTAGTAATGGACACAGGCCCTGGCTTTGCTACTAAGCGTGGTGAAGCAGTAGAAGCCATGATGACTTTATTGGCTGCTGATCCTACATTAATGCAAACTGCTGGAGATTTGATCTTCCGTAATATGGACTTCCCAGGAGCTGAGATCATTGCTGATCGCATGGCTGCTTCTAATCCATTGGCTCAGATTGATGAGAAATCAGACATTCCTCCACAAGTTCAAATGCAGTTAGCTCAGTCCAAACAGATGATCCAGCAAATGCAACAGCAACTTGAGGCTATGGGCATGGATCTCAAGTATGGTCAATCCGTTACCGAAACCAAGGAAAGAGCAGCTACAGCTCGTAAGCTCATGGATGTTACTGCTAGAGCGCACAATACTGAAACAATGGCAGAAGTTAAGGTTAATGACCAAAATACTCGCTCCATTACTAGTCAGAATAAGACTGAAATTGATGCCATTGTTAAGATGCTTATTGCTAATCTTGATACAACTGCCATTAAAGCTGAGTTGGATCGTAGAAATGAGGAGCAATATGCCTTTGCTACTCAAGCTGCCCAGGATATAGATCAAGGGCAGAATCCTCTAATGCAACCTCCTCCACAGCCAATGCCAGTTCAGCAACCTATGGAACAAGCTCCACAACAACCCCCAATGCAAGGAATGTAATCATGCCAAGAGAAATCGTAACCTCAGAGAATCGTGAGGAATACATGGAAAAGAAGATGGCTGAAAAGTTGGGTAAGCCTGTTGAAGAAAAAGAAAATGGTTTAAAAACATTAACTGAAAAGTATCAAAAAGAGCATGGAATTGATGCTGATGTATGGAGTGGTAAACATGGTATTGAATTGAGCAAAATTATTGTTCCTAAAGAAAAGCGTGGAGAAGGCATTGGTTCTAAATTTATGGAAGAACTAGCTACTCATGCAGACAAAGAAGGAAAGCGTATAGCTTTGAGTCCTTCTAAAGATTTTGGAGCATCTTCCGTTGATCGCTTAAAAGGCTTTTATAAAAAATATGGATTTGTTGAAAATAAAGGCAAGCACAAAGATTTTTCAATAAGCCACAGTATGTATCGCAATCCTGCCAAAAAGGAAAAGCAATAATATTGTTTTAAATAAGTTTTAGTGGTAAAAATGAATTGTTGTAAATCTACCAATGGATTCATTGGGTAAAATCTTGAGGAAATCTCATGTCAGAAGCACAAGTTGTAGAAACAAAACAAGCTGGTAATGTAGTAACTAGCGAGAATTTAACTGAATGGACTATGAATCGTCTAGGTTTAGCTTCCGATGAAGCTCCTGTTGAGGCTGAAGCAGTTGAGGAAACTCCTGAATCAGAGCCGACAGTTGAAGCAGAAGGTGAGAGTGAACAGGATTCAGAAACTGAAGGTAAAGCAACAGAGGAACGGAAACAAAATCCTAAACTTGAAAAGCGGTTTTCAGAGCTAACTAAAGCTCGCAAATTAGCAGAAGAAAATGCTGCTAAAGAGCGTGAGCAAAGAGAGCAACTGGAAGCTAGACTTAGGGAATATGAAGAACGGAGCAATCCACAGCAAAAGACTGCGGAAGATCCGATTGGAGTAGAGCCTAGGGCAGATCAGTTTGATGATGCTTTTGAATACGCAAAGGCATTAGCGGAATGGTCAGCAGAGAAAGCGTTGTATGACAGGGATCAGCAAGACTTAAATCGCAAAGCTGAAGAAGAAAGACAAAAAGTCCTAAAGACTTGGTCTGAAAAACTTCAAAAAGCGAAACCAAATCTAGCTGATTTTGATGAAATAGTGAATTCTACTCAAGTCGTTGTAAGCAATGAAGTGAGAGATGCCATTATTGAGTCAGATGTTGGGCCTGAGATTCTTTACCATTTAGCTAGTCTAGATGGAGAAGAAGCTGAGAGATTCCAAGCATTGCCGATGGCAAAAGCGCTTAGAGAGATTGGGAAATTGGAGGCTCGGTTTGAGAAGCAGGAAGCTGCTGAAGAAACTGCCGTTAGAAGTAAGCCTGTTGTTCAGAAGTCTAAAGCACCAGCTCCTCTCAGTCCGATTAGGGCTACTGGAAGCGCAATGGATACACCTATTGGCTCAGATGGTGAGTTTCATGGTTCGTTCCAAGCGTGGAAAGCAGCTCGAAAAGCAGGGAAGATCAGGTAAAACCCTAATTTCTTTAAAGGAAAAAGAAAATGAGCAATACTTTATTAACTATTTCCAAGATCACCAACGAAGCGTTGATGGTATTGGAGAACGAATTAACTTTCACTTCTGAAGTAGATCGTAACTATGATGACCAATTTGCCGTAGTTGGCGCAAAAATTGGTAACACAGTCAATGTTCGCAGACCTGGTCGTTTCATTGGAACAACAGGCCCTGCATTGAATGTTGAAGATTTCAACGAAACTTCAGTTCCTGTAACCCTTTCAACTCAGTTCCATGTGGATACACAATTCACAACTCAAGATTTAGCTTTGAGCTTGGATATGTTCTCTGATCGTGTTTTGAAACCAGCAGTTGCTGCTATTGCCAACAAAATCGACTTAGATGGTTTGACAATGGCTAAAAATGCTACCTACAACACAGTAGGCACAGCAGGCACTCCTCCAACTGGCTTGATTACCTTCCTAAACGCTGGTGCTTACCTTGATTCTGAAGGCGCTCCTCGTGATGGTCGTAGATCAGTCATTATTGATCCATTCTCAAGCGCAACTATCGTTGATAGCTTGAAGGGTCTATTTGTGCCACAAGAAGCGATTTCTACTCAGTATCGTAAAGGTCTGATGGGTCGTGACTCTGCTGGTATGAACTGGAAGATGGATCAGAACATTGTGAACCAAACTTACGGCTCATTTGCTGGAACAGCTACAGTCAATGTGACTACAGCTACTGGCTTCTTGACAAGCGGTTGGGCTTCATCTGCAAACATCACTTTGACTTTGACTAACGCTGTTAGCTTGAATCAAGGCGATACATTCACCATTGCTGGTGTATTTGCAGTAAACCCACAAAATCGTCAGTCTTATGGTAAGTTGCGTAACTTTGTTGTGAACACAGCCGTTAGCGGTTCAGGTGGAACAATCACAGTTAATGTATCTCCTGCTCCTATTTCTGCTGGTCAGTTCCAAAACATCAGCGTAACTAGCTCAGGCGCACAAGCTGTAGCCTTCTTTAACTCAACTGGTACAACCAGCCCACAAAACATCCTTATGCACAAAAATGCGTTTACTCTCGCAGTAGCCGATCTTGAGTTGCCTGAAGGTGTTCATTTTGCTGGTCGTGCTTCCGACAAGGAAATCGGTCTGTCAATGCGTGTAGTTCGTCAATACACCATTAACAATGACTCTATTCCTACTCGTTTAGATGTTCTTTATGGTTGGGCCCCACTCTATCCTGAGTTGGCTTGCCGTATTGCATCTTAATTTTTGGACTAGAAAGGAACTAAATCATGGCAAATCCAGGCCCAGCATCAACAGTATCAACAGTCTATTTATTCAATGGTAATGCCGCAGATGGTGTATCACTCGGTATTGCTACTGGCAAAATTGGCTTTTATGGCGAAACTCCAGTTGTTCAAGCTGCTGCAATTACTACTATTGCAACAAACGCAACTGGCACAGCGATTTCTACAGCAGTTAATAGCATCATTACTGCCTTACAGAACATCGGTGTAACAGCCTAATTTATGTTGTAAAACTAAGCTCTCCCCCAAAAAGGGAGGGCTTTTTCTTTTGTGAAGGAAAGAAAATTGCATATAACCATAGCTATTCCAGCTTATACAGGCTCAGTTTATATGGCAACTATGAGATCTCTTGTAAACGATCTTGTAATGCTAGTTTCTAGAGGTGATACATTTACCCTTATTGATGACATAGGAAGCGCTTATATAGCCGATTGTAGAGGCGCTATAGCCTCCAATTTCCTTAAAACAGATTCTGATTGCCTTGTTTTTGTGGATTCTGATGTAGCTTGGGAAAAAGGCGCTCTTTTAAGGCTTGTAGATCATCCAGTAGATTTAGTAGGCGGTGTTTACCCTTATCGAATTGATGAGCTAGGATTTCCTATTAAATACCTTGAAAAGCCTGAATTATGGGCAGATCCTGAAACAGGATTATTAGAAGTCGCTGCTATTGCGACAGGATTTATGAAGATTAGTCGTAATTGTTTAGAGCAAATGGTAAAAGCCTATCCTGAACAATATTTTCATGATGGAGCTAAAGATAATCTGTTTTATGATCTTTTTGCCCATATTGCTGAAGGCGATAAGAAATATGGTGAGGACTATTCATTTTGTTTTAGATGGAGCAAAATAGGCGGTAGAGTATGGTGCGATCCTGAAATTAAAATGGGTCATACAGGAAATAAAACATTTGTCGGTCATTTTGGAAACTATTTGCGAAACCGATAATATACGATTAAACTTAGGTAGCCTCAAACCCCTATATAAAGGACAAATCATGCCATCAACCACTCTTGCTCGTGGAAACGCTCTTAACACTTTCTACATTCAGCCATCCATTACCCCAGCCGAAGTTGCTGCTAATATTACTGCTGCCCAAACATTTACTGTTCCTGGCTTATTGACAACCGATCATGTAGCCATAGCTTGTACTGGCGCTCAAACTGCTGGTATTTTTATTGCTGATGTTAGAGTTTCAGCAGCCAATACATTAAGCGTTCAATTTGGTAATTGCACAGCAGGCGCATTAACTCCTGCTGCTGGTAACTACATTATTGATGTTATTCGTATTGAAGGCCCATTGCCTGCAACAGCAGTCTAATTAAGGATAAATCATGTCATTAACAACTGTTGTTCGTTTAGCAGGAAGAACAACTACCTTATCCGTAGCAGCAACAGCTCATGCAGCCGTTACTGTTTCGGCTGTAGGTGGTAATGTTCTTAGCAACTATGCAGCGTTTTTGAATACTGGAGCAAATACAGTAGCCATTGAGATTTCACCAACAGGAATTACGGCTGTTACAGCCTCTATTGGTGCTGATGGCGCAACTGGTTCTTACATTCTTCCAGCATCCATGACTCAGCCTACTGTTTTAGCCGTTCCAGCAAACTCTTTTCAAGTTTCTGCTATTGGTTCGGCAGCAGGCCCTGCACTTGTATATATAACTCCAGTAAGCGATCAGTCTTAAAAACTGTTCTAGAAGGATGATTTATGACTAATCCAGCAGATTCATCTGTTCAGAATCTATTGCCTGTTCAGGCTTATTTCAATACGGATGGGTCATTTAATACTTTTATTGGTCAAGGTCAGCCGTTTTATGCAACGGCAAATCCTATTCAATCAGGATTAACGATCACCAATAGCACTTTAAATAGCAGTCCGATTGGCAATACTTCTCCTTCTACTGGTGTTTTTACCAACATAGCAACAACTACTGGAACAGTTTCAACTCAACCAGTAGGCGCAACAGATATAGTCAATTTATTGGCTTTGCAGTCTTATGCTGCTGGAATTAGTTGGAAACAACCTTGTGCGGTTGCAACATTGGCAAATATTACTTTGTCAGGATTGCAGACGATTGATGGCTATTTAACTTTAGCTGGTGATCGAGTATTAGTTAAGAATCAGTCAAATGCTGCTAATAATGGCATTTATTTGGCTTCTGCAACTGCTTGGACTAGATCTTTAGATGCTAACTCATGGGATGAGCTAGTTTCTGCCATTTCCTTTATTGAATATGGATCTCAAGCTGGTGGAGCTTGGTTTTGTACAGCAACTCCTGGCGGTACTTTAGGTGTAACTGCGGTAAATTGGTCGCAATTTACTACTTCAGCAACTTATTCTGCTGGCACAGGATTAACTCTTACTGGCACAATATTTAGCATTACTCCTGTTGGAACAGCTTCTACTTATGGATCTGCTACACAAACTCCAGTATTTACAACTAATGCAAGCGGTCAAGTAACTACTGTTACCAATACAACCATTACCCCAGCCGTAGGATCAATTACAGGGCTTGGAACTGGTGTTGCTACTGCTTTGGCTGCTGGTGTAACTGGATCAGGAAACATTGTTTTAGCTACAAGTCCTACTTTAGTTACTCCAGTTTTAGGAACTCCAACTTCAGGTAATTTCTCAACTGGAACATTTACTTGGCCTACATTTAACCAAAACACTACTGGAACTGCTGCCAAAGCAAGCAATTTAGTAGGAGGAGTTGCTGGTTCAGTTCCTTATCAATCTGCAACTGATACAACAACATTCTTGGCTATTGGCTCTAATGGTCAAGTGCTTACCTTGGCTTCAGGTGTTCCATCTTGGGCAACTCCTACAACAGGCACAGTAACCTCTGTAACAGGCACAGGAACAGTTTCAGGCATTAGTTTAAGCGGTACAGTCACTTCTAGCGGAAACCTCACCTTGGGCGGTTCTTTAGACTTGTCAGCTCCTCCTGCTATTGGTGGAACTACTGCTAATACAATTACTGGCACAACTATTACTGCTAGTACTAAATTTGTAGGCACTAATTATGATGCTGCTAATTCTGCTGGTGGTTCATTAAGAAATTCAGGTGGAACTGCTTGCTTACAATGGGGTGGCGGTGGTGGCGCAAATTTAACAGTTGATGTATCTGCTAATTTAAATGGTGCAAACGCACAAATTGACATTAGCCCAACTGGAACTGGTCATGTTCATATAAATCCTGCTGGATCAGGCTCAGTCGAAATTAAACCTACAAATGCTGGAGCAATGGATAACATGGTTATTGGTGGAACAACACCTTTAGCTGGAACATTTACTACATTAAGAATCAATAGCACTTTATCTTTGGCTGGATCAACTGGAACTGCTGGATATGTAGTTACTTCTAATGGCGCATCTGCTCCAACCTGGCAAGCCCTTCCAGCCACAGGATTAGGGATTACAGACGATACAACTACTAACGCTACTCGTTATATAGCCTTTACAAGTGCTACAAGCGGAAATATTACAACTCAAAATGTCAGCTCTACCAAGCTCCAATACAACCCTTCTACTGGAACATTAAGCGCAACTAAATATTTGGGTGATGGATCTTCTTTAACTGGCATCGTATCAGGTGCAACAATTAGCAACGATACGACTACTGCAAGCAATCTTTACCCATTGTTTTCTTCTGCTACAAGCGGAACTCCAACAACGATTTATACAAGTAATGCAAAGTATTTGTATAAGCCAAGCACAGGCGATTTATCAGCAAGCCAGGTAATAGCTTCTAATGGCTTAGTTCTTAATAACACTACTGTATCGGCAAGCTATACAGTTGCATCAGGAAACAATGCAATGAGTGTTGGCCCTATAACAGTAGCAAGCGGTCAATCAGTTACAGTAAGTTCAGGTCAAAGGTGGGTGGTTCTATGAGTTCAGTCGTAATTTCAGGCGATACATCAGGTGCTATTACTTTAGCTGCTCCTGCCGTATCAGGAACGAATACTGCAACATTACCAGCCGCTACTGGCACAGTAATGGTTAGCGGTAATATGCCAGCGTTTAGTGCTTATCAAAGCACAACTCAATCTGTTGCTGCAGGGACATGGACAAAAATTTTATTACAAACTGAAGTTTTTGATACAAACAATAACTTTGCATCCTCTACTTTTACCCCTACTGTAGCTGGATATTACCAAGTTAATGGTGCAGTAAATTGGGGAATAACGGCTGGAGTAGCTGCTACATCTATATATAAAAATGGAACTATTTTTTATTATGGAAATTTTGTTTCAGGAAGTGTAGTAGGGATATGTGCTACAGCTAGTGGTTTAGTGTATTGCAACGGAAGCACAGATTATATAGAGCTTTATTGCTATCAAACACCTGGCACAAACAGTACTACAGTTGGAAACTTTGCAACTTATTTCAACGGTTCAATGATAAGGACTGCATAATGACTTTATACAATAAAATCAAAGCACTATACCCAAGCCTTGAAGATAAAGACTTTATAACTGTAATCACACTACAAAACGATTCAGACGGCAAAGGCGATTACATTGCTAAATGGGAACACCCTACACTAGCTAGACCTACAGATGAGGAATTAGCATAATGCCTTACGGAAATATCAATGTTGATACAGTAACAACTTCTACAAGCGGTGGAATACTAGGTGCTGGTAACGCTTCTATTATGAAGAATCGCATCATCAATGGTGCAATGGTTATTGACCAAAGAAATGCTGGTGCTAGTGTTACTGCAACAAGCGACAATCAATATTCTGTTGATAGATGGGCTGGCTGGGGTCAGGGTGGAACTGGTGGCGGTTCAAAATATACTATGCAACAAAACGCTGGGTCAGTAACTGCACCAGTTGGATTTTATAATTATTTGGGTGTTACATCCTTATCCGCTTATTCTGTACAAGCAGGTGACTATTATTCTGTTGCTCAAGCTATTGAAGGATTAAATACTCTTGATTTAGGGTGGGGAACTTCAGATGCAAAAACAGTAACCTTGTCATTTTGGGTTCGTAGTTCACTAACTGGAACTTTTGGCGGTGCTTTACAAAATTCAGCAAGAAATAGGTGTTATCCTTTTACTTACACAATTTCTTCCGCAAATACTTGGACACAAGTTAGTGTTAATGTTACTGGAGAAACAAGCGGAACTTGGGTTAAAACTAATGGTGTTGGTATTTTGTTAGTTTTTGGTCTTGGTGTTGGTTCTACATATAGTGGAACTGCTGGCTCATGGTCTACTTCTAATTTATGGTCAGCTACAGGAGCAACATCCGTAGTAGGAACTAACGGAGCAACTTTCTACATTACTGGTGTTCAACTAGAAGTAGGTAGTTCTGCTACTGGTTTTGAGTATCGTTTATATAACCAAGAATTAAGTGCTTGCCAACGCTATTATTTTAGACTTACAAACGATAGTGGTGGAACTATAACTTTAGCTAATTTACAAGCATATAGTGCTGGAGCAGCGTTTGGAAAAATACTTGATTTACCAGTACAAATGCGATCAACACCAACTGGTACTTTATCGGCTATTGGTTCTTTTAATCCATCAAATACTGCTGGTGCTGGATTAGGTGCTTTTTCTAGCGGTTCTATAGATTCTGTAACCAAAAATATACTTGGAACTGGTGGCTTTGGTGGTTCTTCAGGATTAACTGGTGGGAATTGCACAGGAATTTTAATGGTTAATAATGCTTGGTTAGCAGTTTCTGCGGAATTATAAAATGTATAAATTACACAAAAATAGAATTTCACAAACAGTAAATGCAGTTATTTGTTTATCAGATAACGCTTGCATACCATTTGACCCTGACAACACAGACTACCAAGCCTTTAAAACTGCCGTATTAGATCAACAACCTGGCAGTACAGTTCAAGAAGATGGCAATTCATTTAGCTTAAATACTAGCCCTAATGATTCAATCCTAGAAGATGCTGATGGCAATGTAATGACTATTGACCAAGCTAAAGAATATGTAAGGACTTTGCCATGAGCATGATTATTGATGGAACTAATGGTCTAACATTTAACAACGCTACTACACAAGCTAGTGCTGGTAGTATTTTACAAGTTCAAAGTGTAATAAAAACAGATACTTTTTCAACAACATCTGCATCTTTTACTGATATTACTGGTTTATCAGTTTCTATAACTCCTAAATTTTCTACTAGCAAAATTCTTGTAATGGTTTCATTGGGTGCTACAGCATCAAATAGCAATCAAGGCTCTCAATTATTTAGACTTACTCGTGCTGGAACTGCTATTGGAGTTGGCGGTGCGGCAGGTAGCAGACCACAAGCTACATTTAGAATGTTTGGAACTTCCGATACTAATACTGCTTATGGTGGTCTTGGTTTTCAATATTTAGATTCTCCAGCAACTACAAGCTCAACAACTTATTCATTGCAAGCGTGTTGCCAATCAGGTGGAACTTATTATATTGTTATCAATTCTTCTTATGGTGATTTAAATAGTTCTGATACTTATAGTGGCAGAGAAGCATCAACAATTACTGTTATGGAGATTGCAGGATGATTAATTATTCACAAATTCTTTCTACAAATTACCCTACTGCCCAATGGTCATTAGATGGCGATTCTTATGAAGGCTTAGATTGGTTAGATTCAAGCCCTAAACCTACACAAGCTGAATTAGATGCTTTATGGGAATCTACACAAGCAACAGTAGCCGCTAAAGCACAAGCAGCCATTGATACTAAGGCTTCTGCACTATCTAAACTAGCTGCATTAGGCTTAACTCAAGATGAAGTAAAGGCATTAATTGGATGATTACCTATACATGGTCAATTCTAGAAATATTTGGTAATCAAACGATTGCCAAAGTTCGTTATTTATTGAAAGCACAAGATGAAACCAATATTGTTGAAACTGAAGGAGAGCATACTTTCCTTGAAGGCACAATTATCAAGCCTGTATCAGAAATTAAAGAAGATGATTTAACTCGTTGGATTGAGCAAGATACTACCCAAGATGATGTAAACATCATAAAATTGAACCTAGAAAAACAGCTAGAAGCATTAAAAACCAGTAAAAAGATTGAATTTCCTTGGGAAAACAATACTTTTACGATTGGATAAATTATGACAAAACCTATTGACATCATTAGCAGAGCTTTAAAAGACATTGGCGCTTTGGAGGCTGGAGAGCAACCTTCAGCCGATGCTGCTTTAGATGCTTTTGAGATGATGAATGACCTCATAGACCAATGGTCAAATGAGGATATGATGGTTTTCAACATAACTGAGATCATATTCCCAGTTGTGCCAGGTCAAGTTCAATATACGATTGGCCCTGATCCATCTACTGCAAACTTCATTGGCGCTTCTTTTCCTGCTACTTTTTCAGGCAATGTAATGACAGTTACTGGCATTAATTCAGGAGCTGTAGCACAAGGTCAATATCTTAAAGCTCAAGGCATTACTGCTGGAACTCGCATTGTTCGCTCTTTAACTGGAGCTGGTGGCAATGTGAATGAGCAGGGTACTTATCTTTTAAATATTGTTCAGGGTACGCAAACCCCAGTATTTACAGGCTCTATTTCAGGCACAACTCTTACTGTAACTGCCGTTACTTCAGGCGCAGTCAATGTGGGATCAGTTATTAGCGGAACTGGTATTACTGCTGGAACAACAATTTCTGCTGTAATTACTGGAACTGGTGGAACTGGTACTTATACAGTTAGCGCTTCCCAAACAGTAGCCTCAACAACTATTACTGGAACGATTGTTCCTACAACGATAACTGCTTACTATCAAAAACCATTAGGATTAGATTCTGCCTATGTAAGGGTAAACACTAGCTCCAATGGTCAGCCTATTGCCAATGGCGGTTTAGATTACCAAATGGCGATTTTGGCTTTAGATAACTACAACTCTATTGGTCTGAAAACTTTGAATGGCCCTTGGCCTAAAGCTGTTTATTTCAATGCAAATGAGCAATCAGGCAACATATTCCTATGGCCTAATCCATCCCAAGGCGAAGTCCATTTGTTTGCTCAAACCATATTCAGTAACTATGGCACTATGTATGACGATATAGTTCTGCCACAAGGCTATTCAATGGCTCTTAGATGGTGTTTGGCAGAGCGTTTGATGCCTATGTATGGCAAAGCCTCACAAACTCAAATTACGATGATTAACGCTTATGCTGCACAAGCTAAAGCAACCCTAAAACGCACCAACATGAAACCAATGCAATCAGCTCAGTTTGCTGATGCAATGCTCTCTAGCCGTCAAAAAGATGCTGGCTGGATTCTTAATGGTGGATTCTTTAGATAAGGTTGGAAAATGGCTGATTTTGGCTTTGTTGGTTCGGCTTATGAAGCTCCTTCCATCTATCAAGATGCTCAGGAGTGTATAAACTTTAGACCTGAAGTTGATCCTACAAAACAACCAGGATCAAGGGGAG
>Ga0209087_1001559_pt1 | contig 13467 bp, 15 predicted proteins | sample S_130805_EF_Meta_FD_187321 | JGI IMG/M metagenome (GOLD analysis project Ga0209087, IMG submission 187321) | Freshwater microbial communities from Lake Simoncouche, Canada to study carbon cycling - S_130805_EF_MetaG (SPAdes) (version 2) | ecosystem: Environmental > Aquatic > Freshwater > Lake ...
TATTTTTTGGAAGTTGATTATTCTTAACGTAGTAAGTAACTCCGTTATCTAGTTTTCCGTAAGTAATTTTAGGATCCATAGGTAATATTTTCTTTAAATCTATTTCTGCAGCATTAACGTTAAAGATTACTGCTACAAAAAATATAATCTTAAAAAGCAACTTCACTAAACTAAGGTTATTAAGATTCGAAAACTTCATGTAATTTAAACTAAGCCTCAATTGTGGCTGTGAATTAAATTCATCAACCTATTGAGTTGTAATTGCCTAAAATCAGTTAAAAACGCCGTTGATAAATAGATATTTTTTTAGTTCTTTTTCTAAAAATTTCTCCCTTTTAATAACACATTCCCACAAATCTATAACTTTCCATCCTTCAGCAAGATTTTTTTTCAAATTTTCGTTATCGGAAATCTTCACGGAATTAAATTTATTAGCCCAAAAATTAATTTTTGAAGTTGGTAATTTATTTTCAATACAACCGTGATTATGCCAAAAACATCCTTTTACATTTATAATTATTTTAAATTTTTCTATTACTATGTCTGGTGTTCCATCTAAATTTTTAATATGGCATTTATAGGACAATCCTATCTCATGTAATTTTTTTTTTACTATCAATTCTGGTATGGTATTTTTAGATTTCATCGAAAAGTGTTTTTTGTACATTTGCTTTTTTTACATCTCTACCAAACTTCTCAGTTCTGTGTTTTTTTACAGCCTTAATTAAATTTACATCATTAAGTTTTCTATTTCTTGAATTCTTAATTTCGTTCCATTCTTTTTCTAACTCTTCCTTATTGTCATGTTTAGTTTTGCCAATTAAATAATTTACACCTTCGCCTTGTTTAGCTTTAAATAATCTGCCTTTTGCATATTCAACATAATTCTCTGATATATCTATTCCAATAAATCTTCTCTTCATTTTTTTTGCCACAACACAAGTTGTTCCTGTGCCAACAAATGGATCTAAAACTATATCCCCTTCAAAATTTTTAGTTGCGCCATAAGTAAACATGCGCATTAATCTTGCAGGTAGTTTTTGAGGGAAAGGTGCAGGATGGTTTTTTTTTCGAGAAATATCCTCTGGTATCATAAACCAAACTTGCTGTATTAAATCTATCCACTCATGTTTTTTTATTTTATTATTATCTTTAATATATTGTGGATATTTTTTATTTTTTCCTGGCTTTACATAAATTCTAATAAATTCAATTGTATTGTTTTCTAGTAGGTTGCTTGGATAAGGATAACTTCCAAACATTAATTTTGATGTTTGTTTTTGCCAAATATATAAACTAAATAAATTTAGATTTGTTGTACTTAAAATTTTGTTATTAACATCTAAACTTATGTCTTTTAAATGTCTTATATCTTGTTCAATAATATTTTTAGGAATTGGAAGGATAGGTAAATTTATTGCTAACTTTCCGTTTGGTTTTAATACTCTTGCACATTCAATAAAAATTTTCTCTAAATTATCTAAATAAGTATTATAATCTTCATTTTTACTGCTATCATAAGTTACCGCATTCCAATATGGAGGCGATGTAATTATTAAGTCAACTTTTTCATCCTCTATTTTTTTTAAAAATAATAAAGAATTAGCACATACAATTTGGTTAATATTTTTTTCAATTGTACTCATAAATAGTTATTAAGTTGAACTTTTTTCAATCACAACCTGTTTATTTTTAAGATCAAAAATAAAATCAATTTCGTTATTAATTACGAATAGATTCTTAAATTTATTAAATTTTATTCCTTTAATTAAATTTTTTTCTATTAAAATTTTGTCGTCACTATTTTTTACATAGAAATCTCCGTAAAGATTATTTTTTAAGTTATTTGGTATTTTAAAACGATTTCCATTTATATTTTTCAAATTTATTTTGTAACTAACTTTAATTCTATTTTCATTTAAATAATCATATTCAACTTGAGTTCTTTTTCCTCTCATATTTGTAAATTTATTTTCAAATTCGTCTATTTCTTCTGCTGTAAAATCAGTTCCCACCAAACAATATGTTTGTGGTGCTAATTTAAGTATTAGAAGAGAAACCATACTAATCATATACGAGGCGCTTCCTGGCGACTCACCTGACTCAACATAATCTCTTTCTAATTCAAAATAATTTTTAAATTTTTTCTCTTTAAATTTATTAATTATAAATTTTTCTTTATCTGTAATAACTGACCTTGAAGTATTGAATAGAAATTCGTCAACATTGGCACTATCAACAATAATTTCATTTTCATTTGTATTTGCCTTAAATACTTTTTCACAATATTTTCTTAAAACTTCAAATTTGGGAATTTGCTTAATATTTTTAGATCTACCTAGTGCTTTTTCTAGTTGAAATTTATTAATTTTTTTTGTTACATTAAAAATTTTTAATAGAGCATTATATAAGAAATTACTGCTTTTGTTTTTAAGATATATCCAGTTGTCGTCAATAAAATCATAGTCATTATTTATTTTTAAAATATTTAGTAGAAATTTACTTTCTATTTTAAATTTTTTACTAACATATGATAAATCAATACAACTAAATTTATTTAGATTATTATTAATAAATTTAAAAGCCTCTGATAATTCTATTCCATCTTTTTTTACAATTATTCTATATTGAAAATATTTAGTTATATAATAATTATTTTTCTTTAATAATTTATCAGATAAATTTAATAAAGATTCTGAGCTTAAAAAATCTTTTATGAGATTTTTTTCTTTAATTAGATTTTCAAAATCATTTGTTTTAATCGGTGTGGAAATATCAAGTAGATTTAAAATACTGCTAAGTATTGGGAATTCAAAATTTATATTAGTCGCTCTATTTAAAAATTTACTTTCGATTTGTCTTATTCTTTCACGTGTAATTTTGAATTTATCCCCAGTTTCTTGCAAAGTTTTATAGTGCGTTCCATCAAGTCCATATAAGTCTTGAATAATATCAAATCTCTTAAATTTAATTAAATCACAAATATAACTTAATTCCTCATCTAAAAATTTTGCATTATATAAATTTGCTTCATTTGTTTTTAAAAAACTATCATTAGATAGTTTTTTATATTTATCATAATATTTTTGCTTTATTTCCGGCCAATTTTTAATTTTTCCACCTTCATAATATGAGGTGAAATTCAGTGAAAACTTCACATTAAAGGGATGTATGCTGAAAATTAAAAATAGTGAATTCTTTAAAATATCAATAGTTTTTCTGCCAACATTCTGAGTATTATTTTTTAATAAGTCTTCAGCATGCTCATATAAGTCGCCACTAATTTCCATATTAGACCCTTTTAAAAAATTAATAGCTCTAAAGTTATGTATAAACGTTTCTATTGGAATAAAGAGCCTTTTTTTTTGATATTCATCTAAGTTATCAAAATTAATTTCGCTTGAAATTTCTTCTTTGAAATTTTTTTTGATTTCTTCAATATTTTCTTTATTCCAATTTGGAATTTCTAAACCCAAATATAATGACATCTCAGAAAGAATATCTTTAATTTCTTTTAAACAATTTATACCAATGTTAGGTATTTTTAATATTTCACTTTCAGTTTTTTGTACCAAATCTCCAACATAAAATATATTTTCATTTTTTAAACTATTAATCGTCCTTACTGAAAAATTTGATTCTTCTATTTTGATAAATAAATTTTTATTAAATATTTTTTCAATATTTTTAGCTTGTGAAGAAGTTTCTTTAATTAAGAAAGGTGTATTATTATTTTGATTAAAAATATTAAGTGAATTAACAATATCGTCTAAAGTTTTTAAACCAACATTCTTGTTATTTAATAAATCAAATTTATTACATGATAAAAGATCAGATAAAGTTATAATATTCTGATCTTTCAAAGCGTTTGTTGTTCTTGTGTTTAAAAACAGAATGTCTTCGATCTTACGATTAAGATGTTCTTCTTTAGTAAAAATTGTTGATTTTAATAAATTTCTATCAGATCCATAATATTTTATATAATTATCAATACTTTCAAATTCTTTATAATCATTTAAGCCAATTAAATTTCTTAAAAAATTTTTTACAGCAGCAATTTTATCTTTTTTTATGTAAATTATTTTTTCTTCATCTAACTCTGAAATATTTGTAAAATAGGAAACTCCAAAAAAGTTAGCAGAATAACCAACGTAGCCAGAAATTTTATCATAAAGATACGCGCCTCTAGAACTTTTCTTTAATTTTTTTATTTTAAAAATTATTTTATTTTTTTCAAGATCATTTAAAGATCTCCACCACTTTATATATTCAATAGACTCATTGAGTTCATTTTTGTTATAAGATCTAAAAACAAATAATTTAAATTCTTCAAAAGTAATAAAGTTATTTTCAATTATATTTAATATATTTAACAAATATATGTAAGGTTTTATTTTTAATACTTTAAAAATATTAGAGTCTATAAACGGATTGTAAACTTGATATTTTATTAGTTGTTCTGTTTTAATAATTTCAAACTCTTTATTACTTGAATTTAAAAATTTCTCGCCAATTTCTGTAATAATAATAATACCCTTGGTATTCTCATAACTTAAACCAAGTTGTTCAAATAATTTTTTATATCCTCTTGCATTTGCTTCACCTTCAGTAGCTGTATGTAAAGTTAGTAAGTTTGAGTCGTTTAATATTTTTGAGAAATTATTTTGATTCTCGTTCCATTTTTTATTCTCAAAACTTTTAAAAAGATTAAAATGTGCGTAAATTTTATCTAATTCTGCAGCTGTTCTTTTAAATGTATACCAAAAGCCTTCTTTTTTTGTGTAATCTGCAATAAAACTATTTTCAATATCATTCATTAAATAAGTTTAATCTCGCCATTTTTTTTAGCATTCTATCAACACAATCTTGTATTTCAAAAACAGCATCACTTACTGAATCTTCCATTAAATTTGAAGATGACTTTTGCTGTGTAACTGCAACAGCATATTCAAATATTGCAGCCTCATAAGAAGCTCTTTTAAAGATTGGGGAATCTTGATCATTATTTGTTGTTTCAAGTGTTTTAGAAATTAATGGGTGATCAAGATTTATTTTAATTAGTCTATTTTCATCTATATAAATTGCTCTTTTGCCATCAATACCAAGTCTATCGTACTCAAAGTTAAAACCGCCACCACTTCTTTTTTTCGATAAAGATTTTTCTTTTCCTTTATTACCTGTTTCTTCATCAGTTTTTTCTATTTTTCCAACCTCTGGTTTTTTTCCACCTCCATCTCCACCTTCGCCCCCACCTCCACCACCGTGTGTTGTGAAAGCGCCATCATCCCCTTCAATAATTTTTACTGAGAATTCATCGCCCGTAACTATTTTTGTTTCACCTAATTGAAATTTGAAATCTTGTTTTTCATCAATATTTCCTTTGGCCTTAGCAATCTTTTTTTGGTAATTTAATTCAAGTTCTTTATAATCGCTATTAAAAAAATCTTTCATTTTTTCAGCCTCTTTTTGTAAAGCTTCATTTCTTTCTTTCTTTTTTCTATCAGAATCTTTTTTAACTAAGTCTTTACGCACCGAATCAACATGAAAGTTAACAAATGATAAAAATTTTCTTGCAACAGGATTGTCTATGTTTAACTCCTCGCGTCTACTACTATCAAAAATTGGTGGGTTTGTTTCGGAAATCAATTTATCACAAGTACATTTTCCAAAAATAAATTCACTTTTTTCACCATGAGGATTATTTATCTTTGCTTTGTAGATACCTTTTGCAAATACACTTATGCCTCTTTCCTCTTCATTTAAATTTCTTGTTGCAACTTTTATATTAAGTTCGCACTTGCCAAGAATTTTTTCTTCTTCTTCAGTGGGCTTTCTTGTAATTAAATCAATATAATCTATTTCAATTTTTTCAATCTTCTCATGCTCTACATATAGATCAATTGTATGTTCATAAGCCTCTTCAACTAATGTTTTGGATCTTAAAAAATTTTTTATATTTCTGACACTTATGGCTCTGTTTTGTCTAAATTTAAGTATTTCTATTGTTGTACCATTTTCTTCTTCTGTATTTTCATCTTCTTTAATCCATCTTATTTTTACTAGATCCTGAGATATATCCGCTTCACAATCTTTTCTATGTATTTCAAAAATATGTAATTTTTTATCTTTTACAGTTTTGACTCTTAAAATTTCACCAATTCCAAGTGCTGCAATTTTACCTGTACCATATTCACCCCTTAAAATTTTTCCCGCTTTTCTATCTGGATTGACTTGATGTAAAATAAAAAAATTATTATCAAGCGTGTATCTATCCATACCGCGCGATGTATCTTTTATTTGTATTGATTTATTTTTATGATCTACCAATACATTAACTGTTGTGGGACCGTCAGTGTATTGCCAACTATTTTTTACATATTCGCCCACAACCTTACCTTCATTAGTAAAACTATTTGACTCCTCTAATATTGCGCGTCCAGCATGTACTTTCATTCCACTGTTATTTGACATCTATTTTCCTTTCAAATTCTGTAGTTATTTCTGTGATATTATTTCTTAAATCCTTATCATTTATAAACATATTTTTTAATTTATGAATTTTTTCTTTAATTTCTTTTTTATCCATATATTCATTAATTCTAAAAAAATTTTGAAACTCATTAGAAGCGATCTCGCTTGTTTTATTTTCTTTAGCTTTTAAATATGCACTTGAACGTAAAATTCTATCTTTGGTATTTTCATAAACTTCCTTATCTTTTTTGTTAAATCTCGTTCTAGTTTGATCATAATTTTTAATTTTATGGATATTTTCTTGTGCAAATTTTACACCCTCAGCAGTTAAGAGATATTTTGTTGTATTCTCTAATACATAACCTTTTTTTCTCGCGTTTGATAATGCATCCCAAACTAATCCATCACTAATCATTTTTGGATTTGTTTTCCATCTAAATCTAATTGGTGCAATTTCATCTGCCTTAGTGGCAATTTCCTCTTTATCAAAACTTTTTGTGCCGCTACCAAGTATAAAAAGAGCAATTGTGACTATATCTAAATTCGGTAGTAAATCTTTTTTCATTTTATTCAAAGTAATTTTGCTGCTCTTTATTATTCTTTTGTTTTGAAGATTGTTCGAACTTTCTTTTTAATTCGTCAATTTCATTCTTTAAAATTTTAAATATTATTTTTTGATCACCGTCTTTGTATTCATAGTAGCTACGATTTGCTAAGTTACCCAATCTTTTTAAACTTAATACGCAATTAGAAAGTCTTTTATTTGCATACTTTAAAAAATTTCCTCTTTTATCAATTTTACTCATTGTCTTTAATTCGTTATTTTAATAATCTTATCATTATTTCTAATAATTGTCCAATCAATTGTTTAACCTATTAGATTTCGTTTTTTATTACAATCAAGAATCTGTTGAAAATGCTTAATATTAATAGAAATTATGTTATAAAAAAAAGGGCAATTAATGAGGTTTTAAAATAAGACTTATTAAACATTTCAGATTTCAGATAAATTAAATTAAATGATTTATCAGTGATGTATTCAACTAATAGTTGAGAAAAGTTTTTTAGCAGAACATAATTGTTAAATATCATAACTTATAAACTAATTATGAAAGATAAAATGAAAGCAGCAAAAGAACGACTACATAAAGTTTATAAAGACGGAGAAGAGTATGAACTTAAACTTTTAAAGGAACTTGAAACTGAATTAGAACAAGAATTAAATGATAGACAAAAAAAGGATAAAACTCAACAAGCTGAAGATAGATTACGCACAGTTTATGAAGATGGAGAAAAATTTGAGTTGAAAATGCTTGAGAGGATGCGCCAAAATTTATCTAAAAGACCAACATTAACTAAAGAACAGCAGCAAGAAGCTGTGCAAATGGGAGTGGGGTTAGCAGATAAAATGGAGTTAGATATGTTTAAATTAAAATATAAACAAAATTTAGAAGATAATGGCGGTATTAAAAATAAAAAAATTGAAAAATTAATTAAAGATTTGGAAAAAAAATTATAAAGCAAGTTTAAAAACGTCTATGAAAAAAATATCCAATTTTATTTTAGGATTAATATTATTATTTAATTTTGGGTTATTAAATGCTCATGCATATCAAAATGAAAAAGGAATTATCGGATTAATGTATCATCGTTTTGAGGAAAATAAATATCCAACAACCAATGTCAGACTAAAAGAGTTTAATTTACAACTAGAAATTATTAATCAAAATAAGATTGAATTTATTTCAATAGATGAATTAAGGAAAATTCTTATTGAAAATAAAAGTTACGATTCTAAGAAAGTTTTAATTACTGTTGATGACGCTTTTAGATCTTTTTACGACAATGGATGGAAGATTTTAAAAGAGAAAAAAATTCCATTTATACTTTTTTTTAATACACGAGAAGTTAATGCTAATAACCCCAATTATATGACTTGGGATCAGGTGCGAGAAATTCATAATTCAAAAATTGGAACTATCGGTGGCCATAGTTTTTCTCATGAATATTTAGTTAATAAATCTGAAAGCGAAATAAAAGAAGATTTAGAAAAATCTCATAAAGATTTTTTAAGGGAATTATCTTTTAGACCCAAATATTTTTCTTATCCGTTTGGCGAATATAGTTCTACTTTTAAAAAAATTGTAAAAGAATTTAATTATGAATTAGCTTTTGGACAGCATTCTGGTGTTATTGATAAATCAAAAGATTTATTTGAACTCCCTCGTTACCCTGTAAACGAAAGCTATGGAAAAGCAGAAAGATTTTTAACCTTATTAAATACTAAACCTTTTCCTTTTAAATCTTTCAAGCCAGAAAATAAATTCATTACTAAATTTGAAAATCCTCCAAAAATTGAAATAGAATTTTTTAAAGAGATTACTAATTTAGAAAAGATTAATTGCTTTGCTAATGATGGTGGTGAGTGGAGTAAAAAGAAAATATCATTTATTGAAAAAAATTGGATAAAAGTTAACTTAGATAAAAAATTTACAACAAGAACTGGTAGAATCAATTGTTCTTTATTAGATAAAGATAATCAATGGCGCTGGTTGGGATTTCAGTTTGTAGTAGAAGGGAACAATTAAGCGTTAATTACTAACTATAAAAATTTAAAAAGTTTTAAATAATTATTTAAAAAAATTGATATTAATTGGGTTTTAAAATTACTTTAAATTTTTAAAAGGAATTCCTTCATCTTGCCAATCATCGTTTTTGTAACTTTTATCAATTATTTTCCAGTTTAAATCATTACAGTCTTTAATTTCTTCATAATACTCTATTAAGCTATCAGCAGATATAATTTCCACCCCAAAAGCTTCAGTAACGTCAGAAGCATTAGAATATCCATTTTTTTTAGCATTTTTAAACATTGTTTTTATTTCTTCATTTTCACAATCGTCAGCATATGAAATTGAATTTTCAAAAAAACCTTTCTTATGCAGCTCTTTTATATTTGCCGGAGTTTTCTCAATAAAAATGTCATCATCATTCCAACTCCAGCTACAGGATTCTATATTATATTTTTTTATTAAATAATTATCAATTTTAAGATAATAATTATCCAATAAATTGCCAACATAATTTTCTGCAAAACTCTGAGATTTGAAGTGGAATATATATCTAGTATATTGAGGGTGCTGTTGATATTTAATTATAAATTTTTTAGCTTTTGTTTGAAAAAAATGATTAAAATAAACTTTCCCTTTATCTGGTTCAATTAGTAAATATTTCATTTTTTTAATATTATTACTAGCAAAGCATTAAAAAAAGCAAAAAAGTTAATTGTGTTAACGGAGCAGGGGCAGTTTATTTAATTCCTACCAAAATCTCCAGCATTCTTGGGGTAATTTGCATAAATAATTTAAAAGAAAGAGGTAACACCATGCGTGCAAGTGAATTTATAATTAACTTAGAAGAATACGAGAATAACTTACTAGCTAAAGCTTTTATAAAAAGTTTAAAGACTAATGTGGAGAATAGTAGGAAACGTTTGAATACTGAGAAAGAGAGACAGAGGAGACAACGTGAAATTGAACGACAAAGGAGGATTTCGAAAAATGTTTAGACCACTAAGAAATCAGAACGGTAAGCTGTTAGGGTTAACTAGGGATTATAATGGAAGGACGGAGTTACGTGATGCTGGGGGCAGGTTGTTAGGTTACTATTACCAAAAACAAAATCAGACACGTGATAAGAACGGTCGGTTAGTTGGTTTTGGAAATTTACTTACTAAACTTTTAGACGATTGTAGGTTTTGATTCAAAAGATGCAGTTTTCGCATTCCATATTACTCTTTTCTTAGGTACTTCAGTGGTCGTGACAGGCATAGTTCAAATACTCTTTGGGTAATACTCTACTGATAAAGAACTAAACTTAATTAATTCAGTTAAATATAACGGGGGAGTGGGACAGATAAGCATCGCTCCATCCGCCCCAATGTCAGCCTAAAAAACTACAGCCAGCCTAACTTTTTTGCCTTTTCCTGCCTAATTGAGATTTTTATATGAGCCTAAAGTATTAAAACTATCCACGCCTAACTTATAAAATTCATGTACCAAATAATTACAAACCGCCTGCTGCGACCTAGCTGGCTGTATGTAATTAAACCAACCGCTTTCCTTAACCTCATACCGCCAAGACCTATTTAATTTATTCGCAAAATCTTGTTGGTTAACTAATCTTGGCGCATTAGCGACGAAGTGGAAATGGTAGTTAGTGTTGTTAATACCCGTATGTAAAAAGCACATACGCTCAACCCTCAAATTCTTACGGTGACTAGCATTACCAAAATAATGCCTATCAACCCTATTCCAAAAATAAGCCAAAATCTTCTGGGCGTCCATTTCTGTGGGTTTGCGTTTAAAATTTAAACAACCAAAAACATCCCAATGCGTTGTTCTAAGCCAACTCACCATCTCCTTCTTCATATTCATACCTTTAGTCCTCTATTTGTTTTGACTCTATTTATGAGTGGGGCTGGGGGTGTGAAATATTTTTTGGGTATATTTGTGAGGGTGTTTTGTGTGTTGACTGCGGGGTAGCTACAAAATATAGTGAAGTTATAGTTAGTTTAACCTAGTAATGTAAAACTAATAGCAATTCACATTCCTATTACCCTTACACCACTAGCAATAATTAACTCAACTTTTGAGGGTTTTAACTATGGATGGGCAGATATTGTATTTAATAATTGGTGTTATTGTTGGGGCGGTAGCTATTTACTTTTTTGTTAAAAAAAGTGGAGGCACTGCAGACAACACTATTCTAAGCTCCCAGCTAGCAGATTTGTTGGTACGTTTTTCCAAAGTAGAAGAAGCCACTAAAAATATATCCAGTACCCAAGTATCAATTGATAACACCTTTAAAAGCTTTGAAGGAATGTTGAATGATAGACAGGAGCGTGGTGCTTTTTCTGAAATGGAGTTAGAGAAATTATTAAAAGACCGACTGCCATCACAGTATTTAAAATTTCAACACACTTTAAGTAATAATAAGAGGGTAGATTGTTTAATTGATTTAGGCGAAGATTCACAAAAAATTGGTATCGATTCTAAGTTCGTATTAGATAATTTTAAGAATTTGCGTGCTGCAAAAAGTGATGATGAGGTAAAAAGATATAAAAAGTTATTTGAGGATGATGTTTTAAATAACATTAAGAAAATTTCAAACGACTACATCATTAGTGGCGAAACGACTCCGCATGCCATTATGTTTATTAGGTCAGAAGCAGTTTACCGTGAAATTAGCGAAGGAAATTTAGTTGCTAAAGGTTTAGAGAGGAATGTTTTAATAGTATCTCCCAGTCTACTTTGGGGACTATTAAATACTTTGCGTATGTTTTTAAAAGACTCAGAGATGAGTAAAAAAGCGCAAGTGGTTATTAAGGAAATTGGAGTAATTGGTAAAGATATAGGCCGTTTAGTAGAACGTGTTGCTGATGTTGAAAATAGATTTAACCAAGTGTCTGAGCAGTTTAGAGGTATTAAAGTTTCAGCGGATAAAATTCAAAGCAGAGCTGAAAAGATTCAAGAGTTAGAATCGAAAGATGAGATTACTAAATGAATTACGTATTTTACGATTTTGAAACATCAGGCAGATCAAGTTCTTGGGATCAAATTATCGAAGTAGGAGCTGTTTTAGTAAATGATGATTTTCAAGTTTTAGCAGATCCACTTAATATTCGCTGTTCATTAAAGCCAGGTCTTGTTCCAGAACCTTATGCGTTAATTGTAAATAATACGACACCACAAATTCTTAGAAAAACAAATTTATCTCATTATGGAATGCTATCACAAATGGTTGAACAATTTAATAAATGGTCACCTGCAGTATTTGTCGGATATAATTCAATTAGTTTCGATGAAGAATTTCTTCGTAAAAGTTTATTCAAAACTTTGAACGAACCTTATCTTACGCAGCACAGCGGAAATAAAAGAGGAGATATATTAGGACTTATTAGAGCAGCACACTTATATTATCCAAATTGCATCAAAACTCCAATGAGCAATAAAGGGAATGCCGTATTTAAATTAGCAGAACTTACAGAGATGAATAATATAAAGCACGATAATGCGCACAGCGCCTTATCTGATGTGATGGCAACTATTGGCATTGCTCAAATTATAAAAGACAAAGCCCCGTCTGTTTGGAAGGCAAGTTTAATGACAACGTCAAAAACTGAAGTGAATGCTATTGTTGAGAAAGAGAAAATATTTTGCGTGAATGAATATTATTATGGAAAAGCCCATGCTTTCGCGGTGACATTTGTTTGTTTTCACCCAAAATATAACTGGCCACAATGTTTTGATTTAAAAATTGATCCAAGCACTTATTTAAAAATGCCTTACGCGCAGCTGAAGGAAGAATTAAAGAAGAGTCCTAAAATTATTCGTTCGATAAAGAATAATAAACATCCAGTTATCATGAGTCCAAATTATGCAACCAACTTTGAAGGATATAAGCAATTAGGTGCTTCTAAATTATTAGAACGTGCAAATATGATTCAATCTAATAAAGAATTTAAAGATAAAGTTACAAAAATTCTAAAAGAAGAGGCGGATGAAAAAGAATCTTTAGATTCACAAGTTGGAGTTATGGCAGAAGAGAGTATTTATAGTGGAGGTTTTGCAACACAAGAGGATCAAAAAATAATGGTGGATTTTCATAAATCTGATTGGAAAGGTAAGCTTGGATTGAGTGAGAAATTTAAAGACGCGAGGTACATATATTTTGCAAAACGGTTAATTTATGAGGAAAATCCTGAGGTTTTAGGCAAAGATGAGTATAAAAAAATACATCGTGCGATTGCAGGACAAATTTTAAGTACTAACGATGAGAAGTGGAACACAGTTCCTAAAGCATTTAAGGATATTGATGATTTACGAGTTAAATATGATGAGCTTAAGGATGAAAAAACTTTAGGAATGCTTAATGATTTAAGTGAATATATTGAGGAAATTCAAACAAAGTATGAGAGTGCTTAGTTGACAATTT
>Ga0209087_1001560_pt1 | contig 13449 bp, 11 predicted proteins | sample S_130805_EF_Meta_FD_187321 | JGI IMG/M metagenome (GOLD analysis project Ga0209087, IMG submission 187321) | Freshwater microbial communities from Lake Simoncouche, Canada to study carbon cycling - S_130805_EF_MetaG (SPAdes) (version 2) | ecosystem: Environmental > Aquatic > Freshwater > Lake ...
ACATCGGAGAACGGCAACCAGGCCATTGGATCCGATGGTCTAGACGGGGGATCTGGCAAGCCACCGACCACTGGTCGAGGTGGCTGGTTCAAGAAGCTGCCCTTCCGCCGCTGAGCCTTCAGTTGATCGTCCAGAGCCCAGGAGTCCAACAGCTAGGGTTGGGCTCACATCGATTGCAAAAGTTTTTCGAGTTGGTCAAGATCGCTGAAGATCGGAAATGCAGCTGGATGGCAGAGGCGCACACGGTCCAAAGCTGTCAACATATCAATCCCCTGACTTCTAGCCAGGAGCCCCACAGCGATCAGGGGTGATCTCTCCCGCCCAGCAAAGCAGTGAAGATAGGTAGCTGGTTGAGAATCGATCACAGCTTCTGCATGCAGCAGTGCTGTAGCCAACTGCTCTGGTTTCATCTCTTCTTGGCGACGATGGTCGGGTAGAGATACCCTGATGCTCTGCCATGAGCTGGGAGGAGCCGCAAAAATTTCCTCTTCTGGATAGCAACAGCTGAATCGGCTTCGGAATCCGGCTTGCTCCAACTGCAGCCATTGTTCTGCTGTCTGGGGCATGGGCCCGATCGCAAATTTGCCAGTCAGAATCCAACTGTATGATAATGGGCGTCCATCTTGGACAGTCGGTTGGCGGTTTATTGAAGTTGACTGTCTTAAAAGACGATTAATCAATCCCATGATGGTATGGCTGTAGGTTCTGGGTGCTTCTTGGCTCAGTTTTGGACATTAATGGACGTCTTGCTTGATTCTTTTTGCAGAGCAGATTGCAGCACGCTGAGCAGGTGTAGCCATTTTGCCCGATTGATCGATATGGCCGAACCATCCGTTGTCTTGGCCTGAATCACGATGCATTGATAATCTCGATTCGGCTGAAGTCCAAGGATCGACTTTGGGCCACTCCATTTGGTTTTGCTCATCTGGTCAACCAGTGATGGGAGTTCCTCTCGTGTGACACCAAATGCCTTGTTCGCTTCATCTCCTCCCACAAGGCAAGTCTGGACTGAGGGCTGCTTTTGCGCAAATCCGATGGCGTAAGCGGGAATGCCAGGGGATAAATGCCTCTGTTTGAGCTGTAGTTCAGGATGCTCTTTGGTAAGGAATGCAGTCTGGAAATTAAACCTTCGGCGTGCAACGCCTCTCATCAGTCTAAGTTCCAGGCCATTATCCAGGGAATAACCCAGGGCGGAGGATGTAGCGAGTTCGGCATCGCGTTTGGCTGCCAATGGTTTGAGTGGGGAGATTTTGAATCTTCCTTTGGTTAAGGCCTCAGTTATTACGTCTTGCTCAAGTGGTTGAGCCATGGGCCAGCGGGGCCATATCATCGCTTTTGTTGCTGCAACAGTTGCTGCAACCACTAGGAAGGCGTAGAGAGCCCGGAGCTGTTTAGGCCCGACGATCCGATCATTCATGATGGGAAGTCTCGTTTGGAATTGTCACAGGCAGGGGTGGAAGTTCCCGTTCCAGTAAACGCATGTAGAGAATGCCGAAGACAAACACAGCGATCCCAGAAAATACCAATGACCCGATGTCGTCATGAAAGAAGCGAAACAGCCAACTGCCTTTGCCATTGCCATTGGCTACGCACAGGGCAAGGATGGCAATCCGAATTGTGTTGCTGGCAAGTCCGATCAGCGGCGCGAGGGTGAAGATTAGGAACCGGCTCGATAATGATCGAAGTGGAAAGGCAAGCTGGAAGATCACGGCGATGCAGATAACCTGTGCAATCATGTCAACCCCATTGCATGCAGGTAGTACCTCAACTCCCCCAGTCGGCATCAGAACGCTTTTGTCCCTTACAATATTGTCGAATCCCAGGATGCTCAGCCAGAAGCCACTTAGGTTTGCCGTTAATACACTCATCGGGCCTTCCGGCAACAGCTTCATGATGATGTTGAAGGCTGGAAGCATGAGTAAGCAGAGAAGAGAATCACGGAATTTTCCGACTTGTTTGATGGGCTCGCAAAGCATTGCAAGGGCGATGCAGCCGAGCAAAGGCAGGATAAACAGCATCCCATCCCAATGCAGGATGATTGCCGTGCGCGCGATCACCCAGCTCAGCAGTGCAGTTCCAAGCACCATGCCGGGCCATTGAGGATTGGGATCCAGGGATTCCAGCTTGTCCTCCAGGCAGATCAAAGCTCCACCCCAAATCAGGGCCGCGAAAACCGTGATGTGCTCATCCTGACTGCTTTGAAAAACTGCAATATTCTGGGTCGCAACCGCCGCCGCTAGCAGAAGCCATAAATTTCGGGGAGTGGCTGGAGGTATAGCCGGGATTATGGCCTTGAGGCTGGGCGGAATATGGCTGAACAGTTGCATCATGGAGCATTGAATAGGTTGGGGGAAACTGGATGGGCAGCATCGGCTGATAACCCGTTGGATTTTGCTGCAAGGCTCGCCGGAGCGCCTGGCTTGTCCTTGAGGTACTCGGGAACCAACCGCGAAAGGGCTTGTATTGTAGCTTCCTCATCCCATTGATCCAGCGCGCTTGCTAGTGCTGTGATCATCGGTGCGAGATCCGAACTGCTCCGGCTGGGCTCTTTGGCTTTGCGAATCAGTGGATGTTGCGTGGCTTCATCACGAGCGCTAATCAGCAATTCTTCGTAGAGTTTCTCGCCCGGCCGTAGGCCGGTATAATGAATGTCGATGTCGCCGTTGGGATTCTGATCATCTTTTACACGGAGTCCTGAAAGTTCAATCATCTGGCGAGCCAATTCTGCGATTCTAACTGGCTCTCCCATGTCGAGGAGGAAGAGTTCTCCGCCTCTCGCCATGCCGGTGGCCTGCAACACCAACTGCACAGCTTCGGGGATGGTCATGAAGTAGCGCGTGATCGCCGGGTGGGTCACGGTGATCGGACCTCCTTTGGCGATCTGCTCATGGAATAGCGGGATCACCGATCCGGATGAGCCGAGTACATTTCCAAATCGGACCATCGCCATGATCGGTTGCCGAGCAAGAAGGTCGGCGGCGGCTGCCTGGATCAGCAGCTCACATACTCTTTTGCTGGCTCCCATCGCATTCGTTGGTCTGACGGCCTTATCAGTAGAAATGAGGGTGAGACGCTCGATGCCAGCGGCCATGGCAGCGTGTATCACGGATTGAGTGGCGCGGAGGTTATTCGCAATTCCTGCACAGATGTTCGATTCTATCAGCGGCACATGTTTATAGGCGGCCGCGTGGAAGATAGTCTGTACACCATGCTCGAGACAGATTTGTGTCAATCTTTTGGGGTCTGAAGCATCGCCAAGAATGGGCGTGATTAGACAGCCTTGATTTTGCGGCCCGAGTTCCTTGTCAATACTATATAGAGCGTATTCGTTCAGGTCAAGCAATAGGAGTTTATCGGCTTCGAGTGCGATGATCTGCCTGCATAATTCACTGCCAATTGATCCACCTGCCCCTGTTACGAGCACGCATTTGCCTTTCACGCTTGCCCCAAGAAGATTGGGGTCGGCTTTGCTGGGTTCCCGCCCCAGCAGATCTTCAATCCGGACCGGTTGGATGTCGCTCACGATTCTCTGGCCGTTTGCCAGCTGCGCCAGAGAGGGAATGGAGAGCACCTCTAGTCCGAGGTGGCTGAGCTGATCGACCAATAGTCGTTTCCGCTCTCGGGATAGGGAGGGAATAGCTAACAACACTTTGTTGACGCCGTGGTCTTTGATCAAGGCACGTAGGCGCATCGGACTATGGATCTTCAGATTCTGAAGCGTTCTTCCATGCAGCTGGCTGTCGTCATCGAGGAAGCCGATGATGAGAAAGCGGCGATCAGTGCGAAGCGCGCTGAAGAGATTCATTCCTGAATAGCCAGCCCCATAGATCAAGGTTGCATTCGTTTCATCGGCGGCAATGTGTTTGTTGCTGTGGCGATCCAATTGGCTGACCAGCACATCGCGCAGCACGATGCGGCTGCCGATCGCCGCTCCCGAGAACAGCAATAGATAAAGAACCCAGAAGGACCTTGGCGGTTGGCTACCGCCTAATAGCGTGTTTGTCATCAGTAGCACGAGCACCATGACCACGGCTCGGGGGATCAGGCCATAGAGCGAATGGCTGCCGGCGTAGCGGGTCAATCCCCGGTACCAACCCGATAACAGCAGCACGGGGAGTCCGCTGGCCAGGGCTAGCCAGGGCAGCCAGCGAACCGAGGCCATGGTGGTGGCCAGTGTTTCTTGCTCGTGCAGGCGAAGCACGAAGGCCCCATAAAACGCTGCCAGGATCAGACAGCCGTCAAATGTCACCAAATAGGTGCGCCGGACAAGCACGGAATCGGCAAGCCTCGACCACAGCGAGCGACGGCGGGCTGCCTTGAGGGGAGCCCCATCCGAAGAACGGGCGGCTTTCTTCGCAGGTGAACCAGTCACCATCGGTTCGGGGGATGTCAGCTTGGAATCCATCCTGCTGTTACTGGCTTCGGTCGATAGGGACAAGGTGTTACTTCCACTCGCGCATCGCCTCACTTCTCGAGGCAATATTTTAACAAACTTGGGAGACGCATTGCGCCATTTTTTACCTGGTCTTCCAATGATTCAGATTTCCCTAGCCAACACGTTGTGTCGGCCTGATGTGCATTCTTTTGCCAATTGTGGTCTTGCCGCATTTTACCCCGTTTTCGCTTCATCGTTGAAGGCTACGGCGTAGTTGCTCTCCAACCACAGCGCGATCAGCATTTCAGCGCCGATCAGCGGCGCCAAGGATGCAGTGCCGCCGAGCTGCCGCACCACCGCAAGGAGCGCCGTGGCGCTTCCGTAGACAAGGCTGACCCTGGCATGGGGCCAGCCTGCCCTTTGCAACCTTTGGAACAGATGCAGGCGGTGGGCCTGGAAGACGGGCTGGCCTGCCCGCAGCCGGCGGAGTACGCAGATCAGGGCATCACCCAACAGCGGGAAGCCAACCAGCAGCAGGGAGACGGACTCCCACGGACTGGGCTGCTGCAGCACCATTCCGGCAAACACCGCCCCGATCCAGGTGCTGCCCACATCCCCCATGAACACCTTGGCCGGACTCCAGTTCCAGCCGATGAAGCCCAGCAGAGCCCCGGCAACCGGCCACAGCCCAGAGGCGGCCATCAACACAACACCGCACAGGGCTACTAGTCCGTCAAGCCCATCCATGAAGTTGGTGAAATTGATCACGGCCGTGACAGCCACCACCACCACCGGTAGCGCCCAGATCGGCAGCGGAACAGCCGCCATCGCCACCAAAATGCAGGCCGTGGCGAGTTGGGCCGCGTAGCGCAATCCGGCAGGCAGATCGTAACGATCATCCAGCAGACCAACCAGGGCCAAGGGACAGCAGATCAGTGGGATCCAGGCGCTTGCGCCCTCCCCCAGGCCGAGGCTGAGCAGGCTCCCGACGAGCACGAACACCACACCGCCGCCCCGGGGGGTCGCAATCTGGTGCGAGCTGCGGGCATTGGGCTGATCGAGCAGCCTTCTTTGCAACCACGGGATTAATCCCCACAGAAGTAGCCAACTCAGCAGCGCCGAGCTGCCCGCAGCGATCAGCTCAAGTGATGGGATGGGCTGACGCAGCAGAGTGACGGGCATGGTCATGGCTGTCACTTTGCGAGGGTGGGCGGATACCAGGCCAGCGGGGTCACTGGAAACGCTTGCGGCTCGGTGCCGAGCAAGGTGTGGACGGGGGTGAAGCCGGCAAGATCGGCTTCTATCCTCAAGACCGCCTCAAACCCCTTGGCCGAGATCGGCAGCAGCGGGGCGGCCAGCAGGTGAAAGAAGGTTGGGGGCAGGGCTAGCAATCGGCACCGACCGGCCCGATCCAGGGGATCGCGCTGTCTAGCTGCTAGCTGCAGGCGTTGCAGCAGGGTGGTGTAGCTGAGGGTTTCATCGCCGCCGAGGGTGATGCGATGGTTGGTCGTTGCCCCAGCGTCCCTGGCCGCTCGATCCGCCAGATGCAGGGCCGCCGCGGCTAACTGGCGCCCATGGATCGGTTGGCGAAGCCCTGTCTCCGCCGGAAGGGGAAGGAAAGGCAACCGTCGCATCATCTGCAGGAGCCGGCTGAGATTCTGATCACCCCGGTCTCCGGCCTGCCCATAGATCAGGGTGGGCCGCAGGATGCGGCAGGGGATGGAGGCCTTCGCGCAGGTGTCTTCCAGGCTGTCCTCGGCCCGCAGCAAACGCTCCACCAAGCGGCGGTCTTTCCGGTTGGCGGCAAAGCGCTTGGTGATCACCGAGGAGGAGGAGCAGGCCACCACCGCGGTGAGCGGAAATCGCCGCCCCAGGCCAGCCACGGAATCGTGGAGGGCCGCCAGGAAGGGGGCCAGCAACCAGATCGGCGCAAAGCTCACCAGCAGGGCGCCTTCCGGCAGGGCCTCCGGGCTGGGGAGTCTGGCCGCGTCAAGGTCGATGGCGAGAAAGCGTTCGCCGGGCCAGCCTGGCGGTTGGCTCCTTCCGGCCACCACCACGGGCCGTCCCGCGGCCAGTTCCAGACAGGCGGCACCGCTGGCGGTGGTGGCCCCGAACAGCAGGATGGAGGGCGTGGTTTCCGTCATGGCCGGCTCGGCGCTGGTTCAAAACGGCTGAGGATTTTCTGCCCGTAGCGCAGCAGAAACGGCACAGGCCAGAACGCCCCGAAGGACCTTCGGTAAGCCTGGCGCACTTCCCCGAGGCGGCGGCGGGTCTGCTGGCCGCTCACCCCGCCGTCGCCCATGTGCACCAGTTCGAGATCGCTACGGCACACCTCCAAGTTGGCATGGGTGGACAGCCGCAGGAAGTAATCCAGATCGGCAGACAGGCGGAATCCTTCCGCGTAGTGGGCCACCCTGGCCCGGGCGCCCGGCCCGATCAGGGTGGCCTGGTGCGGCGGGGTGGACCCCAGCAGCAGTGAGCGGCGGTAGGAGTGGCGCCACCGGAAGGCGGTGCTTCGGGAGGGACTTGGGGGGAGTTCCGGGGGGAGGTGGTAGTAGCGCCCGCGGCAGACCAGAAGGTCGGGAGTGCGGCCGCTGCGGCTGCAGCGTTCCAGGCTGGCCCCGGCCGCCGCGAGCACCTGGGGACTGGCCGCCCAGTCGTCGCTCCCCCAGAACAGGAGCCAGTCGCTGGGCCCTGCCAGGGCGAAGCCGTGGTTCATGGCACCGAAAATGCCGGGGAATTGGGCGTCCTGGCCCAACCAGCGGAAGCGCCGGTCGCTGAGGCAGAGGGCATCGAGCCAGGCCCGGTGCTCAGCGCCGCTGTCCCCGTCGATGAACGTCACCTGCCAGTTGGCCACGCTCTGGGCCTGGAGCGAGGCCACCAGCCGCGGTAGCAGCCGGTGGGAGTTGCGGGTGGGCACGATCAGATGAATCGGGTAATGGCTGGCTGCCGCGCCGGATGCGCCGCTGGCAACGCTGGTCGACGCCCCGCCCATCAGCCCCGCCTGCGAATCAGCACGGGGCCCAGCACCAGCACATCCATGCGGGTGCGCAGGAAGCAGTCGAGGGCCTGTCCAGGGGTGCAAACGATCGGTTCGTTCTCATTGAAGGAGGTGTTAAGCACCATCGGTACGCCGGTGCGCTCCGCGAAAGCGCGAATCAGCCGGTAGTAACGGCCATTCCCGGCCTCGCTCACGGTCTGGAGCCGGCCGGTGCCATCCACATGGGTCACCGCCGGAATCAGGGTCCGTTTCTCTTCCCGGATTGGATACACCTGCATCATGAACGGCACGTCGCCATCGCGCTCGAACCACTCCGGCACCGCCTCCCGCAACACCGAGGGGGCGAAGGGCCGGAAGGATTCGCGCCGCTTGATCTTGAGATTCAGGATGTCCTTCATGTCCGCCCGGCGTGGATCGCCGAGGATCGAGCGGTGGCCCAGGGCCCGCGGGCCCCACTCCATCCGTCCGTCGAACCAGCCGATCACCAGCCCATCGGCGATGGCGGCGGCCACCTGGTCACACAGCTGCGCTTCGGCGGGTCGTTCGATCGTGCAGCCGGCCTCTTGCAGGGCGGTCGCCCGGCCCGGGTCGGCCAGCAGGGCTTCGATGGCCGGCTCGCTGGCTTCGCTGCCCAGATAGGCGTTGAGCATCGGCTGGCTGCGGGGATTCCCCAAGCCATGCCACACCTCAAGGGCGGCCCCAAGCGCCCCACCCGCATCGCCGGCGGCCGCCTGCACGTACACGTGGCGGAACGGCGTGGCCACCGTGACCTTGCCGTTGGCTACGGAGTTGGCGCCGCAGCCCCCGGCGATGCAGAGGTTGTCGGTGGGATGGCGGCGGTGCAGGGCGTTCAGGAGGTGGAAGAAGGCCTCCTCGTACATCACCTGGGCCGAACGGGCGATGTCCATGTGGTGCTGCTCCAGGGGCTGATCGGGCCGGCGGGCCGGGCCCAGCAGGGTCTCCAGGGCAGGACTCCAGTGTTGGCCCACGGTGGGAATGCCGTTGCTCCACTGGTGCGGCAGGTTCTGGCCGGCGTGCTGGAACCAGTGCAGGTCGAGCCGGTAGGTGCCGTCCGCCTGGAGGCGCACGATGCGGCGCATGGCCTCCATCCGGGTGGGCTGCCCGTAAGGGGCCAGGCCCATCACCTTGTATTCATCCCCGTAGTGGGGGAAGCCGAGATATTGGGTGATGGCGGTGTAGAAGGCTCCTAGGGAGTGGGGAAACCAGATCTGGCCATCGATGGCCAGCTCCGTTCCCCTGCCGAAGCCCCAGGCGCCGCTGGAGAAATCACCGAAGCCATCCACCGAGACCACCGCCGCTTCCTGGTAGGGGGAGGCGTAGAAGGCGGACGCAAGGTGGGCGCGGTGGTGCTCCACGAAATGGAGCTGGGCCCGGATCGTCTGATTGGGGAAGGTGGTGGCGAGCTGGTCGGCCAGGCCGGCCCGTTCCCGCTTGTTGCGCCAGCGGGCCAGCAGGAAGCGGGGATCGGGGCGGGAGGTGGCCGCGTAGAGGAGTTTGCGCAGGCGGTGGGCGCCCGGCAGGGAGTTGATGGCGATGTGATCGACATCGCCGATCGCCACACCCGCATCGGCCAGGCACCAGGCGATCGCTTCGGAGGGGAAGCCGGCCCAGTGCTTGATGCGGCGGAACCGTTCCTCCTCCGCCGCGGCGATGATCGCTCCATCGCGGACCAGGGCCGCGGCGGCGTCGGCGTGAAAGGCGTTGATCCCGAGAATGAGGGTCATGGATGGGGAAGGTCGATCGCCAAGTGTTCACGGAGCCAGCTCTCCAGAACCATGAGGTTCCAGCGGCGGTACCAGGGCCGCAGATCCAGGCCCGCCGGGGTGGAGGGTACCCGCAGAGCGAGTGGAGATTGGGGGTCGTCCAGCCAGAGCTGGAAGGGGAACCGGAATCCCTGTTTGGGTCGGTTCGTGAACCAGGCTGGCAGTTCGGGAACGCTGGCCTGGAGCAGCGCCTTGCCCGGGGCCAAGCGAAGCGACGGCACGATCGGGGCGAGCTGGCCCTGCAGGGTGGCGTCCACGTAGGGGAGGCGGAGCTCCAGGGCCGTGGCCATCGCCATCACATCGCTATCGGGCAACAGCTGATTGCGCAGGTAGCGGCTGCCCTCCAGCCAGGCCACGCCTTCGCTCGGATCCAGCCCCTCTGGGGGTTCGTCTTGGCTGGCCGTGGCGAGGAAGCCCTGGCGGGCAGGCAGGCTCCAGTGCCGCATGAGTGCCTCAACCTCCGGAGTGGTGAACTGCCCCCGCAGGCAGCGGTGGGCCGCCTGCAGGGAGGGGGCGCCGCGGAGTAATTCCGCGAGGCGCTGGCGCTTCTGTTCGCTACCCCCAGGACTCCGGCTCAGGGCGGCGGCCGCCAGGGGTCCGAGCGGTCCGAGGCGGCGCCGCCAACGATGCAAACGGGGCACCGTGCGGAAACTCGGGTAGCCCCCGAACAGTTCATCACCCCCGAGGCCGGAGAGCGCCACCTTCAGCCCCCGCTCGCTGGCCAGCCGCGACACGCACCAGGTGTTGAAGCCGTCGATGGAGGGTTGGTCCTGGCTGGCCAGGAATTCAGGGAGCCAGGTGCGGGCCTGATCTGCGCGCAGGGTCAGGGGCGTGTGGTCGGCCTCGAACAGGGCCGCAATCTTCGCCGCCGGCTCGGACTCATCGAACCCCTCGCTGCCAGGGTCATCGAAGCCGATCGTGAACGTGTGAAGACCGGGGGGCGCCAGGGCCAGCAGGGCTGCCGAATCCAGGCCGGCACTGAGAAACAGCCCCACTGGCACATCACTCACCATGTGGGCAGCCACGGACTCCCGCAGGGCGGAGCGGGTCAGCTGAATGGCCGCCTCCCGGTCGTTGATCGGAGTCGGGCGGTTGGAGCCCTCCGGGTTGCGCCCGACCAGCAGGCTCTCCGGCAGGGGCCACCAGGGCTCGATCCGGCTCGCCCCATCCCTCCAGTGGAGCCAGTGGCCTGCTCCAAGGCGCCTCACCCCGGCCACCAGGGTGGCCGGTTCGGGCACCGAGCCGCTGGCCAGGTAGGCGGCGATGGCCTCAGGGTCGGGTCGCCGGGGGATCCGGTCGCTGGCCAGTAGGGCCCGCAGCTCCGACGCAAAGGCCAGCTCCCCGGAGGGGCCCTGCCAGATGTAGAGCGGCTTGATGCCATGGGGATCGCGGGCCAGCAGGGCGGTGCCCTCGCGGGTGTCCACCAGGCAGAAGGCGTACATGCCCCGCAGATCGGCCAGCCCTGCGCGGCCCCGGCGGGTCATCCAGCGCAACAGCACTTCGGTGTCGCCGCTGCCCTGGAACCGTTCGCCCTCCGCCTCAAGCCGTTGGCGCAGGCTGGCGTGGTTGTAGATCTCGCCGTTGAACACCAGTTGCCAGCGGCCGCAGGGGGACGCCATCGGCTGGTGGCCGCTGGGGGAGAGATCGAGGATGGCCAGGCGCGTCTGCACCAGGCAGGTGGTGGCGTTCTGCCAGGTGCCCGCATCGTCGGGGCCCCGGTGACCGATCGCCGGGCGGACCCTCTCGGCGAAGGAACCCGGTTCGGCGCCGAGCAGGCCCGCGATGCCACACATCAGCTTGCCTCCAGCTCCGGCATGGCCAGATGGGGCCAGGTGGCCTTGAGCTGGCGGCGGAAGGTGGCGCGGGCGGCAGCGGTGCTGGCGTGGTCGGAGATCCACTGAAGGGCTCCCCGCGCCAGCTGATCCCGCCGGGGGCGGTCGGCGGCCATGGCGGCGATGGCGCTGGCCAGGGCCTGGGGATCGGAGTCGACCAGTTGGCCGGTCCTGCCGTTCAGCACATACTGCTCCGGACCACCACAGCGGGTGCTCACCACAGGCGTGCCGCAGGCCATGGCTTCCAGGGCTGCGATGCAGAGACCCTCCTGGTGAGAGGGGATCACAAAGACATCAAGGGTTTGCAGCAGCAGCGCCAGCTCCGGGGGCTCTAGGGGGGGATGGCAGTGCACCTGGTGCGGGATCCCCAGTTGCTGCAGTCGGGATTGCAGCACGTTCACATCCTTCTCTCCGGCCAGGTGGAGCTCCACCGGCGCCCCCCGTTGATGCAGCAGCTGGATGGAACGCAACAGCAGGTCGATGTTCTTGCGGGGGTCGGCGTAACGGCCGGCAAAGCCGATCCGCCAGGGCACCACGGCGGCGGGTTGGGGCCGGAAGATCGCGCTGTCCACTGGCATCAGCAGCACATCCGCCATGGGGCGCCCGGCCACCTGGCCCAGGGCGTCGGCGGTGTACTGGCTCAGGGCCAGGATCTTGCCCGCGGGAGCCTGGAGCACCTGCCGTTCCAGCCGCCGCAGCACCGGTCCGTTCAGACCCCGATCGAGCAGGCGGCGGGGCAGGCTGAAGCCCCGCACCCGGTTGGCACGATCCGCTTCCCACGGGGTGGCCACCCAGGCCAGGAAGGGAAGACCAAGCCGGGCATAGGGCAGGGCGCAGAGGGGGTTGCCTGTCACCGAGAGGTGCAGCTGGCAGCTGGCGATCCGATCGCGCCAGGCCCGGCGGGGCAGGTAGTGGGTGAACTCCAGCTCCGGCAACCAGCTGCCCAGGGCATGGGCTTCATGGTCGCCGTAGGCCCGTTGATCAAGGGCGGCTGGCCGCCTCCCGCTCGGCAGGGCGTACAGGGGCACCGAAAGGGACGGATGCTGGCTCCAGGGCGCGTACCAGGCATACACAGGTTCAATGTGGAGCTCTTCGAGCAGGCCCGTGATGCAGCGGGTCATGGTGGGAACGCCACCATCGATCGGTTCGATCGTGCTGATCAGCGCCCTCAGCCTTGGGCTGCTCATCCCTTGAGAAAGTCGAACAGCTCGCGGTTCTCCCGCACCCAGCGGATCAGGTCGCGCACGCCTTCGTTCACGCCGATCTGCGGCTGCCAGCCCATCAGCTCAGCCGCCTTGCGGATATCGCACACGAACACGGGTTGATCGCCCGGGCGGGTCGCGCCGGTGCGGGGGGTGATGGTGATCTCCAGCTCCTCCTGCAGGAACCCGAGCAGATCCCGCAAGCAGAGGGTGTTGGCCGGGCCTCCCCCGATGTTGAACGCCTGGCCGCTGACCGAGCTGCGATGGTCCCAGGCGGCCTCATAGGCCCGGGCCAGATCCTTGACGTTCAGGACGTCACGGGTTTGCCAGCCGTCGCCGTAGAGGGTGATCGGCTTGCCGAGCAGGGCCGCAATGCTGAACCAGGCCACCCAGCCCTGGTCTTCGATGCCGAACTGGCGGACTCCGTAGATGCAGGACTGGCGGAAGCTGCAGGTGTGCAGGTCGTAGATGCGGGCGTAATCGATCGTGTATTGGTCGGCCACCCCCTTGGAGCAGCCGTAGGGAGAGTGGAAATCGAGGGGCTGGTGCTCCGGGACCCCGAGGGGAAGATCCGCAAAGCGATAGCCGTGTTCCCCTAGCACCACCGGCACGGTTTCCATTCCGCCATACACCTTGTTGGTGGAGGCGTAGAGCACGAAAGCCTCGGGCGCCTGCAGCCGCACGGCCTCCATCACGTTGAAGCTGCCGAGGGCGTTGATCTCGAAATCTTCCCTCGGGTTGGTGTATGAGGTGGTCACGGCCACTTGGGCGGCGAGGTGAAGCACCATGTCGGGCCTGCGCTCGGCAAACACGGCTGCCAGCGCCTCGAAATCCCGGATATCGACCTGGTGGAAGCCGATATCGGGCCGCTGCTCGAGCAACCAGGCCAGGTTCTTCTCGGTGCCCCGCCGCGAGAGGTTGTCCACGATGCTCACCGTCCAGCCCCTGGAGGCGAAGTGGAGGGCGGCATTGGTGCCGATGAAACCGGCGCCGCCGGTGATCAGGATCGAAGCCATCAACCGCGACGCAGGGATTGGGAAACAAACTCGTCGAGCGTAGGTGGCTGGCCCGGATTTACTGCGCTCGAGGACGGCAGCCGCCTGATCAACTGGGACCCCCGAAAACCGTTCCCGCAGTGGTGAGCTCGCTCTTTTGCATCTGCCTGCTGCGTTCGTCGTGGAGCATCAGCACCAGCAGCAGTTCGGCGTAGGTCCGCTGCAGGGCGTAGATCAGGCCCGCCCTGCCGTCGAGCAGC
>Ga0209087_1001565_pt1 | contig 13437 bp, 28 predicted proteins | sample S_130805_EF_Meta_FD_187321 | JGI IMG/M metagenome (GOLD analysis project Ga0209087, IMG submission 187321) | Freshwater microbial communities from Lake Simoncouche, Canada to study carbon cycling - S_130805_EF_MetaG (SPAdes) (version 2) | ecosystem: Environmental > Aquatic > Freshwater > Lake ...
GCATTAGGCGGTTAGACCATCGAGCGTCCCACGCTTCGATCGACAACGCTTCGACCATCATTGCCATTGCCTTTGCGATCTGCTTTGCCCTGGCGGCAATCTGTGCGTCTGTCAGCGTTGGCAAAACAATCTGCTTGCGTTTCTGCGTTGTCGCAACAACTCGCCGCGAATACATATCGTCGCCCTGCTTGCGTTCGTGTTCGTTGTATTCAAACGTCGACGGTGGCCCGCCCTCATTCAGCCCGCGATCACCGATCTGGAAATGTGACGTTCTCATTTCGTGTTCTCCTGTTCGATCAACCGTTCATCTAGCGACTTGTTGACGTCGCGAAGCGACGCGATCAGCACCCTTTGCAATCCGCATTCGGTCGAAAGATGCGACAACTGGTTTCGCAGTTTTTCAATTTGTTTTTCCAGTGACGCAATCTGTGCCATCTGCTTTTTCCGAAACAGCCTGTCGAAAACTTTCATGGTTTCCCTTCCTGTTGAAGACTCTCGATCATCTTGCGCCGCGTCGCCTCCAAGCGGGCAGCGTCATCCCCGTCCCACGCTTTCGGAACTGGCTTGTCTGGATCAAACCGCTGCGCCGGTTGCTTCCGCGGCTTGTCATATTTGTGACCGATGACCCGATCTGCGAAACCCTGCCCGCAGAACTGATCCAGCGCAACCGGATCGGTGAAGAAGCGGCAGCGACCGGCGGCAAGATGTGCGATCGCTGCCGTCGCGACCGAAAGCCACCCGTCTTCAGCCAGCCGCGCCATCGCGTCGCGCGGTGGCCTGGGCGATCGCCACGGGGGAAGCCCGCTGGCGTTCCACGCTGCGACCAGCGTTTGCCAATCGGCTTGCTGTTCCCCCTGCGCAGCATCTCGCGCGGTGGTGGTGGTGGGACTGTCCTCTACTCTCCTCTCCTCTCCTCTGGTTACGTTTTTGTGACGCTTGTGCGTAACATCACCGTCACGCATCCGTTTCATGCGGGCAGCGGTCAAAATGCGGGCTTTGGCGGCTTTAGAGAATCGCCGTTCCCAAGCGGGCAGGGTGGCAGTGCCAGCGTTGCTATCGAACACAAGCCAGCCGACACGCTCAACCGCCAGCCAGAAAGCGGCATCACCGCACAGAATGCCCGCTAGGCGGGCTGGCGTCGCTTTTACGGTGCCGTCTGCCGAGTGCAATGCAAACCACGCCCAAAGGCGATAAAGCCTATAAACGCAAATTTCGACGTCCTGCGAGGTGATCTCGCAAAGTTCGTAGATTTCCGGTTTTTCGTGAAGACTGCAATCCACGGCAATCCATTCGCCCGCCATCGCTTGACCCTCCCTTCCTTGATTCGCCTCCAAACCCCCTCGCAGCGTCGAAGCTGCGATCGGTGCCGATCACCTGGGGGATGCGTTCAGTTGCCTTGCGACAGGCTGAACGTCTCGCGGTCGCCTTGGGCAGCGATCGCCTTTCTGTGAATGTCGATCAAGTCTTGAACAACCAGCGTCAGATCACCGATCGCGTTTGTCAGTTCAGACATTTTGAAATAGACCGACTTCCGAATTTCTTCATCGAGTTTGGTTGTGCCGGTGCCCGGCAACGTCTGCGGAACGCGGGTTGGCGCGGGTGCTTCAAACACGTTGCGTGTCGAGATGTGCGCCGCCAACCATTCTTTGACCTGGGCAGCGTCAACCCATTTCCGCGGTCGCCAGACTCGATCCCCATCGGGATACAAACACACCGCATCGATTTCATTGCGGTTGACCGCTTTTTTGATGCGATCGTAATCGGGTTTCGCAATCGTCATCATCGCGACGTAACCGGGGGGGATATCTTTTTTGCTGACGATCACCCGTTCCCGTCTTTGCACTGCCATTGCTCTTGCTCCCTTCCTTGCTGAAACAAAACATCGGGCCACAGATCACCCGCGGAGGCTTGCACCCCGCTGCCGCTAGAGGGTGATGATTGGTCAACTGATCGACGCGCCGTCCGGCAACGCTGTGCCACAGTGGACATAACGCACACGCAGCCGCTTCGATTCCTTGTTGATCTTCAACCGATACAGATGAAGTCGATCGCCGTTCGGAATGTGAAGATGCTGCGGGAAGGCAGAAACTCCCTTCGCCGCAAAATACTCGCTGCCGTCAAACGGGCCACCGACAAACAAAACATCAGAACGGGATTTCGTCGCCATGCTTTTCCTTCCACTGTTCGTGTGTCTTTGCCTTCTGTGTCTGCCTGGGGGCACGATCGACGGCAGCGGGTTTTTGTTGCTGCGACAGAAACCGCACAACCTTTGGCCTTTCCTCGCCCGCCTTTGGGCCGTTCTGAACGATGTACGAACCCGATTCGATTCGCACAGTCGCGCCTACCAACGTCTGTTCGTCCCAATCTTCCTGCCCCTGCGACGGCGGCGCGACGCCCGCACAGTTGGCAATCTCGATCAGCTTTCGCGTCCAGTTGGAAGCGACGGTGTGAAAGATGCGGTGCCGGTGCCCGCCATGCTCAACGTCGATCCATATTGACAGACAATCGCCAGACGGGTTGCGGTCATCGACGCGCCACCCTGGTTGCTCATTGACACGTTCGATCGTGCCGGTGTGTTCCCCGTGCGGCAGACACGCACGAACCGTGTTCTCCGCGGGTGCCGCTTCGTTTTCAAATTGTGACCAATCGATCTTCACGACTGAACCTCCGGTGTGTGACTGTTTCCCACGCGAACGATTCGCGATGTTTTGGTTTGCTCGATCGCCCACGCGAAACCCTCTGCGAACCCAAGAGCGTGAGCTATACCGACTGCGCGATCTGTCGAAACTTCTTTTGACTGAACCTGTTTCATCAGTGAAGCAATCGTGACTTCATCGATCACTGGCTTTTCTTCAAACGGTAGCGCGTCGCTTGTCATGTTGTGGCAACCTCTGCGGTGTTCAGTTGGGCAATCCTGACTTCGATCGCTGCCATGATCACGGTTCGCTGATCATCCGACAGTTCCCCGGCAGCGTGTCGCGATTCGACCTTTGGCACCAACCCTTCGATGGCAGACAGTGAAGCCCTCGCGATCTTTGCGAGAGTGTCATCGATCGACACTGGCGGCGCGACCGGCTGGCGATAGGGCGGCACTTCGTCGCCATCGGCAAGCCACTGTGCAAGCTGCTTGCCCAATTCTTCGCCCGCCTCCCTGATCACCGCGTCTTTCAGAAACGGTGCGCGTGTCTTGGTAATGATCAGATCATGGTCAATCGTGACGTCGCCAACCACGGTAAATTCGTATTCCAGCCCGTCGCGTTGCACGGGTTGCAGACCAACTTTTCGGACGGTGGTTTTGCCGTCGACCTTTTCGACGATGTATTCCGTTTTGCTCCGCATCGTCACGATGACATGGCACGGGCACGACAAGATCGCTTCGACAAGTGCGTTATGCCTGGGGGTGGCGTCACGCCAAGCGGAGAAGTTGCCGCCCGCGTTTCGCTTCCCCGCAGCATCGACGAATTCCAGAATGCCACCCTTGCCAGACCAAGCGTGTGACAACGAATCAATGACAAGCACGGGGTAGCCAGCTTCGCCAGCCGCCTTGATCGCTTCAATGTATCGCTCGACTTCAAACGATTTCAGATTGCAGCGGTGAAACCGCACGATGCGAGAATAGAGCGACGCGGAACCATGTTCAGTGTCGATCACGGCAAACCGCTTCCCGTTGGCTAGACCGTCCGCGACACGCAGAGCGGTCATTGTTTTCCCGCCACCCGCTGGGCCGACAAGACCAAATCGCAACCGCGCTTCCGACTTCACCGCCTCTTGAAACATATTCATCTTTCATTCCCTTTCGTGACTACGAACCACACTCGACTGATCGCGTTCGCGCGCCAGCCACACTTCCCCACGCATGATCGCGACGCTCTGCGGTGCTTCGATCCCGATTCGCACCGTGTCGCCGTCGATCCTTCCGACAACGATTTCGATCTGCCCATCATTCAGCACGATTGATTCGTACCTTTTGCGTCTTAGCCAAAGCATCGATCACCCCTTTTTCGTTTCATCACTCGCGGCATCGCAGGCGCGATCACCGTCAACCCAGAGGAACTGACTTCCGGCAAACCGCTGCCGCAAAACTTCGATCTTTGCTGCGCTTCCCGGCAGAGCGTCTGTAGCCGGTGCCCCACGCATCGACGTTTCGATTGCGTCAAGCACAGACTGAAGTTCGTAGATCGCAACGCTCACGCAATCGTGAAGCAATGTGCGGTCGCCTTGCGCGATGCGCTGCCCCATTTCGTCGCACCGCTTCAAAGGCTTCTGGCCGAAGCGTGAAACGATTTCGCACAAGCGAGCGTGAACGCGAATCACGCGGCGCAGCCAGCCCAGAGTTTTTTTGTCTAGGCTGTTCGATAGGCGCGTGCGTCTGGCCGGAACGAATAGATGGTTCCCGTCATCCCCATTCGCCGCTTGCGCTCGCGCTCCGTCCACCGCGCGCGAATCTCCGCGGCCCTGGCTTCGATCGTCGCTAAGTCTGGATCGTCTGGCCCCGGTAGACACTGCGCGTTTCTGATTCGCCGCGCCACCGTGACTGAGGATATGCCTGCCAGCTTGCCGATTTCTTTGTGCGACAGTCCCGCAGCTTCCCACGCGATCAACTGTTCCGGTTGAACGATGACACGCACTTCGTTTCCCTCCGTTCGATATGGAGGGAACCCGCTTGGTTGCCATGTGCCCTCCCTGGCCCATCTGCTTCCTTTTCGCGGCGCGTCGACCCTCGATCACGCCGCGGACGTTTTTCGACGTCGCGTGAGAAGATACGAACACGCAATAACTAGGTCAAGGGAAAAAATTCCCCCGATCAAAAGAATTTTTTCCGCGGGTTCAGCCGGTGCGCCTCTTTTGCGGCACGATCAGCTTCTCCGGCTTTAGCCCAAGCGCGTCTGCCAAAGCGCAAACCGTGGACATTCGCGGCGACGCGATGCGGCCAGACATGATCCGCGAAAGCGTTGGGTAACTGATTCCCGCGTTGGCTGCGATTTCGTCCAAATGAACCCCGCGGCGGTTCGCCTGGGCAACAATCCGTTCGCCCAATTCGGAGTAGGGCAGGGTTCTGGGTCTGCCGCCAGCGTGTCGATCTGCGGGCATTTTCGCGTTCTCCGTAAAAATGTTTGCCATCCCCCCGTTCGTTGGGATAGCATCAAACAAGGCAACTACACCCCGCTGGGCTCGAACCAGCAACCTTCGGTTCCGTAGACCGATGCCAAACGATTCGCGCGGGCGTGAAGATGTGCCAATTTTTCCAACGAATACCCCCCATTTTTTTTGCGGAGTTTGCATGGCTAATCTCTCGCCCAAATGGGGATCGTTCGAAGGGGGAGTTTTCACCCACCACACGAAGCAAAACGCTTCGCACTTCGAACGCTCTGGCAATTGCACGGCTGCGATTGATCACTGCTGAAATGGCTTTCGACGATGTTCAGATCAGTTCCGAAAACGCTTGGCGAATTTGTTCGCGACTATGAATTGTCGCGCGACCTAAAACCGGAAACCGTTCGCCAGATCACGATGTGTGCTGCTTTGTTTGAACGCTGGCACGGTGGCCCGATCGCGCTTGTCGATCTAGATGAAAAAATGTTGTCGGAATTTCTGCTCGACTACCAACGCAAAGGAAGAACACCGGCAACGGTGCGCGCGAAGCGAACACAACTACTCGCGCTCTGGCGCGATGCTGCCGATCAAGAGCTATGCCGCCCGCCAACGCGGCGCGTGCGGAAGGTTCGTGTGCCGTACACACCACCGACTGCCTGGACGATAGAGGAAGTCGATCGGCTTGTTGCTCACTGCGCAACGCTTCAGCGTTGGCACCCGTGCGGCCTGCGCCGGTCGCAGTGGTGGGCACTTGCGATTCGCATCGCTTGGGATACGGGGCTGCGTTGGCAGGATCAGATGGAACGTTTGCGTGTCGATCAGATCACGCAAGCGGGGTACATCGCGGTTCCGCAATCGAAAACCGGAAGGGTGGTGGTCTGTCATCTTTCCGAAAGCACAATGCACCATCTGCGCGAATCGCTTGCGGGCAAGTCGCGCGCGCTGGCTACCCCGTGGAACGCATCGCACGAAACGTTCGCCGCACAGTTCCGGCGCATAGTCGCGGGAAGCGGTGTTCGCGCCGGTTCGTGGAAGTGGCTAAGACGCGGCAGCGCGACCGATTGCGAGTTACAGCGACCGGGGGCCGGTTCGCCGCATTTGGGCCACACTCCCGGCAGTGCCATTGCCGCCCGCCATTATTTAGACCCCGCCATCCTGGCACAGAACGAAGTCAACCCGCGGCAGCTTGCTTGACTGTTCCTGCGGATCGGCAATAATCCACCCATGCCACACATCGACACAGACTCACTGATCACCGTCACCAACGCTGCCCGCGTCGCTGGTGTATCGCGGTTCTGGATGGCTGCGCAGGCCAAATCCGGCAAGATCGCTGGCGTTACCGTTGACGGTGTGCGGTTCGTCTATCGATCTGCCGCGGAGGCTTTCGTTCGTGACCCCGTTCGCGGTCGCCCGCGGGCAGTGTCCGCGGGGTAGCCGCCTGGGGGAACCCCCGGTTTCCCCCGCAAAAACCACCAAAAAGATTTTTTTTCTAACCCCCTTGCACAGATATTGCCGATGTGCAATAACTAGGAAGTGACGCGAACGAACCCCCCAGCAAGGAACCGAACGATGAAAACGGCAACCACAACCAAGCGGCTTCAGAAACTTGGATTCGTCCCGGCAATTCGATATAGCGAAATCGAGATTGGCGACAGACTGATTTACAACCACGGAATGCGTTACACGGTCACGGGGCTGCGCTTCTGGGGAGCTTGGGTATATGTCACGGTGAAAGCAGACACGAACGGCGAGCAATGGACGAATCGCCATCTCTTGAAATCTTCTGTTGGGTACATCGGCTCGATCAACTGACAACTAGTTTGCCCGCTGGCAATTTCGCCAGCGGGCCACACCACCACGAACGACAAGGAACAGGAACGATGGACAAAGCAACGAACTACAATCTGCCAATCACCACCGCTGCCCATGCGAAGCTGACGAAACTTGATCGCACATTGATTGGCACACCCGATTACATGGGGATTGCGTTTTTCTGGAACTACGAATATCGCCACTTGCTCCGCGATGCCACGCCAAAGAAGCGCAAGAAGGTTCACGACAAGCTGATTGCCGCTGGCCTTTCGTGTGGCGGCAGAAGCGTTCACCATGAAATGATTGTTGAGAAAGTTTGCGCACCACGCACATTGTTTCGAAAGATTCGCTAAACACCACCACCACCACCACCACAAAGGAACAGAACAATGAGCAAGGTTCTAAACGATCTGGCAAAGAAGCATCCCGACATGATCTTCGAAGATACGGTCGCGGAGTGTCTTGCAGCTTTTCGAAGCATCAAGCCAGTTGGCAAGCAAACAACGAAAACCGTTTCGACCGTGACCTATCAACGTGTTTGGGATGACAACGAACGTCAGAGGGAAGGCTACAACGGTCGCATCTACCAAAGAAAAGTTGGTTGGGTCTACGAAGTGCGCGTCGATGGGGAATACGTTGACAACTTCGAAAAGCTGCGCCATGTGAAACAAGCATTCCCCAACGCGGTTCGTCGCCCGGTTGAGTGATCCACCCCATCCCGTCGCCGCCTGGTGGGGGGCAGCGGGGTAGCCCGCCACCCATGCCAGCGGGCAGAACCCCGCGTTTCCGCGGGGAAATCCCACAAAAAGATTTTTTTATTCAACCCCTTGCGGAGTTATTGCCGATCTGCAATAACATACCCAGTGACGCGAACGACGCGGCACGAATGAAACCCCAAGCAAAGGAACGAAACCATGAACGCCACCAAGACCACCCCCGCAGTTGCCGCCATCACTTTTCTGAACGCTTGCGATCGTGCAGGCTGGAAAGTCACAACGAACGGCGAAAACATCGTGACGATCACCAAGCATTTCGCCCCCAACGACCGCGCCGCGTTTGTGGCTTGCGATGGCGAATACTACGGTCTGCTTTCAATCCTTCCGCATCGGGGCGGCAGCGTGTGGGGCACCGATGGCGGCAGCGTTGGCGGCTACTCCGCAATGCTTCACGGCGAATTCCGAATGAACGTCAGCGGTGTGAGCAAAGTAGCCATGCGAACCCTTTACGGTGTGACAAGCGCACGCTGATCAGACCAACCGCCCGCTGGCAATCGTGCCAGCGGGCAACCACCATCACCAGTTCTTCCGTTTCCGCACGAACAACACGAAAGGCATCTGGCATGAACACATACCGAATCATTCGCATTGCAGACCCACGCAGCCGCGGCGCGTGTGCTTGGTTTGAAATCGAAGGAAGCAACCCGGCTGGCGACCGCTGGCACGTTGCAACCTGCGACACGCGGGAGGAAGCGCGGGAGATGCTGAAGGCGATTCGGCAGCAAGTCGAATCGAAGTGATCAACCGGATTCAGTTTGTGCATGGAAGCACAAACACAACCAACGGAGGGAACGACAATGAATCGCAAACGCATGGATGCGTTGATTCGCGCACTGGTGCTGATTCGATTCGGGCAGGAAATCGGATCAGGCGGGCGGCTTGCCACCGCTCTTGCCGCCTTCATCGACGCGCTTTTGTCCGCGCTTGGGTAGCGGGTTGCGAAGTCGCTCGATGACTTCTCGCATTGCGATACGCGCTTCAGCGTTGCTGAACCAAACATTCGCCAACTCGACCACCACCGATTCCATCAGCAACGATATCGCTTGGCAGTGCGAAGGTTTCATGCCCCAGCGGGCCTCCAGATTTTCGCGGCACTTCGCTACCAGAACCCCGATCGCGTCAAGAACGTCCATCCCATGCGATTCGTTTGCTTCAACAGCTAGCGCGATGCGAACAAATTCTTTTTCGGGCCAGAACTTACACGCTTCGTCAACCATCACATCGACGGTGTTTGAAAACGTTTCCGCGGGCTTGCCAATGCGATCGCGAACCGCTTGCCGCAGTTGCTCACATTGGACGTCCACGGCATCTGTCATGGCTTGCCCTGGCACGTTGGGCAGATCGTGCGGTGCCCGTCGCCGTGAACGATGAAACCTTTCCCGCCGCATTGCTCACAGACTGCGGGCGCGGGTTTGGGGGGCACTGGTTTGGGTTCCGGTGCCCGCTCTTGCGCCGTCGCAGCGTAGGCCACCGCGACCGCGGCGCAGGCCCGCGGGGCTTCTCTATCGATCGCAGCGGGATCAGCGGCAAGGCTTGCCAGAATCGCGATCAGTTGCGCCCACATGGTTTCACCACCCTTGTCTGTGATTGACCAGCGGCGCGCCGTGCGCATCGTGCCGCCCGTGCCCCGCAAACTGCGGTTCAGACTGCCGCGGAGGGTCTGCCACCCAAAGAACCCACAAGCCAACGCGGGCCAGACGTTGCACGAATCGCAGGATCGGGCGGTCTGCCTGGGGTTTGATCGGGCTGTAGTCGCTTGTGGCGGCGCACCAAGTCACGGCAACGGCAACGATCACCGCGATTGAGATTGCGCGAAGTTCTTTGTTTGTCATCGGTCATCGCTCCAAATCGAGAACAGAAACAGACACACGATCGCGCCGACAACGGAACCGATCAAGCCCGCAGCGTGCGCGCCGAACGGCAAACCGCCAACGAAGCTGCCAACCACGCCAAGCGCGATCGTTGGCACCCATCCCGCTGGGCACCGTCCCGGCAAAGCCCACTTGGCAGCCCCGCCAACCACGGCACCGAACACTAGCCACATGATCAGACCCATCGTGTAACCCCCTAGAATGCGATATGGAACGTTTCTGCAATCAAACTGGCTGGCGATACCATGCGACGCCTAGCCGCCTCTGGGGGCGGTTCTAGCCACCCACCGTGATCCAAGTCTCTGTATTTGAAACCCTCTGTATCACCGATCGCCCAAGCGTCAGAAAGCATCCGCTCGATGACAGACCGGCGAACCCAAAACGACCCATCGGGTTGATCGCTTGGGAACTTGTTTTCGCGCGGGCCATTCCACCCCGTTCCCCACGAATTGAGCAAGCAAACAAGATCATCGGGCGCACCGTTCGCGCGGTGCCGGATTCCAATGCAACACATCTGGTGCTGCCATGTGCCAGACGCTTCGCTGATGCCGTCTTTGTCACGGCTTGATGAAAAGCCCTGGGAACTGGCGACGGTCACGGGGTAGCCTGACTCGATCGCGGCGCACAATTCATCCCAAGACCGCACCGCGACAACGTGTTTCAAGGGGTGCTTTTTTGCTTCCGCATCTAGCCGCCCGCGGTCGCCCTGGCCCCCGCAACCATACGCGCCATACTGCCGCGCGCGATCTGGCGAATATTCTCGCAGATCGGCAGAAGGATATTCGGCGCGATAGACAACACCGAATTCGCGCAAGAACTTTGCCGCCCCGTAGCCGGTCGCGCCATCGCTCCAACCGCCAACAGCGTTGATGCCGTCGCCTGGAAGCCCGCGGGCTTCCACCCTGGCCCCCCCGTACAGTGCTTCGGTCGCGGGGAACAACGGTGGTTCTGGCAACGTGCCAAGCGACCACGATACGCATTCGGAAAAATAGACCGCGTGAGCTGCCCCCCATGAAACGCAATCCCCGATTCCCTGTTTGCCGACAGTGAACGGGGTGCCGTATCGTGCGCGATGCGCGGCATTCACTTGCCGCCAAAGAAACGTATCGGCACCCTTCGCGCCGCGCATCGCATCCGCGCCAGCCTCCGAAAAATACTTCTGATCAAGCGTCGCCAAGAACGCGCGCATGCCCGCGGGATCGGGGGTGTAGCCGAATCGGTTTTCGATCACGTTGGCTGCGCGGTGCGTCGCTCGATCAACAAACGCGCCCAACACTGCCATCGCAATAACGAACACAACAGCGGAAATCGACCAGCGGTTAGCGCGCGACATTGCCCGCAGCCCTCCCGATTTCGCGAAACGCATTCACCCACGCGGCGCGTGATTCGTCAGTGACCGGGCCACCGCTGGCCCCAACCGCGTCATCTAGGAATTCACTGATCGCGTCGCGGGCCTGGGGCTGGCGATCGCCAATCGATTCCCCACGCATCCGCAGTTCCCGCGCGAACACACGCAATTCGTCAAACGCGACGCCTGTTTTCAAACGCTTTTCGTGTGACCCATCCCATTCGATCGCATCCCCCAAACTGTCGCAGAGCGACGAAACGATTGCGGCATCATCCGCAGCGGTTGGGCCAGTGAATTTCCCGCGCAAGCTGAAAGCTGCGGGATCATCTGGGGCAGGGGGGGGAACCGCTGCCGGTCGAGCGAACCACGAAATCGCAGCGGCAGCGATCAGCGCAGCGAAGGCAACGTGTTTGCCGTCGACACGCGGCAACGTCGCAGACGCGAACAGCGATCGCGCCTTGTCGATGATTTGTTGACCGGCAAGCGCGTAGATTGCGGCAAGAACTAGAACAGCGGTGATCATGCTGCGCCTCTTATGAGCGGCAAAAGTGCTTCAGTTGCGCCCGCTGCAACAGCAAGCGCGATGATTCGGATTGTCGGTTTCGACACAAGCCACACAGGCCAGAGCGCAAGCGGCACAACGCGATCGGCAAATTCGTCGAACATATCGCCAACGAAATCGATCACGATCGCTTTGCGTTGGGCACCGTCGACCGGGATCGAGTCAAGCGCACCGATCGCGATACGCATCGCAGACACGATCAGTTCCGACAGTTCAGAAATGGTCAAACCGTCCGCGGCTTTGATACGCGCGACCGCGATGTACGCGGTGACTTTCCCGCCAAGCGTTTCGATCTTTTCTGCTGCCTGGATGGGGGCTTCCGAAATCATGACTTCACCCCCGCAACGTAGACGTCGACCGTGCAAGCATCGGAACCGGAATTGGTGATCGTCAACGCTTTACTGGTGGCAGACGTTGCCCAACCGGCAGCGGGACACGCGCTATACAACACGCCACCCTGGCCGATCGTCACGTTGCCGGTCGCAAATCCCGTCCATCGGTTCGACGGGGAACCGCCCACAACCACGTTGCCGGTTGCGGAGTTGTTCACGATCATCAGAACCTTGACCGCACCAAACGAAAGCGTCGCACTGCCGCCGAACAGCTTGTGCGGCAGCGAGCGAAGATCAATCGTCGCAGTCGCGCCAGCGGCAAGCGGCAACTGATCTTTCCAATATGCGTTCGAATTGCCCGCGGTTGTGCCGTCGCCAATGTCAAGAACGTGAACCGCTGTTGTTGTGTCGGTAATGTCCGTAACGGTTCGCGAGTCGACCCATTTTGGAACGACCTTCAACAACGCTGTAAGCGAAAACGCTGCCGCCATTTACGCTCCGATCAGAGTGATTGCGTATGTGATCGGCGTTGCGTTTGGGTTCGCAATATAGAACGTGCCGTTCGCATCGTTCACAAGCCATGCGTCTGTTTGATTGACGGCAAGCATTTCGCTTCCCGCTCCAACGGCACACGCGAACACGTTGAACGGGTCTGTCTCGCTTGCGCCCACATACAGATAGTGCCCGCCGGTTTCATCAAGGTTCGAAATTCGAACCACACGCAAGCCGGAAAAAACAAACGGAACCGAAACGTCTAGCGTTTGCTGTGTCAGCGCGCGACAGTTGAGCGTGTCAACTCCGTTGGCGGCAATCGTGCGAGTGTCTGCAAACACGATGTTCGCTTCAGCGTTGCCGTTGCCATCGTCAAGGTTGTAGACAGACTGCGCGATCTTTTTGTTGGTGACGCTGCCGACTTCCTGCGTGTCGACACGCGACCACTGAAGTTTTGTGGTGATCGTCCCGCTAAAAATGTCGGTAACTGTTTCAGCCATTCACAGAAGCCCCAGCGCGATAGCGCGTTTGACGTTTTCGACAGTCCAGCCAAGTTGATACGCGATCAATTCCAGTTCATCGCGCGACCGCTGCGGGCGGGAAGTTACCTTGCCCCAATGTTGTTTTGCTGCTGTGAATGATTTCGCAACCGATTGGGAATCGCCAACAGCGGCTATAGGCTTTCTGCCGCCTGCGCCATCGTTCGCCCAATGCGACCAACGCGAAATCATTTACATTGCTCCGGTAGCTTTAGGCTATCGGGGTGGGTGGTGATTTCGCCCGCCTATGGCGACGCTCATTCGTCGCATTCAGCCCAACAAGCGGCATAGCCTGCGACGTCAATTTTCGTGTCGCGGGTTTTGTTGTCACCCTGGTTCCGCGATAGCTTGTCGAGAATCATGATCTGCGCCCAATCGCTGATCGTCAGCGGTTCGCGCAGCTTGTTTCCGAATATCGCGTTGATTGCGTCAACGGTGCGCTGGAAATGTTTTCGCGGGCCACCGTAGGTAGATCGTCGCTGCCGAATCACAACCGCGACGTCGGCAATCAGACGGTCTGCCGCGTGTGTTTCGTCAGCGATAGCCGGAACGCTTGGCGTGTTGCCAGATTCAGCGTCTTTCAACTCGCGTTGCCCGCGCAGAATCCAATC
>Ga0209087_1001566_pt1 | contig 13431 bp, 16 predicted proteins | sample S_130805_EF_Meta_FD_187321 | JGI IMG/M metagenome (GOLD analysis project Ga0209087, IMG submission 187321) | Freshwater microbial communities from Lake Simoncouche, Canada to study carbon cycling - S_130805_EF_MetaG (SPAdes) (version 2) | ecosystem: Environmental > Aquatic > Freshwater > Lake ...
TTTGGGAAGACTTGAACGGGGGTTGGTCGGGGATGGTGTGGGCTATGGCTCCTTCCCGGAAGTCTGGAGAGGGTGCCTTTCGTGAGATGCATAGGGATGGAGCGAGTCGTGCAGCCGAGTGGGCCATGGGGGAGGGGGTGCCCATGGTATATATTTCGTCGACTTCGGTTTACGCAGAGTCGGCGGGGGGATGGGTGGAGGAGGGCTCTCCTTTGGCGGAGGATGAGGAGAGAGCCATGGCTATGATTCATGCGGAGGGTGAGACGGTTCGCGCTGGGGGATCGGTTCTGCGATGTGCTGGGCTTTATGGTGGGGAGCGAGAGTTGCGGGATCGGCCGGATGGGCCGGAGCGATGGCTCAATGTTATTCATCTGGAGGATGCTGCACGAGCTGTCGGGATCGCGTTGAGAATTCGGGGGGAGATTTTTAATGTCGCGGAGGATCAGCCTTTGCGGAGAGGGACGGTGGGGGGAGTTTGGGCGGAGGAGTCGGCACGACCACGAAGAAGCAAGAAAGTGAGTAACGCGAAGTTAAAGAGAGAAGGTTGGATGCCAATACATAGGGCCGCGGTTAAAGATTCCAGCCTCCCGAAAGGATGAGGTTGGTTCCAGTTACCTGATCGGCTTCGGGAGACAGAAGGTAGCGGAGGGCGGCAGAGACTTCGGCGAAGGAGATAGGGCGACCAGAGGGCAGGGCGGAACGTGGAGGAAGGTCGATGCTATTTTCCAGATAGCCCGGCGAGATGAGGTTGACAGTGATCTTGCGGGAAATGAGTTGAGTGGCGAAAGAGCGGGTGAGGAGGGTAACGCCGACTTTTCCAACATGGTAACCAGGAGCCAGTTTTCGCGGGGTGATTCGGTCGGCAGCGGAATCCCCAAGGTTGATGATCCTGCCCCCGCTCTTCGGAAAGAGGGGGAGGGCGGCTTGGGTGGTGAGAAAAGTAGCGGTTGCGGTGCTGTGAAGTCCGCTGAGCCAATCTTCGGGACGGGTTCGGAGGAGAGGGGTGGGGCGATAGGTACCGGCATTGTTTACGAGGAGATCGAGGCGACCGAACTTGCGACGGATTTTTTGAAACATTCGGGTGACTTGAGCGGGTTGGGATAAGTCGGCACGAACGACGAGGGTAGGGAGACCGAAGGAAGCGATGCGGCGGGAGAGGCGGTGTGTTGCAAGTGTTCCGCTGCGATGATGAAGAATGACAGCATAGCCAAGTTGGGCGATTTCTTGGGCAAGGTGGGCTCCCAGCCCTCTCGAGGCGCCAGTGACAAGGGCGACTGGGATGGGGGAGCGTTTCATGAAAGGATTCCGAGGGTGCGAGCGACGGCGCGGACTTTGGGGATTTCGTGGGTCCGAAGGAGATCCGTTTTTCCAAGAATCGCGAGAACGGCAAAGAGGGATTCTGCCGAACGGACCTCGTCTTGAAAAAACTCGAATGCATGAGGGAGGGCGTGACAGACCGGCCAACCGAGGGTGCGAAGGCGAAAGGTATGGAGGAAAGTTTCAGCCTGATAGCGGATGCGGGCGGCGCTGTCTTGGAGGTTGCGGTAATAAAAGCCTAATCCTGGGTCGATCCAAATGGCGCGAACTCCAGCGTGCACAGCTCGGTCGATTTCACGACGGAAGTAGTCGAGAAGGGCGGAGGCATGGTCGGGCGAATGAATGAAGTCACCCACGGAGCGGACATTTTCGCCTTGGACGTAACAGAGGATAATGCCGGCCTGGTGATCGGCGACTGTACGATAGAGATCATCTGGAGGGCGGGTGCCGGTGAGATTGAGGACGGCAGCTCCTGCCTCGAGGCAGCTGCGGGCGACTTCGGGGTAATAGGTTTCGATGGAGAGGAGAGCGCCCTCTTGAGCGAGTGGTTGAAGAATCGGAAGAAGAGCGGCGATTTGTTTGGCGGGATCCACACGAGATGCGTGATGGAGTGAGGATTCGGTTCCGAGATCGATCAGGTGCGCTCCTTCCGTACGGAGGCGACGGGCGCGGGCGATGGCGGCTTCGGTATTTGGAACAACACTTTCGCGGTACCAAGAGTCGGGGCTGAGGTTGATGACACCCATAAGGTGAGGGCGATCCGCGGAACGGAAGGAGTGGCCACGAATTTCGAATTCAGCAACCTGAGCAGGCAGTGCTGAAGAGTGTTCGCGGGCAAGTTGGGCGAGGGATTCGATAGAAAGCATACTTTGGAAATATACCTAAAGGATGGTGGGGGGGCGAGAGTGGGGATGGACGTGAGGGGGTGGGGGAATCCAGAGTGGCAAGATGAAGGAAAAGTTGATGAGCCAAGCAGAGCTGATGGCCTGGGAGGCAAAAGCCAGAAGGTGGCTGGTTTTGGGTTTAGTGGGATTGGTGACGGCGGTCTTTGGTGTGGGTTGGATGACGTTACATATCAGCTATGCCATGTTGAAAAAGAGCGAGGTGATGCGAACGGCAGTGAAGAGGGTGTTGGGGGATGAGAGGGTGAGGCGCGAATTGGGAGAACCGGTGATATTGGGGTGGGCGGTGACCGGGGAACTGGAGGATATGCCCCAAGGGGGCACGGCACGGCTGGAATTTCATCTTCGGGGGGTGACCTCTCGGGCGAAGGTGACGCTTCGGGCAGAGAAGGAGCCAAAAGGCGATTGGAAATATCTTCTGTTGGAGGTGAAAGTTCCTGGAAGGGAACCGATTTCCTGTGCGGACGGTGCTGCTGTCTCCGCGAAAAAAATCTAGTGGGCTCCCGCAGTAGCGGGCGGCTGAGAAGCAGGGGAGGCGGTGGCGACAGACTCTTTGTTGTCGACGATCTCCTCTAGGGCGGCATCCAACCGGTCGAGACCATGTTTCTGGATGATATCGCGGATATGGACGAGGTAATCGGGATCAGGGCAGTAGCCGGCGGCAAGGATATTGGAAACGAACTTCACGCCTGATTTTTCACCGACGTACTTTCGGTAGCGATCGTTGGAAAGGAGGAACTGAGAGTAGCCTTGGAAACCAGCCGCAAGGCTGGGATAGGCCCGGAAATCGGCAGTGGTATCTTCGCCACTGTCCCGGGTAGGCATGTTGAGGGCACGTGCCCCTGTCCAACTATCAAAGGCTTTCATCCCGAAGTAGTTGTTATACTCCTTCGCGAGCATGCTGTTGCCATATCCTGATTCGAAGATCGCCATTGCGAGAACAGCGGAGGCGGGGATTTGGGTGCTAGTTTGAATGAGCATGGCTTCCGGAATCGCATTTTCCAAAAAGCTTCTTTGCCGACCCTTTGTTGTGTCGAGGATTTTGGAAATGCGGTTGGCCAAGCCAAGGATGTCGGTGGTATCGGAGCTTTGGGAAGCGATGAGTCGGGCGATTCGCAGGTCACGTTCTTCGAGTTCTTTCTTTTGGGCGAGACGGTTCTGCAGCGAGCTCCATTTTTCTTCTAGGTAGCTCTTGGAGAGGGCGGCGGAGAAACGGGTGACCCCAATGAGCGAAAACACAGCAATACCGAACAGAATCAACCAGGCAAAGTTCGAGACGACCAAAGTGCCGACCAAACCCAGACGGAATTTAGGTTTTTTGGCAAAGGTTTTACGGGCGATAGCCGATGTCAGATCGACGACTTGTGGCATTAGTTATATCTTAGGAGAGGTCGTGGGTGCGTCAACCTCCCGAGGTAAATTTAGCTGTGCGTCGAAATAATCTATTTTATATAGCTAATGGAGAGAGACTTAAGCGTATAGATCCAAACGCTACGAATGGGATTTGGCTGGGGGGCGAAGAATGGAAGCGATGATTGAGACAGCGAGGACGCTAAGTACGAAGCCGAGAGTCCAAGGGATTGGCAAATGAATATAGCCCGAAAGGAGCATTTTGAGTCCGATGAAGGAAAGAATGACTGCGAGCCCGATATTGAGGTAGGCAAAGAGTTTGATCAGGCCGGCGATGGCAAAGTAGAGGGCACGGAGGCCGAGGACGGCAAAGGCGTTCGAGGTAAGGACGATGAAGGGGTCGCGAGTGATGGCGAGGATGGCGGGGATGGAGTCGATGGCGAACACGAGGTCGGTTGTGCCAAGAGCAATCAGCACCAAGAAGAGGGGGGTTCCGATCCAGCGGCCTTTTTCACGGAAAAAAAAGCGGTCTCCATGGAAATCCGGGGTGATCGGAATTAGTTTGCGGGCGATTCGAACGAGGGGGTTGTGGTCGGGCTCTACTTTTGCTTCTCCCCCTTTGAGGAGTTTGATACCGGTGTAGACGAGGAGCGCACCAAAGATATAGATCAGCCAATGAAAGCGGTTGATGAGGGTGATTCCAGTAAAGATGAACAGGGCACGGAGAAAGAGGGCTCCGATGATGCCCCAAAATAGGGCGGGGAACTGGGATTTTTCCGGAACGGCAAAGTAGCGGAGAAGAACGGCAAAAACAAAAACATTGTCGACGCTGAGGGAGAGTTCAATGACATAGCCGGTAAAAAACTCCATCGCGGGGGTAAAGCCGAGGGTGAAGGCGACGAGTCCTCCAAACGCGAGTGCCAAGGCAACCCAGCCGGCGGTGGCTTGTAGGGAGCGGCGAAGATCCACGGGCCGTGGATCCCGATGGAAAAGGATGAGATCGGTGGCCAAAAGGGCAAGGACGAGAGGGCCAAAAAGAATCCAGCCCATATGTAGGTGAGGAACGATCACGAATTGATTTGGTAGCAGGAGGTGCCGACAAGGCCAAGAGGAAGTGACTCGAAGCGTGACAGCAGGGCCTGTCTAAGGGCACTTTAGACGGCGTGAGCAACAAAACTTTGGAGGGAAAAGTTGGCTTGGTTTTTGGTGTCGCCAATAAGCGGAGCATTGCCTGGGGGATTGCCAAGGCATGGGCGGATGCAGGAGCTAAGCTAATCTTTAATTACCAGGGGGAACGGCTGAAGGAGAATGTCGAGGAGTTGGCGGCGACATTTGGGGCGGAAACTCCGGTGGCCCCGTGCGATGTAAGTCGGGATGAGGACATCGCAAAGTTTTTTGAATTTGTGAAGGGCAAGACGGCCAAGGTGGATCTTCTTTTGCATAGCGTCGCTTTTGCTCCCAAGGAGGCGTTGGAAGGAAACTTTGTGGACACCTCGCGGGAGGCCTTCCGGGTGGCTCATGACATTAGTGCCTACTCCTTGGTGGCTGTGAGTCGGGCAACTGCCCCTTTCATGACGGCGGGGGGCAGTATTGTAACGATGAGTTACTACGGGGCAGCAAAGGTTGTGCCGCACTACAATGTGATGGGCGTAGCGAAGGCCGCGTTGGAGGCAAGCGTCCGCTATCTCGCATACGATTTGGGTCCAAAAAAGATCCGGGTGAATGCGATCAGTGCGGGCCCGGTCAATACATTGGCGGCCCGCGGGATTAGCGGTTTTTCGGCGATGCTGTCTCATTATGAGGCGCACGCCCCGCTGAAACGAAATATCACCCTGGAGGAGTTGGGGGCGACGGGGGTATTCCTTGCGTCGGATGGTGCCGCGGGAATCACGGGGCAGACTCTGTATGCCGATTCCGGATACAGCGTGATGGGGATGTGAAGTCGCCCGAGAAGTTGCCCCGGAAACTTTTGCTCTGGGATATCGACGGGACGATTCTCCACACGGGAAAAGCGGGGGAGACGGCGCTGGGTCGTGCGATGGAAAAACTGCACGGGATTAATCGGGGTTTGCAGGGCTTGGAAATCGCAGGTCGGACGGACAAATGGATTGTGGAGCAGTTACTCGGAAGAGATGGGAAGCCGAATGGTCCGGAGCAGGTCGCTAGATTTCTAGATATTTATGTGGAACTTTTGGCGGAGGAGCTTCCAAGGCGGAACGGGGGTCTGCATCCAGGAGTTCTGGGCATTTTAGAAGAAGCGCACAAAAAACCAGAATTGGTTCAAGCCCTTTTAACGGGAAACATCGAAAAGGGTGCGAGGTTGAAGCTGTCACGGTATGGGGTGAATCATTTCTTTGGATTTGGGGCGTTTGCCGATGATTCGGCGATCCGAAATGACCTCGGCCCGCATGCAAAACGCAGAGCCAAGGAGCATCATGGAGAGGAGTTTCCGCCGGAAAGAATTTTTGTCATCGGCGATACTCCTCATGATGTAGCTTGCGCGAGGGCGATTGGGGCCAAGGCAATTGCTGTGGCAACGGGCTCCTTCACAGCGAAGCAGTTGCAGGATTGTGGAGCAGATGCGGTTTTTTCCGACTTAGCTCATCCCAAGGCTTTTTTCGATCTATTGAACTGATTGAACCCTTGAGGCCTGATCGTCCGGACTTGCGGTCTCTGTGTGATTTGCAATGAAAGGGGATGGCGCTGCGTTCTTTTCTTCTTTGGCTAGGGCTTTGCTCCCTTTTGGAGTGGAGCTCTTCTTCCTTATTTGGTGCGGCGAGTCCGGATCAGCACCAGAAGCTGGTGGAAACCTGTCGCTGGCTTTCCAAACAGGATTTGTCGTATGCCCAGTCGTGGCAACCGCCAGGGCACCCTTATTTCATCACGATGGATTGCTCGAACACCATCCGGTATATCGTCTGGAAGGTCTTTGGTTTTGATATTCCAAGAACTGCCTCCGATCAGTATCTCTATTTCAAAAAGAAGGGGAAGATCAGGGAGGTTCCGCTGGAGCCGAATGGGAAAGTAGATTCGGAGAAACTTCTTGTGGCGATGAGGAGCGGAGATCTCCTTTTTTGGGAGTGGACGTACAATGTGCCGCGGGATCCACCGATCAGCCACGTGATGATCTACCTAGGTAGAAAAAAGGACGGCCATGCCATGGTCGCCGGATCTTCTCAGCGGATGGATGGGGAAAGGGGGGGTGGGGTGGATGTTTATCAGTTCGACCCCAACGCCCCTTGCGGGAATGCGAAAAACTTTTTCAATTTCACGATCCACCGCGGGCGATTGGTTGCTTTTGCGCGGCCCACGGCAAAAGAGGGTTGGTCGGAGCGTGGGGGATTAGAATAGGGTAGGCATCCCTTCGATCAGGAAACGGACAGCAGACAAGCGACCGGATTGGGTTGCGGCCTCCATGAGGCGTTGAGGAGGTTCGTGAAGGGGTTCGTAACTCAGGCGGTAGGTTCCAAAATGCATCGGGATGAGAACCTTGGATTTCAGATCTTCAAAGGCTCGGAGCGATTCTTCCGGATCCATGTGGTTTTCCCCAAATTTGGGGCCGTGATAGGCCCCGATGGGAAGAAGGGAGATTTCGGGGTGTAGTTTCCTCCCGATTTCACGGAACCCGTTGAAGTAGCCGGAATCGCCGGCGTGGTAGATCGTTCGTCCCCCGACATCGATGACATAACCCCCATAGCCGCGATGGTGGTCGGTCACCTTTCGTGCACCCCAATGTTTTGCAGGAACAAATGTGACGGCCGCACCAGGAAAGCGGAGTCTCTCCCACCATTTCATTTCATAGACTTTTTCAAAGCCAAGTCCGTGAACCAGATCCCCCACTCCCGAGGGAACGACGATGGGTTGGTTCGCTGCGATTTGCCGGAGGCTCCGGCGGTGAAGGTGATCGAAATGGGCATGGGTGATCAGAACAAGGTCAATGGAGGGGAGGTGGTGATGAGCCAAGCCGGCGTGGCGGAGTCGTCGAACAACGAGGAGCCAGTTGGCCCAGTTAGGGTCGATGAGAATGTTTGCTTGAGATGTTTGGATCAGAAAAGAAGCATGGCCGATCCAGGTGATACAGAGTTGCCCTTTTTTCAGTTTGGGAAAGATAGGCGGGATTCCGTTCCGTTGGCCCCGCTTGCGAGTGAAAAGGGCGGGTAAAAGCACATCGGTGATGAAGCGGTGGGTAGGACGACGAGAGCGGGGAGAATTCCGTGGGCTCAAGGAAAAGAGAATGATAGGAAAATGGATCGCTGGCAAACCCTCTCGGTAGGGTTGGCGTTCGATGGGAAAGCGGGCAGTGTGATCGTCATGTCAGGGGTCAAGAAAGCAGCGCTTCGGGAGGAGATGCGGGTGCGAGTTGCCCGGCTTACGGAGGAGGAGCGACGATTGTCTTCCGAGAAAATGGAGCGGGCTCTCTTGGAACGGGAGGAGTGGAAGAATGCATCTATCCTTGGTCTTTATCTTTCCCTGACAGATGAACCTCAGACGCGGGGCTTGTTAAAAGCGGCTTTGGCCGAAGGGAAAAAGGTTTTATTTCCAAAAATCGATATTCGGGAAGGGTTAACCTGGTGGGAGGTTTCCTCTCGTCACCTTCCTGAAACAAAGACTTTGTGGGAACCATCCCCCGATTTATCGGTGCGAAGAGCGTTGGAGGAGATTGAGTTATTCTTAGTTCCGGGGAGGGCGTTTGATTCAAGGGGGGTACGGTTAGGTCGGGGCGGGGGCCATTATGACCGGGCTTTGTCGCGGCGAGGTCGGACTTCAAGGGTGGTGGGTATGTTCTTCGGACAGCAGGAAGTGGAGGAGTTGCCTCAAGAACCTCACGATATCCCTCTTCCAGCTGTGGTGACGGAAAAGGGATGGAGAAAGTTTTGATGAAAGACAGCGAGAAGCCGTTTTTGGATCATCTGGAGGATCTGCGCGGGCTCATTCTGAAATGTGCGACTGTGATAGGGGCAGGATCGATCCTCGGGGTGATGAGCATCGGTCGGGTGATGGAAATCCTTCGCTGGCCTCTGACGCAGGCGCAGGAGGGTTTGACTCAGCCGGCTCCGAGCACCTTATTGGCGCTCCAGGTGACGGATCCTATGACGGTGACTTTGCAGATTGGGATTGGGGCGGGGATTCTTCTGTCACTCCCGTTCGTTCTTTTCTTTCTTGGACAATATCTTTTGCCGGCTCTTGACGTACGGGAGCGTGGTTTGTTGCTTCCAGTCTTTTTGGTGGGGACAGTTCTTTTTTTGGGTGGGGCACTTTTCTGTTATTTCTTAGTCCTGCCGAAAGCATTGCGATTTTTTCAGGATTTCAACCGCTGGTTGGGTTTGGAAACGAGTTGGACTATGACTAGTTACACCGATTTTGCCCTCCAGATGCTGGTCGGCTTCGGCCTCTCCTTTGAGCTTCCTCTAGTCATGGTCATTCTGGCTCGGCTCGGGATTCTCGAGCAAAAAGTGGTTTCGGAGCATCGGCGGCATGCTGTCGTGGCCCTATTGGTCCTGGCAGCTTGCGTCACTCCAACTTCTGATCCTTTCAATCTGGGTCTTATGTTTGTGCCCTTGTACGCGCTTTTTGAACTGGGATTGGCGGGGATGGGTTGGGCTGAGAAACACACTCAAAAACAGGCTGATTCCCTGATTCATTCTTAAATTTCAATTGTCATTGGACCGATGAGTTTTTAGAAAAAGTCCAACGCCATGGATTGGAATAATCGTTCAGACAGGATTCATCGTCTTAAGGAAAAAGAAAACTTTCGGGCTGTCATTATGCCTTTGAGTTACTGGGGTGCTGGATTTGGATTTTTGGCTCTACTTTGGGAGGGAATTGTCAAAATCGACGGAGGCCTTTTTCATCCGACAGTTCTGGTGCCTGCAGCTTTTTTCTTTGTCCTTCCGCTGCCCCTTCTTTTTTACCGGGTTTTACGCGGGCATTTCAGTAGGCGCCTTTTTGCTTAAGGCCTTTCTTTGGGGATTCTCCTCCGCCTGAAACTCGGGCATGATCCTTACGTATGCCTTCCGTTTTCCTGAAAACTTACGGGTGTCAGATGAATGAGCGGGACACCGAACAGGTGGCACGCCAACTCATGGATCGTGGTTATCAGCGGGCGAAAACCGAGAAGGAAGCGGACGTGATCCTGTTGAATACATGCAGTGTTCGAGATCTTGCGGAGCAGAAAGCCCTTCGAAAAATGAGCAATCTGAAGGCCCTTCGAAAAAAGAATCCGGGTGTTGTTTTGGGTTTTCTGGGGTGCATGGCTCAACGGAAAGGGGAGTCCTTGGAGAAGGAGATGAAAGGTCTGGATCTTGTCGTTGGAACCCAAAAATTCCACCGGGTGGCGGATCTGGTGATGGAGGCACGGGAGGCGCGTTTGGGTGGGCGGCCCAAGTTTTTTGCCGATGTGGGTGAGGAGGAAGGGTCGGAAAAGACGATTCGAGACCATGTGCTGATTCCGAAGCAGGTCACCGCTTTTGTTTCCGTCATGCAGGGGTGCGACATGCACTGCTCCTTCTGCATTGTCCCGACGACACGAGGGAAGGAGCGGTCCCGTCCGATTGCAGAGATTGTTGACGAGGTTCGGGGCCTTGTGGAAAAAGGGATTCGGGAGGTCACGCTGCTTGGTCAGATCGTTAATATGTACGGACGAAGGGAGATTCCGGCAGTTTCCGGAAAATCCGCTTTCGTTCAGTTGTTAGAAGAACTGCAAAGGGTGGATGGGTTGGATCGGATCCGCTTCACTTCGCCACATCCGAGGGGGATGAAGGATGATCTGATCGGATGTTTTGGAAGCTTGAGCAAGCTGTGTGAGCACCTTCATCTGCCCGTGCAGTCGGGTTCGGATCGACTCCTCAAGGAGATGGGGCGGGGGTATACGGTTGAGCAGTATAAAAAAATTATCCAGAAAGTTAGACAAGCGTGCCCAGGGATTGGGTTAACGACGGATGTGATCGTGGGCTATCCCGGAGAGACAGAGGAGGAGTTTCAGTCGACCTATCGTCTCATGGAAGAGGTGGAGTTTGATAACGGCTTTATCTTTCGGTACTCCCCGCGTGAGGGGACCCGAGCCGCAGAAAGTCGGGGGAACGAAGTTCCGGAAGAAACCAAGGAACGGTGGAATCAGTCGCTTCTTGATCTGTTGGATCGGCAGGTGGCGGTGACTTCACCGAAGAGGATTGGTTCTTTGACGGAGATCCTTGTGGAAGGACCGAGCAAGACCAAAGAAAGTCGTTTGACCGGGCGTTCCCGGCAGAATCGTCCCGTGGTCTTTGACGGCGGGGCTAGGCATTTAGGGCAACTCCTCACGGTGCGGATCACCGAATCAACGGGATTTACCGATTACGGCGATCCAGCCATTCTGGAGTAGTCTGAAATGATCTACTCCTTTTCTTTAGCGCAAGTCTCTGTTTGGGTCGGGCTGGGTCTAATCCTAAGTCACGGATGGGGTTTGTTCGATCATCGGCAGTCGGCGCAGTGGATCCGGGCCTTTCCGAGGAACGATGCTTTGGGAGGATTACTCCTAGCGATTGCGACGGGTTGGTCAGCTTGGCTGGCAGGATCGATCAACCTGATGGAGTATACGCGGTTTCGTCCACTTTTTATTCTGGGAGTGGTGGGTTTGGGGGTAACGAGCTGGCTTTATGTTCGGGAATTCATTGCGGTTCGCTCTTTGGGGATTCTTTTTCTGTTGGGAGGGGATGTGCTGCTCGATGCAGCTTTCCTTCGTAACGATTCGGCACGGCTGGTGGTGGTTTCGTATGCTTATCTCATCATCGTCGAGGGAATGGTGATGGTGGGGGCTCCCTATCTTTTGCGGGATGCGATCCAGTGGGGATTGGGCACACCCATTCGGGGGAAGTGTCTGTTGGGAATGGGATTTCTTTTTGGACTTCTTTTGTTGGGGCTTGGACTTTTAGTTTATTAAATTCGCAAGTTGGAGGGTTTGTTTTCTGAGATGAGAATTCTGGTCCTTCGTGGGGGTGCGCTTGGGGATTTCTTACTGACGTTGCCGGCAGTGGCTGGCTTGCGCGAAAAGTGGCCGGAAGCGGAGATTGAGATGGTGACGGCCCGAAAATATGGGGAGCTCGTTGTAGGGCCAGGGGCGGTTCAGGCGGTGAGACCGATGGATCAACCCGGATTGGCCAGCTTTTATGCCAAAGGAGGAAATCTAGATCCAGAGTGGGCAGATTATTTCACGGAGTTTGATCTTACGATTTCGTATCTTTTCGATCCGGATGAAATCTTTTTTGATAACTGGAAGCGGGCAGGGGGCACGGGGGAGTTTGTGAGCCACGATCCAAGAAATCCCAAGGAAGCAGCGTGGAGGCATCTGGCTGAACCGCTGAAGCGATGGGGTGTCGGGGTGGGGAATACCCGCCGACTATGGGGAGAGAAACTGAAACCTTTGCCGCGTGAGGACAAAGAGGTGTCTTCTTGGGTGATTCATCCTGGGAGTGGGGGTGCGTCGAAGTGTTGGCCCTTGAATGAATGGCTAAAAGAGTTGGAAATGATGGCGAGACGACGATCTTTTTCGGTCACTTGGTTGGGAGGTGAGTCGGAGATGAATCTGGAAAAGCAGATTCCGGAAACATGGAGGACGGGTAAGAATCGGTACGTCCGAGATGAAACCCTCCCAGAAGTTTTTAGAATCCTGCAGGCGGCAGATCTTTATCTAGGACACGACAGCGGAATCAGCCATTTGGCGGGGTGGAGCGGAGCGAAGTGTGGATTGCTTTTTGGGCCCACTGATCCGGCTCTTTGGGCGCCACCTGGGGAGAGGGTGAAGTGCTGGAGCCAGGGGGGGCGTTGGCCGAAGGAAGGAGAGTGGGCTGGTTGGGTGGGGCGACTGGTTGTCGATTAGGCGTTCGCCATCGATTGGCCGGCAATCCATCCGGTCGTCCAAGCGGATTGGAAGTTGTAGCCCCCAGTGATTCCGTCGATATCCAGAGCTTCGCCTGCGAAGTAGAGGCCAGGGACGATCCTGCTTTCCATGGTTTTTGTGTCGATCTCCTTGAGGGGGATTCCCCCGCAGGTAACGAACTCCTCCTTATTCATGCTCTTTCCGGTGACTTGAAGTTGTGTGGAAGTGAGGATCTGTACGAGGCGGGAGGCCGATTCGCGGCTGAATTTAGACCAACGATCTTCGGTAGTAACTCCTGCCAGAAGAGCTAGTTGTTCCCAGAGCCGACTTGGGAGGGGAGCCCATTTCGAGCGAAGAACCATTTGGGCTCCGATCGTCTCCCTGCGGTCTTGAATTTCACGGAGAATCTCGTCGGGCGATGAGTGAGGAAGCCAGTTGATCAGTAGCGGAAAATGATAGTTGAGGGAGTGGAGGGAGCGGGCTCCCCAAGCGGAGATTCGGAGAGTGGCAGGACCGCTCAGGCCGGTATGAGTGATGAGGAGTGGGCCTTGTTCACTTAGATCGGTGCCTGGGACGGAGAGTTGAGCAGAATCGATGGATAGCCCCGCCAAGCGATTGAGCCAGGGAAGTTCGATGTGAAAGGTGAAAAGAGAGGGCACGGGCAGAGAGAGCGAGTGGCCGAGGGATGAGGCAGGATGGGATTCAGGCCGACAGCCGCCCCCCGCCCATAGGAAGCGATCGCACTCCATGGTGGATCCTTGAGTGAGATGAAGAATGAAGCCGCCTTCCGTCGAGGTTTGAATCGATTGGAGGCCGCTCTCGGTAAGAACTTTGACATTTGCCCGGCGGGCAGATTCGGTTAGGCAGTCGATGATGGTTTGAGAGGAGTCGGTGACTGGAAACATCCGTCCATCGGATTCGGTTTTTAATTTCACCCCTCGGGATTGAAACCATTCGATTGTCTGAGTCGGACCGAAGCGGGTGAGGGGTCCGATCAGGGCACGACCT
>Ga0209087_1001567_pt1 | contig 13423 bp, 6 predicted proteins | sample S_130805_EF_Meta_FD_187321 | JGI IMG/M metagenome (GOLD analysis project Ga0209087, IMG submission 187321) | Freshwater microbial communities from Lake Simoncouche, Canada to study carbon cycling - S_130805_EF_MetaG (SPAdes) (version 2) | ecosystem: Environmental > Aquatic > Freshwater > Lake ...
ATAAAAATTAATGAAATAATATGGCAATTCAAATTGGAAAATACAAAAGACCAGGTATCTTCATAGAAGAATTTGACAATTCAGTTATCTCAAGTCCAACCGTAACAGGTGTTAGTACTTTAGTAGCGGGTTTTTCAAGAAAAGGACCAGTTAACACACCGGTTTTATTACAAACCGTTAATGATTTGGAGAAAATCTTTGGACCAATGGATAGAAACCTTGAAAGAAAAGGTTCTTACTTCCACAGAACAGTGGCTAAGATGCTTGAGTCAAGTCCGGTTTATGCAATGAATCTATTAGTTACATCAGATACATTGGATACAATTGAATACAAATCTGTATCTACATCTACAGACAAAACAAATGATATAGTAAGAGACGGGTCATATAGAAGATTCTTTGACACCACTGGATTCTGGAAAAAGGATACTGATTCTTTCATTACATTAACAAATGGTGACTTAGGTCATGCTGATAGACTTCTATCATTCACTAATATGTCTGATAAGTATATCACTGTATTTGTTTTTAAATCTAAATTAAAAGGATTTGATAGAACATTACTTGAGTGGTATGGTTCAGCTGATAAAGTACCTTCTTATGTAAATCAATTAGACTATGCGTCTGATTATATGGTGGATGTATTAGTTGTTGGTGGTGATTGGTCAAACTATCAGCAGTTATCTGTTGATAACAAATGGTCTGCTTATTTCACAAGTCAAGGTCTCAAAAAGGACCAAGTTTATAATTTCTCAAATGATAGAAATGTTAATTTGTTAAATTTCTATGAGGGACTTTCATTAATTCCATTCTTTAGAGATGCCAATGGTAGAAATATTTTCATTGAAACAATTATTAATAATGATACACAAAAAACTGGTTTATTCTGTGCATTTGATTCAGATAAACTTGAAAAAGATTATCCAACTGGAATGGTTGACTTAATTGGTAACAACTTAGCTCAAAGTGATGGATTGGTTAATAATGGGCAAGCATCACTTGAGTTTTTATCATATGATGTTACAATTACTGAAAGTTTGAACTTCACTGCAACTCCACTTGATGTGGCTGGTGGTGTTGATGGTCAAAATGTAGTTGCTCTATTATCTTCTACTTCTTCAGTAGCTGCTATGAGAAGCATCTGGGGTGGTTCAGAAAGAACTTCGTTTTACTCAGAATCTTATATCAATGGTGTGAATTACGCAACTGCTTCTGAAAGTTTAGGAGGATCATCTACTCTTATCGTAGGTTTTGATATTTATGATGCAACATTAGGAGCAGGAGTAACTGCTTCAACATATGCGATTATTGGTGGAACTAAAGTTATAGTAAATGAAGGTGTAAATCAGGGAAAAACATTCTCAGTAAGTGCTTCTGATTATCCAACATCTAACGCAACTGCAAGTTATACTTCAGTTGTTTATATTAATTCATCAACTGGAGCAGTTGAAATTAGTAGTAGCTCAACTGCTGGATCTAATCCAATTTTAGGAGTAAATGATTTAGCTCTTGGTTACTTAACATTATGGATGAATAATGGATCTATATCACAAGCAATTGGATATGAACCAACTTGGACTAATGTAGAAGTAAACAACACATCTTATAAAGAGTTTACACACGGTGCTTTAACTACAAATGATTATTATGTATCTGAAGTAAGTGCAGGTAAAATTCAAGTAACATTTTATGGAACCGCACAAACAGACTATACTAAAAACTATGAAGTTCATAGAAAAATTAGAATGTTTAATTTCTTAGTTGGTATGTTACACTCTTCTAATCTTAGCAAGATGTGTATGATTAAAGATTACACAACTGGTGAAAAATTCTCATTGGAGAATGCTAGTATTTCAAATATAGTTACTTCATCGTCATCTAATAAATCATTTATTTTAGATTTAGGAATTAGTTCTACTCCAACACACATATTGAATGGTAATTTAATATTCTACAAATATGATAATGAGTTCACTTTAGGTGAGTTGGGTGTTACTACACAAAATACTAAAGGTTCAGCTACCGCATCTGGTGCTGTTGGTAAACAATCACCATTCTACTTAAACTTCTATAATGGTCAAATCAATACTAGTGATTATTTCTATAGAAATATTCTAGATATTGATAAAACTCCAAGAGTTGTATTACAAAACTCTGGTGGCGAAGGATATATTGTATTTAGTGATACACCTTGGACACCGTCAAGTTCTTGGGGATTCAGTTTCACCGGAACTGAGCACATCATCTTACCAGACTCTAGTTCTAACACAGGAATATTAATGTTATCAGGATCTACTGATGAGAGTGGTAACTTAGCTGATCCATCAACTGGTTTAACTTATAGTGGTACATATGTAGCTTATAAATTAGAATCAACAGTTACCGAAGAAGATATTACATCAATTTCTAAAATATACGATTCTTCTCAGAAAGTTTATTTACAAATGTATTTAGATAGTTCTGGTAACTTAACTACTAAGTTTCTTGATGAATTATTATCAACCGAGGTTGATATTGATGTTAACTTGGATTCAACATTCACTGTTGTAAGTGATAAGTCAAACTACAGACAATCTATTGAGATTGAATTACCAGCAGGTTATACACCAGTGGTTAATAAGATTCTTATTAATGGATCTAGATATCCAGAGGTTAAAGTTGGTGATTTCTTAGAAGCTTATGTTGATACTACACTTTTACAAAGTGGTGAGGTTCCAAGAAGATTAACTAGAATATTAACTAAAAAAGTATATGCAGCTGATACATCATTAGTAGAAGTTACTTGTGACGCAGCAATCGAAAAAGTTCCATTTGGTAGTGATTATCAAACAATGAGATATACATCTATTGATGATTATGTATCTACTTATAAATCAATTGCATTAAAAGGATTTAGAGTAAGAGAAGCTTCAATGCCGGATGGTACAGAAGGCAGACAAAGTTCTATTCTTAACTTATTAGCTAAAGGAACATCATTGTTCAAAGCTATAACTAATAAAGAAGCAATTGACTTTAGATATGTTGTTGACTCATTTGGTCTTGGATTAATTGAACGTTCAAAACAACAATTAGTTGATATTTGTGGTGATAGATTAGATTGTCTTGGATTCATAAATATGCCTTCTATGAAGTCATTCAAGAATTCAACATCACCTACATTTGTTGGAACTGATGAGACAAACTTGGATACATACGGAATTCTACAAACATCATATATCGCAACCGGTGGCAACTTGGAATCAAGTCCAGCTTTCTTGTATTCATTTGGTGATGGTAGAGGATCAAGTTGTGTTGGTTATTTCTTACCTTATGTAACAGTAAATGATAATGGAAGACCAACAGATGTTCCACCAGCTATGTATGTAGCAACTACATATATGAGAAAACAAAACACTAATGTAACTTCAATTGTTCCTTGGACAATTGCAGCGGGTGTTACAAATGGTAAAGTTACAAATATTGCTGGTATTGAAATGGATTTCACACCAACTGATATTGAAAACTTAAATGGAGCTCAGATGAATCCGATTGTTTACAAGAGAAACAGAGGATTTGTAATTGAAACTGAAAATACAGCTCAAACTCTTTATAAGTCAGCACTTTCTTACTTACACGTTAGAGAGGTATTGATTGAACTTGAAAGAGAACTTTCAGCAATGTTGTTAGAATTCCAATGGAAATTTAACACAGCTGAAATCAGAGCCGAAATCAAGTTGAGAGCAGATGTTATTTGTGAGAAATATGTAAACAAAAATGGTTTATATAACTACTTCAACAAGTGTGATGAAGAAAACAACACTCCTACAATCATTGATAATCAAATTGGTGTTCTTGATACTTATGTTGAACCAATTCGCGGAATGGGTGTTATTGTAAATAACATTACAATCTTGAGAACAGGAGCAATTAACGCTGGTGGATTCATTAATCAATAATCTATAAAAATTTAAAAAAACCAGATAGAAATATCTGGTTTTTTTTATTAAACATATATAGGAGTATTTAATATATATGTAAAATGGTTTGTTGTTATGAATTTAGAAATATTTAATAATCCAGATCCATCTGGTAGAATGTCCAAAGAATCTTTTCTTTTTAAGAATTATAAAGATGAATATGATTATATAGTAGAATACTGCCTAAGTAATAATATTGTAGAAATTTCCTTTAAGGAAAAGGTATATTTATGTTTAAATAATATTTCAAATATCCCAACTTGTCAAAACCCATCTTGTAAAAAAAGAGTGAGTTTTAAAAACTCAACATTGGGATATTTGAAATATTGTTCAAATAAATGTATATCATCAGATCCTAATATTAAAAAAATTAAAGAAGAAAAGTCTTTAGAGAAATTTGGAACAAAAACTCCTGCTGAATCCGAACAAGTAAAAAATAAGACAAAAAAAACAAATCAAGAAAGATATGGAGGCAATTCCGCTATGTCATCAGAAGAAATACAAGAGAAATCTAAACAAACACTACTTAAAAATTGGGGAGTTGATAATCCGAATAAATCACCATATTTGACTGAAAAGAGAATAGAGTCCTTTAAATTGAGTAATTATAAAGAATCATTTAAAAAAACATCATTATTTAGGTATGGAGTTGATCACCCTTGGAAAAATAAAGATATACATGATAAGAGTTCATTAGGCGCATTTATTTCAAAAAATTTAAAGTTAAAAGAATCTATTCTAAAAAAATTAGAAACTCATTCAAATTATAAATTAATATCTATTGACTATGATAAATATAAAAGAGAAGTTACTATACATTGTGATATATGCAATAGTGATTTTTTTATAAATAGAGAGGATTTTCACATAAGACATAAGAATAAGACTACCATATGTACTGTTTGTAATCCCATCGATACTAACCAATCTGGTACAGAAATGAAATTATATGAATTCATTAAGGATAATTTTGATGGAAATATACATACTAATATAAAATCCATAATAAAACCAAGTGAGTTAGATATTTATATTCCCGACTTAAAATTAGCATTTGAGTTTAATGGGTTATATTGGCACTCCGAATCCCAAAAAGGTAAATATTATCATTATGATAAGACAAGAAAATGTAGGGATATAGGAATAGAACTCATACATATATGGGAGGATGATTGGGTATATAAAAATGATATTGTCAAGTCAATAATATTGAATAGAATTGGTAAAACGAAAAATAAAATATATGCTAGGAAATGTGAAATAAGAGAGGTTAATGATATTGATTTAATAAAGTATTTTTTGGAAAATAATCATATATTAGGATATTGCTCATCAAGTATTAAATTAGGATTATACTATAATGATGATTTGGTTTCTTTGATGTGTTTTACTAAAAAAAATGGATTATACGAGTTGGTTAGATATTGTAACAAACTGAATAATTTAGTAACTGGTGGATCATCTAAATTGTTTAGATACTTTATTAATAAATATAAAACAGATATTATTTCATATTCTGACGAATCTATGTTTAGTGGTAATTTATATGAAAGCTTAGGATTTAAACACATAAGTAACTCTGTTGTTAATTATAAATGGGTAATTGGTAAGAAAAGAGAACATAAATCAAAGTATAGAAAGGATAGGTTAGTCAAATCAGGATTTGATGTAAACAAAAGTGAGAATGATATAATGATAGATGATGTTGGCGCTTATAAAATATGGGACTGTGGGCTTAAAAAATGGATTTATAAATGTTCATAAAAATAACCTAAATGATATTTTGTAGATATGTCTGACCAAAATGAATCTAATCAATAAGAACTAAAATAAATTAAACAAAAGAACCTCTATAGAAATATAGAGGTTTTTTATTTGTTAACATTTTATTTTTAATATATACTGTTAATAATCCAAGTAATAAGAAATGACAAAAATATTAAATAGTCTCAAAGTAACCGGTACCGGATCAAGTTCACAAGCATTAGGTGTAACTGGTGGATATGTTAGTATAAATGATAAGTTAAGAATAGGTGATTGGTCGATTCCAACCGCAACCGTTAATATTAATAGTCCAGGAACAACATCATCAACAAACGCATTTAAAATAACAACCGGGTTCACAACAAATAGTATGTACCCATCACTAAATTATAGTGATGATGGTGTCTTAACACTAGTTGGTGCTGGTCTTGGGTATGGTCAAACAAACTCTGCTAGACCAATTGGAGCAGCAGATTTAGTCATCGGTAATAATTACTATGCCAGTATTGACCTACAGGGATATGGAATCTTCGGTAAAGACCAAGGTGGTAGTGAAGGTCTAAGTTTCTACATAAGAAAAGCTGCTGGTGCTGCTACATACTCAAGAGGATTTAGATTTATAACAGCAACAGATAGACAATTTAACTTACAACCCGAATCAGATAGTGTATTTTCAATTAACTTTCCCACGTATAATAATGGATATATTAGATTAAGCTCATATAATGACTCTAATAAATATTTTAGAATATCAACTGACAAATTCACATCAACATCACAATCTGATAGATTTGGAATTCAAGGATTTTCAGATTGGGCATCTGTATTTTTCAGAAATATTAGTTCTCTACAAATAGATAACAATGCAATAGCTACAAGAAATATAGGAACAACAAGTAATAGTTTTCCAAATACTTTTATTATTGGTGGATCACAAAGTAGCATCAACCTATCAGGAACAACTTATGGTGTTCCTACGTCTTGGTCACAAGGTTCAATTTACATAACACCAGGCAACAATATTAATATGACTGCTTCACATTTCCCGGTAAGCGGTCTAACACACACTAACAATTCTAATATTATGATGGTTGCTCAGTTGGGCACAATACCAACTGGTAATTATAATGTAATGATCGGTGGTGGTAGTAAAATAACAAATGGTTATTCAAATGTCGGAATTGGTAATGCACAATATAACTCAAATCCAGCATTGGGTGAATTAACAAGTGGTATTCAAAATGTCGCGGTTGGAGCAAATGCGATGGGAAGACTAGTATCTGGTAATCAAAATACCGCTATAGGTGATAGAAGTTTGAATTCTTCTAATTCTACTACTTTTAGTGGTAATGTGGGTGTTGGTATTCAAGCTGGTCAAAGCGTTGCAAGTGGTAATAATATTTTTATAGGAGCTAATGCTGGTAGAGCTTATAATGGAAGTGGTGGTAGTGTTTTATATTTAAGTACGCATACTTACACAGCAGCTGATACTACAGAAGCCTCCGCTGCTCACTACAATTCAACTTATACATCTTGGGTGGGTCTTCCACCAACTTGGGCATATGGTTCTAATTATGGCAATGTTGTTTTGATTGGTAATGAATCAGCTGGAAGTAGAGAAACATCGGCAATAAATAATACCGGTACTTTCAAAGCTTTATTTTTTGGTAAAGGTATGTGGCATCAATCACAAGCCTTAAATACTTATGTGATTTCTACTTCTTTACCAACATTAAATTCTTGGACGGGTAGTGGTGTAACTTATTCACATAATGATGCTTTTGGTTCTAGTTTAGAATTGGTTGCAGCCCCTGGTAGAGGTAGTGGTACAGCTGGTGATATTTACTTTTCAACTGGTCAATTTGCTACAGCTGGTACAAATGCCTTACAAGATAAAGTAAATAGAATGACTATCAAAGGTGGTTCTGGATATATTGGAATTGGACCGGGAACTTTCTCAAATTCACCAACTACTTTATTGCATATTTGGGGAACCTCATCTGGTGTAATTAGAATACAAGATGGAACAGAAGGATCAGGTAAAGTATTAACTTCCGATACTAATGGATTGGCTAGTTGGCAAACGCCTACCATCGGTATGAGTGGTGCTATATACGGAACCATAAACTATATAGCATTATTTGACTCATCATCCACTATTATAGCAAGCAATATTTATCAAGGAACTGCTTCTGGTACAATTTTAATTGGATATACTTCTTCTTCATCCACATATGATTCTGATACAAATGTTTTAAGAGTTAAGGGTGATGTTTATTTTGATAATTCTACTTCTACAAGTAAGTTCTTTTTAAATGGTACGAATTTATTTGATAATGTTAATAAAAATATCGCTCTTGGAGCAAGTGCGTTGGGTATAAATAACGGATCAGTTGGTACAAATAATGTTGCAATTGGTGAACAATCACTTAAAAGTAACTCATCTGGTGATAGAAATATTGCATTAGGATATCAAGCATTATTAAATAACTCAAGTGGAACAGACAATATTGCAATTGGTGATTCAACATTAAAATCCAATAATAATGCTGGTGGGTCATATAACGTAGCAATAGGAACTAGTGCTCTAAATAAAAACACTTCAGGTTACAGAAACTTTGCCTTAGGTTATTACTCATTATATAGTAATTTAACAGGTGATAATAATATTTCAATAGGACATAACTCTATGTATTTTGGTATGTCTCAAAGTAATGTCGCAATAGGTGCCAATTCTCTATACGGACTAAAGTATGGTAGTTTTAATGTATCTATAGGTAAAAGTGCTGCTGCTGACTTAGGTGGTGCGACATCATCATTATCAACACCGAATTGGCAAGATAACTATAACACATTCATTGGTACATTTGTTGCACCCGGATTGGTACAAGGCAACTACAATACAATAATTAGCTCTAAATTGGGAGCTTCTGATTTTATAGGATTCACACAGGGTAACTACAATACTTATGTTGGATATGGTATAACAGGAACAGTTAGTTCGAATCAAAATAATACAGTGATTGGATCCAGAGTCACATTAGTAGGTGGTATTACAAACTCAATTATATTAGCAGATGGTTCTGGAAATCAAAGAATATTTGTTAATAGTTTAGGATATGTGGGTATAGGAACACAATCTCCAACTGCTTTACTAACTTTAAACTCTCCAGGCACATATTCATTGAGATTGGTAGATGGTAATCAAGGATCAAATAAAGTATTAACATCTGACTCATTCGGTAACGCAAGTTGGGCAACAGCTAGTGGAAATACATATTATGCAGGAAACGGATTAACACAAAGTGTGGGTAACACATTCTCTATACTACTACAAACCGGATCAGGTCTTACAAGTAGTTCAAATGGGATATCATTAAATAGCCAAGTATCATCTAAGTCTGCTGATTTTATAGTTGATAATAATGAAAATGGATACTTATATTATGTAACAACCGGAACATCACTAATTACTTGTACACCACCGAGTGTGAGCAATGGGTTTGAGTTCACCATCATGAAAGTTGATAATACAAATGGTGTTATTCAAGTAACCGGTGTTTATGAGTATTCTGGATCTACCAATCTATCATATTTAACAAGACAGAATGAGACCATAACTTATAAATATAATGGTTCTTCTTGGGTAGCTTATGTAGTTGATGATGGTGTTATACCACCATCAACCGTATTGGCTAATATGGGAGCCACATATGGACACGCTGAAGAGTTTCCGGTTTTGGATATAAATGATACAGTACAAGGTGCGATTAATTATAATCAAGGTGGTTGGAGTTATGATTGGTTAAGTGGTACTATTTTCTCAGCTTATTCTCCATTAACATTATCCAATGCAACAACAACATCTATGTTCAATACGGCTTCAAATAGTTTTATTGGACTAACATCAGCACCACTTACAATTAGTGCTTATAGTTTAACATTAGGTAAGTCAATTAGAATTTTATTAACAGGTACCGCTTCTGGTAGTGGAGTATTATCTATTTACCCAAAAATAGGTTCACAAACATTCTCATCAACATCTATAACCACGGGATCAATATCAAATGTTCCTTGGAGAATAGAATATGAGTTTAAGGTACTTACTGTTGGATCATCTGGTAAATTACATGGTAGCGGATTTTGGATATCATCACAAGCGTCATCACCATATCAGAATATAATGGGTACATCTAGTTACTACACAACAGTAGATACCACAATAGACAATAGAATAGACTTTTTACTAACATCATCTAGTTCTTATACAGTTATACATTCTACAATAGAAAGATTAGCTTAAAACATATCACATTTGATAATATATAACTATACATAAAAAAGAATTTATGATTTAATGCCAATTTATACAGTATCCACGAATCCAAAAAATATACCAGGACTAAAATTCTGGTTAGATGCTGCTGACACATCAACCCTATCTTTAACCAATACAACTAATGTTGGTACTTTTTCTGCTGTTTCTAACGGTGTAACTTATAGTGGTAACAACTCAGGACCAGGAGTAGATTGGAAAAATGGAACATCAATAGCCTCTGTTGGATACTTAACATATAGCGCTGTAATATCTACTGTAACTACAGTGTCTAGTATTAAGGATAAAGCAACTGGAGTAACACTATCTGCTGATATAATTAGAGTAACACCAACAACTGGGGTTGCTTATAGTGGAACACCAACGGTAAATGGACCAAGATATCTCTATAAAAATATAAATGATAAAAATACTATATTATTTAATTATGGAACAAATAGTGGTGGAGTATATGGACTAAAGGCGAGTACTATGTCCAACTTTATTAGTGCTACACACTCATACTATGCGGTTTTTTCAAATGTATCCAGACAAACTAATCAATATGGACAGTATTTAATATCAATATTTAAACCATCTAGATTATTAACCGATGGTGGTTATCCAAATATCTCAACAGCTCTATATAGTACTAATACTCAATTGGTCGAGACTGCACAAACTACAACATCAGCACCATATTTATCTGTAATTGCTCCTATAAATCCCACAACATCTTGGAAAAAAGTTAATATTATTTCAGCAAGATTTTTAGGAACATCATCAATGGGTAGATGGTCATTTAACAGTAAAGATAGAAACTACACAATCTATGGAAAGACAGCTTCTTCCAATCCAGCACACATTGCTGGAGATAAACCACCAATTGGTGTAACAATATCAAATGCTAAAATGGTATTAGGTGACTATTGGTTATCACCATATACCGTGGCTTCCACCACACCAATTCCACCAAATGTATATTTTTGTGAATTTTTATATTACGATAGACAATTAACCGACCAGGAGCATTATAAAGTTGTACAATACTTAGAAAATAAATGGATAAAACCAGAAGAGGAAACAAAACCAATACAAGTATGTCAATTTTATAAAAACTTCACATATGGAGCTGGTAGTTCACAGATACTAACTGGTACAACTTTAGGGATATCAAATACATATGAGGCAAATTTATACCACACAGCATCATATGAAGGTAGGTTCGCACTTGTTCAGATTGCTACAACTGGGGAAATACTTCCAACAGGAAGTAGTTTATATGGACAAAGATTATATTGTAGAGTAGATATACTACCAACAACACAAAGTGATGGTACACCACCAAAGGGAACTCAGACGGGAATGGGATTTTGGCTTGGACAAGGGGGAGGATACTTTATATCAAATACAAGACCACCTGATTTTTATATACCGCCCGGGGCATCTGGATCTTATGAAGGAATATGTACTTGGGGATCAACTGCGGTTAGTAATAGAATTTATATTCAAAATTCTAATGAATCAGTTGGTAAAACATGGAGCGGATGGGTTAAAATTAAAATAGGAACAGTGGGATGTGGATTAAATCCCTCTTGATAAAATAATATCAAGATTCTTCTTGGTGAATCCATCCAATGGTCCACCACCATCTTTTAAATAACTTTGGTATAAATCTTGGTAATCATCATAAGTGTAAAACTCACCATCTTCACCCATTAAAATTTGAGTATCGGATTGCGATAATGAAACAGGTAATTTTTGCTCAGGGTAATTTGGTCCCATAGTGTTTTGACCAATCAACTCCCAACCACTTATAGATTCATTAAATTCATTAAAGTTTTTAATTCTCATCCTCAACTGGAATTTTTTCAAAAAACTCATCTTGACTACTCAATGAGTATGTATCATGATTAAAATCATACTTGATATTATATAGAAATCTATCGTGTAATTTTATTTCATCACCATGTTTTAGGAATAATAAACAGGTATCATCTTCAAAATCATTCTCAATAGAAACTATTTCATCATTTATTTGACCATCTTTATCATAAAGATCACAGATAACTTTTCTACCATTATCCAATAATTCACTTACTTTATCAAAAGCTGTGTTCTTAGATAGATGAGACATATCGGTCAAATCTTTATCCATTATTTGATCATATTTACTCAAAAACTCTTCCTCTCTAGAGGTAAGTTTTTGATGAGATGATATCTTATCAAGGATTCTATTCAACTCATCATCCTTTATTGATTCTCTCAATGTTAGGTATTTACTCCATTTTTCAAATTTCATGATTCTCATAAGTTATAATGTATATATTAAAGACCTAAACTAATTTTATATATACTATAACAATTTATATTACTAAATGGATAAGAAGTTATTAGACGCATTGAACAATTTATCTTACGCACTTGAAGAGATTGCCAACTCACTTAAAGATAATAAGAGTGGTAAGGAAAATAAGTCTGCCACAACCACTGCCTTACAAAGTGGAAAGCTGGATAAACAATTACAATCCATCGATAAAGGTGTAAAACAATTACAATCCGATAATAAAAAGATCTTAAAGAATCAAGAAACAATAATTGCACTAAGTAAGAAAAAACCAGTAGAAAAAGACACAATTGATACAGCATCTGATCCAAAACAAAAATCAAAATTAAAAGATGGTTTGGCATCTATTATGATGATTGCAGTTGGTGTATTGGCGATTGGGTTAGCATTCAAATTAATTGGGAAAGTTAACTTCTTATCCGTAATTGCCTTAGCAATTGCCTTACCATTAGTGGCAATGGCATTTGAGAAAATCGCTAAGATGAAAGACTTAAAGTCTTCCGAAATTAAAAATATTGTTTTAGTTACAGTAGCAATGGCAGCCGCTATTGCTGCATCATCTTGGGTTTTACAATTAGTTAAACCAGTTGGTATATTTAAGTTATTTACTGCAATTATGATTGCGGCAGCTTTTGGCGCAATCTCTTATGGATTAGGAAATCTATTAACCGGATTTAAGAAAGCTAACATCGATAAGAGTACAGCTCTAAAATTAAGTTGGCAATTACCATTGGTATTTATTGCACTAAGTGCCGCTATTGCCGCATCATCTTGGGTATTACAATTGGTTAAACCAGTTGGTATATTTAAGTTATTTACTGCAATTTTAATTGCGGCCGCCTTTGGTGCAATAGCTTATGGATTAGGTAACCTATTAATCGGAGTTAAGAAAGCTAAGATTGATAAAAAAATGGCAATTGATTTAGCATGGCAACTACCATTAGTATTCATAGCATTAAGTGCCGCCATCGCCGTATCATCTTGGGTGTTACAATTAGTTAAACCAGTTGGTATATTTAAGTTGTTTACTGCAATCATGAT
>Ga0209087_1001568_pt1 | contig 13416 bp, 16 predicted proteins | sample S_130805_EF_Meta_FD_187321 | JGI IMG/M metagenome (GOLD analysis project Ga0209087, IMG submission 187321) | Freshwater microbial communities from Lake Simoncouche, Canada to study carbon cycling - S_130805_EF_MetaG (SPAdes) (version 2) | ecosystem: Environmental > Aquatic > Freshwater > Lake ...
GTTGATGGCAAATCACGCAAAGTCTGACGATAAGTTGCCCACTCAACTTTCTTAGGAATGGTGCAATCGGCAATTTGAGTCCAATCACAAGCAAGCAACAAAGCATTGCGTGTGGCTCTCAGTTGTGTCATTGCAGAGTCTTTGGCTGCTTGGATTTCTTCAGCACTCATGTCTGCCACTTGGACAACAGAAACAAATGCACCATCGTCATAGGCAGAGCATGAAACCAACTTCTGGGTCAGTCGGTCATGTGCTTTAAAAGCATTGACCTTCTTGGCATTGTTAGCAGTTAAGAATTCATCACTTGGGCCGTTAGCGTTGAACGATGTATTGCTAAACAGTTCACGATAATCGCCTACTGTAATGGGGCTAGTTAAGATTGCAATTTGCATGATGTTTCCTTAATATGGGCCTGTGTCTGAAAATGCCGCAGTTGGTGCGGTAAAGTTTGCGGTGTATCGGGCATAGCCTTTGGTGATGCGTAGGTCATCTATGTAGCCATTTAATCCACCAGTTTCATCATAAGCAGAAATACCAATATACGAACGTGATGCTAAATAATCATTAGCATCTGTATAAGTAGAGCCAGATTGTGTTCCGTTAATAAATAACTTTGTTGAACCAGAAGAACGTGATATTGCAAAGTTATACCATGTACTTGCTGATAAACTTGAACTGGTAATTCTCGCAGCACCATTTATATACCATGTCATTGTTGCCCCATCCATATAAAGAACTGGATAAACACCTTGAGATGATGCTGGCCTTTGGTCAAATATAATTTGTGTGCCAGAAACAGTATTCAAATATAACCAACCTTCAAAAGTAAAATTGCCAGACCCCAACGTAATATTTGGTGTTGTTAATAAACGTAGCCAATCCCCCGTACCATCAAACTTCATTGACCCTGTTCCAAACTTCACCACGCTTGTAGAAATTTGTGCATCACCTACAGTTTCTAAGTCGTTCATCATGGCGTTGTCAAAGATTGCGCCATTAGTGTAGTTAAGAAGTAGGGATGTGCCGCTGATTGCAGTTAGTGGCGCAGTTGGGGGTGTAAACGCAGTTGTATAGACTGCCGTGTTAGTCACACGCACATTGCTAAGATAACCATTGAAAAACCCATCAAGGGCTACAGACCTAGTTGCAATAAAAGTAGTTGATTGAAGAATTGATGTTGAGTTTGTTGTTGTTGCCGCAGATGCACCATTAACCCACATGGTCATGTTGTTGCTACCATCCCTTGTGATTGCAAGATGATGCCAAGCATTAAGTGGGTAAGTTGTACTTGATGTTAAAACTGTCCCCAATCCAAGGTTTACTGTAAATTTATCAGTTGTGTCATCCCACAAAAGTTGCAAACTTCCCGCATTTCCCGATGCGTATTGAGATAAAAGAAGTTGGTATCCTGCTGTGCTTGTTGGGTAAACAAACATTTCAACAGTAAACGCACCAGTAGCAGGAACACTTGCTGAACAAGTTAAATAATCCCCACTACCATCAAAGTATCCTGACCCACCAATCACGCTTGTGGAGTAGGCGGTAGAAGTACCAAATGGGTTGAAGCGTTGAACGCTTGGTGTTCCTGTTGCTGTAATCGCAAATGCGTTACTTGAATTGTCAATAAATCTGTTTGATTGGCAAGTTAACAGTTGTGTATTTGTGATTGCTGTTAGGGGTGTTGTGCTTGGCGTAAAAGAGCCTGTGTAAACTGCTGTTCCTTTGACCATCCGAACATTTGAAAAGTACCCATTGTGTCTAAATGTTCCTTGCGGGTCATTGATATAAAATGATTGAGTTCCTAAGTTTGCTGAATTTGTTGCACTTCCAACTGAAGTACCATTTAAGTACATAGTTACAGTACTTCCACTTCTAACAATAGCCAAATGCGTCCATGTGTTTAAAGCAACTGCTGATGACCCTGTAATCAAAGCCCCAGAACCAACACTTGCATAAAATATAGGCACACCAGATGCTGACAAATACAATGTTGGAATGTTTGATGGAGTGCCACCCGCTGAACGCCATTCAAAAATGTTACTAGTAGAAGCGTTATATGCAGTAACACTTAAAAAAACTTCTATTGTGAAATCACCCGCACCTAGCGCAAGATTTGTTGAAGTACCAAGACTTAAATAATCTGATGACCCATTAAAATAATTAGACCAATTAGACCCATAAGGTGAGAAAGAACCTTGGGTTGTATTGCCGTTACGGGTGATGGTGTAGTTGTTTGTACTGCTGTCTAAGAATGTATTGTTCTGTGCGCCATTAGTCCCATCGCCATGTAGAAGCATGGTGACGTAGTTAAACTGGGCATCTGGTGCTGCGCCTGAATTTCTACCAGATTTGGTGGATGCACTAAACATTGTCAGTCCTTATTGGGTGAAGTTCTGACCAACAGTTACGCCATACCAAGATGTTCCATCACTAAAGAAAGAATAAATATCTTGCTTGCTTGCAGTAGACGTAATGGTTGGCGCAGTGGCACTTGCCCAATTAACGGTTGACCAAGTGACTGTCCTAGAACCTGTAGCGTCTTGACGCAAGAACATGATGAAAGATTTGCCGCTGACCGCAGTTGGCATGGTAATGGTTGCATTTCCTGTTAGGGTAATGATTTGGACTGTGCCGTTGGTTAAAGCAATGGTGATTGCAGTTGAACTATTTGCCGTAAATGGCGTTTCGGTGTAGTTAGTAACAGTTGGATTTGTAAGAGTTGGCGTATTATTTAGCGCTACAACAGTACCAGAACCGCTTGTTGTGTAAGACGTACCCCATGCCGAACCAGTTGAGTTGGCAATACCAGCGCCGGGATATGTCTGTGCTGTTGGCGCAGTAGAAGTCCATGCTGTGCCATTACTTGTTAGAACATTTCCAGTTGTCCCAACAGCAGTTAATCCCGTTCCTCCTTGAGCTGGCGTGATTGCTGTAAATACGCTGCTAATAGTGACATTTGCCATTGTCATGTTGTTGAGCGTAGTAACGGTGTTACCAAGCTGAATAGCTGTATTGCCCAACGTGATGGTTGTAGCAAAGTTATTGTCCAGTTGGGACAAAGGAATAGCAGCAGTAGCGCCAGCAAATGTATAGGGGACTGTCATTTAAAACCTCACTCTGAGTTCATGTTCCATCTCGAACGTATTTACCACAAAAGCAGGATTTGAGCTAGTCAAAGTTAAGCCCAAATACTTCCCATATTGTTGTGCATCTGACTTGTAAAGGAAATACCCCGTAGAGGATAACCAGCCAATAGTTGCACTTGAATTGTTCAGCCATGTAATCGTTGTACCAACATTGTTAACCCAATAAACGTCAGATGTATTGGTCAAAACGTAATTGGGGCTAGAACCTGTTTCACTATCTACCGTGACATTCATAGTCACGCCAGCATTTAATGTTGCTTCAATTCCAAATTTTAAGGCTTGTTTAGTCCTAATAGGGTCACCCATAGGCATCAAAGCTGTCCGAATAGTGCTGCTTACACTGGCGGTTGTGCTGGCATAAAGTTTGTACAACGCTTTGTCATCTACACCATAAAGTTGGATAAGACCACTAACAGGAACAGAAGTAACGTAGTCCAAACCGCCTTGGCTAGTCACAAACCACTTTTTGTCAAAGAAAACGCACTGGATTTGCCTTGCTGTACCGCCAAGCAACGGGTCGTTATAAGTAAAATTGAAGGCAGCGCACAAGATATTGTTAAGTAGTACCTGACCACCCGTAATTGGCAAGCTGAAATCAATGAATGGAAAGATGCCATCCAGCTGGTCGGAAATCTTACTGGTAGTAGAACCCACAAGAGCATACATACCGTAGTCGTTCATAAACAACACAGAACGGAAGTAAGGGAAAACCCCATATAACCGTTTAGTACCAATAGATGCGCTGACGTTGGTGTTTGTAAATAGCGTTCTACCCGTGCTATCTACTCTCAAGTCAGAAAACACGTTGATGCTATCGTCACCAAAAATGTACAAAAAGTTGTTGGCAGACAACAATCCTTGAATGTTGCCGTGCAACGTGGAGTCAGTTAGAACAAAAGACCCTGCAGAAACGCTTGTAAAGTCGCTATAAGACCCTGCAGCGCTGTAATAGATAGTACGCCCTGCCGCAACCCATGCACGGCCTGAAAACGTGGCTACGTCTACGATGGTGTCGCTGTTAAGAACTACCGTACCAACAGCTCCTGTTCCTGCTCCTCCAGAGAAGCTGACGGTAGGTGCAGACGTATAGCCAGAGCCTACGTTGGTCATAATGACTTCTGTAACCGCACCACCGCTGACAATCGCAGTACCCGCAGCGCCAGACCCGCCAGCGCCACCAGCAAAGCTCACGGCAAATGAGCCACTAGCGCCGTACCCTGTACCGCCATTGGTTACCAAAACAGATAACGTGCCAGTTGCGAAAGTGTTGTAAGACGCTATTGCTGTCGCAGTTGTACCGCTAGGCGGTGCAGAAATGGTAATTGTCGGTTGAGCTGTGTAGCCTGTTCCCGCATTTGTTAGGAAAACGCTACTCACTTGACCTGTATTTAGCACGGCAGTAGCCGCAGCTGCGCCAGATGAGAATGTCACGCTAGGAGCAGTTGTGTAGCCAGAGCCAGCAACGGTTACAGAAACGGCAACAACCGCACCGCCAGAAATAGTAGCTACCGCTTGAGCTTGTGTACCCCCAGAAACATTAGGTGCGCTTAACGTAACGCCCGGAACAGCCGTATATCCAGAGCCACCAGCTGTAACATTGATGTTGGCAACGCTGCCAGCACCTGTAGTTATGGTGGTAATTGCTGTAGCCTGTACGCCATTGGCATCATTGGGGGCGCTGATAGTAACGCTAGGTGAAGACAAATACCCATTGCCGGGGTTTGTAATTCCAATAACGCCAACAGAGCCTATCGTGACAACACTATTGCCATCCCAAGATGACACGCCTTTGCTAGGGTCACCAATGATAATTCGTTCGTTTTTGTACTGAGCAACGGTTACGCCAGAATTGGAAAACGTGCCAGTAACAGCTACGTTAGCTTTTGTTGCAGAGTCAATTTTAAAATATTCAGCCCTGCCGTTGTTTTCAAATGCAACAACGTAGTCATTAAGACCAATGTTTGCAGATACAAAAGTAGTAACCGTGTTGGCAAATGAGACAGCAGTATTGCCGGAGTCTTTGACCGTGGACTGTGCAGGAACAATTTTGATGTTGCCAAAGCCAATCGGCATGGCATTCTCAATCCATGCAAACTCTTCTTCCTTAATAGCTGTTCTATTCGCTTTGGTGTTTAGGCCAGCAAAGTTTTTGATAACAGCATAGGACTTTTTTTGCTCTGCTGCTGCCATAGTTAGAAGGATGAATAGGGGTCGGGGATACGGCGGGTGTAAACCGAATTAAGAACGGCTTGCACTTGCTTAGCGTATTCTTGTTTGTAGATTTCTGCCTCACCATAGCTTTGTTCTTTGTACTTGGCTTTATAAGCAGCGTAGAAAGCAACGGGAGTGGTGTAGGGGTCAACAATAACGTCCACCGCATTAGGCGTGTTGGTGCTTAATGCTGTAGGCAAGATGACCGTATCTACTTCAATAGAATAAGATTGGTCAGGCACGGGTGCTATGTACAGCTGGCCTTGACCGTATGAAGAAAAACAAATCGGTCTGCCTACGTAGTTTTGCCAATAACGCAGCTGAGCGTTAAAGTTACTCCAAGGCAAATAGCGCAGCGGAATGCGGCTGTTACCCCAATACAGGGTGACGTTCAATACATCTAGTGTTTGAATTCCGTTAGGCAAAGCAGCAAGACTGATAACTTCAGCGTTGCTAGAGTATTGCAGTGTGGCTGTGCCGTTGGTAAATACTGTTGACGGAGGGAATGCGCTACCAGAAGAAGGGTAAGGCGATGCGTCCGTGTTCAATGTGCCACTTGTAATGACTTGGTAGATGAACACATTTGAGAAAATAAACTGTCCTGCAGTGACAGCTAGGCCGTTAGACCAAGGGATTGCAACTACTCCAGTGCTGGAGAGTGGCGTGCTAGTAATTTGTAGGGTTCGTAAACAGCCAGTATCTCTTACTACTCGTTCACGGGCATCATTGATGTAGTCCGTTAATTCCGAGGTAGACCAGAAGACAGCGTTTGCATCATGCAAGAGTCGCTGCACTTCCGTGAGGTAGGAAGAGAGAGTTGCCATTTAGCATCCATATTAAGCTGCCCTTTGGATGACTTTTCGCTCAACACGTTTTTCAACGTGAAGAGCTACTACGCCAACCGCCGAGGGTAACGAGCGATTCTGTTCAGGAGGCTGCTCAGAGATTTTAAACTCTGACAACTTCTCATAACCTTTTTCAATTTCTGCAAAAGACCGTATCCAACCCAGACGGGAAAGATACGGTTCTTTGTTTGGATTCATGTAACCAAAGATATGCTTTGCTGCCTCTAACGGTATCTCTACCGTTGTATCTTTAGGAAAATCATAAAAGACACCACCACACCCATCTCTGAGTTTAGTGTCGCCAGTATTAGTTACATAAATTACCGTACTCATAACGTCACAACGTCACCGTAAACCGTAATTTCAACAGAGTTGTTGGCTGCTGCTGCTGTTCCAACATACACATACAAAGAGCTACTATAAACCGTAGTACCTGCCGCTGTTGACAGCGCTAAGTCTTGAAATTTAGTAGAACTTGTAACTGTAGTCAGAGCCGCAGCATTAGTCACCGCATTGCTTGTATTCCCATCATTGCTGGTGAGAATAGTCACGTTTGCAAGAGCAACACTTCCGCTGGCATTTGCAACGGTCACACGGCGAACGATGTAAGTTGAGCCAACGGTAGCCAGCGTAGCAACAGCATTTCCAGTAGCGCCCAAGTAAATAGGCTGAAAAGTGGAAAGAGCGAAGTTACCAAAACTGTCTGGGTAGCGTGCGCCTACATTATTCGCATTCATGGTGTGTCCCTATTAAGAGTTGTAAGTACCAGTAGCGTTTTGACCGCCATTGGTTGCGTACAACGTGATAGTAGGTGTTCCAGCCAACACGTTGGCACGGAAGTTTACACCGTCAGAGATAATCAAACCGCTAGTGTTATTAGCCAACGAAACCACCCATGTTGGAGAGGAAATGTTGTTGGATGTATTCATCTCGATTGTGACGTTTGCTGTAGCCAAAACCTGATAGAAACCAGCAGGAACAACGGCAGTAGCGTTACCGAGAGCATACGTTTGGATATACGCACCAGCGGTGTTAGTGGCGGCATTCGCCAGTAGGATTTTATTTGCACTTAATGACATGTTTGACTCCTTACAGTGAGAGGTAGTTGTAACCCGTCACCTTGGACATTGCTTTAGGCTTGACGTTCACCAATTCGGCAATCATCAAAACTGCACCAACGTAGCCAATTTGCCAGTTAGGAAGTGTGGACTCAAAGCCCGTAAACACAAACGAACCTTGCTCATGGATGTACAGAGACAAGTAGTTAGTGTTCAGGAAGTACACAGTACCTTCTGGGCAATACGGGTCGGGATAAATTGGTACACCAGCAACCATCAATGCACGGAATGCAGCTTGAGGGCCATTGGGGTCAGAATCAAAACCAGAACCGGGTGTGATGACATATTGCTCTTGACCTACAAAGTCTTGAGCCAACAATGTCCATGTACCAAAACCGCAAACACCGAATGAAGGCATTTCAGCACCGTTTTTAACAGTACCAGAAATGTATTGCAGGATGTTTTGACGAGTTGGGTTTACACCGCCAGCAGCATATTGCTTGGACTTCCACCATGTGTAGGTGCTACGGTTGATGTTACCGTAGGTAGCCAAGGTTGTGCCATCGTCAACAGCACCGGGCAAACCGATGAACTGTTGAGTGTTGGTTGTGTTGGTGTACAAGGCAGTCGCCATTGCATCCATCATCACGTTGGTTGCATCGTTCATACGAGCTTCAATCAACGGAATAATAGCTGCATCTTGCTGAACTGCGCCCTCCATACCGAGGAACGGTACGGGAGAAATCATCAGCTTCAGGTCGAATTCAGCGTTGTAAGCACCCTGCTGGACTGAAGGCTGAGCGAACGAGCCGCTGTAGTCAGACCATTGAGCGTTCACAAACTGTGCTCCTTGCACAGGAACGGTTACAGAAGAGACACCGCCGCTGGCTTGTTGACTGTTTGCAATCAATGCCGCCATTAAAGGTGTCGAGTTGTATAGCTGGACAACCAGCTTGGGAATAAAGGCTCTACGAGTTACGTAAGTCAGTTCATTAAACTGAGATGACCCCGTAGCTGGTATGATGCCGCCGCCAATAGCCATAAGGCCTCCTTACGAACGTATTAAAAGAGAACTTTCGTCCTCACCATTTACCCTCTTACAACCCAATAGGGCGTTGCGGTTTACGCAAATCCCTGAGTGCGCTTGCAGCTTCATCACGAGCAGCGTTGACCGGGTTCTTCCAATACTTGTTCAAGTCAAATTGTTTGACAGGTGAAGGGTTGTATCCTGAAGAAGTAGGCACTGCTGCTTGTTTCATCCACTGGTGAAATTCTGCCGCTGTCTCGTGATTGGTAATACCACGCTCCAGCATAATTTTTTCAACGTCTTGTACTTCATCTTCTGAAGCAATCAAGCCTTTTTTCATCAAAGATTGTCTGCGTTTCTGCAGTTCTTCAACGGCATCCCTCTCCCGCAACTTAGCTTCAAGTGCTTGCACTCTCTGCTCAGACTTGTTGACTGCATTGTGCGTGTAGTCTTCCATGTCCAGTTCTGGAATAGGCAGGTCAGGCTTGACCTTTTTGGTCATGCGTAGGAAGTCTTTACGTGTTGCAGGATTATCCGCAAGCTGCTGCGCTAACGCTGCAAGCTCATCACGTGCTTCCATTGAGACATTTTCTAGTGACATAGTATTACCCTCTTATCTGAATTAGATAACTTTTTTACCGTCACCGGGCTTTTGTACAGCCATACCTGTTTTGCCAACTTTGTTAGGAGCAGATAAGCCGCCTAGTTGGGAAAAGCGAGGTGTGTTTGTAATCACGCCATTCTGCTGATTGTTGTCAGTAGGACGGCGGGGTGATGCTGCGCCACGGGGTTTAAACAAGTCCATGATAGTTCCTTACATTGGAGGAGGTTGTGGTGCGCCACCTGCAGGAGGCATACCGGGAATCGGCGCTTGAGCCATAGCTCTTCCTTCAGGCGATGCGCCACCAGCTTGAGGAAGTGTTTGCAACATCTGGAGAATTTCAGACTGCTGTAATTCGTTTGTTTTGTTCTTGCGTTGACCAAGAATGCCATTCAGGACACGGATAGCATTCAATGCTTTCTGTCCTTCTTCTGATTCTGAGCCTAAAGCGGGGAGAGACTGCTCTAACAAGTCCATAGCCATGCCTAAGTTAATCATGGCAGCTTCTTTTGACCCCATCTTGGGTTCAGGCGTAGACATTGGGGAAGCCATTGGAGGAGTTTCTGCATCTGACATTCCTTCGCCACCGGGTGTCGCAGCACCGGGCATAGATAAACCGGAAGGATTGCCACCACCGCCAGAGCGAGGGCCACGCATTAACTCCATCAATTTATCTTCAGGAACAGCCATAAAAAAACTCCTTATTTTCCGTTTGTAACAATTTACAAACAGCTTGTCAACAAGTGAAGGGCATTTTAATTCAGCCCTTCAAAGAATTTTAACGGTCAAACCGCAATTAAACAGGGTTACCCCCGTTTAATTACTTGCGGCTCTTACGACCTTTACGAGCTTTACGCATAGTCTTCTCCATGTTGAAGGCGGCGAACTTTTAACGGGAAATAAGCCACACCCGATTCCTTTTTAAGGGGAATTACCTACGAGCCTTGCGGCCACGCTTTGATTTGTACATCTGATTCTCCAGTTAATTAACGGCGGGTATAGTCTCTTTGACCACGCCCAGTTGAGGTTTTAATACCTTGGGTGCGATATGTCAAGTTAGGTGACTGCTCACCCCTAGATAAATCTTTGGTGTTGACCCTTGGCTGGTCATTCTTTGGTGCAACTTGTTTAGCTTCTGCCATCATCCCACCTGTTTCAAATCTGGTTTACCTTTGGCTGGCGCTTGTGCTTGCTGAGCTTGCTGCTGCTGCGCCGCCTCCTGCTCTTTCTCTTCCATCTTCTTCAGACGGTCTTTAAGTAATTGTTTCATTGGAGGCTCTAGCAAGTCAAGCAAAGATTCTTTGTCGATAACTTTTTTATCAAACAAGTTAAATGCAAGCTGGCGCAGGTCTTCCATAAAGATGGGCGAGTTAGAGTGGGCATCCACCTTCACCACAAAATCTTTTGTAAACTGTTCGGCAATAAATTTGTTGCCTTTTGAGTCTGTAAAGTGGGTGTTGTCATACACCTGCATAGCTTTCAAATACAGCGTAGCCAACTTTTCTAAACTGTCCTCAATGATGAGGGCACGTTTCTTTGCACGTGATGAGCCAAGTCTTGCCAGTTGTGAGGCGTGACCAGAGGAGCGCACCCCTGCTTCTCCCTTGCCTTGCAGAACAGAGACAATGCCCGAAGCCTCTTCAAACATGGCATCTATTTCTTGAATTTCTCGGAATAAATCTGGAGGAATCGTAGGCGCAAGTTTTTCAACTTTTGCATTAGGCATGTCAGTTGCGAGGAGGCCACCTGCACGATTGAGAGCAAAATTTTTCTCATCTAAGATTCCTGTAAAGCCAATCAAGGCCGTTGGTGGATTAACTTGTTTAGAGAGTAAGTCAAGAATTTCAGACATGCGTTTGTTACGCAGCTGCTGCAAGTAAATCAAGCGCTGTACCTCTGAGCTTCCCCAGTAATAATCGTACAGAGGATTAGGAGCAATTTGCACAAAAGGCAGCTCGCCTTTGAGGAACACAGACTCTCCCGGTCTGTCGTAAATAATGACATCTGGGTCGGCCTTTGTTACAACTTGGTAATCCATCGTGTCATCGTTCCATACCCACAGCTCTGTCATCTCTACTGTGTCTTCAGCAACGGTAGCCTTGTAGCGATTGCCGCCAGCAAGGTCTAAGTTGACGTTACCGTACATGGTTGGATTTGATTGAGACAAAATAATTCTCTCAATACCATTGGCTGCGTCCGTGCGCTCGTGTTGAGTAGCGCCTACACGGGCGACAAGCTCATCACGTTTAGGATGGGAGTAGAGACGTGCGTATAGTTCTGACTTGGTGATGTAGTACGTTTGGACAAGAGCTTCTTGTCTGTCAACGTAGGGAGTGTCTTCACGCAACACGCCTATGCAAGAAGGCTCAACAAGATACGGGTGCAGCCCGTTGTTGAGAATCAATTTGACGAAACAAGAATTGTAGACCAGCGCCCAAGTAGTCGCAGAAGAAAAAACTTGGTCAGCGTTGCTATTTAACCACTCGTCATTGAGGGCACGGGTCAGCGTTGGGACTTTGACGTTCTCCATGTCATTGACAGAAGCGCCAAGCTGAATGCTAAAGCGGGTTGTCTCAGCTGAATACAAGAAAGAAGTCAGCTGGTCAATGTGAGGAAAGATTTTGTTGTACAAAGCTGGGGGTTCATCTGGCCCGTTGCCAAACAAATAGTAACTTCTCAAAGAACCGTAATCAGCTTTACGCTCTTCTTTTGAGACTGTGCATTTCTGAATCAAGTCAAGATAAAAGATTTCACGGTCTTGCGGCTTTGTAGGTATCCTCATGGCTTGCTCACCTGTAAGTTATCTGGGTCTGCCATGTAGCTTGCGGGACGTGGGCCTGACAAGTTACCTGCAGCTTTTGGGTTAATTCCGACAGATTCTCCGTTAACAGACTTGAATTGTCCACCCATAACGGATTTCATGCTGATATTGCCGCCTCCGCCCCACATTGCCGCATCACCGGGGCGTGCTTCTTTGTTTTGGGCATTCATAGCCTCTGTAGCCTGTGCAAACTCCTTGTCAGAGAGCTTGTTGTTGCGTTTCATGTAGCCAGTTTGATGTTCGCCCTCTTTTGTGGACTTAATATCGGTCATATCGTAGTCAATAGCTAATTGATTGACTGTTTTATCCGTTTTTTTGGTTTTATCGGACTTTATGCCCACTGGTTTCAGAAAAACCACGCTTAACTCACCTTTGCAGTTCTTCATGGGGCATTTTGCATCCCATGACTCAAAAATGCCGTGTGTTTCGCAATAATAGTCTTTTAGGACCGCCATGTTACCCCCTTAGTGCTTCATCTAGGTCTTGTTCGCTGTAATCGTGTCGGTTGACCAGACCCACACGCAGTTTGATGCCTTCTGACGTAACTTTTAGCCCCAAACCATGAATGATGGGGGGTTTTGCCTCTTTCCTGTATTCAATAAAGCGGCTTCTGTCCCGGTTGCTCATTACTTTGACCATACCAGCCTTCCACTGCATGTAAGCCTTGTTAACTCTGCGCTGTGTTGTCTCGGACATAGGTTCTGTCTCGTAGTCAAACACATCCAGCAGCGTAGCTTTGCTAATGCCAGCCAGCTGTGAAAACATGGGTATAGAGATGCCTCTGTCCTTATCGGCGAGGAATCTTTTAATTTGCCGCTTCAGTTCCGTCTTTGATAAGGGTTGCATGTTTCTCAATCGTAAAACAGATGTACTTTTCGGGGATTATTCCCTCATCAGCCTTCAATTCAAACTCAAAATAAGCAGATTGTTCAACCTTGAACCCGGCTTTTTCAAACAATGATGCCCACATAGTCTCTCCAAGGATGCTGTAGTGGTTCGGATTGAACTCAAACTTCCTTGCACAGTCCTGCGCTGGTACTTCTATGTAGGCTTTACCGCCTATTTTTAAGACCCTGTTGAACTCGTATAGGGTAAACAAGGGGTAGGGAGAGTGTTCTATGGCCTGTCTGCACCAGATAAAGTCAACAATGTTGTCAGGAACATTCAAGTCTGACATGTCACACTGGATAGCTGTATGCCTTTTCTCTCCGCAAGCAGCAAAGTCATCAGCGCTTAGCGTGATACCTATGGTGTTGGTATACCCTAAATCTTTCGTCAAGTCCATAAAAGTGCCCTGACCGCAGCCTACATCAAGGATGTAAGAGCCAATGTTAAGTTTAAGAGGCAGAAAAAACGACTTCACCATGTCTGGGATGAGCTTGGTGTGAAAGTTACCCACCTCTGGTTCTGAGTAAACAGTGGCTTGAGCCATTTTGGTGAACTGATTAAACTTTTTAGCTTCCATACATGCCAATCCTTTTTAAGTAATCGCTGACGTTTCTTCCGACAGACAGTTGTTCAGGAGTAAAGTCTTCCTGAGACTTGCTAATGTCTCTGGTAATCTTTTGGGCTACAAGCCTTGGCTGCACTTGCTCAGCCCAGCACACAGTTGCCAGCGCAGTAGCAATCACACGGTCATCCTTGTTCCTGCCGGGTGCGCCAATAAAACCATTCTCTCTGACGATGCTCTTCATCTCTTCCAGAGTT
>Ga0209087_1001570_pt1 | contig 13411 bp, 17 predicted proteins | sample S_130805_EF_Meta_FD_187321 | JGI IMG/M metagenome (GOLD analysis project Ga0209087, IMG submission 187321) | Freshwater microbial communities from Lake Simoncouche, Canada to study carbon cycling - S_130805_EF_MetaG (SPAdes) (version 2) | ecosystem: Environmental > Aquatic > Freshwater > Lake ...
ACTATGGGCAGATGCAAATATACATGAAGTGGACTCAGGATGAGTTTGGTGATGATGGTTGCAAACGGGCTTTGTACTTTGTGGTCAACAAGGATAACGATGAAATCTATACAGAACGCATCGAGTTTGACCCCAAGGAGGCTCAAGCCATCATTGACAAAGCCATTGCAGTTATCACAGCTGCCGAGCCGCCTGTTGGTGTCTCTGCTGATCCTAGTTGGTACGAATGCAAGTTCTGCGACTACCACGCAATTTGCCACGGCACAGATACACCAGCCGCATCTTGCAGATCATGCGCCCATGCCACCCCAGAAATGGATGGAGAAGCGAGATGGAGTTGCCAAACGCACAAAAAAGATTTGTCGGTTAGTGACCAGCGACAAGGTTGTGCAGACCACAGGATCATTCCAATTCTGTTGGCTAAGACTGCCCATCCTATTGACACAGATGGAGATGGAGTTGTCTACCAAATGGCAGATGGCAAACGCTTCACAAATGGCGATCCCAACAAGAACCCAGAACACTTGAGCAGTCAGGAAATCCATGCCTGTGCAGACAAGACTATTTTGGTGGACGAACAATGCTTGGAAATACGCAAACAGCATGGAGGCAAATTCGTATGATCCTGCGTGAGTACCAGACTCGCACAGTCAGCGATCTGTTTGATTGGTGGACAAAACACCAAGAGGTGACGGACATTCCCTTGCTGGTGCTACCAACGGCAGCAGGGAAATCCATCATCTGCGCTGAAGTTGTGCGCCAGATGTGGGATCAATGGCCAGACTTCCACCCTCGAACTGTGGTGCTGGTGCCTAGCAAGGAACTCGCAGAACAGAACGCCGAGAAGTTGCAAGCCCTGCTGCCGCCAAGCATCAAGGTTGGCTTTGTGAGTGCAAGCCTTAACAAAAAACAACATGATGCAGATGTCATTGTGGCCACCATAGGCTCGATTGCTAAGTCTGCCCACAAACTTGGAGACATCAAGGCAGTCATCATTGATGAGGCGCATCTGGTGGACACTAAGGCACAGGGGATGTACCGAACATTCTTGGCCAAGCTGTCAGACCTGTGCGAGTTCCGCACAGTTGGCATGACCGCCACACCCTTTAGGGGTAATGGGGTCTGGCTCACAGATGGGGATGATCCGTTGTTTACAGGCTTTGCTAGTCGAGTCACCATGCGTGAGTTGCTCGATGCAGGATTCATTGCGCCATTAGTCCCGCCACCTTATGGAGTGATCACCCAGATCGATGCCAGTAATGTTGGCATCTCTAATGGAGACTACAAGATTGGTGAGTTGTCTATCGAGGTTGAGAAATACCTCGACAAAGTAGCTACAGAATCGATTAAAACCGCCCAAGAACGCAAGAAGTGGATTGCGTTTACACCAAGTGTGGTTAACGCAGATAGCCTCTGTAATCGCCTAAATTCCCTTGGTGTTTCAGCAGCTGTTGTTTGTGGCGAGACACCAAAACTCATTAGGGAAAACCTTATTAGGGATTTCCGCAATGGCGAGATTCGTTGCTTGGTGACTGTCTTAGCTTTGTCTACTGGTTTTGATGTGCCAGATGTGGATTGCATTATTTGGTGCAGGCCAACGCAATCCCCTGTTCTATACGTCCAAGGCATGGGCAGAGGCACCCGCATTGCAGATGGCAAGACAGATTGCTTGGTTCTTGACTTCACCGACACAGTTGCAAGGATGGGTACTGTAGACACAGTAACTGGCAGAGCCAAACGCATGACCAGTAATCAGGAAGCCCCATTTTGCATTTGCCCGAACTGCGGTGAACGCAACCATGCAACTGCCCTGACTTGCACAGTTTGTGGCGCAACCATCCGAGAGGAAGAGGTCAAGCCCCTCGATGCCAAGTTATCTTATGCAGCACTCCTGTCTGCCCAATCCAAACAGGTGGTGGTCTGGCACGACATCTCTAGGGTGGAATATCACGCCCACAAGAAAGAAGGCAAGCCAGATTCTCTGAGAGTGGACTACTACGCAGGCATCTTGAAGACTGCCAGCGAATGGGTCTGCCTAGACCATACGGGTTATGCAGGCCAGAAAGCTGTTGCTTGGTGGCTTAGACGCACCAATCCAAAACTTGGCGAATACCCTCAGAGTGTTTCTGAGGCAGTCAATATCTTAACTTTTGAGCCACACCATTTGGTTAGACCCAAACGCATTGCAACCCGCCAAAACGGAAAATATACGGAAGTGAGAGATTATGAATTTAGTTGAACTCAACGCCATCAAAACGCATTTGGCGCAACAAGTGGCACAAATAAACCGCATAAATGTGAACTGTGAAAGTTGTACAAAGTTTGCTGTTAGTGAATGCCAAGAGTTTAAAGCTGCGCCACCAGAGGATTGGATTCGAGGCACAGTCGATTGCGAGTTCTGGTCTTGGGATGGAGTCCCATTTTGAAATGCCCCAAGTGCGAGGGTGACAAGATTGCAATTACCGAAACCATCCAGAATGAAGAATTCACTTATCGCAGGAGATATTGCAAACTTTGTTTTTGCATATTTAAAACAAAAGAAGAAGTGTTCACGGGAGTTGTGCCTCAGAAGAACAGGTTAACCACACCCAAAGAAACCGAGTACCAAAAGACATTTGCAACCGATAACCTTAAAAGATTTTGGAGATAACAATGCCAACATTCGAATCATGGAGCCAAGAGAATCTAGCCAACTTTGCCAAAGAGTCTTATATTAAGATGCAAGAGCAACAGGACTATATTGAGCAGCTGCAAAACGATCTGAAAGACGCAATCAACGCTTACAGGAGTTTAATAAAATGATGCAAGAAGAAGTTGAAGAAAACCATCCAACTGTGCGAATGTTCCCACGCACCATGAAAGAGGCATGGCCTAAAGACTATGTGAATGAAGACATATTCACAGGTGCTTATCGTGAACCGCAGATCAGCGACTTCGCCATACTTTGTGCGCTAATCGCCATAGTGTGGTTCTTCTTTTATATGTTCACCAAATACATTTGGATTTAAAACATGAAAGCAACATTTGAGCATGAGTTAGTTAAACGCATGATTGATGAAGCAGTTAAAGCCGAACGAGAAGCCTGTGCAAAGATTGCAGACGAGTGGGCGGTGGGTTGGCCTCACCCCTCACAAGTTATTGCTGAAAGAATAAGGGAGCGAACATGACTAGAAAACCAATTGGATTAGTTGTGCCAATACAAATAGAGACTCCAGAGGAAAAGGAATTCTTTAGCGCAATGGAGCAGAGTTCTGTTAGGAAAGAGGCAATTCGCCATCCTAGTAAGGAGGCCAAGCTAGTTGCTGAAGTTGCAGTATTGACCGAGTTGGTTCGTGTGCTGTCTGACAGGGTTACAGAATTAGAGGCAAAGTATGAAACCAGCACCAACTAAAGCCTATTGCCTAAAAATGGCAAAGTACTACCATGACGGGAACTGCCCCAATCTAATGTGGGATTGGCTAGTTATCTGGGCATTCCACGAAATGTATTTGGAGACAAGATATGTATGATGTCATGCTTTTTATTCTTGGTATGTTGGCACCTTCATTCCTGAGTGCAGTATTTACTCTGATGAAATGCTTAGAAGATTTAATTAAAAGTAAGGTGAAATAATGGAAAGTTTACTCACTATCATTGTTCTGCTTGGCATGGGTGTCTGCATTGGAATTATTGTGATAGGTGCAGTCCTATATATTAGCTGGGACAAAGACTAACCTAAGACCGCCAACGCCTGTTGGGTATGTTTGATTCGGTCATCTAAACCGATAGTCCCGCCATTTATGATGCGGGTCACTTTAGTGTAGTCAAGGGCATCCGCTGGAGCATTACAGTTGTGGGTAGACCAAAACCATCCCCCAGTAAGGGCAGCGAACTTAGGAGTAGCCACAAGGTCAGGCTCCATAACAAAATCGACACCCAATGCTTTGCCAGCATGGAAATAATTTGAGTGGCCAGTAAGTTGAATACAACCACGACCCCTAAACCGATAGCCATCACCAGAAGTTTCGTCACGATTGCCCATGCGTAGGCTATAGACAGAATTTGCAATTTTTTTAGCGTTGCCAGAATATTCATTAGCCTTCTCCAAGGTAGGAAACCTCCTAGGCCATAGCCTCATTAGGGTGGCAGCTTTGTAATTTAGGTTTTCTTCGAGGATACGGAAGTTGCCACATTCATGGCCACATTGACCAATGAACATAGCCTTCTGGTTGTTTGTGGTGATATTGAATCTAGAGAATGTCTCATTCAAGGCATCCACCCAATCGGCACCAATGTGAAGTTTTTGCAGTTGTTCAGCGTTTACCATTTGATTTCTCCATTACTGCTTGGTAGGCATCGATGCAGGCGTTGAGTTGGTTGATTGCCCTGTCTCCGTCTGCGGCGATTTGAGCAATAAGTCGGAGAGTCTCTGTGTCAGATTCGCTTGCCGCTTGGTTGCTATTTCCGCTGGCAACGGGGGGATTTCCATTGGTTTGTACGCAACTTGTGGACGGGAGGCGCACCCTACCAGCACGAATAGCACGATCAAGACTAGACTGTTTTTCAGATATGGCATTGTTGGCCTCCAAAAGTTTTGATGATTGGTCATTTAGTTGCTTGGCAAGTTCTTGCTCTTTGGCTCTGGATTCTTCATTCTTGGTGGCAATCTCTGCTTGCATCTCTGCATCACGCTCATCCCACCCTTTATGGTGGCCATAGAAATAGACGCTGACAGCTACAAAAATAGCACCTAAGATCATCCAAGGATTAGGGATCATGTTTCAGCCTTTGCTAACGCTCGTTCGTTGGCTATCTCTTCCTTGGCAGGATCAATATAATCTGGTGGTGTAGTCGGAGGTGGTGGTGCCCGCCACTCTTCATCCAAGACAGGGTTTATCCATGCAGGCAATGCACCAGATGGAGATGTCCAAGTTGAGGTGTTAGCTGATGGTGCTGGTGGAGGGGTTGTAGGTGGTGTAGGAGTAGACAGTTTGTCTGCCACAGTCTGCACACCCTTGCGACTCATCACGCCACCAATGCCACCGACAATCAATAGCACGATGTCATTGAGCATCTTGGCAAAAGCTGAATCGATGGGAGCCATAGATTTAATTGGCTGCACAACAAACGCCAGGCTATACAGCATGAAGATCACTATGCCAGCAAGGATGATTGTCACGATTAGGACTACGCAAGCCCAAACTCGTATTTCAATTTCCTCTTGGCTCAGTAGTCGGTTGAGTTGGTACTTGGGTGGGTTGGACAACTTGTTTCTCCAGTAGAGGTGCAACTAGGTAATCTGGGCAATCTTGGGTGAACTGGCAATCAGGACGCTGACAGCGTTTAACCGAAAAATGCTTTGGGTCTTGGCAAAAATACCTATAGCGGTCTTCGCAGGCCACCAGTAGTAACAGCAACAAGACATACTTCATTTAGATTCTTTCAGTTCTCGTTTGAGTTTTCGCAGTTCTTTGATTTCTTGTTTCAATTGAGCCTTCATGTACATGGTTTCAATGTAAGCAATGCTTGTTGTGGCAACTATTAGACATAGTGCCACCCCAATTAAAACCCACCAGACAAGTTTCGTAGTTGCCACATTAACCACCCAAAGATTAGAGAAATGAATGTCACAGCAATTACCGCACTTGTTACTTCAATCAACCAGATTTCCTCTTGTTCTTGTTTCCAACGCTGATGTCTTAACTTCTTGACTTCCTCTGCCCTAGCCCATTCTTGCTCTTGCTGGATTTTTGCATACATCCTCAGAAACCTTGTGTATATAGCCTTCAGTTCAGCAGGCGCATATATCGTCATTTGTTCTCTGATGGTGGCATCCAAATTCTCCATTTGCAACTCGACTAGGCTTCTCTCAATCGCTTTTTTAGAGGTGTTTTGAGTAGGGTCATAGTGTTCCTTGGATTCCGCTTCTAGAGAGGCGTAATGGTTCTTTAATTGAGCCTGTATATCAAAGAAATTTCCCAGCTGGATACCAACATCATTGATGATCTGGATTTCCATTTCCTCATAAGACTGCTGTTTCTTTGAGGCTGCTTTCGCTTTCGCCAAAGGCTTTGGGGCTTCTGTTGACTTGTATTTTGGCTTTCCACTAAGTAAACCAATGAGCCAATCCCAGATTCCCTTAATTGCCTTGACATCTGATATGACACCTTCAACTGTTTTCTTCGCACCTTCCAATTCCATCCTGCCTTCATGGAGCATCGCACATCCCTGCTTGATGGCAGAAACTGCGCCTTGGGCAAGGAGGAGTAGGCTGAAAGGGTCAATCTCTAATCTCCCAGAATTCCGCTGAGAGTTCCAACGCCTGCTGCGCCAGACAGCAAGCCAGTTGGTCTTGCCTTAACTCTGCGATTCAATTCACTCAGGATTGCTCTTTGCTCGATTGGGTCTGTTGAGAACAAACGCTTTTGCAATGCCTCAGATGTCTCAGAACCAATGCCTTTTGTTCTGGCAAGCATTGATGAACCAGCTGCTCTAGCCAATCCAAACAAATCACCAGTAGCAGCACTCTGCGCCATCTGACCAATCTGGCCTGCACCCTCTTGGGTGGCAAGTCTGGGAGCAGTTGGAGAACCACCAATCACTACCTTGGCAGTTTTGCTTTGTTGTGCCAAACCTTTTACAAACTGAGAAAACTCGTTGTAAGCAGCCTGATCGTCAAAGGCATAACGCACCAACAGCTTTTGGTTGTCTGACTTAAACACCTGTCTGGTGAAGTCTCCACCCTTGAAATCACCCACACGCTTGTTAATATCTGCAATCATGCCAAGACGAAATGCCTCTTTCTCGGCCTCATTAAAACCTTTAAGTTTTGCGGCAGCCTCTTGGACATCGAGGCTCTGATATTTCTGCCCCATCTCAAACGAATTCTTGATCCTTGCAGAGTCAGCAAACTCAGCATTTGCCTTGGCATAGTCAGGATTCTTGGCCTTGATCAGATCATTAAACTCATTTTTTACTTTGATTACATCAGTACCATAGCCCGTCACTTTGCCAGTTACAGCATCTGTTTCTTTGTTGATAACACGATCTAGACCAATCTTGATCTGGTGCAATATGTCTGTTGGTACAGATTGAGCATTACGAATTGAATCAAGAGGAGGCAATGTTTCGCCTTGAACAGCCGCACGTTTTTCAGCCTCTTTATAGGCATCAATAAATACTGGTCTGTCTACATAGGTTCTGAATGGCCTTGCATCAACTGCAAGACTGTATGCCTTTGGATAGGCTCTACTAGCAGCACTTGCCTGTTCTTCAACCAGACTTGTCAAATATTCATAGCCATTGACATTCTTGGCCAATCCAGCCTTCTCAACTAGACCTTTAACAATCTCGTTTGGCTGATCAATCAGTCTGTTTTCCAAGAATGACTCAGTTGCACCCTTTGCCTTGGACTGAACGACATAGGCACTATAGGCCAAATCTTTGAGGTTCTTGCCAAGGTCAGCAATAACTGGATTTGGCACACCAATTCGGCGCAACTCATCCAATGCCATCTGCGCCTCTTGAGGAGTCAGATTGTCTTTCTGCATATAGTTGGCCAACATCTTTGATGATGCTGTTGCTTGATCACCAATGCCAGATGCGTTCAAGACATTTCTCATCAAAGTGCCAGCCTTGTCTATAACGATTGGCACAGTACCGCCCAAGACACCACCAAAAATAGCACCCATGCCAGCCGCTTCACCAGCATCTTTTTCAGCATAGCCATAACCAGACAATGCACCAGTTCCAGCACCTAAAGCTGCTCCTCTGGCTGCTTGGCCAGTTAGAGTAGTTCCAGTTGCTAATGCCTGCTCCGCTGGTGCTAATGCTTTAACAGTCTTTCCAATAAATCCATAAGGAAGAGCCATCCCGCCAGCAATCTCAACTGGAGTTTTGACATAAGGCATATCTTCGCCAAATTGCTTTTGCTGTTCTCTCAGCATATTGCGTTGTTTCTCATACTCAGCACCACTTATGGCACCAGTTCGCAATGCTGCCTCGATCTCATCCAATGTGCCAAATGTCAGACCTTGGCCAAATGCCCTTGCAGTCTCAGCAAGTGGAGAATAAGGTGCCTTTTCTTGAAAGACTGAGACTCTTTTTTCACCTTCAGCTAAAGGTGCTAGTTTGTAGTTGTCTGACATTATGGTTTCACCCTTCTAACCCCATCAGGGTCAACAAATACTGTTCCAGATTTATATTTAGGATTCTTCAAGAAAGACGCATAGTCAGAATCGCTGAATATGTGAGGCTCGAAAGTTGGTAGTTCGATTCTTAGTTCTGGCGCATTGAAACCCGCATTGGTTCTACGGCGCATGATTGATTCATCAGCATTCTTGACTTTTCTAATGTTGATGTCCACCAAGTTCTGCATGATCTTGGCAGCACTTGCCTTTGATTCTGCTGACTGCAACAACTTCATTTCACGCTCAAAGTCTTTGTCAGTTTGAACGCCTTTGTTAAGGCGCAAGTTCTCGGAAGTCATCCGTTGAATAAACTTGTCAAAGTCTTGTCTAGCAATAACATCTGGATCATTAGAGCCAGCAATTTCTCTGGCCTTGATGCTTGCCTTATCTTTCCAGCCAAACTTGATCTCTCCAGATTTAATTCGGTTTATGAATGTGTTTGAATCTGTAGCAAGGTTTGTTGCGGTTGTGGCCACATCAAAATCTTCTTCTTCACTCTTGGCCAAATATGCTGGCAAAGGCTTCTTCTTAGCTTCTTCAAGTTTTGCATCAAGTTGTTGTTGCTTAATGCTTTGATTGAACTGCATATTTTGCTCTTGAATCTTGGCCATTTGTGCTTGCAAAGCCAATGATTGGCGAGAGTTTTCAAGACCTTGCCTCTTAAATTCTGCAAGTTGATCCTGCGCTTGTTGGAACTGTTGCCCTCTTTGAGCCGCTGCACTCAACTCTGCAACTCTTGCATCAACCTTCTCTGGATCGAGAATGCCTTGTTTCAAACTGTTGGATAACTGTTGTGCAGTTATTTTTACAGTTGCAGGAATTGTTGGATCATTTAGGAATACCGCAAATGGATTCTCTTCTTGACCACCAGCTGCGCCAATTCTGCGTAGATCAGGGATAACCTTGGCCATCTCGGAAATGGCTGCTCTACCCTGTGGGAATGACATCAACTGGTTTTTAACTTCCTCGTTGATAGTTCCATCAGGATTCTTTATTTGTGGCAATAACTGTTGCGCTGCCTGACTTAACTGCAAACCTCGTTGCGACTGTGATCTGGCAGTTGCCTCATCTCTAAGGGCAGTCAGTCTATAGGCCAACTCAGGAATGCCAGCTTGTGTCGCTTGATCAATTGCGCCTGATATTGCATTGGGATTATTGACATCCAATCCTTGCAATATCTGATTCTGTGCCGTAATCTTTTGCAACATTGGGTCTACAGCACCCATAGCACCACCAAGACCACGGCCTAGTTGTGCAGCAGAGGCATAAAGACCTTCAGGAGTTCCAAATGCTTGACCTTCTTGTAATGATTGCTGGTATTGCTGTCTCTCATACGCTTGAGGAGTAAGTCCAAACAATCCACCTACGATTGATTCTTGTGCCATGTTTATTCCTTAAAACTGCTGTTGCATCGGGTCATAGTAGCCAGTATTAAATGTGCTACCAGTACCACCAACATTTGATGGCGCAGAAGAACCAAAGTATGCCCCTATACCTTGCGCCAACAATGATGTTGGGCTACTTAGTCCACCTAAGACAGTAGCGTATGGGTTATTTGTCATAGCACCAGATAAGCCTATGGCATTGCCATAAACATTGCCTTGTATGCCAAGTGAACCAGCCCTTGCACCACCCAAGGAAGATTTCTCAGCAAGACCTTGACTTAGATTAAATGGTTGTTGTGCCATAGTCTCTAGTTGACCAGCCTGACCAAACAAGCCCGTTCCAAACAATACATTTTGTTGGCCAGCTTGTTGTGCCTGTGCAGCCAACTGTGCATCTTGTTGTGCCATTGCGTTGTAATAGGCTTCTAATTCAGGATTAGCACCCATCAAACCTTGTGCGCCACTTGGACGCAAACCAGTAGAACCTACGGACAGACCGCCACGGCCTGTCTGGAAGTTTTGGTTTCTAATGCCAGCCAACTGTCTTTGCCGACTTGGATCGAGCAAGTCATATTGCTTGTTCATATACTGTTGGGCAACCTCTTCAGGAGTCTGTGCCAAATAACTAGCACCTAAACCCATGAGCCTATTTTGGGCAGAAGTAATTTCAGGCGCAGCTGTATATCCTGCACTCACCAACTGACCAGTAGCGGGATCAACTTGGAAGTTAGATGTGCCAAAACGAGTAGTTGTGCCAACTGGTCTAAACTGTGAGCCAGCAACCGCTTGTTGTGTGGCTTGACCAATTCTTGCTTGCGCTTGCTGTGCCGCTTCCCTATTTGCTTGCAATTGCATTAAGTTAGCGGCAGTTCCTAAACCACCTTGAACAACGCCCTTTTGATTTAGGAAGTTCATTGCACCTTGAGCCGCAGTACCACCAGCCGCCAATGCTCGTTTGATTGCGGCCTGTGTAGCCGCATCTAGAGAGGATAAAGCATTATTACCACCATAGGTTTGTGCAGTTAAAGCATCAATCTGAGCCTGTGTATATGGCGTACTACCTGTGTCGTAGAAACCCTCACCACCAGTTATATCTTGTGCAGGGATTGTGGTTGGCGAAAACAATCCACTTGTTGTGTCAAAAGCATCACCGCCACCATAATATGTGTAATCATCAACTGCCATGTTTGTCGCTCCCGTTGTTCCTTGACCTGAAGTTCCACTTGAACTTAATAAAGTAGATGGTGTAACTTGGTTTATTGCACCACCTGTTATGCCACCCTTCAATGATTCTTCTAATGATTTGCCACTAAGCAAACCACCAGCAGTTCCACCAGCAACATTGCCAGCAAAGTTAGAACCTGTTTCTGCACCAACAGCACCACCTGCTTCTGATGCTAATGAACTTACGACATAGCCTTTAGCGGCATCTTCAAGACTACCACCTTTGGCTATTACATTTCCCGCTTGAACTGCTTGCACATAAGGGGCGGCTTGACCTGCTGTTGCAATATTTACAACAGTTGCCCAGCCGCCTGGCACTTCTTTATTTACTGTGTCATCAATCTCTGCCAAAGCATCAGACACATTACCAACTGTATCTGTGATTCCGCCTTCAATTTGTCCAAGTATTCCGCTACTTCCACCAATGAAACCTGCGGTTTTTTCAAACGATTGTGAAAGACCTTGACCAACATCAGAAATTGCTGAACTGGCACTTTCAACTACACTAGCGACACCGCCTTGAGGCTGAATTCTTCTGTCTCCCACATGGCGAAACGCATAGATTGGGAGGTCTGGTATACCTAATAGGGCAAAACTATTTCTCATATATTTGCCTTCCAGTTGTACTGTGGCAAGTCAGATGCTTGTACATTCAAGCCAAGACGCTTCATCAATTCCACAATCCCTTGGTTATCTGCTTTTCCGTAGACAGTCTTAATTCCTAAAGCCTTACCTCTTCTGATAAAGCCAATAACAGCCTTTGCCAATGTTCTGGGGTTATCTTCAGTAAACAAGTGAATCTCTGCGGATGTTGGGTTAATCTTACGAACTAGCAATACAGAATCACTCTCTTGCATCAAAACAGCAGATTTAGCCTTAACCAACGCACTAACAGTACGCAAGGCTTTATCAGGGTCAATTTTGCGTTTGACCGCATCTGCTTTGATGATTTCTGATGCTTTCATTACATTGTTCCATTCGCAATGATGTTGCCAATCACAGTCAAATTACCAGAGGCATCTATCTTTGCCACAGGCGTAGATACATTGTAGATATACAAGACATTTGATGCTTCAACAAACGAGAAGTTTGTAAATGTTCCATCTGCTTTTGAAGTAATAGCAGTTTGGATATTAGTAAACTCTGTGTCGATCTCAGTACCTTTGACAACCTTGGAGGCATTGCCTGACGCAAGTGCATCTTTAGCCGCAAAGTTGGTGGTTTTTGTGTAATTTGCCATATTTATTCCTTACCCAAGTTTTCCGTTTTTAGCCTGAATCTCAATCTTTTGGATGCTGATGGCCGAGCCATTGATTTGAATCTCATAAGCTGTTTGCACAACCTTTCCATAGCCTGATGCCTGACCAACCAAAGTGCCAATCTGTATGCCTGTTGAATAGTATGCTACTGGACTACCATTTGCACCATATTCGGCCATTCCATACTCTGCAATTGTAGAAATAGGAATAGTTGCTTGGGTTGAGTAATATTGCGCTGAAAAGTCATAAGACCACTTGATAGTCAATATCTGGTTAGTTCCACCAATTACCACCACAGAGATTTTCTTCAGGATTGAAGTGACATTTGCGTCACCTAAGTCAGCATAATTGGTGTAGTACTGAAACCGATAGGTAGAGGCATGGTCAAGATATGTCCCATACTTTCCAACATATCCATTCTTGCCAATCAGTAAATCTCCATTTCTTCTTGCCAGCAATGCAGTTGGTTCAATAGAGTCCCAAGTTGTTACCCTAGCAGACCCATCTTGTAGCTGCGCCTTGGTATCAAATACATAGACTTGTTTGGCAACAGGAAGGGTTAAAAGGTAGAAAGCATTAACCTCTGAATAGACCGCCTTGATGTTTGCCAATGTCTCACCCGCCACATAGGTCATCAAGTCATTACGCACATTCTTTGACAAGTCACGCAATGGGGCAGACTTCTCTTGGATAGTACGGAGCAAACTACGCACACCTGAGTTAGACAAGAAAACAATGTCTGAACCAGTAGAAACTATGGAATCCCTTGCTAAACAACCAATGTTGCCTATGGTGTCAGCCAATGACATTGTGGAAGGGGTTGTTGCACCTGAGTAAACCAATATCTGACGCTTACCAAAGATAACCAAGAAGTTATTATGTGCGCCCAAACCCATGATCTGATCTGCGCCATTAGCCCAAACCCTAGAAACATCAAGAGTCCCAGATGTTCCCGCAGTCCAGTTATGCCCTACCAACAAGTCAGAGAAACTAATCGTTACATTGTCTGCCGTAGTATCAGCTACCCACAAGCGACCAAACGCAGAGATGACAATGTTTCCCAAAGGAACTGTGCCTGTATACCCCGTCTTCTCAGACACACGCCTAAAGGTGGTGGTACTGACCGCAGGGTCATAGATCAAAGGGTCAAAGCCAGATTGGAAGAAGTAGGTGATGCCATTCAAGGATGCACATTGCCAATTGCTATTAGTAATAGTTGGGGCAGTACCCCCACCCCCATAGGTCAACTCCACAACAGCGTTAGAACCATCTAACTTGAATAACTTGTTGTTACCAGCAAACAATACAGTCAAAGTTCCATCAAGCTGCACTAACTCATGGATGACTTTTATGTCGTTTGCACCTAAGTTGCCAG
>Ga0209087_1001578_pt1 | contig 13380 bp, 12 predicted proteins | sample S_130805_EF_Meta_FD_187321 | JGI IMG/M metagenome (GOLD analysis project Ga0209087, IMG submission 187321) | Freshwater microbial communities from Lake Simoncouche, Canada to study carbon cycling - S_130805_EF_MetaG (SPAdes) (version 2) | ecosystem: Environmental > Aquatic > Freshwater > Lake ...
AGGAAAAGGCCTGTAGCCGGATCGGCATCCGCAACCTTGGGGCCCATCTGGCCGCCGCCACGCCGGCGGCCGAGGTGCAGGCCAGCATCGAACGTCTCAACGCCGACCCGGCCGTCGATGGCATCCTGCTGCAGCTCCCGCTGCCAACGGGGCTGGCGGAGGGCCCCCTCCTGGCGGCGATCGACCCCGACAAGGATGCCGATGGCCTCCACACCCTCAACCTGGGCCGGCTGCTGAAAGGTGAGCCTGGACCCCGCAGCTGCACCCCCGCCGGCGTGATGGCCCTGCTGGCCGATGCCGGTGTGGAGCTGGCCGGCCGCCGGGCGGTGGTGGTGGGCCGCAGCATCCTGGTGGGTCAGCCGATGGCCCTGATGCTCCAGGCCGCCAATGCCACGGTGAGCGTGGCCCATTCCCGCACCACGGATCTGGCGGCCCTGACCCGCAGCGCCGACGTGTTGGTGGTGGCCGTCGGCCAAGCCCGCATGGTGGGGGCCGAGCACGTGAAACCTGGCGCGGTGGTGGTGGATGTGGGGATCCACCGCCTCGATCCCGATCCTGGCGAAGGGCCCGGGGCCCGCAGCCGGCTCTGTGGTGACGTGCGTTTCGAGGAGGTGGAACCCCTGGCCGCCGCCATCTCCCCGGTCCCGGGAGGCGTGGGCCCGATGACGGTCACCATGCTGCTGGTCAACACGGTGGTGGCCTGGTGCCGTCGCCATGGCCTCGATGCCACCCCCCTGGCGGACTTGCTGATCTGATCCGCACTGCTGCCCTGAGCCCCCCCTCGCCCTGCAGTCGATCGCGCCCTGATTTGCAGCAGGGGCCCCCTGGTGGGCGGGGCGGTCAAGAGCCTGGAACCACAGGCAAGCGGGGGGAAAGAGCATGGAGGAAGGCCCACTGGGCGGAACCATTCCGCCGGGAGTGCTGCGGGGCAGCCTCCAACTCGCCGATGTGGAGGCTTTGTTGCGGGCCCATGGCGCCCTGATCCGCACGTTGGACAACCACCATTGGCAGATCTCGCTGGGCGATCGCAGCGCCCTGTGGATGCTGGGGGAGGCGCCGCTTCAGGCCGGAACTGGGTTGGATCCGGATGCGCTGACCCGCCTCCAGATGGTGCTGCGCCAGACCGGCCTGCTGCGGGAGGGAGGGGGCGCAGCCATCCGGCCGACGCCGATGGGGGCGGCGATTCTCTGGGTCGGCCAGGAGGCCACCCGCGTCTACTGGATTAACGATCAGGGTCTGGCCGATGCCTCCACCCTGTCGCTCGGCCACTGGCTGCATGGCGAGATCACCCTGCATCGGGCCCAGCGCACGGTTCCCTATGTGCGTCGGATCGTGGCGATGCTGGAGCGGATTGAGCGGGCCCTGCTGGTTGGCCAGCGCGCCAGGTTCGCCACGCCGCTCGATCTCGTCGCCGATGCGTCGGAGGAGGTCGGGGCGGGACTTGACGCGAGCCTGCTGCGCCTCACCCATCTGCTGGAGCAGGAGCGGCCCGATCTCCGCGAACGGGTGGTGGGGGTGCTCTCCCTTGAGGCGGACCAACTGGACGACGCCATGCTGTTCGCCATCGCCAGGGACTACCTCCTCCCCCACTCCAGACCCCTGCATGGGGCATCACCTCCGGAGCCCTGTTGATCCGCTGGCCGGGGCGGCGGTTGCTTCGCTCCATGACTCCGTGACCCCATCAGTCCGAGTCCGGGGCAATGGCCTGAGACAATGGCCCCAGAACCCTTGAAGCCATGGCCACGGCGGTGAGCACCTTCCAGGACACTGCCGAGCCGGCACACCCTGCCGTGGCCCCCGGGGCCTTCGATTTCGTGGCGTACCTGGAGTCGGCTCGCCTGCGGGTGGAGGCTGCCCTCGATGGTTCCCTGGCCCCGGAGCGGCCCGAGTTGCTGCGGGAAGCCATGCGCTACTCGCTGCTGGCAGGGGGCAAGCGGCTGCGCCCGATTCTCTGCCTGGCGGCCTTTGAGCTCGCCGGTGGGGAGGGGGATCTCGCCATGCCCACGGCCGTGGCTCTGGAGATGATCCACACCATGTCGCTGATCCATGACGACCTCCCCGCCATGGACAACGATGACCTCCGCCGGGGTCGGCCGACCAACCACAAGGTGTTCGGCGAAGCCAACGCGATCCTGGCCGGCGATGCCCTGCTCACCCGGGCCTTCGAGATGGTGGCCCTGCGCAGCTCCGGTGTTCCTGCCGAGCGCCTGCTGCAAGTGGTGGGGGAGCTTTCGCTGGCGTCGGGGGCGCCGGGGCTGGTGGGCGGCCAGGTGGTTGACCTGGAGTGCGAGGGCAAGTCGGTGGACCTTGAGACCCTGGAATACATTCATCTCCACAAGACGGGTGCGCTGCTGCGGGCCTGTGTGATCAGTGGCGCCATGGTCGCCGGTGCGGATGCATCCCTGCAGGCTGCCCTGCACACCTATGCCCGCGGCATCGGACTGGCCTTCCAGATCATCGATGACATCCTGGATGTAACCGCCAGTAGTGATGTGCTCGGCAAGACGGCCGGAAAGGATCTCACCGCCGACAAGACCACCTATCCCAAGCTGTTGGGGCTGGAGGAGTCGAGGCGCCGGGCCGATGGCCTGGTGACCGAGGCCAAGGCGGCTCTCGAACCCTGGCGGGACCGGGCGGCCCCACTCCTGGCCCTGGCCGATTACATCACCAGCCGCGACCGATGACCCCACCGATTTCCAGTGATTCCGGCCATCTGCTTTTGATGGTGCGCGATCTCCTCGACAATGCCGTGCTCTGGTGGGGTCTGGCCGCCTGCGGCGTGGCCCAGATCTCCAAGGTCGCGGTGGAGTTTGTGCTCCATGGCCGCTGGCGCCCCGAGGTGCTCTTCGAGACTGGCGGCATGCCCTCCAGCCATTCGGCCCTGATGACCGGCACCGCCGCGGGGGTGGGCTGGTACCAGGGCTACCAGGATCCGCTCTTTGCCCTGGCGGCGGCCTTGGCTTTCGTTGTGCTCTACGACGCCAGCGGCGTGCGCCGGGCCGCCGGGGAAACCGCCGCCCGAGTGAATGCCCTGGTCCATGGCCGGGAGCGGAGCGGAGATGTAGGCGGTGCCATTTGGGACCATCCTCTCAAGGAGAACATCGGCCACACCAGGCTGGAGGTGTTGGTGGGAAGCCTGATCGGTCCCCTCGTGGCCCTGCCGGGCTTGGCCTTGGTGGGCTCACCCCTCCACCTTGCCGGTCTGCTTTCCCGCGTGCCGAGCCCGGCTGGGTGAGCGCCCTCCCCGGGGTCACGGTCGGGGAGCCGGCCCTCACCCCTGATCAGCAGGCCGTGGAGGCCGCCTTCGCCACCTGGCTGGCGGCAGCGGCCGATGGCACCCCTTTCGTTCTCAGTGGCTATGCCGGCAGCGGCAAGACCTTCCTCTCCGTGCGGCTGCTTGCCCTAGTGGAGAAGGCCGGCCTTTGTTGGACCGTGGTCGCGCCCACCCACAAGGCTGTGGGCGTGCTGCGGCATCATTTGGAGCTGGCTGGCCTGCGGCCCACCTGGTATCCGTCCACGATCCATCGCTTGCTGCGGTTGCGGCTAAAGCGGGAGCGGGATCTGGAGCGCTGCGAGGAAACGGAGCAGACCGCCCTGGCCCTGGAACATTTGGGTCTGGTGTTGGTCGATGAGGCCTCCATGGTCGACAGTGCCCTGCTGGAGATCACTCTGCGCTGTGCCCATCCCTTCCGGACCCGGATCGTGTTCGTGGGGGATCCGGCCCAGCTGCCGCCGGTTGGAGAGGCCACGAGCCCCGTGTTTGCCCTAGGGCGGGCTCGCTGCGCCAGCCTGCTGCAGGTGGTTCGCCACCAGGGCCCTGTTTTGCGCCTGGCCTCCGGCCTGCGGGAGGGAACGCTCCCCTGCAGCGCACCGCCCCCCCTGGCGCCGGTTCGCACGGATCAGGGCATGGTGCGTTCCCTCGATCGCGCCAGCTGGCTTGTGGCGGCCCAGGAGGCCCTGCGCCGCAGCGCCGAAGCCGATGCCCCTGATCTCGCCCGCATTCTCTGCTACACAAACCGCTCCCTTGAGCAGCTGGTGCCGATTGCCCGGCGGGCCCTGCATGGTTCCATGGCCGACCAGCTGCCGGTGCTACCCGGTGAGGTGCTGATCACGCGCACCGCTGTGATGGCGCCGGCCTGCCGTTCCGGGGAGGAGGCCGGCGAAGAACCCGACATGGTGCTCGGCTCCAACCGGGAACTGGTGGTGCGGGATGTGACCCCGGAGCGCTGTGATTTGGCCGACTTCGGCATCGTCAGTGGTGTTCTGGGGGGCCTGGAGGTCCCGGTGATCGACACCCTCACCGCCACGGTGGAGGCCGGCGCGAGCCAGCTGGCCCTGCGCCTCCTGCCGCCGTTGGGTTCCCCGGGGCGCCAGGCGCTTGATGGGGTGCTGCAGCGCCTGCGCCTCGAGGCACGCGAGGCCGGTAAGCAGGACGGCCGGGCCCTCTGGCGTCGTTTCTTTCTGCTGCGTGATTCCTTCGCCTGGCTGGGGCCGGCCGCTGTGCTCACGGTGCATCGCAGCCAGGGCAGCACCTTCTCGGAGGTTTTTGTGGATGGCGATGTGTTCTGGCCGAAGGATGCGGTGCTGCGGCGCCAGCTCGTCTACGTGGCCGTGAGCCGGGCTAGCCAGGCCGTGACACTGGTGGCGCGGGGGGGATCCGATCGGGAGGGGTGGGAGAGTTGGTTGCGGGATGGCGGCGGGGAGCCGAGCGGTGGTTAAGCCAGCCGCAGGCCCTCGATGCCCTGCCAGCCCAGGTAGGCCGCCAGGGCCAGGCTGATCATTCCCACCAGGGGGTCGGCGTTGTGCAGCAGCCAGGTCTTGGCCCGCTGCAGGGCTGGCACCACCCGCTCCCGGCCAAGCAGCAGCAAGGCCAGCAGGGGAAGCAGGAGTAGCAGGGATGTGCTGAAGGTGAACAGACCTGCCAGGAGCCATTCGGAGCCCCGGCCCAGGCTGCTGGCCAGCAGCGTGCCGCTCGCCTTGGCATAGAGGAACAGGTCGTCGGGACTCACCACCTGAACCACCGTGCTCAGGCCGATCAGGGAGAGCAGGGGCAGGTTGCTGAAGCGATCGAGCCGTTGGCTCCAGGCCGGCGCCCCCCCTTCCTCGCCGGCACTGAGCAGTTCCCTGAGGCCTACCGCGAGCAGGGCCCCGGCACCGAGCAGGTCAAGGCCCGTTCGGTGGTTGCTGCCTTTCTCCATGGTGAGCAGCAGACCATGGCCCAGGCTGAGCATCAGGACCAGCACCAGGGCTGAGGTGGCCAGCCAGGCGGCCACGAACCAACCGCCCCGCCGGATGGGATTAGCGCCGAGCAGGAGCAACAGCACCAGGGCGATGTGGAGCGGGCTGAAGCCGATGGCCAGTCCAAAGCCCGCGAGCTCACCGGCTAGAGGGAGGAAGTTCAGAACCGAATGGCGGCATGAAAGCCATTGTGCTCCAGATCAGCTGTGAGCATCGGTGGCAGCTCCCGGCGTTCCTCAGGTCGGAACCTTGCACAATGCCGAATCGCCGTGGCGAGCTTCAGCCGCGGATCTCGAACCAGTCATCGCCGGTGGCGGCCACCCGGGTGCTTCCCAGTCCGGTGACCTGGGCCCGCAGTGGACCCTTCTCGCACCAGAGCACCAGTTCGGCGAGCTGCTGTGGGGGGCCCTCCGCCTCCACTTCGACCGAACCATCCGGGAGGTTGCGTACCCAGCCACTCAGGCCCAGTTCGTTGGCCCGCCGACTGCAGCCGGCGCGGTAGCCGACTCCCTGCACCCGGCCCCGCACCATGAGGCGCCAGCGTTCGGCCGGGGTGCCGTTGCGGGGTTGACTGGGCTGGAGAAAACGCCGTTCCCCGGCTGCGGCGCGTCGGGCCCGAAGCCGCCGGGCCGGCGCCAGGGAATCGCCGGCCATCCAACCGAACCCGGGGTCGTCCAGGCGTCTGGCGTGTTCGCGGCTGTCCATGGCGTAGGGAGCTGTGGAGAGGCGTGGGCCCGCTGGATCCGCGCCATCTCACGCTGGCACGGATTGCGCCCCGAGGCCACTGGTCGGTCCTCATGGGCCCAGGCGCGAGGGGCCGGCCGGCAGATGGCGCGCGAGGCCGGCCAGTCGATGGCGAAAAATGTAAAAATGTAAAAAAATTTGTGATTGCACTTGTCGCTTTGTGGTCTTGGCTTGCCGTGACGGCGAGTGAGGCGGTTTCGGTATTAATGCGATCAGCTTTCGCGCTGATGGCGCAGACTGCTGCATTGGGTTATAGTCAATTATCCTGAAGTCATTTGTGATCCAGAGAAGTGGTGAATTCAGTAATTTTTTGAGCGGCCAGCTCCGCCTCGGAGTGATTGGGCCTTCCCTTCAGGCCGCGACAGCGCCGGCCACCCGCGGCACCTCCTCCCCTTCCCTGCCGCTTGAGCTCAAGGCCGACCCCCGAGCCCTGCCTCCCGCGTCGGTGCTGCTGGCCCTCATCCCGTTGCTGGTGCTCCTGGCGCTGGCGCTGCGGCGGGAGTCGAGGTTCCGCGACTGGTGCCGCATCAGCGTTGCGGATTTCTTAGGGCTGTTCAGCCCCATCCTGCGGCGGCGCCATGTGATTCACGACAAGCCCTATCTCAATCAGGTGCTGCAGGCCGAACTCGGTGGCCGTCACCCTCGTTCCGGTTCGTTGCGATCCTCCTCCCGTCGTTCTTCCGCAGAACCCCCGTCCAAGGACGCCATCCTCCCTTCCGCCCCCGATGCGGGCCGCGATCTCCCTTCCTGATTCGCCCTGGACCTGATCCGGGCCGCCAGGCGTTGCACCAGTTGGGGAGATCCGGCCCAGTGGAGATGCAGCCAGCTGGCGTGCAGGTCACAGCCCGTCCATCCCTCCGGCCTGCTCGGCGCTCCCCACCCCGCCAGCTTCCACAGGGGAGCTTCCCGCGGCCCAGCCGACCGGGGCCCGGGCTCGATGGCGATCTGCCAGCGGTGAAATTCGTGGCCCTGATAGATCTCCCCCCGCCGCACCAGGAGACCGTCCGCCCCAGCCTGGGCTTCGCGGTAGCCCAGGCTGAGCTCACCCCGGCGGGCCTGGAACGGCAGCACGCCTGCCATGGTGCGGGGTTGGCCAGCGCCATCCTCAAGGGAGGCACCCAGCACCAGCAGCCCGCCGCATTCCGCAATAATCGGCACACCCCGCGCCGCCGCCGCCCCCAGTTCCCCCAGGCTGCGACGGCAGGTCTCTAGGCGCTCGGCATGGAGTTCCGGGTAGCCCCCCGGCAGCACGATCGCCTGGGCAGCGGCGGGCAGCGGCTGATCCGCCAGGGGACTCCAGCTCACCGGTTCGAGTCCCACCGCCTGCAGCAGCTCGCTGGTCTCCGGATAGCGGAAATGGAACGCGGCATCGGCGGCGATCGCCACCGGTAGGGCTGGCCGGGGGGGTGGCGGGCCCACCAGGGCCCCGATCGGATCGGAGTGTCCGGGATCGGCGGCCCCGGGGGCCAGCAGCGGCCAGAGCCTTTCGAGATCCAGGTGGCGCCGCGCGAGCTCCACCCAGACCGGTTGCCGCTCACCGAGGTCGTCTAGGTCCTGGGGCGGCAAGAGTCCAAGGTGGCGGGAGGGGAGCTCAAGGGAGGGGTGGTTCGGCAACACCCCCAGCAGGGGGACCTCGATGCTGGCCAGGGCCTCCTGCAGCAGGGCCCTGTGCCGCTCGCTGCCCACCCGGTTGAGCACCACCCCGGCCAGGCGCACCCGGGGTGGTCCGTGGTCTCGGAAACCGCGCACCAGGGCGGCCAGGGAGCCGGCTTGCCGGGAGGCTTCCACCACCAGCACCACAGGAAGATCCAGCAGGGCAGCCACCGCTGCCGAACTTCCCTCGGAGCTGGGCCCCCGTCCATCGAAGAGCCCCATCACCCCTTCCACCACTACGCGTTCCGCCCGGCTGCCATGCCAACGGAAGCAGCTCTGCACCCAGGCTTCCCCGCAGAGGATTGGATCGAGGTTGCGGCATTCCCGGCCAGCCACGGCGGAGAGCAACTGGGGGTCGAGGTAATCGGGCCCCACCTTGAAGGGCTGGAGGCTTTCCCCCCGTTGACGGGCCACAGCGGCCAGGCTGAGACTGAGCAACGTTTTGCCGCTGCCGCTGCAGGGGGCGGCGATCAGGCAGGCCATGGGCAAACGCCGCCGGGGCAGCAGGCAGCTTGCCAGCCGACCGACCCCCAGAGGGGACGGTGGACCCATTTCCCGGGCGGGCTTCAGTCCGGCAGCATCCGGGCTGCCAGGGGGGCGGCGGCGGCGAGCAGGGGATTGGTGGAGTCATGGCCACCGGAGAGCAGGCGCGCCATCTCCATCTCCTCGTGTTCCTCGGGCAAGGGAACCACCTCCTCCGCAAGCTCCAGGGCTGCCATGCCGCCGGATTCGAGCCGCATGCACCCCCCCGATTCGGAGCAAAGGATCACGCAGAGTTGGGGGCGTGCCGTGGGTTCACAGATCAGGCGCAGGCCCACGATTGCTCCGGGGTGGGCCTTGGGCATCCCCATCGGCACGGGCATCAGCCGGAAGCGCACGTTCACCCCATCGGTGCGTTCAAATTCGGCGGCGATGCCCCCACTCTCGGACGATGAACCGGGTTCGTCGGGGATCGGGCGGCTCGCGATCAGATGCCAGCCAAGCCGGTCGGCGATCCAGGCCGCCAGCAGCAACCCCTTCACGGGGTTATCGCCTTCCACGTCGATGTCGAGCTGCACCACGTTGGCCAGGGCATCCCGCCGCGAGGGGGGATCGAACACCATGGCCAGCGATTCCCGCCAGCTGCGCAGCCGCAGCCAGTTGAGGTCGTTCACCGCCTGGCCCGCCTCGATGCGGGCCACCAGGACATCCAGGCAGCGGCGGGGGCTGCCGAGCGAGGTGTCGATCACCAGGCGCCGGGGCAGCGGAGCCAGGGCCTCCAGCATGTCCAGGGGCTCGTCGAGGCTGCTGTTCCACCACACCCAGCAGGGCAGGTCGTTACCCACCAGGGGCTGGATCAGGTGGAGGTTCTGCTGGATGGCCCCCATGCCGCCGCGCAACACCACCGCGTCACCGCAGGCCGCCCCGGTGCCGCCCTCCTCCGGCAGGGGGCAGTAGGCAGCCACCATCGTTTCCAGGGGCCGGCCGGCGTCGAGGGTGGGGGCCAGGGTGATCAGCCGGCGGGGCATGTGGGCGCTGATGGCGCTCTCCACCACCTGCCCCCGCAGGTCGGCGCTGACCTGGTGGCCGGGCCGCTGGCCCAGGGCCCAGGCGAGCCGCGGATCCATCGGAGCGGTGCTCAGGGGCAGACCGCAATCGCTAACGGCCTGTCGGGCCGCCTCCATCAAGCTGCTGCGGTCGAAGCCCCGGATCGGGCCCTCAACCAGACCCACCCGCACCATCTGCTGCTCCAGCCAGGAGGGCTCCCAAACGAGCAGGGTGAAGGTGGCGGCACCGCTGGAGCCCTCCAGCATCCCCTTCCAGAGGCGATCGAGGTAAGGGGTGACCTCCGCCGGTGGGAGATCCAGGGGGGGCTGCAGGGTCAGCTGGGCGGCCATGGCGAACGGGGGAGGGAGGAGTGGGAGGAGTGGGAGGAGTGACTTCGTGGCTTGCCGGACGAATGAACCGCTCGGGCTTCGGTGGGGTCATCGCCAGGGGGGACTTAGGGCCGGCGCCAGATCAGGCCGTCTTCGGCCAAGAGGTTGTCGGCGGCGGCGGGCCCCCAGGTCCGGGCCTCGTAGGGGTGCACCGGCAGCTGCCAAGGGGCCTCCTCAATCAAGGCGAGCAGCGGGGTGTAGAGGCGCCAGGCGGCCTCCACCTCATCGCTACGGGTGTAGAGGGTGGGATCCCCCAGCATGGCGTCAGCAAGCAGGCGCACGTATCCCTCATCGGAGGGTTCCCCGAACGAGTCGTCGTAGGAGAAGCCCATGTCCACGGGGCGGCTGCGCATGCCCGAGCCGGGAGCCTTCACCTCGAACTTGAACTCGGCGCCCTCATCGGGCTGGATGCGCAGGATCAACTGGTTGGGTGTCGGAGCGCCACCGGCGGCGTCGAAAAGGTGGACCGGCGCCTCGCGGAAGGTGAGCACCACTTCCGAAAGCCGCTTGGGCAGCCGTTTGCCCGTACGCAGATAGAAGGGCACACCCTGCCAGCGCCAGTTGTCGATGAACAGCTTCATCGCCACATAGGTTTCCGTGGTGCTGTTGGGGTTCACGCCGGGCTCGCCGCGGTAGCCGCTCAGCGGCCGGGCGCTGGTTCCGCCGGAGGAGTACTGGCCCCGCACGCAGCACCGCCAGGGTTCCTGCTCGTTCGCCAGGCGGGCGGCCTGGAGCACCTTGGCCTTCTCGTTGCGGATCGCTTCGGCATCGAAGCGGCCCGGGGGTTCCATCGTGGTGAGGGCCAGGATCTGGGTGAGGTGGTTCTGCACCATGTCCCGCAGGGCGCCGGAACTTTCGTAGTAGCCGGCCCTTTCTTCCACCCCCACCGTTTCGGCGGCGGTGATCTGCACGTTGGCGATGTAGTTGCGGTTCCAGATCGGCTCGAAGATGGTGTTGGCGAAGCGCATCACCAGGATGTTCTGGACCGTTTCCTTGCCGAGGTAGTGGTCGATCCGGAAGACCTGGCTCTCCTTGGCGCAGGCCTGTACCACCTTGTTGAGGGCCTGAGCACTGCCGTAATCGCGGCCGAAGGGTTTTTCGATCACCACCCGGCTGCGCTCCGGATCGGCCAGCAGACCAGCGGCGGCCAGGGCACGGCAGCCGCTGCCGTAGAACTCCGGCGAAACCGAGAGGTAGAAGGTGCGGTTGCCGCGGGTGGCCCGCAGCCGATCGATGGATTCCAGCCGAGTGCCGAGCCGCACCAGGTGGTCGGTCTGCTGGAGATCCACCGGCTCGTAGAACATCCCTTGGGCGAACTGTTCCCAGGCAGCCGGGTGCTCGGCAACCGTGTCCGCCATGGCTTCTGCCATTTTGGAGCGGAATTCTTCGTCGCTCCAAGGGCGCCGGGCGCAGCCGAGCACGGCGAATTCGCTGGGCAGGCGTCGCTGGCGGAAGAGCTCGAACAGCGCCGGTACGAGCTTGCGGTGGGTGAGGTCACCGCTGGCCCCAAAGATCACGATGCATTGCGGGGTGATCACCCGCTCCTGCCGCAGCCCCACCCGCAGGGGGTTGGTGAGGAGGGTGGTCATGCTGTCAAAACCGGCCGGATGGTTCAGGTTTAACGGCTTCCGCCCGCCTGCGCCGCGTCCGACGCCGTGTCGTCGGGCTGTGTGAGGGTTCGCGGATCAGGCCGATTCCGCTTCTCCTGCCGATCTCCGGTCCGAGGCCATAAAAAAAGCCCGCCAAAGGCGGGCCGGAATCCAGAGGAGATGGGGGTTCAATAGGTTTCAACGTGCCAGCGCTCGGCCTTCTTGAGCTGGGGCCGCAGTTCGCTCCAATCGAGCCCCTTGGCGGCGGCGGCGACGGTCATCGCTTCGTCGATGCCCGGTTCCATGCCCCGAAGGCCGCACATGTAGACGTGGGTCTTGGGATCCTCGATCATGGCGAAGATCTCCTCCGCATGCTCTAGCACCCGATCCTGGATGTACATGCGGCCTCCCTTGGTGTTCTGCTGCTCGCGGCTGATCGCCTTGGTGTAGCGGAAGTTGTCGGGATACTCAGCTTCGTAGCGGTTGAAGTCGTCCTCGTAGAGGAGGTTGGCCGTCTTGGGGGCGCCCATGAACAGCCAGGCCTTGCCCCGGAACGTCCACCCGTTCGCCTCCCGCTCGGTTGGTTCGAACATGCGGCGCAGGTAGGTGCGCATCGGAGCAATGCCGGTGCCCGTGGCCAGCATGATGATGTTGGCCTCTTCGTCGGCGGGGAGAAGCATCTCCTTGCCGACCGGGCCGGTGATGTTCACCTTGGCACCAGGCTCGATGTCACAGAGGAAGGACGAGCAGACCCCATAGATGGTTTCGCCATCCTTCTCGTATTCCAGCTGCCTCACGCAGAGGGACACGGTGTGGTCGGCCATGTTGTCGCCATGACGGGTACTGGCAATCGAGTACAGGCGAAGCTTGTGGGGCTTGCCGTTGGCATCGCTGCCATCGGGGATGATGCCGATGCTCTGGCCTTCCACGTAGTGGAGTTGGGGGTCACCACCGGCCAGGTCGAAGGTGATGTGGTTCACCCGGCCGATCGCCCCTTCAGCCACAAGGCTGTAGTTGTCGAGCACGGTGCCCACGAAGGGGGCCTTGGGCTTATAGAGATTGACAGGGACGTCGGCGTGGCTCACGGGGGCTGCAGCGGGATTGGAAGTGGATGGGGCGGCCTTGGCCGCTGAAGGCTCGCGTTGCGCCTTGGGGGGCTCGGCGCTGGCTTCGGAGGGGGCTTGAGGGGCAGCGGCGGCTTCCGCAGCCGAGGGGCCATCAGGGGACGCACTCACCGCGTCGCTACTCACCACCCGGATGCGACCGCCGTTGCGGGCGATTGACTGCATCAGCGATTGAAGCCGGTCGAAGGGCACGGTGAAGCGACGCTCGGCCTGCCGTTGCTGGCCGACCCCATAGCTTTCAACCACAACCGTGAACAGGCGACCGTCGGATCCGCTGGCCTTGTTGGTGGAAACGCGCATGCGGTCGTAGCCCCTAAAACGGCCCGATCATAGACATCACCTCCCAGCATGCAATCGATCGGCTACTGCCGCTAGGTTGGCCGGCGGTCAAGCTCTCGCATCTGCCCGTTCCCCTTGGCGCAGCTCCCGGCAACCTCTCCCCCCTCCCCCCTAGGTCGCTTGGTTGAGAACCGTTCAACCCCGCTGATCTGTGGGCTGGACACGATCCAGCAGGACATGGAGCGCCTTCCCCAGGGGATCCGGAGGCTGGCCGTTCAGCTGCGCCTCAATCTGGACCCCCAGTTCCTTTGGGATGTGCTCACCGATTACGAGAACCTCTCCCGTTTCATCCCCAACCTGGCCAGTTCCCGCCTGCTCTGGCGCCAAGGGAACCGGGTGGGCCTGGAACAGGTGGGCTCCCAGCAATTCTGTGGTCTGCGCTTCTCGGCCAGGGTTCAGCTGGAACTCACCGAACAGAGGGAGCAGGGCCGCCTCAGTTTCCGGATGCTGGAGGGAGATTTCCGCAGCTTTGAAGGGGTCTGGGGCATGGGAACCGATGCGAGCAGCAGCTGGCTTCACTACGAACTCACGGTGCAGGGAAAAGCCGGCATGCCGATCGGCCTGATCGAGCAGAGGCTTCAGCAGGATTTAGGCAGCAACCTGCGCGGCGTCCAACAGGAAGCGATCCGCAGAGCCAAGACCGTCTAAGCCCACCGCTGTGGGGCGGGCGCCAGCCATAACAAAATTCGGTGGGTGGTCCACCGTTGACATACCCCCAAGGGGATTCGAACCCCTGTCGCCTCCGTGAAAGGGAGGTGTCCTAGGCCTCTAGACGAT
>Ga0209087_1001579_pt1 | contig 13380 bp, 8 predicted proteins | sample S_130805_EF_Meta_FD_187321 | JGI IMG/M metagenome (GOLD analysis project Ga0209087, IMG submission 187321) | Freshwater microbial communities from Lake Simoncouche, Canada to study carbon cycling - S_130805_EF_MetaG (SPAdes) (version 2) | ecosystem: Environmental > Aquatic > Freshwater > Lake ...
CCTTGGAGGAACCCCCCGATCACTCCCTCCTCATTCTTACCTCCGACCGCCCCGAACAGCTGCTTCCGACCGTCCGCTCCCGTTGCCTGACCTTCCCGATCCTTCCCGACCAAAACCCTAGCCCGATCCATGGCATAGAGGAACTCACCCGACTCTGGGCTGAATCCTCTGAACCCACAGCCCTCGCTGCCTACCGCCGTGCCTCCCTCCTACAATCCTTTCTTCTCTCCACTCGGGATCGACTGAACACCCAAAACGATCCGGAAGCGGAGGAAGAAGGAGACGAGAATGAATCCGCCCAGTCGGCCAACTTGGCAGGCCAACTGGTTCGAGTCCGGGAAGATATCATTACCCACCTGATCCGATCTGCCTGGGCCCGCGCCGAATCGAACCTCCGACCCGAAATCGTCCAAGAAGTGGATGCCCTAGAAAAACTCCGCCTCGCGCTCGCTCGGAATATCGACCCTACCCTCGCCATCGAAGTATCTTGCCTGCGTATCGCAGGCCTAACCTAGCCAATCCAAGCAAAACTACCCGCCCATCCGCTAAAATTTCATGTTTCATATTGGTATTTATGCATGTTTTACTATTACTTTAATGATAAAGTATTTTTATTTTGATTTTATGTTAAAACGGCAAGTAATATTGCACCTATATGGATATTAAAGAGATTAAGGCGGTGATCGATTTGATGAGGAAAAACAGCCTCACCGAGTTCGAATACGAAAAAGACGGCACCAAAATCCGGATCCAAAGGGGTCCAGACGGAAAACCGCTAGTCTTTACCAACTCCCCAGGTCTAGTCCCTGCCCCTGCTCTCGTTCCCGTTCCGACGGCCATCCCCGCCGCCACGGTTCCCACCCCATCTCCAGCACCTACGCCCGAATCCCTCCCATCGATCAATTCCCCCATGGTCGGCACCTTCTACGCTTCTCCCGCCCCCGATGCCCCATCCTATGTCTCGGTCGGAACGGTCGTAACCCCCGAAAGCGTGGTCTGCATTATCGAAGCCATGAAGGTGATGAACGAGATCAAAGCGGAAATGTCCGGCACCATTACCGAAATTCTCGTGGAGAGCGGAAAGCCGGTTGAGTTCGGAAAGCCACTCTTCCGTATCCGCCCTGCCTAACCCCCCTCGGGAGCCCCCCTCCCGAACCCACTCCCAACCATGTTCGAAAAAATCCTAATCGCAAATCGCGGTGAAATCGCCCTCCGCGTCATCCGCGCCTGCAAAGACATGGGTATTCGTTCCCTCGCTGTCTATTCCGAAGCCGACCACGACTCACTCCACGTTCAAGCTGCCGACGAAGCGATCTGCATCGGACCCGGTCCCAGCGCCCAAAGTTACTTAAAAATCGACCGGATCATCTCCGCCGCCGAGGTCGGGGATGTCGACGCCATTCATCCCGGCTACGGATTCCTATCGGAAAACGCCCACTTCGCCGAGGTTTGCCAATCCTGCAATATCCGCTTCATCGGTCCCTCCGCAGATTCGATCCGCCGAATGGGAGATAAATCTTTGGCACGAGAAAATGCCCGCAAAGCCGGAGTCCCCATTCCCCCAGGAAGCGATGGCCCGGTAACCTCCGAGCAGGAAGCCATCAAAGCGGCTAAAAAAATCGGCTATCCCGTCATGATTAAGGCGGTCGCCGGCGGCGGAGGCAAAGGAATGCGTCCCGCCCACAATGACGTCAGCTTGGTTAAAGGCTTCCTCGCTGCTCGTATGGAAGCAGAAAAAGCTTTCGGAAATCCCGATGTCTATCTCGAAAAATATATCGAAGAACCTCATCACATCGAATTCCAGATCCTCGGGGACAAGCGCGGAAAGATTATTCACGTCGGAGAACGCGACTGCTCGATTCAACGTCGCCACCAAAAACTTCTCGAAGAATCCCCCTCTCCCCTTCTCGATAACGATCTGCGTAAACGGATGGGAAAAGCCGCCATTAAGCTCGCTGAAGCCGTTCATTACGAAAACGCAGGCACCATGGAGTTCCTCGTCGACAATGCAGGCCACTTCTACTTCCTCGAAATGAACACCCGTATCCAAGTTGAACATCCAGTGACCGAGGAGGTGTACGGAGTCGACCTGGTAAAAGAGCAAATTAAAATCGCCGCCGGAGAACGACTCGGCTCCGAATTCGACAACCTCCGCCCACTCCGCCATGCCATCGAGTTTCGTATCAATGCGGAAGACCCCTCGAATGACTTCCGCCCCTGCCCCGGGACAATCAACCTTTACTACCCCCCGGGCGGCATCGGCATCCGCATGGATTCTCATATCTACGGCGGCTACTCCATCCCGCCGTTCTACGATTCGATGATCGGAAAACTGATAGCCGTAGGGCCGGACCGTGCCACTGCCGTCGCCCGCATGCAACGAGCTCTCGATGAAACAATCATCCGCGGGGTTAAGACAACCATCCCTATGGGCCAACGGATCGTGCGCGATCAGGACTTCCGACGCGGAAAATATTCCACCCACTTCTTAGAACGGTTTTTCGAACGCAAAGTCGAAACTCCTTCTTGATCCATGGCTCCGGCTCTGGATCCTGCCCACGCCCGCTCCGCCTTACATCAAGCCCGCCTCTACGCCATTCTCGATGCCTCGTACTCCTCTCCCTCCAATTGGCCGACCCTTGCAACCCAACTCGCTGAAGGTGGCGCGGGAATCTTTCAAATTCGCGCAAAAAATCTCACGAAAGATGAAATCCTCGCCTCTGCAAAAATCTTGGCCCCTCTTCTTGCCCAGCGAGGCATCCCCCTCATTCTCAACGACCATCCCGATCTGGTCCTACCCTCAGGTGCGGCAGGTTGCCACCTCGGTCAAGACGACCTCGGCATCCCGGAAGCCCGTCGCCTTCTCGGCTCTGCGACCCTTCTTGGACTCTCAACTCACTCCCCCTGCCAGGCCGAAGCCGGGCAAGCCCTTAGGGCCGACTACCTCGGATTTGGTCCTCTCTATGCCACCGGGACGAAACCCGATTACACTCCAATCGGCCCCGCCAAAATTCGCGAAATCGCAAACCACATCACCATTCCCTTTTTCTGTATCGGCGGTCTGAATCCCGAGCGCGTCAACGAAGCTGTCTCGTTTGGGGCGACCCGAGTCTGCGTCGTCAGTCATCTCCTTCTTGCCCCCGATCCGGAAAATGCCGCCCGCGAAATTCTTTCCCGACTTGGCAGCAACCCCACATTCAAGGATGCTGGAAAGCCATGAGCGTACTCGTCGTTGGATCGGTCGGCATCGACCGGATTGAAACCACTCAGGAAGACCGTTCCGATCTTCTGGGTGGCTCCGCCTCTTTCGCCGGTCTGGCCGCCAGTTTCCATGCTCCAGTCAGTCTGATCGGCATCGTCGGCGACGACTTTCCTGCCCATCACCGGGCCGTTTGGGAAAAACGGAAAATCGATCTTTCCGGTCTTCAAGTTGCTCAGGGGAAAACCTTCCGTTGGCACGGACGCTACGAAGAGAACATGAACAATCGGCACACCCTTTCCACCGAACTGAATGTCTTTGCCGATTTCAAACCCCAGCTTCCCCACACACAAAAAAAACTCCCCTTTGTTCTCTTGGGCAATATCGCCCCCGACCTCCAGCACCTTGTTCTCGACCAGATGGAAAAACCGAAATTCACCGTCGCCGACACGATGAACCTCTGGATCGACATCGCCCGTCCACGCCTCCTCGAACTCCTCCCCAGAATCGACATGCTGATCCTGAACGACTCCGAGGCTGCCCTTCTCACAGGCGAATCCAATCTCGTCCGAGCTTCCCGCTGGCTTCGTGAACGGGGTCCCCGCTACGTGGCCATTAAAAAGGGAGAGCACGGCTGTTTTCTATCGGGAAAAGAGGGGGCCTTTGCGGCCCCCGCCATTCCCCTCGAAAAAGTCCTCGATCCCACTGGTGCAGGAGACACGTTTGCCGGCGGTTTAACCGGATACCTCGCCGGCCAAAAAGAAATCACTCTCTCGACGTTGGCCCACGGAGTTCTTGAGGGCACTCTCCTCGCCTCCTTCGCCGTAGAGGATTTTAGCCTCAACCGGCTCGCCTCCCTTTCCCCGAAAGATCTCGAAACCCGTCGAAAAGAACTTTCCCGCCTGATCAATCCCCACCCCTGATTTCGTGCTACTCTTCGGACAATGGAAGCCACCGAGGAAATCGCGTTAGTTCTTTTGCTCCTCATCACCATCGGCTCGGTCGCCATCACTCTCGCCCTCTCCGTTCTCCACCCCCGCTATCGGGAGCTCCGCCCTCGTCTGGCTCTTTCGACAAAAATGTTCGGGGTTCCTCTCGCTACGTATGGACTTCTTCGCTGGCTGACCTCCCTTCCCCTCGCCCGTTTCGACTTTTTTCTCCTAGCCCTTCTTCTGATCTATGCATTGGAGTTTCTCTTCTTTTTCACTGTCATGCGGCATCCACCCCGTGGTCACCGTTAAGCCTCAACCTCTTGCGATTTTCGGTCCCGGCTGTAGAGGGAAGTCACGTACCGAAGAAAATTTACCCCCAGACTTGCCCCCACACATATTCTGAACCATACTAGTACCTTGTCCTCGTCCATCTCTCACGCTCACGCAACGACTCCCCTCACCAAGATCATCCTTTTGGCTCTGGTTTGGCTGCCCATTTTTGGAATCGTTTCCGCCATTTTCCTTCTATGGAACTCGTACGTGACTTGGGTCGATCTTGCCCTTCTTCTCACCTTTTTCACCCTGTGTGGCTACGGAATCACCCTCGGCTACCATCGGATGCTGACCCATAAAAGCTTTCAGGCTCATCCTTGGCTAAAAACCTTTCTTCTTATATGTGGCTCGATGGCCATGCAAGGTCCTGCCCTTCACTGGGCTGCCACCCACGTCCAACACCACGCTAATTCGGACGAAGAGGAAGATCCACATAGCCCCCTCAAAAGCCTCTGGCACGCCCACGCGGGATGGATTCTCGACAATTTCAAACCCGACATCCAACGCTACGCTCCCGCGCTACTGAAAGACCCCATCATTGTTGCCATCAACAACACCTGGTGGCTCTGGGTCTTTACCGGTCTTCTCATCCCTACCGCCATTGGCGGGCTGACCGCTGGTTACTTCGGGCAATCGGTCCTCCTGGGCTCATTTGGGGGTCTGGTCTGGGGCGGATTTGTTCGCCTCTTTTTAAACCAGCACATCACTTGGTCGGTGAATTCAATCTGCCACACCTTTGGAAAGCGCTCGTTCGAAACCACCGATGCCAGCCGAAACAATTGGCTGTTCGGTCTGCTTGCCATGGGCGAGGGCTGGCACAATAACCACCACGCCTTCCCGCGTTCTGCCCGGCACGGCATGCACTGGACTCAGCCTGATTCCTCGGCCTGGTTGATTTGGATTTTCGAAAAACTTGGACTCGTAAAGGATGTCGTTCTGATCTCTCAACATCGGATTAAAGCCCGCTTGGCCTCCCAGCCCGATCCCGAGCCCGAATCGATCATTTTACCCGTCCCCGCTGAACAGCGGGATTAATACAAACCCTCGACTCTCTTACCGCGTTGTTCAATGAACGCGCCCTACGGCGCAGTCACCCTCAACCTCATGAACTTTTTCGTCTCCCCCGGCGCATTCGTCACCGTAGCCGTCACCTCTTCATAAGTACCCTTATCCACCACTGTCTCCTGCACCCCATTGGTTCCCCAACTGCTGGAAAGATCCCCGGTAGCTTGAACCTCAGCCGATACCCCGGTGACGCCCTTTGCTCTACGATAAGTGAATGAAACTGTGTTATTCGATCCCTTGGACACGCTGAACACCCCTCCTGAACCTGAAGAACTGGTCGGACTAAGTCCTAGATAGTACTCCATCAAGTTGGACATCCCGTCTTTGTCAGGATCCGAATCAGGCAGGGCATCCAACCCTGTAAGACCATTTTGATCCGCCCAATCCGAAAGAGTGATAGTGGTCGGAGCATCGATCACACTCAAGATTCCTTGAATGTAGGTCATCTCATAGTTCCCCTGACGGAATGTGTTTGAAGGAATGGTGATCGCAGCCACGGGATCAGAGGGGGTGATGGAATAGATACCTCGAGGTGCACCCGCTTCCGTCCCCCCACTCGCCATTAGCGTCACCGACCCGATTCGTTCGCCACTGATGAGGCCACTTGAGGTGAATTCTGTCTGGCCTGATCCTAAAACCAGCGTTGTACCGCTAACCTTGAAACGATCATTCGCCACAATCGTGGCCGGCTTGGGAGTGATATCCGCAGCCAAACCGATCGGTTGTATTAATGTATAATTCGCTGCTTCTGCGCCGTTCAACGCATATCCGGAGACCACCATTTCTACCGCTGGGCTGGCATTGGCGCTGACAAACGAAACCAATGGAGTTCCACCTAAAATCACACTTGGCTGATCTGCTGCCACAACCCCCAGTAAGCTGGCCGTTCCGCTCAAGGCGCCTGAAGACGTTCCATCATAGGTTTTATTAACCCCGCTTAACCCCAAGATGACTACCTCTTTGGGCGTGATACTGGCCGTCACTGTCGGAGCTGTGACTGTATAGTTTCCATTTGGGTCGGTAAATCCTGAGATGGTAACGGTTTTATTTATCCCCACGTTTTTGTCTGCAAAAGTAGCATTGGCCACCCCAGTTACACTTAAGGCATCACCGTTGACTAATCCGACGTAAGTTGGCGTTCCGGTAACTCCTGCTGAATTGGTTGTATCGTACTCTTTATCCAACCCAACGAGACCGCTGATCGTAATCTGCTTCTTTGCCACAGAACTTCCCACCGTGGCTACATTGGCTCCGGCCGATCCAGCACTATTGCAGGTGATATTTCCGGAATACGTGCCCACGGGGGCCGTCGCCTGCAAGCGCGCGTAAATCGTAGTCCCCGCCACCGTCCCTGGCGCACCTACTGTCTGCGTGGGGGCATAACCAGAAGCACCTCCCGGGGTCTGGGAGATTTCATAACCCAAGGGCGCGGAAACCAAAATTGCTGCCGTCAAATTCGAACCGGAAACCGTAAAACTTGTCGGTGCGGAGGATGCAGTTCCATATGTCGTATTCACAGCCGCTAGCGTCCCGCTTACGCTGACTGTGGGTGTCGTTGCTGCTGCAGTCGCATTAAGCTGAATATTATCTAAACGATTGTTTCCTGCTACCGCAGTTGCCCCAGTTAGGGTCAGACGAAGATAAGCAGATGAGGCATTATCAAGACTGCTAATTGTTGTTAGCGTTGTTACAGCAAAAGAAGTTGCCGTAATTGCCATGGTTTGTGCAGGAGTCCAGTTCGATCCATCCACACTGGTTTCCCATAGATGGGTAGTAAAGCCGGTCCCAGTTCTCTGCGTTGCATAGGAAATAATTAGGTCCTTGCGACCCGACATGCTGAACTTAAAAATAACTTTCTTTCCATTGGCAGAGCTGTTGGCCAAGGCCAGACAAGCTGGAGAAGTTGTTGTAGTTGAGAAACCAGTTCCTGCATTAACCGCTGTTCCTGAGAAACTCGTAACTTCTGGGTTACTCGCCAACGATGTCCAGGTTGATGAACCGTTGGAACCATCCAGATAAATTGTGCCCGTTCCAAAATTTGCGGTGTAAGAAAGCGGAGAATTCGGAGATACGGTTACAATCGTTCCTCCACTTGTACTGGTCTGAAAATCCCAGCCCGCAATCAATCCGCTACTCCCCCCACCACCCCCGCTCGGACTGACCGTAATCACAAGCGTGGCCGATCCTGTTCCCGAACCATTTGTTGCGGAAATCGTCACATTCGAGGTTCCCGCCACTGTTGGAGTTCCTGTGATTGTTCCCGATGCATTGACACTCAAACCCTCAGGCAGACCTGTTGCCCCATAAGAGGTCGGAGTGCTGCCATTAGCCTCAATTTGATAAGTAAAGGCCGTACCTACTGTGGCGCTTGCTGCTAAGGAACTGCTGATCACAGGGGCAGAGGCCGAAGAGTTCACCGTAATCACCAATGTGGCCGAACCTGTTCCCGAACTATTTGTTGCGGAAATCGTCACATTCGAAGTTCCCGCCACTGTCGGAGTTCCTGTGATTGCCCCCGTTGATGTGTTGATGCCGAGCCCCCCGGGCAACCCTGTTGCTCCATAAGAGGTCGGGCTTCCAGAGGCCGTGATCTGATAATTAAACGCGGCACCCACCGTCCCCGTCTGTGTCAGGGAGCTGCTGATTACAGGCACACTGACAGCCGAGGCCGCTTTCGTCACAATGATGTTATCCAAAAAAGCCCTCTTCGTTGCGCTAGTGGTTGAGAGAGTAATCGTAGTATTTGCCGTACCGGCCGAAAAACGCAAAATCTTGGTTTCGAAACTTCCACTCATAATGCTCGTGTATGTCACATTTTGTGTTTGGCCATTTGCGGTCACAGTGATCTCACCTGCCGAATTCCACCCTTTGACATCAAAACTCACGTCGAATGGCCCACTACTCAAATCCAAGGTCTTACTGGTAATCGATCCAATGACATTACTCGTCCCAAGCTTCACCGCACCACCTGCCTGATATGCTCTCACCACGGTCGGAAACAAAGTGTTCCCCGTCCACGCTGTAGATGACCCACTGGTCGTCGTATTATCTCCTGACGTCAACGCCGAGAAATCTTCACTCAACACAATCGGTACAACCGTATAGTTCCCCAAGCTAGTCACAGTCCCATAGGCCGTGGTCACGGTGATCACCCCAGTCGTGGCTGAAGCAGGTACCGTTGCCGTGATCTGGTTTAAGGAATCAACCGTAAACACAGCGTCCACCCCATTAAACTTCACGGAAGTGCCGGCTCCGACCGCGAAGTTATCGCCCGAGATGGTCACCAAGCTTCCAGCCACTCCGCTGGTTGGCGAGAAGGAGGCCAAAGTTGGTTGCCCGCTTCCCGACAAAACCCTCAGATTCACGGCGGGGGAAATCCCCACCGCACTTTCACTGTCGGTTGCTTTCGCGGTGAGAACATGCACTCCGCTGATTGTTGGAGTCCATACGACCGAATAAGGGGCAGAACTCACGGAACCCAAGGAAGTTGTCCCATCAAAAAACTCCACTTTGCTCACTACTCCTGCCGAACCTGTCAGAGTCAGATCGGTCGCCGTAGCAGTCAATGTCACCGGAGCATTGGGAAGCACGGTTGTACCCTCTGTCGGAGCGGTCATGACAACGGTCGGAGCTGGATTCCCTTCCGCAAAGTTATAGGCAACCAATGCAAAGTCTTGATCCACCGTTGTCCCATAATTCGGCACACCGTCCGAATTGATGTTCGTCGCAGCTACGGTGATCGTCACATTGCCACTCGTACCGGCAGGTAAAAACACGCTCTCCACATTGTTCCTCGCATCAGCCACCCCTCCGGCAGTCGAGTTTGCCCCGGTGAAAACATTTCCTTTGTAAGTCGTTCCGTTTACCACCACGGTCAAATCGAGATTGTTTTTATAAGCATTTCCCGTGGTTGACCCTGGCGCATCCGTCCACGCCACTGTCACCCGGAACGGTTTTCCTGCGGAAGTCACGGTCCCCGTCCAAGTCCGGCTTTGTCCAGTAGCCGTAAAAAGATCCGCCGTCACTTGATCCCTCAGCAGACGGGGAACACCATCGAACGAGGCATCCAAATTCACCATCCCCATTCCCTGATTGTTGGAATAAAGATTGTCGTTGGCGGAAACTCCCGTCATGTAACGGGCAGAATTCATCATGAACCCCTTCACCATCGCAGGACTGGGTGCGGCAGATCCTCGATTCAAAAACCACTGATAAACGAGCGCTGCCCCTCCCGCGACTCCGGGAGTGGAGTGACTCGTTCCGGAAGAGGCAGTGTAAAACTGCTGTCCAGCGGAGGGGAAATAGATGCTGCTCACCCCTCCACTTACTCCCGACCCGTCAAAAACAGACAATTTAGTTCCCGTCCCACTCATGGTCTTCACCGCCTGAGGCACACCGCCTGAAATATGGGTTCCTGGCGCGACAATATCCGGCTTGGCTCGGCTGTCCGAGCAAGGACCCCGACTTGAGAAATCAATGATATCGTTTGGACTATCTGCACCATTGTCGGCCACTCCACTGCTGTCCGCACCACCAAATGCTTGAACATTCTCTGCTGCACCGACCGTGATCACATTCTTCGCTGTTCCAGGCGAACCCACAGTCTTAGTTCCGGATCCGGCATTCCCGGCCGCAAAAACAAAGGTCATCTGCTGGTTGCCCGCCGTAGCCACGGCCGAACCCGTCGGCTGGGCATCCCGTACCAAGGCATCGTAACTCTGCGCATCCACATCGTAGGCTCCTGCCGTGTCTGCTCCCCATGAGTTTGAACTGATCCTCACTCCGTCCCGGTAGGCCCGTGCCGCCAGATTGGGATAATTGGGATTCGTGAAAGAACTGGTATCAAAAATGATCGATCCGCCCACTTTCACAAAAGGACAGATTCCCATTCCGAAATGGAATCCGGAGGAGTCCACGTGAGGCGAAGTACTCAAATTCACCTGCCCCCCGATGATATGGGCATTCAGATTCCCGTGCCCGTCGACTGCTTGAGTGCTACTCCCTGAATTGGCCGTTCCCTCCAAACGCGAATAAACCATCCTCGATACATTCACGATATCGCCGCCTTTATATAAGGCGAAGTGATTGGGACTCACTGTCCCGTTGTCGATTGGGGAGTCCGTCACGTCAACCACCAGACCCGAGGCGTCAAACTGCGCTTGAGTAAAACCTTTTCCAGCTAGCCAAGTCAGGTACCCAGACCCCAGCACGGGAACATTCCCATTCAACTGACCCGCCATGATGATGGCCTGACGCTCACAAAACATTTTCGGGGTGGTGTAGGGTCCGATGGAAATGATGTCTGGTCGCTCTGCTAGATTGGCAATCTTTACCGGAGGCAAACGAGTGATGACATTATAGTACTTTCCAGCAGGTTCTTCCTTGATGGTTTCAGAAATCTGAAGGGAACGGATGGTTTTTAAGGTTTCGGGATTGGACTGCGGGTTGAGCACCATCTGTACCGCAAAAAGATCGGGCTCCTCTCGACTTGCGTCCAATGCGCCAGGCTGGATCTTATCCGTCGGCCGATAGGAGCCCTCCCACCGAACATAATCCTTGTCTGCCATCTTTTTTTGCATGGCGCTCAAAACTTTCCAGTCTCCGTAGACCAAGAAAGCATTCTCTGGAATGTAATCGATGATCTCGACGCCGAGGCGATTCAATTCATCGATCCACCCCGCTTGTACCGGTCCATTCCACTGGATCAACTGAAGCTGCTTTCCCGAAAAGTAGGCCAAGGGTTGTCGCCGGGCCTTTGTCCCCGGTAGATCCGTATCAATCGGTCCCGCATTCAGATAAATGACATTCGGTAGGGGTGAGCCATCCGCCTTAACGAAGGAAGGTTGCGTGTTGGGGGTTGTTGTTCCGGGTAAGGAGGCAACACCGGAACTTTGCGGAGCATCTTTTTTCGATTCTTGTAAATGAGGATCATCGGTCTTGGGTTTCGCATGAGTCGCAACCGGGCCTTTGTTTATCTGATTTGGAAACTTTTTTTCGCTCCAAGCAAAGAAAAGAAAAAAGGCCCCAAAAAGGGCCAGCAAAATCAGCCCAAAAAATATTTTTAAGTATCTATTCATTATATACTTATATTTATATCTATTAATGTAAATTCTTAATAGGTATTTTACTCCAAAAGATTATTTTCGCCACTAGAGAATTTTGACAAATTGATGTCAAAAAAGTTCAAACAAAAAAACTGAATTACTATGACTAACAATTACTTATGGAATCAGCAAACTATTTGAATATCTCCTATAAAAATCAGCTCTATTTGCATCTGTTTTTCAGATAAAAAGTATTTGCACCCTTTCAGGTGCCTTAATGAACTCGAAGGAAAATAAAATTACGCTTTCCGAAGGAACCTCTTGGTTCTGGAAGTTCTGGGATTGGCTGGTCGTTTCTGTGGCTGTTTTTCGTAGCGTCGAAGTCCCAGCCATCGTCGCCCTCAAATTTCTTCAATCAGCCCCCCTTTTGGTACTCACGGTCAATCTCACGACCTCCCTCCTTTTGCTTTTTGACATTCTACTCCGTTTTCAACGCCCAGTTCATACCGCCCGCGGGACTCTTCATGGGAAAGCGGCCTGCCTGCACTATCTTGAGACCTACTTTTTCTGGGATCTGATTGGGTCCCTACCATGGGGTTTCATCAGTAATCACCTCCTTCCCGAAGGAATCTGGTCCGAGCCTATCTCCTTCCTTTGCCTCTTCCGGTTGGCCCGCGTCGTGGTGTTCAGTCAGGATTTTGTCCGTACTCCCTCCCGATTCTTCATCGCCCGACGACTCACCGTCTTCCTCCTTTGGATCGCTCTGGTCATTCACCTACTCGCCTGCGGCTGGATCGCCGTGGGTGGAGTGACCCACGGCCTCACCGCCGGCCATACCTACATCCGAGCTCTCTACTGGTCAGTCACCACCGTTTCCACAACCGGATTTGGCGATATCACCCCAAAAACCGAACCCCAGATGATTTATACCATGCTGGCCATGATTCTCGGGGCAGGTCTCTACGCCACCGTCGTGGCCAACGTGGCTTCGCTCATCTCACGTTCCGACAGTGCTCGGGCCGCTTTTGATTCAAAAATCGAACGATTGAACACCCTCATGAAATACAAAAACATGCCCGACTCACTACAGAAACAGATCCTCGGATATCATGAATACCTCTGGCAGACCGGATTGGGTCACGATCATGAAGACCTGCTTGGAGACCTCTCCCCCGGCCTACGCCGGTCGGTCGGACTTTTCCTCAACCGCCATATCTTGGAACAAATTCCGATGCTCCGTGGCGCAGAAACAGCCGTTCTCCATCGGTTGATCAGCGGACTGACCTCCGTCGTCTACACCCCAGGAGACACCATCATTCATCACGGCGAACCAGGCGACACCATGTATCTCATCAACCGAGGTGAAGTTGAAGTCGTGGACCCGAAACAAGGTGTGGTGGCCACCTTGGGAGAGGGCGAATATTTTGGAGAACTGGCCCTACTCGATCCCGATCGACCCCGTTTGGCAGATGTCCGTGCAAAAACCTTTTGTGCCCTCTCCCTGATCGATCGGGAAACCTTCTCTCTCGTTCTGGAACAGTTTCCGGACTTTGCTGCCCATGTTCGCAAAGTGGCCGCCACCCGGATTGCCGAATCTGAGCTCCGCGCCGGTCAAGTTTAGCCTCTCGGAGCCGATTCCTTCCTTCTTTCGCCTCCCTTTGTTCCCAGTTAAGATCTCCTACTATGTCCGCTACCCCCCATCTCACCATCTACGACACCACTCTCCGGGACGGTGCCCAAGCGGAAGGGGTTCACTTTTCCCTTTCCGACAAACTTCGCTTGGCTGAACGCTTAGCCTCCTACGGGC
>Ga0209087_1001580_pt1 | contig 13378 bp, 6 predicted proteins | sample S_130805_EF_Meta_FD_187321 | JGI IMG/M metagenome (GOLD analysis project Ga0209087, IMG submission 187321) | Freshwater microbial communities from Lake Simoncouche, Canada to study carbon cycling - S_130805_EF_MetaG (SPAdes) (version 2) | ecosystem: Environmental > Aquatic > Freshwater > Lake ...
CCTCTTGTCGGCCCCGACCGTGCCAGCAAAAGCGATAACCACACGAACCTCAACGGCTTTCGAGACGAAGCGGACTCTTTTTTTCAATGGCTCACCGACAAAAAGATTCAAAATGTCCTGATCCTTTGTGGGGACCGACACTGGCAGTATCACAGCATTCATCCAAGCGGCGTGGAGGAGCTTTGTTGCGGAGCTCTCAACGATGAAAACTCGATTCGCGGAATCGCTCCGGGAGACCCTACTTCCACCGATCCCCAAGCCACCATTCGCCAGCCTTATCTCTACCCCAACCCCACGGGCGGATTTCTGCATGTTGATCTATCACCAAATTCTAAAGGGACGTCACCCCTCACCTTTTCGTTTTATGACGATGGCGGAAAACTCCTCCACCAGGTCATAAAGGAAACTCCTTAATCCGTATCGGTTCGAAAGGGACGGGCCGGCAGATTCGACTCATCCGTTAAATTGGCATCGGCCGGACGATTGCACCACGCGTAACGGACAAAAGCTGGATTTGCCACTTCGGATGATTTCAAAATTACCTGATTTTTATCTAACTTCACCTGGGCGGGCTTAAACTGCTTGTCATTTCCCGCCACGGCGAATCCCCCCACCTCCTTCTGATCCGAACTTTTGACCTCTCCCGTCAGGGGACGAAATGAAACGATGGCTTCCCCACCAAAATATTTCACCGAATCAAAGACAGGACCTTGGCACACCACGTCTTTTCCATACGCAATCTTCTTGGCCCAAAGAGCCAGTCTCTCCCCTACCTCCATTTTGCGTTCAGGATGAATGTTCTCAGGATCGCCTAACCCTAAAGTCACAGCCAAACCAGTCTGTGACACATGATCCGCCACCGCACTTTGGGCATCTCTCAACTTGGCCCATTTGATTCCTGCTGCCCCTGCCCCTTCTTCGTTGTAGTTAAAGTCGGCAAGCTGAACGATCAGGAATGGAAAATCACCCAGTCCCCATGCCTTACGCCAAGATCCGATCATTCCCGTCAGAAGCTTTTCGTAAACCTCCGCGCGGTAGGCATTCGCCTCTCCCTGATACCAGATCACGCCACGAATCGGGTACGGTACCAAGGGATGGATCATTCCGTTCCATAAGACCGAGGCCAGATTGGGGTTTTTGTCCGGTGGATTTGGTGGACGAAGTTTTTTAGGTGGTTTGGCTCCTGTCTTCTCCGCTTCGGCAAGAGCCAAATCGTACGCTGGCTTTTCCTTTTCATACTTCTCCAATAGCCTCGGATACCAGTTGGGATACTCCTTTCTGTCATTCACCGCCTTGGCAAAATCCGGATCAGCCTGAAGAAACTCGATGGGTGTCCACGCCTCGGCCGGGGTTCCCCCTACAGCACTTTGAATCACGCCCACGGGAACTTTCAGATCCCTACGCAACTCCCTTCCAAAGAAGTAACCAACAGCTGAAAAATTTAGAGCCGAGCCCTTGCTGCTCAGATTCCAGGAAATCTTCACACTATCGGACGGATCGGGAGCGGGAGAGTGAGATATCCCCACCAACCGAAGAAGAGGATCATCCGCCTTTTCCGCTTCTACCGATTGTGCAACGCACTGCTTCAGTTTCCACTCCATGTTTGACTGTCCGCTAGCCAACCAGACCTCCCCGATCAGAATATCCGAAACCTCAATCGAATTCGTCCCAGACGTCACCTTCAGGATCTGTCCTTTTTCATTTGCGGAAGAGGGATCCAACCGTACCAACCACTTTCCGTCCGTCCCTGCCTTGGTCGTAAAGTCCTTTCCCTGCCACTTCACGACAACTTCCGAATCGGGATCCGCTTTTCCGATCACAGGGAAAGACACATCCCGCTGAAAAACCGCATGGTCTCCGATCAAGGGATGAAGGGTGAGTTCACCCCGCAGTTCAGCGGAAAGAATCCCAAGAAACAGAAGGAGAATCCTATTCATAGAGAATACACTTAACGCACAATCTTTGCGTTTTTCAGATAATCCCCCGAAAAGGGTTGGCTGACATCGGTCATCTTGTTTTTACGAATCAAGACATCCACCGGCCCCCCTTCCAAAAGGGAATCATCCCAACGGCCACCCGTCTCCCGAATATCTACTCCAATCCGCGAATGCTTCACCTCCCCCGCCTCAAAAAGAATGTTCCCCACCATTCCCCCCGCATAAAAGTTTCCGGCCGATTCGATCCGGTTCCGCCTAAAGATCTGATCGACCGCCAAAGGTCCATGGTAATCGGGCGCAGTCACGGGCTGGCCTTTGTTTTTTTGAATCACCCTCTCAAAATAAAGGGGGGTGTAGGTATAAGTCCCGATAAGGGATCCTCGAGGAAACACATACGAAGCCCCCCAGTTAATTCCCTCGGTGATCACATTATCAAGAAACTGAGCCCTCATTCCGGGAATGAACTGATCCCCATGACACAGGGTGATCTGATTGAAAGCTCCTCCCCTCTCTGAACGATTCCCTGCGACCACCATCTCCACTCCGCCCCCCCACAATGAAACCGCGTTTCCCGCATCTTTCACCAGATTGTCGACGAAAAGCCCCCGGTAAAGGGTCTTGGATATCGAAACAAAAGAAGTTTCATCCAGCGGAACCTGCCAAGGCTCATCCGTTTCAACCCCGTCTCCCTCCAGAGATTTCATGAACCTCACTTGCCCCGCGCCTTTCCCATCCAGAACCGAGACCATAGCGCCCGCCCATTGCGAACTCAGATTTCCCCCCTGCATCGAGGAAGCGAGTGTGGTTTTGACTCCCTCCGATCGTTTCGCCCAACCAGTATAAATTCCCAATGGCGAGTGGAAATCGGAAACAAATCCGCCATCCCGATCCAGGACATAACAGTCCTCGATCGAGTTTCGGGCACAGTACAGTTCCCGTGAAAAGTTGCTCGCCTCACCAAGCTTTCCCTCATGGGAAGCTGTGATGTGCACGTTCAGAAGACAGATGCCACCATCCAAACAAAGATTCTCCTCAAAGATCAACTTCCTGGTCTTGCGACCCATCACCGTCCAAGAACGACCTGTCCCCCCGATTCGGTTTCGGGCGATCACCCCGCTGGCTCCATTGAAGATCACCGCCGACATGGAGGAGTAAATATCGCAATCGATCACCTCCAGATTCGGCCCACTCAGATGGATCGCCCCCTGACAGTTGGCTCCCCCCTTCGGTTCATCTTTCCAACGACGGAGGAAAGCCTCGTCGGCGTCTGCATAATGCCGACCGGTTCTCTGTACGTTGATGAAGCGGTTCAGCCTCATCACCACACGATGGATCTTCACATGTCCCGCACCCGGCGCCGTATCAGGAAAGTCGGAAAGGATGCCCGCTCGGTGATTCACGGCATAGATCGCCATATCTTCGACCTCGAAATGCCCAGGTCCGCGGATCAAGAATGGGTGGGGTTGAGATTTCGGATCAGAAATCGGCTTAAAAAGCAGCGATCCCCACATCAGCTTGACGATATCCTCTTTTTCCCTGGGCAGTTGATCATCCACCCAAGAAAGCGCTGTTTGTCCACGTCCCGCACCCCGTAAAATCACTCCAGCCGGCACCTCCAACCCTTTCGATAAGACATAAATTCCGCGCGGAAAATACACGACCCCCCCTCCATTTTTTCCTGCAGCTTGGAGTGCATTCTGAATCGATTGCGTACTGTCTATCTGATCCGCCGCCTTCATTCCTGTGTAATACTGAATGGCATCGGGTTGATCAGGCTTCGCCCCGAAATCGGTCACATTGTATACTTTGTTGAGCTTCTTGGGAGAGGTCGCAATTTCTACTTTACCTACCACCAAGTTTTCACGCGTAGGGCCCGCTCCCGATTCAAACTCCACCTGATATCCACCGACAACAACCGTGTCGGGCACTTCAGCACAAAAATTATAATCATCCACTGCTATCAGTCGTAGAGGAACGGAAGTCCGGTCGTTTCGCAAAATCAGTTTCGCCCCTTTTTTTAGTCCTAGATTCAACCCAAACAGACGAATCCAACCTCCGGGAGCTGCTGTCTCCACTTGATCCCCCTGAATCCACCAGACTTGTGGTGTATTCAACTTTTGCACTTCCGAAAATGCTCCATCCGCCTGAATCCGATAGGAAACCACACCCGCAGGAAGTTCCATCGGCAAAACAAACTTCAAGGTCCTCTCCGTTTGCTGCAAAACCTCCGCCTGCTTCCAATCCCCATGCCCTGAAACAGACACATCAACCTTCGCCTTTCTGCCAAAAGCGTCCCCACGAACCACCACCGTTTCTCCAGGTCGCACAGGATCAGAAGCCCAGATCACCACAGGAGCTGCTTCCAACCCGCGCACGAGCATCCAACCCAAGAGACCGAAGCACGTCCCGAACTTACTCATGCGAAGAGAGAAGATTCTTTCCCGCAATCAGGTTTTTCGCGAACCGGGCGGCCGTCGGATTCGTTGCCACCGTGGATGGCAATTCAACTTGGCAGACGATCCACCTACCTTTCCCCTCCGCCTTCTCCACCACCACTGGGACATAATCCCACGGACGTTTCCATCCGCCGTCTCCACTCCGCAAAACCGTGTTCCACCCTTTTCCCTCGAGAACGGTGGTCTGAATCGGTGCAGGATGCCCCAACGATGCAAAATGCCAGAATTTGAAATCTTCCGATCCGAAGCCCTCCACCCATGGATGCCCCGTCACACCTGAAACAAAATGCCGTGGCCCCATTCCTGCCACCCGCACGGTAATTTCCTGTTCACCCATTCGATAGTTTCCGGGGGGTAACGTTAAAAAGAGTGCAACAGCTCCATCCTTTACGGCGGAATCGATCTCCGGTTGGTTCTTGAGATAGACCGCCCAGGAAGGAATCACCACTGGAGCCTTCATATCTTTTCGACGCGGTGTTGCTTTTGGACCCAAAAGACCCAACCACGCATTTTGAGCCACGGATCCCCCTGGCACCCAAGGAGCAACCTCCCCGAGGCTCAGCCGCGGAAACACTCTCATTTCAATCGTCTGGTGATGGATTGGCTTTCCTGATGCATCCAACAAAGTGGCTCCCACTTGGACGACCGATGTTTTTTCCACATGAGGCATTTTGATCGGAAGGATCCCCTGCCCCAACGAGCTACAGGCAGGCACTTTGGCTGGGGCTTTTCCGTGAGCCACTCCCTTGCCATTCAGTTTCATTTCATAAACCCAACTCGCTCCTGCCAGTTTTTCCGCCGGATCATGAGAAACCCAGAGTTCCACCGGCACCCCTTCCCCCGACCAAACTTGGGTTCGCGAGCAACGCAACGAAACCGCCGTCGGACTAAGCGCATCCCGATACGCGAACCATGCCTTTTTTGGAACCCGATCCACATCCATGATCGCCTTCATCCAACCACACGGCCAAGCATCGATGAAAAGGTGGATGGCAAAAGTGTTCATCCAGGAGTGCCGACGATAGGCCTCGGTCATCAACCGGGTGATCCACTCCTGATGACGCTGGCTTGCCTCAATCCAACCCCCCGCATCTTTCGGGGTGTCATACCAGAGAAAGTGAAAGTTCCAGCTCTGGGATTCGGCAAGGATCTGTGGCGTCCATGCACTTTTCAGTGAGGATGGCTGCCAATCTCGCGGATAGTACTTTTTCATCACACCATGCGAATCGAGCCCTTCGGCGCCAAATTCACCGCACCCGAAATGCCAGCCCGGCTTCACGGGAAGCCACCCACCTGCTTCCAGGGCTCCAAGGTCAATTCCGTGTCCGATGTACCAACCGCAGTAACAGTGATTGTCTGGCATTCCGTACGGGGAGGGCGGATCATAATCACCATCGACACACTTGATCACCCGATCTGGATTTTCCTGTCGGACGGCCTCGCTCCCCATCGAGAACATTCGCTCCATCTCGTTTCGGAGAATAAAACGGTGTGGCTTGGCGGCGGCCGCCGGTCGGGGCTCATTGATGAAGGAAACAAGAATGTTCGAAGCATGGGCTCGGACATGTCTTTCCATCCTGCTGCACTGGCGCACCACCTCGAGAAGCTGATTTCGTCGTACGGTCGCAAACATGGGCATATCGGTTTGCAGCAACAGCCCCAAGCGGTCACACATATCATACACTTCCCGGTGCACCGGCCTCTGCGTCAATCGCAGGAAGTTCATATGAGTCAGTTTCGCAAGGAGAACATCATCCAGTAGCTGATCCAGATTGCCTTCCATGACGCAGCGCTCCAGATGCCCCATAGTGTTGGCGCCGCGGAGCCGGATCTCTCGACCATTGAGATAGAATTTTCCTTTGGGTTTCGACTCCTCATCCTGATGAAAAGTCCGCATTCCAAAGGAGCGAGCCAACCCATCTAGCACTTTCCCGCTCGTGTCGACCAACTCTACCTGAGCTTGATACAGCCAAGGGCTGTTCAGATCCCAAATTCGCGCCTTCGGCATCGGAACGCGAAGGGTGAAAAAGTTTACACCGTTCTCCATCTCGGCAGGAATTTCCGCCTTATGGTCCCCGTCCAGATCCCCAAAGCCACGCAGGGTCTTGGCCGAGGGTTGATATTTCTGCTTCTCCAAAACAGTGGCGGGAAAGTTTTGGCCAAATACCGAAACCTGTAGAATAGCTCCTTCAGGTAAACCCCGTCCCCGTTGCGTAACCTCGAGGCGAATCTCCGCAGCTTCCTCTTCTGGCATGGGGCGAACCCACAAATCGGTGATCTGCAGACGGGAGCGGCCCTCGAAAAACACCCGATTCCATATCCCCATCCCAGCAGGGCAATGATGCCACCCCAACTCAGGCTCATTATATCCAAGTCCGGTCGCAGCATAGATCTTGTCGCCGTTGATCGCCTGCCCGTCTTTCTGACTGCCCAGCATGGTGAAATCGTTCTCCACCCGAACCAAAAGAACATTTTTCCCGGGACGAAGTGCTTCCCGGCAGGAAAATTCAAATTCCTCGAAAAATCCCTCGTGGGATCCAAGACAAATTCCGTTCAGATAAACCTGGCAGGAGTAATCCACTCCGCCGAATCCAAGAACCACATCTTCCTGCGAAGCCACCGAACTCTCCAATTCAAATTCCGTCCGATACAAGGTGGCAGCCTTCCCTAGGGGAGGGCCGTAGTGAGGCAACCGAACCTCCTGCCACCCTCCCTTCCCTTCAAGAACCGACGCAAATTCGCGGCGATCCAGATCCGATTCAACCCTCCACTGGAATCGGTGAATCTCCTGCCTAGTCCTGAGACTTTGCATCGCGGGAGCGTGGTTTTCTAAAAAAGGTGCATGTTCGCGTCTCGCTTCAACCAAGGCTTTTTCCAAATCGTCTGCCGTTTGGATTTTTGGAGCCAAGGGACGGGGCGAATCGAGGGGACCTGTCTTCCACGGAAGCTTTTTCTGCGGACACGTCGCTTGAGGGGCAGCACGCAAACCGGGACGATGAGGAACCGCCGACTGAGTTGCGATCTCTGCGAAATAATCTTGGGCAGGAGGACGTGATTTCATCTCGTTAGTGGGCGGCTACGCCTCCCAACGTTGGGCTTTCATTCTCGAAACCGGGAGGGCGATACCCTTGATCCCCCCCCCGAACGAGCCACTCCCGATAGAGAAAGAAACACATCACAAAACCCACAAAGGTACAACCTCCACACCAGACATAAATGAAACGGTAATCTTTCACTGTTTCCAAAAGCCAGCCGGACAGGACGGGAGCCAAGGCAACTCCTAGAAATCCGAAAATCTGATTTGCCGTGAAGAACTGGCCGTAATGGGTCCGAGGAAGGAGACGAGGCAAAATTGCCAAGTACGCCCCCATGTAAACCGCCTGAGCCATGAAGTTCAAAATCAGCCAGAAGGTAAACGTCCCCTGATCACGGACAAAAAAGAAATTCCCGAAAAAAGTCAGGCTGGAAAGAAGCATCCCCACGATCCCGATTCGGAGGGGGTGGAATCGGTCGACCAGAGGACCGACGAGAAAAAACACAGGCACTTGAATCAGGGAACACCATCCGCGCACTTTTCCAAAAGCCTCCAGACTAAGACCCAGCGTGGGTGCGTACCCAAGATCCTGCCCCGGCTTCGTTCCGAAAAAGACGAGAAATGTCCAGAGGGGGACGATGGCACTCCAAAAACAAAAAGCTAGGGAGTAGGTCTTGAGATAAAAACCCTTCGAAAAACAATCAGTGAAGTAGGCTCGAGCCATCGCTCGGATCGGTGTTTTAGCTGGGGGTGCAGGATAGGTTCCCTCTTCCACCCTCCAGACCAACAAAAAGAAGGAGAAGGCATAAAGTAGGGCGGAAATAATATAGATCCACTCGGTGTGAGTTTCCGCTTTCCCGAACATGAACCGATGAAAGACAAACGCTCCCAGTGCCCCCACCGCTCGATAACAACCCACAAATTTTCCCATCACCTCGGCAGGGATGACATCGACAAAGAGAAATTGATAGACCTGCATGATGTAGGTGTTGGCCACGATGAAAATCATCATACACCCCCCGATCCAACCGATCTGCAGGGCCGCCACCGAAACGGCTCCCGTCGACTTAGCGAGGATCGCGGAGATGGGTTGAGCCAAACCCAACCCAACCAAAGCCACCACAACCAAAGGAGTCGCAGCCAAAAGAAAGGGACGCCGCCGACCCATCTTTCCCCGATGGCGATCACTTTGGACCCCGATTAAAGGATTAAGCAAAATCCCCAAAACCGCCGGTAAACTCCCCGATAAAAATCCGATCAAGGTGTCGGAAGCTTGCGCCCACCGCAACTGCAGAGGGACAAGAGAGGTTGGCAGTTGCTCCATGATCTGGAGGCAAAGATCCCCCAACAACATCCAAAACATCACCGTCAAAAGGGCTTGAGGTCCATAAACCAAGGACCCGACCCGATACGATTTCCCAGTCGGCCCCTTACCTACGGATGCTGGGGAAAGATTCATCTTATAAAAATAAACCCACCCGATGTGGGAAAACTTTGTTGGATAGAGCGAAAAAATTGAGTGACACAACCTTACAGTAAAAGACGCCACCCCCCTGCGTCAATTTACAATGGCTGTAATGTAATTAAAATAAATCAGAGATGTTAACTCAAGCTCGCCGCTCGGCTGTCACGAGTTGAGCTGTAAAATGGGGCGGAACGAGAAAGGTCAGATTATGAGTCGGCAGATGTTTCGCTCGATAGAGCAACCGATCCAAAGCGGTGTGAATCAGCTCAGGAAAATCGAGATCGATGACCTGAACCATTTCGGGCAATCCGCTGATTAAGGAGGGGTGATTTCCCGCGATCACCATCCGAACTTTTCCATCGGACAATAGTTTGTGTCTCTCCAAAAGGTCCGCCAGTTCTTTCGCCCCTTGTTCCAGGGTCATAAAGATTCCGACAGGCCCTTCCTCTGCCAAACACGCCTCGGCCACTTCGCTGAGATCGGAAAAATCTGTCACCGGCTCAGGCCAAAATCGGCGAACCGAGCTGCTCGACATAGGCCGAGCCCAAGTTCGGGTGACGCTGCCCGCCTGCCCCGCCCGATCCAGCATGGCCCGACCCCGCACAATCAATGCTTCGTGAAAATAATCTCGGTTGTGGACGACCCAAAATGAGCGACATCCCGACGCAGAGAGAGACTGATAAGCTAGGCTTCCGATCGCGACGTCATTTACCGTCACGTGGTCGATTTTTTCAACGGGATGACCTGGCGCAAAGAGATGCACCGAGGGCACCAAGCTCGCCATCTTGGAAATACAGGCCCTCAGATTCTCACTGGGCCCAAACTCCATTAATATTGCTCCGTCGATTTGCCGGGACAGAACGCACAGCGGCACCTGTTCCACAGAAATCATCTGATCCAAAATCAGATTTAATTGACGCTTCCGACAAGCATTCTGAAGCTCCTCCACCAAAATCGCCATGATCGGATCTTGAAAAACTTGCCGGCTCGAACCGATCGTCACCAAAGCAATCGAACCCAAACGCGGTCTGCGAGAACTTCCCAATTTTGGTTTTGGACCGGGACGAATGACCGGACGGACATAACCCATCCGATCCATCGTTTGCCGAATGTGTTCAGCCGTCTTTGGCTTAACCACCGTACTGCCGTTCAGAACCCGGGATACCGTAGCCCTCGAAACCCCAGCTAACTCAGCAATGTCCGCAACATTAAGGTCTTTTGTATTCAATGTAGCATTTGTATATTCAATTCTAACTGAATAAAAGATAAAATTATCTATAGTGTATATTCTTAATTTTTAACCATTTACGCATTTTAATGCAGATCGATTCGCTGCATTTGCAGCTTCCATTCACTATTCCTGAACTTGCGAAGTGATTGTAATCAAGCTTTTCCCAACAGATTTCGGCTTCCGCTCAGCTTGGGCCAAGTAAACCCGTAAACTGCTACCACCGCAAAACACCCCATCGGAACAAGAAAAGCCGTCGACATATCTCGAACATCTCCCAGCCAACCCATCACCTTGGGCAACAACGCCCCACCCATAATCGCCATCACGATGAAGGAGGAGGCGAATTTCGACTTCTCCCCCAATCCATGAATTCCAAGAGCAAAGATCGTTGGGAACATGACCGACATAAAGAAGAAGCTTAGAAAGAGAGCCCCCAACGAAATCCATCCCAACTTCAGCACGATCCCCGCCATCATGACCACATTTGCCAATGCATAGATTCCCATCACCCGATGAGCCGCCACCCTCGACAAAATCCATGCGCCCGTCGCTCGACCCAAAAGAAAAAGAGTAAACCCAAAATAAGCCAACAGCTTGGTCGCACCCTGCTCGCTCACATACCAGTTCCCCGCTCTCTCAGTCACCCCCGGACTGCCCCCCAGCCAAAAGTTGTTTTTCCATTCTTCCCCTACTGCCGGAATTTCAGAGACCACGTAGTTGATGAAAAACGCAAAAATCCCGGCCTGGGCCGCCACATAAAAAAACTGCGCCACCACCGCCATCACGAAGTGAGGATGGGACCAGATCGATTTCGAGGTACCTGCACTAGAGTCGGTCCGTGAATACTCGTCGGGAACCTGAATCTCGGGCAACCGAACGAATAAAAAAATAAGCCCTAAGAGCAGAACCCCAGCTGCAATCCCAGCATACGGAATCCAGAGCTGTTGGTGCGCCACCTCTGCCCCTTTTGAGGAATAGAAAAACATCCCTCCCAGGATCGGCCCCAAAATCCAGCCCACTCCGTTAAAGCTCTGGGCAATATTGATCCGGACTGCCGCAAACTGAGGCGCCCCCAATACGGTCGTGTAAGGATTCGCAATCGTTTCCAAGAAGGTCAATCCCATCGAGATCACACAAACTCCAAGGAGGAAGGCCCAGAAGGTGGAAATCTGGGTCGCGGGAATAAACCAGAGACATCCCGACGCCACGCCTAACAAACCCGCCAAAATCCCACCCTTGTATCCCAACTTCCTGGCCAACCAACCTGCGGGAAGAGCCATGAGAAAATATCCAAGATAGTGGGCGAATTGCACCCAGGCCGACTGGGCTTTCGTCAAATGCAGAAAATCCTGAAAATGCTTGTCCATCACATCAATCATCCCGTTGCACAGGGCCCACAGAAAAAAGAGGGAGCTGACCAAAGCAAAAATCCCCAGATGATTCCTTCCATCTGTCCCTTGGAAAAGTCCCCCTACGGGTGTGGATTTTTTCATATTCATATCGGGCTAGCCTAAGTCGATAGCCTCCATCTACAATTCCTTTATGCGCATTTCCAATCATAAAATTAAAGTCGGCATCCGCCCCACCATCGATGGTCGTCTAGGAGGCGTCCGTGAATCCCTCGAAAACCAGACCCTCTCCCTCGCCAAGGCCGCCGCTAAACTCATCTCTTTTTCTCTTCGTCACCGGGATGGTTCACACCTCGAATGCATCATTCCCGACAAGTGCATCGGTGGTTCTGCCGAATCTTCCGAGACCGATTCCCTCTTCGCCCGTGAAAATGTCGGCCTCACCCTCACCGTAACCCCCTGCTGGTGTTACGGCTCCGAAACGATGGACATGGATCCGCTGCGCCCGAAGGCCGTTTGGGGATTCAATGGAACAGAACGCCCGGGTGCCGTCTATCTCGCCGCCGTTCTCGCCGGCCACGCACAAAAGGGCCTACCCGCCTTCGGCATCTACGGACGCGATGTCCAGGAAGCTGGAGACCTAAAAATCCCCGCCGACGTATCCGAAAAAATTCTCCGCTTCTGCCAAGCCGGTCTCGCCGTCGCCACCATGCGCAATCGTGCCTACCTCGCCATGGGAGGAACCTCCATGGGCATCGCCGGATCCATCGTCGACCCCAACTTCTTCGAATCCTACCTCGGCATGCGCGTCGAAAGCATCGACATGACCGAGTTCGTCCGCCGGATGGATCGCGGAATTTTCGATGCTTCGGAAAAAAAGAAAGCCCTCGCTTGGACGAAAAAGAACTGTCGCGAAGGCAAGGATTGGAACTCCCCGAAAACGAAACGTCCTCGCGCCCAACTCGACAAGGAGTGGGAGAAGTCGGTCGAAATGGCTCTCATCGCGCGCGACCTCATGGTCGGCAACCCGGCTCTGGCGAAAGATGGGTTCGGCGAAGAGGCCCTCGGCCACGACGCCATCGTCGCCGGCTTCCAAGGTCAGCGCCAATGGACCGATCACTTTCCCAACGGCGACTACCTCGAAGCCATTCTGAACAGCTCGTTTGACTGGAACGGTCGTCGCGCCCCTTTTCTTGTCGCCACCGAAAACGATGCTCTCAACGGAGTCGGTATGCTCTTCGGCAACCTTTTAACAAACACCGCCCAGATCTTTGCCGACGTTCGCACCTACTGGAGTCCAGACGCGGTCAAACGCGTCAGCGGTGCCAAACTTTCCGGTGCAGCTTCGGGAGGCTTTCTCCATCTGATCAATTCTGGTCCTGCCGCCCTCGACGGAGCCGGACGACAAAAGATTTCCGGAAAACCCGCGATGAAGCCGTTCTGGGAAATCAGCGATGCAGAGGAAAAAGCCTGCCTCGAATCCACCAGCTGGCATCCCTCGATCACCGAGTATTTCCCTGGAGGAGGTTGGTCGACCCGCTTCCTCACGCCTGGTTCCATGCCCTGCACCATCCACCGGCTCAACCTTGTCCGCGGACTCGGTCCCGTTCTTCAAATTGCCGAGGGCCAAACCGTCGAACTCCCGTCCAAGGTGAACCAGATTCTGGAAGAAAGAACCAATCCCACTTGGCCCACCACCTGGTTCGTACCTCGCACGGGTGGAACTGGGGTTTTCCGCGATGTCTATTCGGTGATGAACGCTTGGGGCGCCAATCACTGCGTCCTGACCTACGGCCATGTCGGAGCCGATCTGATCTCCCTCGCTTCCCTCCTCCGAATCCCCGTCTACATGCACAATGTGGATTCAGAAAAAGTTTTCCGCCCCTCTGCATGGAACGCTTTTGGA
>Ga0209087_1001582_pt1 | contig 13375 bp, 15 predicted proteins | sample S_130805_EF_Meta_FD_187321 | JGI IMG/M metagenome (GOLD analysis project Ga0209087, IMG submission 187321) | Freshwater microbial communities from Lake Simoncouche, Canada to study carbon cycling - S_130805_EF_MetaG (SPAdes) (version 2) | ecosystem: Environmental > Aquatic > Freshwater > Lake ...
TATATCTGTAGTGTGTTTTACGAAATGATTATGGATTTCATCCATTTTAATCATACCGTTATTTGGGAATAATGAATTGAAAGTCATTATTATCTCCTTTGTTAAGCAAGTTAATAGGTCCATCCACATGATGCAACCTAGTGGATATATAACGATTAATTTTCTGATTTCAAGTAACTTATTTTATGTAATTCTTTTAAATTATGTTCTCTATCAAGGAATTTATATTCTATTTTAGTGGTATTAAAGTCTTTCTTTATCTTATTACATATTGTTTCAGGATCAAATTCACCGCATGAGTAAACATCAAACTGAAGCAAGGCGGGGTCAGGTTCGTCCCATACATGCATTACTATATGAGATGTTTCAATAATTGCAGCACCTGTAATTCCACGATTCCCGATCATATGAGAATACTTTACGTATGGTCCCATCATAACCTTCATACCTATTTCTTCTATAAATTTCTTAAACCATTCTGTAAGAATAGCTTCGTCCATTGGAGGATTTTTAGCTTCTGCTCGGACAATTAAATGTTTATGTACTAAAATATTATTCATTAACGCGTCATACAACTTTTTGAAGTTAATGCAAGAAATTGTTTTATACTAATGGAGAATAAATTATCTTACCATCTTGTCTAGATGCCTTAAGATACTGTCGTCTGTTTTTGGCTGCCGAGTAACTACAATGAATCCATCCGGAGTTAGGTTCATCAGGAGTCCAAAACTCTAATATACATTGATCGTAGTCAAGATTATTTACTATCCAGTCACTAACATCTTTATTAGGAAGACCAAATACCTCAAAATCTGCGGCCTCACCACGAGTATGTTGACTTTTGCTAGATGATCCTATTCTCTCACAAAGCTCCGCTGATCTATATCCAGAACTAATAGTCATTGGTAAATTAAAATTATCTCTTACTGGCTGAAGTATGTATTGGCAAAGCAATTGTAGATTAAAGATGTGATCTGGATTAGGTTCGTTTGGTATTTCAAGTCTTATTGCTTCTTGAGATTTTGTTAACTCTTCTAACGTAAAGTTGTTACTTAACTTCATTTAAGCACTAAAGCAATCAATGTAAGAATTAATGCGCCCATACCTGTTATCATAGTCCATAATATTCTATCTACTTTCTTTTCAATTTTATAAATAGCACAACTCATGTGCTTGAGATGATTGTTTTTAATTAAAGATATATCTTTTTTAAGATTATCTACTCTATTGTATAAATCTACCATATGTTCATCTAATCGTGATTTTATAATTTTCTTCATGCCGTTCTTTGTTTTTGTCTAATTATTTTTTCAGTTGGTGATAATAGCGCTTCTTCTACTTGTGTCAACTTTGTTAAAGGATTAACTTGATTACCTGCTACAGCTGTAGGTAAATTAATTTGTCCATATCCTGGTATTTGCGTAGGATTAGGTAATTGAGGTAATGATGAAACTGGTTCTAATGTAGGTTTAGCTAGGTTTTTAAATGGGTTTTCTAATTTAGGTATTGTTTCTTCTGTTAAAGGAACTCTAGATAATGTTCTTTGAATGCTATTTATAATAGGATTGGCTCCTATTAAGGGATTAGGTTCTCCTAATTTTGTAGCATTTTCAGAAAAAGTTTTTTGAATATCTTCAGATATATTTAAAGGATTAAATATTCCTAAATTAATACTTTCAAATTCTTTTTTAGAAACTCTTTCTGATGTCTTATTAATTATTTGATTAGATATTCCTAAAGTTTGAGCTGCTTTAATATCTTTGTATAAATCTTTTTTAACTTCAAATAATGCTCTATTAGAATTTATATATGCATCTACAATTTCTTCCGAAGTTACAGGACCACCTTTTAAAGTGTTTCTTGTAAATAATTGTCTTGATTCTCTAATTCCTTTTTGAAATTCAGCAACTTTAAAATCTAATCCACGTTCCACGTTTAATGGAACAGGTCTAAATCCTGTAAATCCAGCTAATTCATCACTTAAATTATAAGATTGGCCGTATTTATCATATTTACCTTTTTGTATTATATCTATTGGTTCAATAGCTAAATCTAATCTTTTAAATTGTTGATAGGATAAGGGAGCTTGTGCTTCAACTAAATGTCCAATAGCTGCTTTTAATTTATTTCCAGGTGTATCTTCTGGATTAAATACTTGATTACCTTCTCTTGTTCTTCCACCTCTAATAAATAAATCTGTAATAGCTTCTGTCCATATAGCTTCTTCAACAAAAGGTTTTCCAAGTTCACTTGATGCTGTTATAATTCCTTTCATAAAGTCGTCCATAATTCCGTCCTTATCTGTTCTACCTTCTGAAACAGCATTTATAACTGTTTGTATAGGTCTATATAAAACGTCATAAGCATTAGCATGACTAAAATCTATATACTTTAAATCCCCTGTTTCTTTATCTCTTATTGGAACTAATGTAGAATTTTTAGACCATAATGGAACATATCTTCTTAATGCTTCCAATTCATCTTCTGTAACATCGTACAATACTTTGGCTGTTTCAACTATTGCAGCAGGTATAGCTATAGATGTCGTGGCCATTCCAGCAAGTCTTTGATATCCAATACCAGCTAAAGGTTTGACTAATTCACCTTTATCATTTTTAACTTGCATTGTAATTTCGTCTATACCTCTTCTAACAATATTTGTAGACGTTCTTAATATTTCTGCTGGAAAAGATACAAAGTTACCAAATGGTAGTTTACGTAATCCTTTTATAAAATCTCCAACATAGTCATAATTTGGAATATTATTTCTAATTATATCTGCTGCTTCTTCTTCTAATTCTGTTGTTGTTTTTGTTATCCCTGATTTAACATAAGCTTTACCTAATCTTTGTTTTTCCATTGCCCAAGAAGTAATTTTCCAAAAATCATCTTCTGCAGTATATAAATCTTCAGAAACTTTTTTAAGTTTGGATAATGGTCTTAACATTAATCTTAAAAATTTATCAGAATTAACTGTTTCACCAAAACTAATGTCTTTTAATAAATTATTTAAATCACCAAGTGCAACGTTTTTATTAACCACACCTAATTCTAATAGTCTTCTGTATAATTCATTATTTTGTCTTGTTCCAGGTAATGCAGTTTGTAACGCAGAATATGCTTCACGCATTGCTGATGGAGTAGGTATGATACCATTAGCTGTTGCAAAAGCTCCGGCACTAATAAAATTTCTTACATGAGTGACAGGAGATAAAACTGTTTTGGCTAATTGAGAAGTTGCTTTTGGATATAAAATTAAATTTTCATATATTTTTCCAATCATGCTATCACTTCTTGTTTGTTCAGCTGTTTGTTCTAATGCATCAGCTATTTCATTAATTGCAAATTTACCATTAACGGGATTTGTAATTCCAGCTTCTAATGTTTTATTAGGATCAATATTAATTTTTTTAAAATCAGGTCCTAAATTTTGTAAAGCTTCTTCTTCAGTATCATAAAAAATACCTTTTCCTCTTTGTTTTAATTCATCTGATTTAGAAACAAGATCTTGAAAAAATTGATTACGTCTTGTTACTAAAGATAATCTTGCAGTTCCACCTAATATTGTTTGCATAGGATTTTTACTTTTACCTAAAAGTTCTTCTATAATTTTTCTATTTTCAGATGGTAAACTACTTAAAGAAGCAAATCCTCTATCTGTTACGGCATCATCTAATACAGTTTTACCTACAAAAAAATCAGGTATTTGAAATATTGGATCTGAAGGTTTATCCATTCTAAATCCTTTTGGAAGTCTTGCTGTTTTAACTAAACGATCTACAAAATAATTTGCTTGTTCATCTGTAAGATTTTTACCATTTTGTAAAGCAACTTGTTTAAACATATCTTTTGTTTTATTAATTGCTTCTTCAGCTGGTTTAAAATTAAAAAAAGGTATTAAAGATTTATTTTGAAATATGTCATAAGTAGATCCTAAATAATTTTTAAATTTATTACCAAACAATTTTTTAAAATCAGCTATATTTTCAGGATCTATTTTTCCACCAATAACACTAAACATATCACCCCATCCAGATCTTATAGCGCTTAAATTACCTAATATTTCTGCTATTGTTTCATCTTTTGCACCTGCTTGTTTTAAAGTATTTATTACACCTTGTTTTAAATTTTCATCTAAATTTCCAAATTTAACTTTTCCTACATCATCTAATACTGGTTCACCTGATAATAATAAATCATTTATTTTTGCTAATGTCTCTGTTCTTTGTTTTGCTGTTTGTTTATTAGCAACTGTTTTATAAGCAGGAAATATTTCATCAATGTTTTGATCTAAATCTTTTGATATTTGTTGTGCTAAATTAACATCTACGGATCTTCTACCTATTTGTTGTCTTTCAATATCAAAATATTCTTGAGTTTTTCCTCCTCTTGCTCTTACAAAAGATGCTATTTTATCTAAAGTTCTATCTATTTGATTATTACTAAATCTTAAATCTTTACCGCGTTGAGCTAATTTTTTAATACTAGTTCCTGCTCCTGCAACAACACCGCTAAATAAAGAACTTTCAGTTCCAAATTTAACTCTATTAATTAATTCTCTAGTAGGATCATAATCAGTTTCATTTTCACCTCTATTTAATTCAGTAGGACCTCCTAACAAATCTCCAAGAGTACCCATTTTTTCTACATCACCAACAAATACAGCATCTGATATACCTCCGCCAACAGCTCCTGCTGCAAAGGTTGCTAATTTTCCTTTTGTATTTAATTCTATTGCTTTATCAGTAGCTTCTCTTAATGCAGGATTACTTAATGTAAAATAATTTCCTGTTTTTTTTGCTTGTATTGCTGATTTAGCTAAATTAGATCCTAATTTAAAACCATAAGCACCAGGTACTCCAAGATTAACTAATGCTTGTGTTATTTTACCAGCAGTTGTTGCTTCTGCTTTTTCATCTAATTCTGTTAAATCGTCAAAAAATTTTTCTATTTCAGCAGCTTTATTTGTTCCTGCTCCTAAATCATAAAGAGTAGCACCTAATGAAAATGCACCTTTTGGTATTGAAATTAATCCTGATCCTATTCCTGATAAAATTGAACTAAATGTACTTACTTTATTATCTTTTTCAGCAGGTAATGTTTTATTCAATGAATCGAAATTTATTGATTCCATGATAAATTACTTATCCTAACTTTTGTAAACCAGATACACCTTTTCCTTTGGCATCAGGAACCGCATAATAAAATATTGAATCTGGTCCTTCGTATATACCACCTGGTCTTAAAGATGCTTGTAAAGTTGGATTTTTTTCAATTCCTTGAGGTAATACTCCAGCTGCAAAAGATCCTGGAATTCCTTTTATAAAATCAGTTAATGTTTCTTTATTTTTCATTCCATAAATAGCTAATCTTGCTTGTTCTTCTGCTCTTGCTTTTTCTGCTAACATTTTTCTTTGTATAGATAATTGACCAGCAGCTTGTTTAATATCTTTAGGTGTTTCAAATGCTTTTGATTTATTTATAGCTTCAAATATTTTTGGAGCAGCTTCTCTTAAATTTTTTCCTTGAAATACAGCAGGTGCTGCATCTCCTAAAGCATTATAAATTGCTTGTGATTTAGCTTCATCATACCCCAAAGCTTCTCTATAAAGAGCAGCTTCTTCTAAAATTTCATCTCTTCTAGTTTTTTGTGGTGGTAATTGAGGTTCTAATCCTGTAATTTCACTTTTAATACCATCCCCACCTCCAAGTATTTGTCTAGCTAAATCTACTTTATCAGGAGCTAATTTTGGATTAGCTAATATCATTTGAGCTTGTTGTTTTCTTTTCTTTTCAATATCTGACATTATAGTTTGTTTTCCAGAATCTGAAGTAGCGTATTCAAGATTTCCTTTTTCATCATATCTCATGAGAGTTTTACCACTTTTTATTGGATTAAGTGTTGCACCTAAATATTCAAGAAAACTTGCTGGTTTTGTTTTTTCTTCAAGACCAGATACATATTCCCCATATATTTTATTAGTGGCATCTGGTTCAAAATATTTTCCTCCACCATATTCTTTTAAAAAATCATAATACTGTTGTTGTTGAGTTGAAACATCTTTTGAAGGTTCATACTGAACACCATAAATATCAGGACCATCTGCATAACCAACTCTTCCACCTGTTGCATAACCTTCATCTAATCCAGATGTAATCCCCGTTCCGCGACTATTTACTGGTCCACCTCTAAACATTGGTCTTCTTAAAATTTTACTCATTATCCAAATATTCCTCCTTTACCAAATAATTTACCTCCAATAGATGCAAGACCTATTCCTGTTCCTAAAGCAGTTTGTAAAGGACTAGCAGGTTGTTGAGGATTAAATGTTTGTACTTGTGTAGGGAAACCACCTACTAAACCTGTTAACTGTTGACCAACTAAACCATATCTAGTGTAAGGTTCAAATGCAGCTTCTCTTGCAGCAGCAGCTTGAGCGTCTAATATAGCTTGTTGTTGAGCTTGTTGTTGTTGACCTAAACCAGACACCCCTGCAATTTGTTGTCCTAATAATGAAGGTTGTAAACTTGCTAATCCTTGTTGATATTGACCTTGACCTTGTTGAGCTTGTGCTAGTTGTAATTGTTGTTGATAAGCTTGACTTGCTTGTTGTTGTGCTTGACCAAATCCTTGTTGTAATAATTGAGCTTGAAGCGCTGCTCTATCTTGTAAAGTTTGTGCACCATATTCTGCTCTTTGAACTCCTTCTCTTGCGCCACCAAAAGCTCCACCTGCAACAGCTTGAGCATTTTGACCAGCCATAGCTATTTGTCTCTGTCTATCAAATTCAGTTAAAGTTGTATCCATAACTTGTTGTTGATATGGAGACATGAATTGTTGATATGCTTGTGGACCCATGTATTGAGATGCACCACCTAAAGTAGTTTGTGATTGTTGTCCTAATTGTTCAGCACCTGTTAGATATTGTTGATAACCACCTAATCCACTAGCAAGTCCTCTAGCTTGTTGTTGTAAAGCAGTTTCTGGTGCAACTTGTTGTGCATATGATGTAGTATTAATTGCGGCAGAAGTTGCAAGTAAAGGTAATAATCTTTCACTTAATGCAGTAAGTGCTCCTTGTATATAAGGAGAAGGTAAATTTTGTTGTATCGATGTAGGTGTTGGATCTGCCATATTAAGCCCTAGCTTCTAGTTGATTCATGATTTGATACATTCTTTTTGCACCTTTTCTAACATCTCCACCACCTGCATTTTTAACAGCTTTTGCAGTAAATACAAATTCATTTTTTGAAAGTCTTGCAGGAACATCATCTGCACGTTCTTTTCTTCCTATTGGAACAAATCCACCTTTAGCTCTTAAATCCATTTCAACAGGCATACCACCCATTTTTAAATTCATTAAGCCGTATTCTGCTTTACCACCACCAGCAAATCCAGATCTTGTTATAGCACTTGATATTTCATCTTCAGTAAATCCAGCTGTTTGCATAGCTGATCTAATATAATCTATTTGAGCTTGTCTATTTGCTCTAACTTCACCTCCTAAAAGAGCTTGTTGTTGTTGATATTTTTTATTAGCATCTATCGCTGCATTATAAGCTTGTTCAGTAAAAGTTGTTGCTGCTGGAATTGCTAAAGTTTTAGAAGCTCCTAATGGATCATTTAAAAAAGAAACTCCACCTTCAGGAACTTCTAAAAATTTAGCTCCAGATTGTAATCCACTTGTAACTAAATTTTGTGCATTTTGTAATGTTGTTGGTGGTGTTAAAATTGAATCCGGTGGTAGCATAGAACCTTCTGGTCCAAATGTTTGAGCAATTTTCGCTGCATCTGCCGCTGTGAATGCTTGATTAGCTGCCGAAGTATTATATCCTAATTGACCTAAATCATCTATTCCAGCAAAAGAAGGAGATATATTTCCTAATATTTGATTTCCACCTAAAGCTTCAAAACTTCCAGGTGTTGATAATCCCGCAGATAATACTGTTGCAGCTAATGAAGGTAATCTTAATCCACGTTCCGCGGCTCCTTCTTGAGAAAGATCTGCTCCTGCTTTTAAAACTCCAGCACCAACCATACCCGGTATTGACAATCCTCCTATAGTTCCAGAAGCACCCAACATTGAACCAAGTCCAGCTGTAAATCCAGGAAACATAAATGGAGCAAAAGCTGCTAAATAAGGTAGTGCAGGTTTAATTTCGTTTGGTACTACTTTGTCTAAAACGTTAGCAATTGGTTTTGTAATTTTTTTAACTAACTTACCAAGACCATATCGTTGTCTTCCGTATTGATCTATATAACCACCACCTTGATATTCAGGTAAAGATGCTAAACCGCTATTTGTGTAATACATTGAATTTTGCATATAATTAATAATATAATAAATGAAGCAAGTTGGCTAGTCTTGAATTAAGCCAGAACGTTGAATTTACTACTCTTTTGGCTTATCGTCAATCGGTTTTTGTTTAGCAAACATCATGTTTAAACTACCATGAAATGCATGCGATCCGAAATGCGTTAACGGCGTTTGTGTATCCGCGTATATTTTACCGCCAATATTAGTCCATAATCTACAGAAAGATATGTCTTCGCCAAGGTATCCGTTTTCAGGATCTTGAGCTGTTTCAAAGAATGTATACCAACCTTTTTCCATAGTTTCTACTTTGTTACCTACTAATTGTTTATTAACTGTTTTTCGTTCTGGATATTTCTCTGCAAGCTTTTCAAATACTTCTCTTTTAATCAGCATGAATCCAGTAGGTCCTGCAGTAATTTCTGTAAATCCATCTTTTTGAATTCTAACATTATCTTTATCTGGAAAATGTACAATGAACTGTAATTGATGATCTTTACCATAACCTTTTACAGGATAGGGAGTTAAACATAGTGGTACATCTTTTTCTATTAATCTATAAATTGCTTCTGGTTCAAATCCAATGTCCGCGTCTATAAATAAAAAATGCGTGCATTCTGAATTAAGGAAATAGGATACACAATTATTTCTAGCTTGTGTTACTAAAGCCATTCCCGATTGCATATGTATGGCTGATGATACAGCTAGTCTTGGATGAGCAGTTGATACAAATTTTAATAAACTATTTGCATAGTTAGTAGTAACTTGATGACCAAACGCTGGTGTTGCTATAAATAATTTAATTTGTTTTTTTTGTTCTGACATAATTTAAAAAGTTTATCCATTCTTGTATTCTGGTTTCCCATGAATAGTTTTTGTTATAGTATTTAATTTGCATTTCTAAATCATCCTTATATAAATTATTTCTATAATTGTCAATAACCGAGTTTAATGTTTCTGCATATCTTTCAATTAAGTTTTGGCCACTAGAATCAAATTCAATCATTGTTGCAAATTCACCACAGGTCTCCGGCAACGTTCCATAATTCGTGGTCACCACATGACAGCCCGCGGCCATTGCTTCTATAACTGCAAGGCAGGATGTTTCTTCAAAGATAGAGGGATAAGCATAGATATGAGCGTCTTGAACTGCTTTTCTTATTTCACCATTAAAAGTATACCCATGATAATTAACATTTGGTGTATTTTTACATTTATCAAATAATGCAGTAAATTTATCTTTTTCATTTTCATCAAATATTGATCCATATATTTTAGTAGATGAATAAATATCTACCTCAAAATCTTCTCTTTTTTTATTTAGTATTTCAATTGCTTTAATTAATACTGCAAGTCCACGCCAAGGAGTAGATGTATAAAGTAATTTTATTTTATCTGAAGTAATCATTAATTGTTTTTTTTCTACAGGTTCAAATGCATGAGTAGCATTCTTAATTACAAAGGATTTGTATTCTGGAATTTTATAAACTTCTCTAAATTTATTATATTGCCAATGGCTTACATAGATAAAATAATCAATAGAATCTACAAATTTACGATCACGCATGTTGTAAACATTGGGCTGGTCATAACTTAAATGTTGCCAAAGAATATTAATCTTGTCTTTCTCAACAAGTGTTGGATTACAAATAGAGCCAATTAAATTAATTCCTTCTAATGATTCTTTTGGTAATTGAGCAAGTAATTGCTCTTTTAATATCTCTGTCCCACCTTTAGGATTCATATGTATAGACTGCCTTAAAGTCACCTTTTTTAAATTCTTTAAAACCATTCCATATCAGATTTTCGCCTATTTTGTCAATATCATGAGTGTCAATATCATCAAAAATATATACACATTGTTTAGGTTTTCTTTCTACAAAAAAGTTAACTTCTTTCATAACAGAATCTGTATCATGTGGTCCATCAAAATGAACTACTTCATATTCAGTTAACATAATTTTATTTTCATTATAGATTGGATAACCATCTGCAAATCTTTTAAAGAATTCTGAATCTTCTAAATTAACTAAATTAAATTCTGGATATTCTTTAATTAAATCTAACAACGCTTCTTGCTTCATTTTATTTGTATAATCTAATCTTCCACCAAGATCTTTATCTGTTGTTCTATAAATAATATTACCGTAAGGATCTATTCCTAAATGATTTAATTTTATACTTGGATGATATTTTCTATAAGCATCAATAATGCATTTACTACCCATGCCACGGCGCACGCCTATTTCAACACTAACTCCTATTGGATTTTTTAATAACTTTATAGCTTCATCAAAGAATTCATATTCTCTGCTATCACCTTGAATCATGTTTCACTAAATAGTGGAATGGTTGGAACTATTATTTTAACATCACGTCTAATATCTTTAGGATCAACAGTTGTGTCAGCTTGTGCTTCTTCTTCATTCTTATAAATGTATCCAGTCTTTAAATTTACAATTGTAATCTCTGAATCACAAAGTACTTTTATTTCTTTCATTACGTTGTTAATGATCCTCTGTTCACTTCTAATATTGATACAATACCTGTCACTACAGTTGAAGCTGTACTTATTAATATAGCATCTCCTTCTTGTAATATAACAGGTCCTTTACACATATTAACTGTATCATTTGCACCTAATGATGCATGAGAAAATTCTAATGTGGTACTATTAGCACTTTTATAAATATATGCTTGGACAGCATGTGTTCCTGATTGATTTGTAATTTGTATGTTTTGAATGATAGCTCTTGCCGTAGCGTTGCATGTATATACAGTTGTACTAACCGTAGTTGTAGGTTTATAAATTGCGTTTTTATATACGTTAGACATTTTTCTTTATACTCTTATAAAATACCAAGATTCAGCTTCATTAACATCTTGTACGTCTTGTGTAAAGGTATTATTTAATTGTAGAACCATTTGCTCTAATGTTCTAATAATTTGATCCATCTGTTGTTGACTATATTCTATTGTAGCGTTTGCAAGTCTTGGTTGATCTAGTTTTGACATTATCTTAAACCATCTTGTTGTCCGTCAATCCTTAATGTTCCGTATCTCCATTTAGTATCAACATCTGTGCTTATAATTTTAATTGCAACTTGTCGACCACGCGCGCGCATGTCGACTTTAGTTGTTGTAGAATATACAAGAGTGCTTGATGCAACAGTTTGAACAGATCCCGGATATTGTCTAACTAGAAATTGCATATTAAGAGAACCTTCTTGATCTTTAAAATCTGGAATGTAACGTTTAATAAATAAAGAATTATCTCCATCTACAATATCAACATCTCCAGAAGTAACATAAGCTGTAATTGCACTTGTATCATCATTAGTTCCTTTTTCTTGATCGTATAAAGTAGATACACCAGCTGTTAAACCAATAACTGTCGGTTGAGCAAGTGTTGTAGAATTTGGCATATATTTAGTTGCAAGTGGATTTGCAAACACATCTTTAGAAGCCCAAGTAGTTCTAGCTAAAGTTCCAATAGTCCATAATCTTTCAAGATAGTTATAAGTTACTACTTTATCTATTACTGTAGATCCTGTTGATGCATAAAACCAATTAACTTCTGAAAATTCAAGATTAACTCCAGCATATATTGTAGCATGTTCATCTGTATTTATATCTTGAAATACATAATCTTGTACCGAACAAGGTATTTGTTTAACAACCCCGTCGAACAGGTAAAATGCTCCGTCCGCGATCCAATAGACAACGTTCTCGGCTTCTACTGCTGAATGTATTCCTAAAGCTCCGCAGTTCGTACCAATTTGTTTAAATGAAAATGTAAATGGTGGGCCGACAAACTGCATAGAATGAGCTGATGTATTAGTTAATATTAATATATCTCCTCTTGTTGGAACTGCAGTTACAATTCTATTACCCGATGATAATCTTTGAAATCCTGCTGTATTCGTTGCATTCGGTGTAAAATCTGTAATAGATTCTTGTGAACCGAAGAGCACGGACATTGGGTCATAAGTTGTAGTTGATCCTGGTGTTGTTTGAGTACCAAGGAATATAACGTGTCTATCTCTTGGAGATACTGTCATGTAATTAGATTGTGTCGGAGCATTTGCTAATAAGGTAGCTCTAGTATTTCTTGAAGGTAAAAATGCTGATGTATCAAAGTAATAAGTTTTACCACCTACAATTGTTGCAATTATATCTTCACCAAAGTTATCAATCTTCCATACTCTAGGATTTGCTGTAATAACTCCTGATGGTCGTGCTGTTCCCCATGTAGAAAAACTCCACGCACCCGCGCCCCTCCATCCCCAAGTGTTGTAACATCTGCCCCTACATTTATTTGAAATGCTGCTGAAGTTGCTGATCCAGAAGTTGTAACTACTCCTGGTGTTGCAATAGATGCTACATCTATTTTAAAATTATTAGCATCAGTAATTGTTTGAATTTCAAATTCTTGACCCATATTAGCATTAGTAATATTTACAACACTTACTCCTGATACACCTGAAAATGTAACAAAGTCTCCTGCCACTGCTCCATTAGAAGTTGCAAGAACATTTACAATGGTTGTAGATGATGTGAATGTAAATACAGCGGGGATTGTTGTTGATAAAGGTGTAACGTCGTAAAAGTTGTTATCGTAATATAAATATAATTTTCTATCAGTACCAATGGCCGCTAATGAGTCACCAGCTAAATCTGTATAAGTGTGAATGTCTCGTGCAACTCCTATTAAGTTGTTACCCACAGCAGGTGACCAACCACCTATTTTTTCAGGAACGCCGTACCTAAAACGCACCATATCACAATCGACCCAACCGCCTTCTGCGCCGTATTGAGTGTTTTGTTTATCTATTCCTGGCTTAAATTGTAATTTTGATAATGGCATAAAACCCCTAGTAAATAGGTTTTATATCACTTTTTAAACCAAGCGGGAAGTCCTAAATGAGGTCTACGATCGTATATATTTTCTTTAGATCCTTTAGTTTCAACATTATTGTAATGTAAGAATACTTGACCACAGTCATCAAAAGATAATTTATCTCTCCAATGCTCTAATTCATTTCCGCGATACACTAACA
>Ga0209087_1001583_pt1 | contig 13371 bp, 23 predicted proteins | sample S_130805_EF_Meta_FD_187321 | JGI IMG/M metagenome (GOLD analysis project Ga0209087, IMG submission 187321) | Freshwater microbial communities from Lake Simoncouche, Canada to study carbon cycling - S_130805_EF_MetaG (SPAdes) (version 2) | ecosystem: Environmental > Aquatic > Freshwater > Lake ...
AGTAGTTGAGAAGATGCTTGCCCTTGGTCTAATTACAACTGAGCAAGCGATGGAAATGGAAGATTTATCTCCTAACGGAAATGGAAGTTAATGGAAACTCTATACATTGAAGCATCGTCCATTGAGTGCAACGAAGATCGCCGCGAAATATCCGGCAAGATTGTTCCGCTTGGTACTGGCGAAATTGGCAACACCAATCTTGGCGCTTATACCTTTGAGGCTGGCGCTATCGAAGTTGGCGATGTAAGCAAGATCAAATTGCTATCTCAGCACGATATGAAAAAGCCAATCGGTCGAATGATTGCAGCTGAGACACGCGCAGACGGCATCTATGCCACATTCAAGTTAAGCCGCTCAACTAGCGGTAACGACGCTCTAGTTATGGCTCAGGAAGGTCTCGTAACTGGACTTTCAATCGGGGCTGAAATCATCGCATCAAAGCCATCACGAGATGGCCATACAGTCGTATCAGCGGCTAAGTTAAAAGAAGTTTCTCTAGTAACAGAGCCAGCCTTTAAGTCTGCTCAAGTACTTGAGATCGCAGCAGAGGAAGTTATCCCTGCTGAAGAAACCAACACAGAAAGCGAGACAGTCGTGGAAGAAACCACTCCAGTCGAAGCAACACCAGTAGAAGCTGCGGCCGTAGAAGCTGCTCGCCCTACTATTTCAGCAATGGCTTACTCAAAGCCTCGCCTTGATTTCTCTGCAACGAAGCATCTTGAGATGTCTATCCAAGCAGCAATGGGATCAGAAGATGCTCGTCAGTACCTTGCAGCAGCCGCAGATACAACTGATAACGCTGGTCTAGTACCAACTCGTCAGCTTTCAACAGTAATCAACGGACTTGCTAACTCAACACGCAGCAACATTGATGCTATCTCACGCGGCGCTTTGCCAGATGCAGGTATGTCGTTCCAGATCCCAAAGATCACACAGATGCCAGGCGTTACAGTCGAAGCAGAAGGCGGAACAATCGAAGATGTCGATCAGAACGCAGCATTCATCACAGTAGATGTAAAGAAGTATGCCGGACAACAGACATTCTCAGTAGAACTTCTAGATCGTTCTAACCCAATCTTTGTAACTGAGTTAATGAACAACCTTGCGGCACAGTACGCAAAGGTTACAGATACAGCAGTTAACGCTGCAATCATTACTGGCGCATCACTTGATGCAACAACAGTAGCAACCTACCCAACAGCTTCAGAGTTGCTTGGAATTGTTGCTCGCGGTGCTGCTTCTGTTTACAACGGCACACAAGGCTTCGCTCGTAACATCATCATGAACACCAGCCAATGGTCAAATGTAATGACTCTAAACGACGGCGGACGCCCTATCTACAATGCTCAGGTACCCCAGAATGCGGGCGGCCTAGTGGCACCAACTTCGGTTCGTGGGAATGTTGCCGGTCTTGATCTATTCGTAACTGCTAACACAGCATCTACAACAGACACAGATGGCTCAATCCTTATCGTTAACCCAGATGCTTACACATGGTACGAGTCACCAACTTATCAACTTCGTGTTGATGTAGTTGCAACTGGCCAAGTTAACATCGCTATGTACGGCTACGGCGCAATCGCAACCAAAATCGGTGCAGGCGCGTTCAAGTCAAACAAGGCGTAAGCCTAATTTAAGTCGCTGGCTGGGTAGTGCCCTTCTACCCAGCCAGTCTTTAGAAAGGATAACAATGAGTACAACTACAGTTGCAGAACTTAAGCTTGCACTTGGCGTTGGCAGTCTTTATTCAGATGCCACGATCCAAGAAGTTTGCGATGCCGCTGATGATGCCTTGTTGCCTTTTCTATGGAAGAACGAAAATTACAATGTAGGTCATAGCAATACGACTACAGAGGGAACTTTATATTTTAATGAATTAGTTACTAAGACATATTATGTTGGGCAACAAGTAGTGATAACCAAAAATGGCGTACCCTTTAATGGCACAAAGACCATCACAGCCGTTGGCGATTACACGATAACTTATGCCGTAACTGGCACTCCTACAGCTAGTGAATACCACCCTGTAGTTCCTTTCGGCGTTGTTTCTGGCGTAACTCAAAATACTTATGCCACGATCCCAGCCGTCAGGGAAGCAAGCCTTATGATCTGCGTGGCTATTTGGCAAGCGCGTCAAGCGCCAAGCGGTCAGGGCATGACTGTTGATGGTTATGCGCCTAGCCCGTTTACTATGTCTAACACTTTGATTGCTCGCGTTCGCGGCTTGCTTGCACCATACCTAGATCCGCGCTCGATGGTTGGCTAACCATGACCGCAGCCATTACAACACTTCGCGCCACTATTGCAGCAGCTCTAGTTGATAACACTCTTTACTCTACCTTTGCCTTCCCGCCAGCAACGCCAATAGTTAACAGCGTAGTTATTAGCCCGGCAGATCCCTACATAACCCCAACTAATAATGGCCGTGCAACAGTTGCCCCTCTTGCTAATTTTAATCTTAATATCTTTCTGCCTTTGCTTGATAATGAGGGCAACCTAAATGGAATTGAGGAGATGGTTGTTGCCGTGTTTGGCAAGTTAGCCGCTTCCTCTATCGTCTATAATGTGGGAGATGTAAGCGCACCTAGCGTTCTCGCTTCTGCAACAGGCGATCTCTTGACTTGCTCAATGCAAGTCTCAGTCCTAACGAGTTGGAGTTAACCATGAATGAATGGGAAAAAGAACAAGCAGAGTTCCTGATCAAGATTGGTCAGACTCCTGTTACACCAGCACCAGCACCAAAACCATCTAATAAGAAAGACGAGGAATAAACCAAATGGCAGTATTTCTAAACAATGGAGTAGTGGTTACTGTTAACTCGGTTGACCTCTCTAACCATGTTACATCAGTAACGCTTAACCGATCATTCGATGAACTCGAAGTTACAGCAATGGGCGATAGCGGCCACAAGTTCGTTAAGGGCTTAGAAGCATCATCTTTAACTCTTGACTTCCTTAACGACACAGCCTCAGCCAACGTTCTAGCAACTTTGCAGGCCGCTTGGGGAACTTCAGTTACTGTTACTCTAAAGCAGACTTCAGCTGCTACTTCAGCAACAAACCCTCTTTACACAATGACTTGCCTAGTAAACGGAACAACCGACATTAACGGCGCAACCGGCGACCTTGGCACTCAGTCAGTAACTTGGAATGTAAACGGCACAATCGCAATCACAACAGCGTAATAACTAACTAAGGGGCAAAGCATGGCAAAGTTAAAGGTAACAAGGGCAGATGGCAGCGTTAACGAATATCAGATAACGCCAGCGATTGAGTATGCCTTTGAGCAACACGCCAAGATGGGCTTCCAAAAAGCCTTTCGAGATATGGAACGCCAAGGCGATCTGTATTGGTTGTGTTGGGAAGCAATTCGTCGTTCGGGTGAGACAGTCAAACCCTTCGGAGAGTCGTTCCTTGAGACATTGACGCGAGTTGAGGTCTTAGACGATGACCCTTTGGAGTAACGCGGGAGTCCTTCACCTATCTCGTAGCGAGACTATCGCTCGAGACAGGACTCTCGCCTCAAACTTTAATTGAACTAGATCAGACAATGTTCAGGACTTTACTTCAAGCCCTGAAGGACAGAGCAAAGGAGCAGAGCGATGCCAGTCGAGTTAAAAGGCGCTGATAACCTTCGCAAAGCCCTAAGAAAGTTTGAGCCTGATCTAGCAAAGGCAACTACCAAACAAATGGCGGCTGCACTCAAACCGATTACTAATAAGGCTCGAGGGTTCTTACCTTCCAATGGTGCAATGTTATCTGGTTGGACTTCTGAGGCTTCGTCAACCGAGACAACTAAGTATCGTCACTTCCCTAAATATGATCAGGCAGAGGCTATACGCGGTGTTAAATACTCAACAAGTCCATCTCGCCCTAATAAACGCGGGTTCGTATCTCTTGCTCGCATAATTAACGCATCTGCCGGTGGAGCAATTTACGAAACAGCAGGACGCAAGTCAGGCAAAGACGGACAACCAACTCAGGCTTCTACTCGCGGCAAGTTCAGCGATTACATCGATACATCTAACAAGGTTAACAAATCTCTGAACCCCAACGCTGGTAAGCAGTTTATTGCTCGCGCTAACTCACTTGGAGATTTAGTGAACGCTCGCCCTCGTCAACAAGGTCAGGCTGGCAGAGTCACTCGCAAGATGACTGGTCGAGTAATCTTTAGAGCCTTTGCAGAAGACCAAGGCAGGGTTACTGCGGCTGTCGTCAAGGCAATCGGCAGTTCGGCCGTTGAGTTTAACGCTAGGACTGGTGCTAAATAATGAATGATAAATTAAAGATTGATATTGCAACTGTATTCTCTGGCAAGAAAGCCTTTTCAGATGCAGCCAAGGCAACCATTGGACTTAACAACCAAGTAAAGACATTGGCTAAGTCTTATCTTGGCTTATTTACCATTCAGCGTTTAGGTCGGGGCGGATTTAATGCAGCCAAGGCTTTCGCAGATGACGATAAAGCAGCTAGAGTATTAACCCAATCACTTGATAACCTAGGACTAGCCTTTGCTGATCCTGCCGTTAAAAACTTTATTGCGGATTTAGAAAAGCAATTTGGAGTTCTCGACGATCAGCTTCGCCCTGCATACCAGAGGTTGCTGACCACGACCGGCGATGTTGCCAAGAGCCAGTCATTGCTTCGCACAGCCCTCGATCTTGCTGCCGCTAGTGGCTCAGATGTTCTAAGTGTTGCAGGAGACTTAAGCAAGGGTTATGTTGGGCAGACCCGCGCCCTTGCTAAGTATGGTATCGGTTTAACTCAAGCACAACTCAAGGCCATGTCCTTTGAGGAAGTTCAGTCTCGAATTAACGATCTATTCGGTGGACAGGCTCAACTTACAGCCAACACTTATTCAGGCTCACTAGATAAGTTAACTGTTGCAGCCAAGAACGCTCAAGAAGCAATCGGTAGAGGCTTGCTTGATGCACTATCAGCCCTTGGCGGCGGTGGTTCTGGGGGATTGCAAAACACTATTGGGCTGATTGAGAAGGCTTCAACAGCATTAGAAACTTTTATTCGTCGCTTCGGCGTTGGCTTAGGTCAGGCTAAGGCTTTACTATCTGGCAACTTTAGTCAATTTAAGGCTATTGGCGAAGCGGAGATGAACCGAGGCAAGATTGGTTCTGGGATAACTCCAGCAATCGGAGCAGAACTCGCTAAGGCAGCAGCAGAGAAAGCAGCAGCAAAGAACCGCGCTGCATTACTAAAGACAACCAAAGCGCAGACTGCGGCAATCAAAGAGCAGACAGCGCTTCAGAAGGCTGGAACTCTTTTCGATATTCAGCAAGCAGGAATTATTGCAGCTCTTAAGGGCAAGATTACCGATGAAGAACGCACTCGCTTAGAGTTGCAACTAGCAATCCTTACTGGCAACACTTCAGAGGCTTCTAAACTTGCTTACGAATTGGCCAAGTCTCAAGGACTATCTCAGCAACTAGCCGCTTACCTTGCTAACTTGCCAGATGCTAAGAACCCCTTTACTGCTTGGAAGTCTTATTTAGATATGCTTGAGGCTCAAGTTCGCATGATTGCTAGTATTCAACCCGGCGTTCCTGCTACAAATGTGCCAGCCGCTATGGGTAATCCGCAAGGCATCTATCCATTAGAGTCAGGATCTCAAGGCAACTTCACCTATGGCCAAAACAATGCGCCAGATGTAAGCGTCATCGTTACCCTCGATGGCCAAGAGATAACTGGAGCAGTCTCCAAGGTTCAGACCAATAACTATCTATCAGGCAAGATCATTGCCCTAGAAAGATTGCAGAGCCAGTTCGGATAATGGCATTACCAGCAGAGATCAGCGTCTCCTTCGACTTCTCAAGCGGTGCTACATTCGGCTATCCGCTAACTTTGGGTGATGCTAAGTATGGACTTCTAGGCACAGGCACACTAGCGGCTTCAGAAGTTCCAGAGCCAGTAGTTGACCTGACCCCAGATGTTTACTCAATCAGCATTAGACGCGGCCGTAATATCATGCGCGATCAGTACGAGGCAGGAACGGCAACAGTTCGAGTCCTCGATCCTCTGTCTTACTTTAACCCGCAGAACACAGCATCGCCTTACTACGGCTATCTGACGCCGCTTCGCAAGCTGCGCGTTGCTGCTACCTATGCTGGCACTTCTTACTTCCTCTATTCAGGCTATACAACCGAGTATCGATATACGTATCCTCAAGGCCAAGAGACAGGTTATGTCGATATTGTCTGCAATGACGCATTCCGCCTCATGCAACAAGCAGCCATTACAACAGTTGCAAGCGCTACGGCAGGACAGGACACAGGCACACGCGTAAGCGCAATCTTGAACCAAGTAACCTTCCCAACCAATATGCGTTCGATCGATACTGGCAATACAACCTGCGTGGCAGATCCTGGCACATCTAGAACTTCCCTCGATGCCTTGCTCAATGCTGCTTACTCAGAGCAGGGCGCATTCTTCATCAACTCATCTGGCACAGCAGTATTTAAGAACCGCACTAATACGATCACTTCAGCTAGTGCAACTCCGATCGAGTTCAATCAATCTGGCGGCATTCCCTACAAGAACTTGGTCTTTGCCTTTGACGATAAGTTGATCATTAACTCTGCTTCCATGACCCGCGTTGGCGGATCTGCTCAACTGGCTGAGAATGCAGCTTCGATCGTTAAATACTTCTCACACCAAACTAACGAAACAAACTTGATCGCTCAGACAGATGCAGATGCGCTAAACATTGCCAAGATATATGTAGCCACAAGAGCTGAGACAACTATCCGCATCGATGCAATGACTGTCGATCTTCTAGACACAGCAGTTCCAACCGGCACAATGTTAGGTCTAGAGTATTTTACCGCGCTTAAAATCACCAATATACAACCTGATGGATCTACAATAGTTAAAACACTTCAATGCCAAGGACTTGACTGGAATATCACGCCAAACCAGATGCAAGTTACAGTTACTACTCTTGAGCCAATTACTGACGGCTTCACGCTGGATAGCGCGGTTCAAGGTATAATAGGCACATCTGTATTGGCGTATTAGGAGAATAAATAGATGGCAACATTCCCAAGCAAGGTTAATTACGCCACAGGCGATATTTTAACCGCGACCAATATGAACGATGTCGGCGGGGCTATTAACCTGCTCCAGTCTGCACAAACTGCTGCTGGTAAAAATGCGGTTATTAACGGCGCTATGGATATATGGCAGCGAGGTACAACTTTTACCAACGGTGGCATATATACAGCCGATCGTTGGTACTTTGATATTTCAGCGGGAACCGTTACAAGCGCCCGTGAGTCTACGATCGTACCCGCGGGCTTTCAATATTCATGGAAAATAACTAAATCAGCCGGCAGCAGTTCAGCGACAGCAATACAGCAAACAATAGAAACCTCAAACGCTATTCAATTTGCAGGTAAATCCGTTGTGTTATCTGCTTATTTTGCAGCCGATGCTTCTACCTTATTTAGCCCAGTTCTAGAGTATTCAACCGCGGCTGATAATCCTCGTTCTGGATCTTGGACAGGCATTACACCTACAGTTGATGGCGCTACAACGGTTACCTCTACAACATTTGTAAGAGTATCTAGCACTTTTGCTATTCCATCTACTGCTAAAACTCTACGCATTAACTATGGGCCGACAGTTGCAGCATCTTCTAGTATTTATATAACTGGTGTGCAGTTAGAGGCTACAACTACAGTATCGGTATTTCAACGAGCAGCTGGAAATATTGCAGGCGAATTAGCTGCTTGCCAAAGGTATTACTTAAAGTCTTATGCGCAAGCAACAGCCCCAGCAACTGCAACTAATACTGTAGGCGCTTTTGCTTTTGCCGCAGTTAATTCAACTGCCACAGATAATCGCGCAAATGTAAGATTTCCAGTAAATATGCGCGGTACTCCAACAATTACAGTTTATTCGTCTAGCACAGGAACTAGCGCCAAAATCTATAACGAAAACACAACCTTGGATCTAGGCGGTGCAGCACAGTTCATCGGTGAGTCTGGTTTTCATGGTTATGTTTCAAGCGGTGTAATTACTGGCGCTGGTACTGTTTTAATTTTTCACTATGTAGCAAGTGCGGAGTTGTGAAATGAATACTTACGAAATCAAGCAAGATATTTCAGGCAACGATTACTTAGAAATGACTACAACTGACGGAGTTGTTTCAGTTGTGCCTATGGTTGCGGGTAACTCTGATTACGAGGCTTATCTAAACCCAGTTGAAGTTAAGGCAGATGAAGCCAAGACTAAGTAAGGCTGCAATCCAACTTCGTGAACAGTTCGATGACTGCTTCGGCGATCGTGATCGCACCTCAGACGGCTGGATCGGTGATAGTCGGCACTCAACTCGTAAGTCTGACCATAATCCAGATGAGCAAGGCTGGGTTCGTGCCATCGACATTGACCGCGATTTATCCGGCAAGCCTAAGCCCGACATCATGCCCGATGTGGCAGATCAACTTCGTGCATTGGCGAAGTCTGATAAACGCATCAGCTACATCATCTTCGACGGCAAGATTGCCAGTTCTAAATCAGTATGGCGTTGGAGAACTTATACGGGCATCAATAAGCACCAGCATCATTGCCATATATCTTTCACTATCAAAGGTGATGAAGATGGTTCGTTCTTTAATATCCCACTACTAGGAGCAACTAAATGAATATGAAGCACCCAGCAGTTATCTCAGTCGGAGCATTCTTAGCCGTCTGGGGAACTACATCTAACTTCTCTTTGGACTATCGTGCAATCCTTGGCTCGATCGTTGCCGGTATTTTCGGATATGCCACGCCCAAGCGATGAACGCAACAGACTACGCTGCTATTGCAGTTGGGATCGTGACGGTTCTGGGTGGTGTAACTGCGATGCTCCAGTTCCTAGTGAAGCATTATTTAGCGGAATTGAAGCCCAATAGCGGCAGCTCGATGAAGGACGCCGTAAATCGTTTAGAGACACGCGTCGACAAAATCTATGAATTGTTATGCGATAAGTCACAATAAAGCCATGGCACGCAAAAGAGTAATAGACCTTGAGGACTACTCAATGCTTGAAACTTATTGCATTGGGTTAAACGAATACTGGAAAAGTCTAAAGAAGGCTGGCTTTGCTGATGATATCGCTCTGGCGCTATTGCTTGAGCCTCTGACTTACCCCGCAACAATCTTGCCTACACCCAACTGGCTTCCTAATCTTCCCGACTCAATCCCTTATGACGATGACGAGGACTAACGATGAAAAGAACTGTAATCGTTCCCGATCTACAAGTTCCCTATCATGACGAAGTAGCAGTAAAGAATGTTGCAAGTTTTATTAAGGCTTACCGCCCCGATAGCGTCATTACTCTGGGAGATGAAATTGATCTCCCACAGATCAGCCGATGGACAGAAGGAATGCCTGGCTGGTTCGAGCAGACCCTTGGAGATGATCGAGATCAAGCAGTAGAGGTTCTCTGGTCGCTAGTTGAGCATTCCAAAGAAGCCCACATGATTAGAAGCAATCACACAGATCGTCTTTACAATGTGATCATGAAGAAGATCCCAGCATTCCTAGCATTGCCAGAGCTGCGCTTTGAGAAGTTTCTTAAACTTGATGAACTAGGCATTACCTATCACAAGAAGCCTTATGCCTTCCAGAAGGGCTGGGTAGCCGTCCATGGTGACGAGCAGGGCATTAACCCTAACGCGGGTCTTACAGCCCTTGGAGCGGCCCGTAGGCATGGTTTAAGCGTCATCTGTGGTCACACTCACAGAGCGGGCATGTCGGCCTTCACAGAGGCTTCAGGGGGCAAAATAGGCCGTATCCTGCGAGGCGTAGAAGGCGGGCATCTAATGGACGTGCGCAAGGCGGGCTATACGAAGGGCACTTTTAACTGGCAGCAAGCATTCGTTTTAGTCGAGGACACACAAGTAACTCTAATTAACCTAGAAAAGGACGGCACATTCGTAGTCAATGGCCGCCGCTATGGACGATCTAGATAACGATATTCGCCGGACGATCGATGATGCGGTTGACGAGGCAGAATTGTTATCGTTTCGTTATAAGTCACACCGCAGTTCTGTCTGATATTTATGCAACACTTATGCCAAGAAGCTGCGAAGGGCGCAGTAGAAGGGCAGTAAATGACTACAGCACAAATAGTAATATGCGGGATCGCATTTCTTATGTTCTTTATGGGGTACAAAATAGGGCACAGAGATGGCTACATTGTTGGCCGCAAAGCAGTACGCAAGCACTATCAGCAGCTTGAACAGGTTAGAGCATGAAGCATGAAGAAATCCTACAAAGTGCAACTGATCTCTATCAAGAGCGCGGACTGCATTATGGTCACCCAAGCGACAATATGGCTCGAGCAGCCAGACTCATCTCAGCTTATCTGGAGATGCCAGTTGAGGATTATCAAGTGGCAGTTATCCTCTCACTCGTCAAAATTGCCAGAACAATCGAAGATAGCCAAAAGATCGACAGTTGGATCGACGGCGCTTCTTACCTTGCCATTGCCGGGCAACTAGCAACAGAGGAGAATGAACTTTATGTATAAATTAGATGATTACGAGACAGTTGCGATGTTGAACCGCTGGTTCGTGGAAAACTATCCTATGGGAAGGACAAGCATTGAAATCACTTATCACGATGTTGAAAAAGGATATATTACTTGCAAGGCTGAAGTTTATCGCGATGTTAACGACCCTAATCCTGCGACTAGTAATATCGCTCATGGAGTTAGGGATCAATATATCCAAAATATGCGTAGATTTTATGCAGAGGATATTGCTTCATCAGCTCTTGGCAGAGCAATCACGCTTCTTAAAGGTGGACAAACTGCCACAAGAGACGACATGGAAAAAGTAGGGCAAGTAGCCGATAAACCTACATCTAAGCCATTCAATGAGAAGTTAGCCGACAAGATCATTATAGAAGTCGAAGATGATCCTTGGACTGTTAAAGCGGTTGCACCAGCACCTAGCGCGGCTGAGGCTGTTGCCTTGGTGCAAGATGTTCTAGGCGCTACCAAAATTGATAAAGACATTCCAGAATGTAAGCATGGTCAACGCTTGTGGCGTACCGGCAACAAGAACGGAAAGCCTTGGGCGAATATGTCCTGCCCTGTACAGCCACAGCGTCAACAGACATGGGCAGAAGTCGATAAGTGCGATCCGATCTGGTATGTGATCGATGCTAATGGCGCATGGAAGCCACAGGTGGCCAGATCATGAGCGGCTTACAGTTTAAGAACCAAGATGGTGAATGGGAAAAGTTCCCAACAGACGATGAATTATATGAGAAAGCAAAGGCGCGTGAGATGCTCAATGCGCTACAAGTTAGGATATTGTGCCATCTATGCAACGAGCCAGTTCCAAGCACAGAGTTAGCATTCTGGGTAGAAGGCAAAGCGCTTACTTGGTCATGCAAGAAATGCCACGCCGTCAATGAGTCAAAGCCGTAAGCATCGAGGCTTTCGCACAGAGCGTGTTGTAGCAGATTACCTGCGCCGCTGGTGGGAAGGCGCTCAGGTAGGTCGAGGTTCTGGGCGTGACATTCTCAATGTTCCGTTCGACTGCGAGGTCAAAGCGCGCACAGGACTCGATGTAGTAGGGACACTCCGCCAGATCGAAACTAGGACAGCTGAAAGCGGGCTATTGGGGTTCGCTTGCTTTCGGCTTAATGGGCAAGGAGAACAAGCGCAAGATTATGTTGCGATGCTTCGCCTTGGCGATCTGGTGGAGTTACTACGCGATGCCGGGTATGAAAACCGCAGAGATAGCGTTAAAGACTCAGATATCCGCCGATGCAATCAATGTGGAGAATGGACAATCAATGATCCCTGCAACTGGTGTGAGGCGCAATAGTGCCAATCTATGAGTTCGAATGTACGAATGATCGATGCGAGGCCAATCTTCGCTACGAGAAGGAGTTAAAAATAAATGAACCACACGATGTTGAATGCGGGTTCTGCCATGAACCTATGCGCAAGATTTACAGCTCTTTTGGTATTGCCTTTAAGGGTACTGGTTTCTACAGTACGGACAAGTAATGAAGGTATTACTAGCGTGTGAGGAAAGCCAGGCAGTTACTAAAGAGTTTCGGGCTTTAGGGCACGAGGCGTATTCGTGTGACCTTTACGAGACTTCGGGCGATCACCCTGAATGGCATATTACAGGTGACGTTATACCTTTACGCAATAAAGGCTGGGATCTAATAATTGCATTCCCTCCATGCACACACTTAGCCTCATCTGGTGCTGCTTGGTTTGAGGCAAAGCGATTAGATGGCAGACAACAGGACGCGATAGACTTCTTCATGGCTTTAGCAGCTTCAGACTGTGAACGCATTGCCATTGAAAACCCGGTTGGGATCATGTCTACTGAATGGCGTAAGCCAGATCAGATCATTCAGCCATGGCAGTTCGGAGACTCATTTAGTAAGAAGACTTGCTTATGGTTAAAGGGATTGCCTAAGTTAATGCCTACCAACATCGTTGATCCAGGTGAAAGCATCACATATGCAAGCGGTGTAAAGATGCCTAAATGGTATGCAGAGGCTTGGAAGTTAAACCCTGAAGAACGTTCTAAAGTACGCAGTAAGACGTTCCCTGGTATTGCAAAAGCAATGGCAGAGCAATGGGGCAACTTATTAACACCTGTGGATAACTAATGTACATTCCTTCACTTCGTGCTTACGACACGCCCATGTTATACACATGCTTGACTCGTACGATACACTCTAGGCAAGAGCCCCTCAAGGGCTCAGACCGCGCCCGTAAGGGCGTAGCGCGGTGGGTTGCTGGAGTGTTAGTGGGATCTCTATGTCTTAGCACAGCTGAGACAGCAATGGCGAATAACATGCCAATAAAAGTATTAGCTGCATATCAATTAACAGATGCTCAATACTTATGCCATAACTCAATCATCTATATAGAGAGCAGATGGAAGATCGATGCCATTGGCAATAAGACCGGCAATAAGCAGACTCATGGCTATTATCAATTAAAGAGTAAGGCTGCTATCAATGCGCCTTACGATAAGCAGTTTGAGTTATATTGGTATTATGTAGCAAAGCGTTATGGTGTTACTAAGTATGATGAGCCTAACTACTGTGCAGCTCTTAAGCATCTAAAGACTAGAGGTTGGCAGTAATGGCAAAGCGTGGTGATCCTCGATTAACTCGAGACTACAAAGCCTTTAGGTTAAAGGTGTTGGCTAGAGATCAATGGTCATGCTTCTATTGCCAGCAACCAGCAACGACAGTCGATCACATTATTCCGATTAGTAAAGCGCCTGATCTAGTAGTCAATTACGAGAACGCAGTAGCTTGTTGCCAATCATGCAACAGCAAGAAAGGCAGCCGCAATCAAGCGAGTTTTTTAGGTAGGGTGCCTAC
>Ga0209087_1001585_pt1 | contig 13366 bp, 15 predicted proteins | sample S_130805_EF_Meta_FD_187321 | JGI IMG/M metagenome (GOLD analysis project Ga0209087, IMG submission 187321) | Freshwater microbial communities from Lake Simoncouche, Canada to study carbon cycling - S_130805_EF_MetaG (SPAdes) (version 2) | ecosystem: Environmental > Aquatic > Freshwater > Lake ...
CAGATGTTGAAGATGCGAATCAATTGATCGCCAACTGATCCAAGACTAGCGTCAACCCTGCGGGAAGGCTGAGACAATCGCATTTGGGAGAATCGAGATGAAGTCGGCTTCGTACCTTGGCATTCTTTTTCTGGGAACATCGCTGGCGGGCTTCGCTTACGCGCAAGAGACGCCGGTCGCGTCGGATGACATCGGGATAATGAACCCCGCTGCCACGGCAAGCGCCTTTCCCGGACGCGGATTTTCACCCTATGCCGGGCGTCACTACCCGACGCGCCCCCTGTGGGGCGATCAGCACGTTCACACCGGATGGTCCGTCGATGCCGGGGCCTTCGGTGCGACGCTTGGCCCGGAAGAGGCGCTGCGCTTTGCCCGCGGCGAAGAGATCATGTCGTCGATGGGCCTGCCCGCAAAGCTGAGCCGTCCGCTTGACTGGGTGGCGGTCACCGATCACTCGGACGCCGCCGGCGTGATTTTCGAGATCAAGGACGGGAACCCGGAACTGATGGCCGACCCGCAGGCCAAACGCTGGCACGACATGATGGCCTCGGGCGATGGCGTCAACGCCGCGTCCGAAATGATCGCCGCGCAGTCCAACAACAACGTCCCGGCGGTGATGAAGGACCCCAGACTTGCCATGACGATCTGGCAAAAGAACACCGACATCATGGAGAAGTACAACGAGCCCGGCGTGTTCACAGCCTTCATAGGCTATGAATGGACGTCGAACGCGGGCGGTGGCGACAACCTGCACCGCAACGTCATCTACCGCGACGGCAAGGCCAAGGCTGACGAAGTGCTGCCGATGACGACCTTCGACAGCGAGAACCCGGAAGACCTGTGGAAATGGATGCAGGCCTGGGAAGACAAGACCGGCGGCTCATTGCTGGCGATCCCGCATAACGGAAACCTCTCGAACGGCAAGATGTTCGCGCTGAGCACCTTTCTCGGCGACCCGCTGACCCGCGAATGGGCCGAGACGCGGGCGAAATGGGAGCCGATGTACGAGATCACCCAGATCAAGGGCGACGGCGAAATCCACCCGTCGCTGTCAGCCACCGATGAATTCGCGGGGTTCGAGAAATGGGATGCCGCCAATCTGGCGGGCGTGCCGAAGACGCCCGGAATGATCGAACGCGAGTATGCGCGGCGCGCGCTGGAGGAAGGGCTGAAACTTGAGGCAGAACTTGGCGTCAACCCGTTCAAGTTCGGCTTCGTCAGCGGCACCGACACGCATACCGGCCTCACGACAGCCGAGGAGGACAACTTTTTCGGCAAGCACTCGGGCGTCGAGCCGAACCCGAACCGCTGGGAGCACCCGGTGATCGCCACGCCGCAGGTCAACATCGTCGGTTGGCAGATGGCCGCCGCAGGTTACACCGGGGTCTGGGCGACCGAAAACACCCGCGAGTCGATCTGGGACGCGCTGAAGCGCAAGGAAGCCTATTCGACCACCGGCCCGCGCATCACCGTGCGCTTCTTCGGCGGGTGGGATTTCACCGATGCCGACGCGCAGACCCGGATGCCGGCCGAGGCGGGCTATTCCAAGGGCGTGCCGATGGGGGGCGACCTGCGCACCGCACCTGACGGCAAGTCGCCGTCCTTCCTCGTGGCCGCACTGAAGGACCCCTACAGCGGCAACCTCGACCGCATTCAGATCGTGAAGGGCTGGGTCGATGCCAAGGGCGATATCCAGGAAAAGGTCCATGACGTGGTCTGGTCGGGTGACCGCGTTCCGGGGGCCGACGGCAAGCTGCCGTCTGTCGGTAACACCGTCGATGTTGAAAATGCGATCTGGACCAATACGATCGGCGTGGGCGAGTTGATCAAGGTCTGGCAAGACCCCGACTTCGATCCTGCGTTGCGCGCTTTCTACTATGCCCGCGTGATCGAAATCCCGACCCCGCGCTGGACCGCCTATGATCAGAAGCGCTTCAACATCAAGATGTCGGATGACGTGCCGATGACCGTGACCGAGCGCGCCTATACTTCGCCGATCTGGTACACTCCCTGAACGGGAGCCCGGCTCAAAGCCACGCCTTGGAGGAACGAATGAAGCACTTCCTGCTTTCCACAGTCACCCTGCTTTGCTGGTTGTCGCCACCCACGGCTTTCGCGCAGAACGCCGACAATCACGAGGGGATCAAGCCCGAAGACGTGGCTGCGGTCATCAAGCGCGAGTTCTCGCCTTACGCGGGCCGGTCCTTCCCGACGCGGCCGCTGTTCGGCGATACCCACCTGCACACGTCTGTCTCGGTCGATGCGGGCACCTTGAACCGTGTGGGCCAGGAGGATGCCTTCCGCTTCGCCCGCGGCGAGGAGGTGCTGTCGACCGGCGGCCTGCGCGCCAAGCTGGGGCAGCCGCTCGACTTCCTGGTCATTGCCGACCATGCCGAGATGTACGGCCTGATGCCGCAGCTGCTGAGCGGCGATCCCGAGGTGTTGTCAACCGAGGCAGGCAGGCGCTGGTACGGCGAGCTGACCAGCGGCAACTTCGACCGGATCTTCGCCACTGCGATGGAGATTGTGGGCTCGCTGTCCGGCGACGAGCCGCCGATCAAAAGCGACAAGGCCGTCCGCAAAGCCTGGGAAAGCTACACCGCGCTCGCGGATCGTTACAATGATCCGGGCGTCTTCACCGCGATGATCGGCTTCGAGTGGACTGCGGGAGGTGCCAACAACCTGCATCGCAACGTCCTGTTCCGCGACGATGCGACTGTGGCAAACCAGACGGTGCCGTTCTCGCAGTTCGAAAGCAAGAACCCCGAGGATTTGTGGTCCTACATGGCCGAGTTCGAGGCGCGCACCGGCGGCGACGTGCTGGCCATTCCACATAACGGCAACCTGTCGAACGGGCGGATGTTCACGGTCGAGAATTTTGACGGAACGCCGCTGACCGCCGAATTTGCGGCCAAGCGCATCCAGTACGAGCCCCTGATCGAGGTTTCCCAGATCAAGGGCGACGGCGAGGCGCACCCCTACCTGTCGCCGAACGACGAATTCGCTGGCTACGAGGTCTGGGACCGGTCGAACCTGAACGGGACCGAGGTCAAGACCCCCGACATGCTGCAATACGAATACGCGCGCGAGGCGCTGAAGAACGGCTTGAAGCTTGCGGCAAGCCTGGGCGTGAACCCCTACAAGTTCGGCTTCGTCGGCAGCACTGACTCGCACACCTCGCTGTCAACCGCCGGAGAGAACAACTTCTTTGGCAAGCACTCCGGTGTGGAACCTGAACCCCATCGCTGGGAGCACGTGGTGATAGAGGCCCCCGATCCGAAGTTCAACGTTCTGGGCTGGCAGCAGGCCGCCAGCGGGCTGGCGGTGGTCTGGGCGACGGAAAACACCCGCGAGTCGATCTTTGACGCGATGAGGCGCAAGGAAACCTATGCCACGACCGGCAGCCGGATGACGGTGCGCTTCTTCGGCGGCTTCGATTTCACTGCCGAGGATGCGGCATCCCGGATGCCCGCCGCTGCCGGATACGAAAAGGGCGTCCCGATGGGGGGCGATCTGTCCAAGGCACCCGAGGGCAAGGCACCAACCTTCCTCGTTGCGGCAATGAAGGATCCCTACAGTGGCAACCTTGATCGCATCCAGATCATCAAGGGCTGGCTGGGTGCCGATGGCGCGACCCAGGAAAAGGTCTATGACGTGGTCTGGAGCGATGACCGCGCGCCCGGCGCCAATGGCAAGCTGCCCCCGGTCGGCAACACGGTGAACGTCGAAAAGGCGACCTGGACGAACACGATAGGCGATCCGGAACTGATCACGGTCTGGACCGATCCGGAGTTCGACCCGGCACAGAGCGCCTTCTACTACGCCCGGGTGATCGAGATTCCGACGCCGCGATGGACCGCGTATGAGGCGCTGCGCTTCAACGTGAAGATGTCGGAGGACGTGCCGATGACCACCCAGGAGCGCGCTTACACGTCGCCGATCTGGTACACGCCTTGATGGCAGTGGCATGCAGGACCTGACGTAATGCCAAGGCGATTGCTGCGCGAGCCGCTTGCGCATTTTGCGGCTCTGGCTCTGTTGATCTTTGCCGCCTATGCCGTCTTTGCACCACAGGCACAACAGGCCCCGGCCGGAAGCATCGTCGTCTCCTCCGGCAAGATCGAGCAGATGGCGGCGATCTTTGCCCGGACCTTTCAGCGGCCGCCGTCGCCCGAGGAACTCAAGGGTCTGATCGACGACTATGTAACGGAAGAGATCTACGTCCGCGAGGCGCTGGCCCTGGGTCTCGACAGCGATGACACGGTGATCCGGCGGCGCCTGCGCCAGAAAATGGAGTTCATGACCAGCGCCGATGTCGATTCCCTGACACCCACGGATGCTGATCTGCAGACCTATCTGGATGCCCACCCGGATGCCTTTTCCGAAGCGCCGCAGGTCGGCTTCCAACAGGTGTATCTCAACCCCGACCGTCATCGCGAAACCATGGATCAAGACGCCGCAACACTTCTTGAAGCCGTTCGGGCCGATCCCAAGGCCGATACGTCCGTGTTGGGCGATGCGTCCCTGCTTCCCTACGAACTGCCGCTCACCAGCATCGGCAGTATCGACCGTATCTTCGGCGCCGAGATTGCGGCCTCGGTGGCGCAGGCCGAGCCCGGTGTCTGGACCGGCCCTGTGGCCTCGCCCTACGGGCTGCATCTGATCCGCGTCACGACCAAGTCTCCGGGCCGCCTCCCCGCGCTTGCGGAAATCCGCGACGTCGTGCTTCGGGAATGGAGCAACGCAAAGCGCCAGGACCTGGAAGCAGCCCGGTTGGCCGACCTGCTTGGCCGCTACGATGTCAGAATCGACGCTGGCCCGACCAGAGGAGCCACCCCGTAATGCGGGCTATCCTCCTTCTGCTGGTTCTGATGGTCCTGCCTTTTTCGGCCTTCGCGCATGAAATGCGCCCTGCCTACCTTGCGATGGAGGAAACCGCAGACGGTGTCTTCGACGTCCTTTGGAAGGTTCCGGCACTGGGCGACCAGCGGATGGGCCTGTATGCGCGGCTGCCAGACAATTGCGTGCCAAAGTCCGATCCGGTCGCGTCGATCGCGGACGCCGCCTACACCGAACATTGGACGGCGCTTTGCGGTGCGGGACTGAAGGGTCAGACAATTGTCATCGATGGGCTCACGGCTACCCTGACCGATGTGCTGGTCCGCATCGCCTGGCGCGATGGCTCTGTGGAAGTCGCCCGTCTGACACCGGAAGCCCCCAGCTTCGTCACGAAGGGTGCCCAGACCGTGTGGGAGGTGGCGTCCACCTACTTCCGTCTTGGCGTCGATCATATCCTGTCCGGCCACGACCACCTTCTGTTCGTCTTCGCCCTGATCTTGCTCATCCATGACCGCTGGATGCTCTTCAAGACGATCACCGCCTTCACGGTGGCGCACAGCATCACGCTGGCCGGGGCAACTCTGGGCCTGTTCAGCCTCCCCCAGAAGCCCGTCGAAGCAGCGATTGCTCTCAGTATCGTTTTCCTTGCGGTCGAGCTTGTGAAGTCGCAACCAGGCGAGTTGCGTTTGTCAGAACGGCTGCCCTGGCTTGTCGCCTTCGCCTTTGGCCTGCTGCATGGCTTCGGATTCGCGGGTGCCTTGATGGAAACCGGACTGCCGCAATCGGATGTTCCGCTTGCTCTTCTGACCTTCAACCTTGGCGTCGAGGCTGGGCAGCTGATGTTCGTGGCGCTCGTCCTTCTGGTGTTCCGCGCCTTCCGTGCGATTGTGTCAGGGCCACTGCCCGCACTCAGACTCCTTGCCGCTTACGGCATCGGTACTGCGTCGATGCTTTGGCTGATTTCCCGCGTGGCAAGTTTCGGAAGCGCTTGACTGGGTGGCGCAGCGAAACTTCTCGTGGCATCGTCGCTCTCAATGGTTTCGAGAACCAGGCAGATGCGTCTTGGACCTGCACCGGTTTCGTTCTGGTCCTTTGAGAGCGATACTCGCCATCAAGGGTCGGACCATGCGTCCTACGGATATGGCAGCGATACACAGCGACGCGTTCAAGCGGGATGCGGTTCGCATTGCGCTCAGCAGCGGCCTGACACGGCATCAGGTTGCGTCAGATTTGGGGATCGGGCGTTCGACGCCCGGCAAGTGGGTTCGGGCGGTTTCGGAGGAAGCCAAGGTGCCCGCGCAGGATGCCGAGCTTCTGCGCGAGAACGAACGGCTTCGCAAAGAGAACCACATACTCCGGCATCTGAGCCGGAACAGAAAACAGTTCGGGGGGGCTGTTGAAGAAGTCGTTTCAGGCTGACGCCGGGTTTGGTCGGGCTGCGCGCACTTCGATGATCAAGAAGAGAAACAGCATCCCTCAGCTTGAGCGGACCTGATGCCTCCAGACTTCGCGGCGAATGCGGGCGGTCTTGTAGGCGTCCAGCGTCGCCATTGCCCAGACAAAAAGCCCTCCCGCTATCTTGCCGACAAAGGAAATGTCCGGTGCGGCAGTTTTCAGGGTGAAGGCGCCCAGCAGAACGGCAAAACAGACAAAGATCAGCCCACGCACCGGTTGGCGGTTCAGGACCTGGCCCATACCAGGCAGAAGGATCGCCACCAAAAGAACACTGTAAGGATTCAGCGGTGGCTTCATGTTTGCCCCCTCATGATATCATTGCGCAAAGTGGCCAGCCTGCCGAGGATCGACTCAAGGCGGGCAGGGGAAAGCGGTGTCCTTCCCATTTCGGCCTCGCGGAAGATGAGGAAGCGTCCACGGTCGGCTTCCTCGGCCAGGATGACGATGCGGATGCCCTTTGGCGAGAGGACCAATTCCTTGACTTGCGGGTCATTGAACAGGTCCGCATGGGCGGAGATCAGATCAGACGTGGGGATCATCGTGGCATTATCAGTACGGATGACAACGTGGGCAGGCAGGTCGGGGGGGGTGGGCAAGGAGTGCGGCAGGGTCGGGAAGCGGCTGAACGGCTCATTGCCCGAAGGACGGGCCATCAGGTTTAGGGTTGCCTGCAGCGGCATGGGCTCGGGCAGTGTGACCAGCACCCAAAGCGCGGGCAGCTTGCGGAAAGTCAGTGTGTCGGGGATGGCTTGCAAGTCATAGGCAAGGCCACACCGCTTGCCGGTCATCCGGGGGAAGCCGGTCGGTTGCAGGCGCGTCTCGCCCCCATCGAACAGGGGTTTCAGTGCTGCAAAGTACCCGGCGCGGGCTGCGATGCGGGCACGGTTTTCCTGGATCAGACGGGCGCTTAGCCAAAGGCCGAGGGCGGCGAAGGCAAGGCCAAGGGGGATGAGCGGGGACATGCGAATTGGCCCGCCCCTTTCGGGCCGGGCCGCATACCTTAGTAGCCCTGCGGTTTCGGCCAGGGCATGGTGAACTGCGCGCCCCGGTTCACGAAGCGGTAGCGCCAGAAGTGGAACCACAGCGACACCACGATGTAGAAGCCTATCATCGCAACAAGCTGGGTCCCATAGCCGAGGAATACCGCGAAGAAAGTCACGCCGCAGAGGGTCAGAAGCGTGATCGCGGGAAGCGGGTGGAACGGGTGCTCATACCCGCGCTTGATCGAGTTCAGCGGCCATTTCTTCCGGAACATGATGATGTTCAGCGGCATGAAGGTGTAGCCAAGGAGGCCCGATAGGATCGAGAAGGTTATGACCTGATCAAGCGGCGCGCCCAGGGCGAAGATTAGCGCGATGGGAACCAGGAAAACGATGGCCCGGTAGGGGGTGCGATACTTCGGATGCACCGCTCCGAACCAGCCCGGCAGGTATTTGTCGCGGCCCATGGCGAACCATGCGCGGCTGGCATCGTTGATACAGCCGTTGGCGCTGGCAAGCGTGGCGAAGAGGGTGCCAAAGCCCAGAAGCCAGACAAGGCCAGTCGACCCGGAAAGGCGCGCCGTATCGAAGAGGGGTGCGACAGACCCGTTGACGCCGTCGCCCAGGAATTCCCAAGGCAGGACGCCAGAGCAGACATACCAGGTAAGCGTGGCGGCGATGAGCAGCGTCATGATCCCGGCCAGCGTGCCGAATGGCAGCGCGCGGGCCGGAGAGCGGACTTCCTCGGCGGCTTGGGTTGTCCCTTCAATGCCAAGGTAGAACCAGAGGCCAAAGTGCAGGGATGCAAGGATGCCTATCCACCCGTAAGGCAGTTCGTGGCCCTCGAAGAGCGTGGCATGATCCATGATCCCGGCACCGATGATGCCGGAGGTTGAGAGGAAAAGGATCAGGATCGCAGCGAAGGCGAAAGCAGTGATGACAAGGTTGAAGGTCAGTGTCGCAAGGACACCCCGGTAGTTGAGCCAGGCCAGGAACATGATCACAAGGATGATGAAGGGCCGCTGGTTGAGATCGCCTTCGTGCCCGGTCATCGTGGCCACGACAGAGACAAGATAGCCCGCCGTTATCGCGTTGGCGGCCTCCAGCATCGTGTAGGCGAACACCAGGTAAAGGCCGACGTTGAAGGCCATAAGCGGGCCGACGATATGCTTGGCCTGCGTGTACTGCCCCCCGGCTGAGGCGACGGTCGAGGTGACTTCGGAATCGATCATCGCCACGCAGGAATAGAGGACACCCGCGAACCAGCAGGCGATCAGGGCTGCATAGGCGCCACCTTTGCCGACGGCGAAGTTCCAGCCCATGTATTCCCCGACCAGCACGATGCCGACGCCCAGCGCCCAGACATGCGCGGGCCCAAGCACGCGCAGAAGGCCGACCTTGACGCCATGCGGGCCATGCCGTCCATGGTTTTCGAGGTGATGTCCACTTCGGTCATGACTGCACCTTGTGCTCTTCGGCCATCGCCTCAAGCTCGCCTTCGCGCGATGATGTGAGAACGTCTTCCGAATAGGCGCTGTCGGTGCGAAGCCAATCCAGCACCATGTGCAGACCGAAGGCCGCAGAAAGCGCCCAGGCCCCGTATTCAATCCAGTTCCACAGATCCATCGGCTTACTCCCCGAATTTTTCGGAAATGACCTCGCGGTATTCCACTTCGGAAAACCGCAGGATCAGGAAATAGTAGAGGACGATGACCACAATCATCGTCAGCAGCGCGCCGATGGAGAATGAATAGTCAAAGCGCGACAGGATAAGGTCATGGGCGCTTTCCGGCGTGTAGCCGAGAGCTTCGTACTTGGCCGCCTGAGCGGCATTCTGGTTGAGGCTCTCCCAAGTGGGGTTTGCGACAGGTGCAGTTACGGATTTCGCCGCGCCGGCCATCCCGAGCCAGATTGGCACGAAAAGCGCGCCGACGGTCAGGACCACCAGCACGATGACGTCGATCAACTGGCTGACCTTGCCCTGGGTAGGAGGTTGGTAATGTGCCATCTCAGCCCTTGTGCCCCCGTGCTTCGTCGCTGAACTTGATGTCGAGGCCGTACATGAAGTCGCGGTCCTCGCGGTAGTGCCTGAGCATCGCAAGGATGGCGGCGGTGTTCAAAACAAGCACGATTGCCCCGCCGATCAGAAGCAGGATCCGCGCCCCGCCAGAGGGTGCCAGGTCCCAGGTTGCGATCGCCACAAAGATCATTGCGCACCAGAGGCCGACCACGAACGCCCATGCCATCAGCACGTCGCGTTTGTGCATCGCCTCAATCCGCTTGTTAAGGTCTCCCACATCGTCCTCCCTTGGGCTGCTGTGCCTGCCGACCCCCGACGCAGCCCCCACATCGTTCTTCAGGGAATTTCCCTGTCCGGAAAGATTGTTTTCCTTAAGGAAAGCCAACTGAGACATTCTGTCAAGCAAAACCACATGTGCCTAGAGATTGGGCAGCCGTTTCCCATGTTGATGAAAATACGTTCGCTCCAGTTTGCAGGGCCGTGCGTATGTGACCGCTCCTCCCTCGCCTCCATCGATATGCCAAGGTGGGTCGTCGTCTGGCGCATCAGGACGATCGATACCGTGGACGGACCGATCGAAGCTGGGAAATTGGAAGGACTACGCCGCTCCGCAGCAATGACGCCCATGGCTGGCGTTCAGCGTCCAACTCAGCGTTGTCCTTTGTTTTGGGCCTTTCCGGGCTGACGATTGGGGTCTTCCCACCCGTCAGACAGGAGGTTTCGATGAAGGAAGAGAAGACCACCCCGCTGCGCCAGCGGATGATGGAAGATATGCATATCCGGGGGGCTTTGCGAGAAGACCCAGCAAGGGCACATCCGATGCGTCAGGCATTTCGCGGCGTTTCCCGGACGATCGCCGGATACCGCCACGCCGGATGACCTGCGGGCCTATCACCTGCAGATGACAACGGACATGGTCTCGGCCACCACCTTCAACGTGCGCATCATCTCGCTGCGGTTCTTTTTCAGCGTCACCTGCTCGGCGAACTGAATGCTTTTATCGGTCAGGATCGTGTGAACCTGATAGGGCACAGCTTCGAGCAGGTCCTGCAGGAACTCCCAGGCTGTCTTTCTGTCAGCAGTTGCAACTGACCTGCCACGGGTGAGACGTTCAATCCGGAATCGGTCGCGCAAACCGGTACGGAACCGCCTGATCAAGCAGGATCGGGAGTGCCAAATACGACCAAGTCAAGGTGGAACATTCTGCGCCGAAAAGCGGTATGCTTACTGACCGCACCAATGAAGTGAGTCGGGAATGACGTTCTGGTGCTTGCCAGAATGTGTGTCGAAGAATGAGGCGGAATGAAATTTTCAGCGGAACAATCTGATGCTCTCGGCACGATCCTGCGCTGGAGGCGCGATGTCCGGCACTTTTCCACCGACCCGGTCGACGAGCCGGTGCTGGACCGGTTGAGGGCAGCCATGGACATGGCCCCCTCGGTGGGCAACTCGCGCCCATGGCGTGTCCTGCGCGTCAAGGATCCCGGGCGCCGCGCGCAAATCCAGGCGATTTTCGAAAGCTGCAATCAGGCGGCGTCGGAGGAATACGATGATGCGACGCGGTCCGAATATGTGTCGCTGAAGCTCGCCGGACTGCGCGACGCTCCTGTGCACCTTGCCGTTTTCACCGAGACCACCCCGGCCGAAGGCCGCGGACTTGGTCGCAGGACGATGCCAGAAACCCTGCAATTTTCGACTGTTATGGCTATCCATACCCTCTGGTTGGTTGCGCGGGCAGAAAATATTGGCGTCGGCTGGGTATCGATTCTCAACCCGGAAGCAGTGCGCTCGGTATTCGACGTGCCGGAGAGTTGGGTGTTCACAGGATACCTCTGCGTCGGCTATGCCGAGTTCGCCGATGACCGCCCACTCCTGCATCGCGCGGCATGGCAACACGATACGCCGACCGACTGGACTGAGTGCTGAGGCCGCTGCCTGACCCCCGCTGGATCGACCATGTCTGACCGTCGGTAAAGTCGGGTCACGTCTGCTTTCGCCCTGTATCCCAACCGCCGGGTCTGGCCAGTCGGCACAGGCTGTACAAACCTTACTGGCTGGCTTGGTTTCGCCTCCGTGAAAAAAGTTTACAAGCGCACCGGGCTTGGATGATGGTGGTCATCTTGATTCGAAAGGGAGGTCGAATTGCTGCAAAGGCGCGCGAACGACGAGGTGACTTCAGTACTTGACGTTTTTGGTGATGCTTTGTCTCGCGGTGACATCGCCGCAGCGCTGTCATGCTTTCAGGACGATTGTTACTGGCGTGATCTGGTGACATTCACTTGGAACCTGCACACCAGTGAAGGCAAGGATCAGATCGCCGCCATGCTGGGTGCACAACTTGCCACGACCCGACCCTCGGGCTGGAAAGTCGCAGAAGGCGAACCCGCCAGCGAAGATGGCGGCGTGACGACGGCCTGGATCGAATTCGAGACGGCGGTCGCGCGCGGCTACGGTCTGGTCCGGCTTGTGAACGGCAAGATCTGGACGCTGCTGACCACGATGGTCGAACTGAAGGGCCATGAAGAACACAAGGGTTTCAATCGTCCGCTCGGTGCCAGGCACGGTGCCGGCAAGAACCGCACTTCGTGGCAGGAAGAGCGCGAGGCCGAGCTGCGCGAACTCGGATATGGCACACAACCCTATGTCCTTATCATCGGCGGTGGTCAGGGCGGCATCGCCCTTGGCGCTCGGCTCCGCCAGCTTGGTGTGCCTGCTATCATTCTTGAAAAGCACGACCGGGCAGGCGACAGCTGGCGCACCCGCTACAAGTCACTTTGCCTGCACGATCCGGTTTGGTACGATCACCTCCCGTACATCAAATTCCCAGATAACTGGCCCGTCTTCGCCCCCAAGGACAAGATCGGGGACTGGCTGGAGATGTATACCAAGGTGATGGAGCTGAACTACTGGTCCAAATCCACCTGCAAATCCGCCAGATACGATGAGGCTAAACAGGAATGGACAGTGGTGGTCGACCGCGACGGCACCGAAGTGACGCTGCGGCCCAAACAGCTGGTGCTTGCCACAGGGATGTCGGCCAAGGCGAACCTGCCGACTTACCAGGGCATGGACACGTTCAAGGGTGACCAGCATCATTCGTCGCGCCATCCTGGCCCCGATGCCTATCGCGGCAAACACGCCGTGGTGATCGGCTCGAACAACTCGTCCCATGACATCTGTGCCGCGCTTTGGGAAAACGATGTAGATGTGACGATGGTGCAGCGGTCATCGACTCATATCGTGCGGTCGGAACCGTTGATGGAATACGGGCTTGGCGCGCTTTATTCAGAACAGGCGGTCAGGTCGGGTATGACGACGGAAAAAGCAGATCTGATCTTTGCCTCTCTGCCGTACAAGATCCTGCATGAATTCCAAATCCCGGTCTATGACAAGATCAAGGAGGTGGATGCAGATTTCTACGCGGGGCTGGAAAAGGCTGGGTTCTGGCTGGATTGGGGGGCCGATGGATCGGGCCTGTTTATGAAGTACCTGCGGCGCGGATCGGGCTATTACATCGACGTGGGCGCCAGCCAGTTGATCATCGACGGCAAGATCAAGCTGGCCCATGGCAATGTGACCGAGGTGGTGCCGGATGGTGTGGTGCTGGAGGATGGTACCCATCTGCCCGCCGATGTGATCGTCTATGCCACGGGCTATGGGTCGATGAACGGCTGGGCGGCGGACCTGATCGGCAAGGATGTGGCCGACAAGGTGGGCAAGTGCTGGGGTCTTGGGTCCGATACACCCAAGGACCCGGGTCCTTGGGTTGGAGAACAGCGCAACATGTGGAAACCGACGCAGCAAGACGGGCTGTGGTTCCATGGCGGCAACCTGCACCAGTCGCGCCATTATTCACAGTTCCTGTCGTTGCAACTGAAAGCGCGGATGGAAGGTATCGACACGCCCGTCTACGGCCTGCCGCAAACATACCATCTGGGATAGTCCCGCCCGAACACGCATCGCGTCCCCGGCCCGACGAGGCTGGGGGCCGGACGCGCCGTCACGGGGAAAGACCCATACCCCGAAAATCAATGAAAATCATTTTCTCAAAGACCCGAAAAAGGCAGCTGGC
>Ga0209087_1001592_pt1 | contig 13332 bp, 10 predicted proteins | sample S_130805_EF_Meta_FD_187321 | JGI IMG/M metagenome (GOLD analysis project Ga0209087, IMG submission 187321) | Freshwater microbial communities from Lake Simoncouche, Canada to study carbon cycling - S_130805_EF_MetaG (SPAdes) (version 2) | ecosystem: Environmental > Aquatic > Freshwater > Lake ...
CTCACATTCAGTTGGGGAACTGGTGTGGCTCTAGCTACTGGTATTGATGTCGCTCCACTAGGCCAGTCGTTCTAGTGGCAGGCTTTTATTTAGTAAGCGCCAGCACGATCTCGTGCTAATGCGCTAGATGATAGACCAGATTGACCACCAAAGGAAGCCTTCTCTAGTCCAGTAATCTTCTGACGTTGCTTACGTGCTTCTTGAGCACCGGCAATGTTAAAGATTTCTTGTTCTGCAGTTGTCTGAGTATATGGGTTTTCTCCATAGATGGATGCAAGTTGTGAACCACGCTGTAGCCCACCTGCAATTGTTCCATATCCTTGCTGTGCAGATTCTTTAGTGATACCAGCAGCTCGTAATTCTTCTGCTCTGGTTGCACTGGTTTGTAGTCCTGTTTGAATTGCAGCGCCACCAATTTCAGCAGTAGTTACCTTACGCTTGATGTTCTCAATAGCATTAGTTGGATCAAGGGTATAGGCCAAAATGTCTGCATTAGTAATCTCAGGATAAAATTCTTTAAGTGCTTGTGTTACTTCTGGGTTAGCATTAAGCACACGCTTTTGTGCGGTTTGAATACGATCTTCAAGTTCTACTGAAGATACATCTCCAGCAATAAACTTTTCAAATCCTTCTTGACGACCCATTTCTCCACGTGTGTAGTAAGACTCTGGAAGTCCATAGCGACGCATTACATCTTGGTATGCGTCTTCATTTTGGATGTACTCAGCCTCAGATAAAGCACGAAGTCCTTTTGCTACACGCTGAGCATTAGCTGCAAAGCGCTTCTTGTAGGCATCTGTGCCACGAAGACGCAGTACAAACTCATCTCTAGAAATGCCCTCTTCAATAAATTGTTGTAGTGGTTCTACTAAACCACCCATACCATAAGCACCAAACTCTGATCTTAATAAATCAAAGGCAGACTGTCCTTGCGCTTTCTTTCCTGCTGCAGTAGCAGCCGTTGCTTTAGCAGCATCTGCTATCTTTGTTCCTTTTTTAATAATTTCTTCTGTGTCATCATCATACACACGGATAGTGTCGCCAGTTTCATCGTCAATATATGTTGATACAGGCTTCTTTTTAACAACGACAGTAGGTTCATCTACAACAGGTTCGTCTGCAGCAGGATCATCTACAGTGGGATTAACTGTAGCAGGACCTTCGCCTATTGAGGCAAGATAATCTTCGTAAGTTGTTCTGTCTTCTTGTGGAAAGCTGGCTTGAAGTTTTGCCCATTCATTGCGTGTATATGCCATTGTTACCCCTGAAATCCGAAGTCACGGAGGACTTGTAATGTTGATGAAGCAACCTCATCACGAGCATTTTCTGTATATTGCCAACGGTTGTCTTTGCGTAGCGCTTTCTTAAAGTCATACAAGTTCATATCACCCTTGTCGGTAATAGCCATACGAAGTGTTGAATCATTAAGATCAATTTCATCTGGGTTTAATTCAAGCACTGATGCCATTGTTTGGCGGTATGGTGAATAGATAGCCTGTAGGTCATAGCCTTGACCAAGCAAGTCACGCACATACTGTGGTTGACCTTGTGCTGCAAGCATACGAGCATCTTGTGATACACGGTTAATATCAATATCACCATTAGCAAGACCGCGTAATACCGCTGTCTCAAGATCTCCGCCTGCAGTAACTGCAGAGATATTTGGCAAGATGTCTTTTAGACTAAATCCATTTGCCTTAGCAATGCCTTGGAGTGTTTGGTAATTTTGAAGGGCCTGACCACTAAAGCCTGTCTGCTTTCCAGCAGTTCCTGTTCCAACGATGCTTGTTACTCTACCAATGAATGGTGTAATCAAAGCATTGATTGCTAGTGGGTCATCGTCTAGGAAACCATCATAAATCTTCTGTGCAACAGATTGTGCCTGCTCATCAGTAAGAGTAACGCCAGCAATCTCTTTGGCCTTTGCCTTGACAGAACGCATTTGCTTTGCAAGATATAGACCATAATCAGACTTGGTTACATCTTCGCCTGCTGCTTTGAGTTCTTCATACTTTGCACGATCAACAATACGAGTGCGTACAGTTGATGCATTCTTTTGCCACCAAGGAGTTAACTTAGCTTTGGATAAAAACTTGTCATTATCCCAACCCTCTTTTACCGCTTGTACAAGCAGTTCACCAAGTTTAGGTTCTAACTTAAAGATATAGTCAGGTAGGTCGTACCAGAAATCTGTCTTAGCAAGAAGAGTCTCAAGAGGTGTTGCTGCAACAGTTATGCCAGTAGGTCCTGTAGGACCACCAGGCTTAGCCATAGATGCTTCATCTGCTTTACGGAATGTTCCTACATTAAATCCAGACGGAACTATCGTTCCGGTTGGACCTCCATCTGTCCCTCCACCGGTATCTCCGCCTGTAGTTGGTGTCTCTGGTTTTTCATTAGGCTTTGGTTGAGCAGAAGGTGCAACAGCAGGAGTTCCGGTAGGAGCCCCAGTACTTGTTTGAGTTTTAGTTAGAACGAATGGTTTTGCTCCAAGTTTTTTACGTGCTTCTACAAGAATGTCATTAGACTTTTTAATTGCAGCATCAACTGTCTTATTAAGAGAGTTGTAGTCCTTGACTAATCTATCAAATTCTTTTTGCTCTACTGCAGATAGTTTATCTCCACGAGCAATTTTGGTAGCCCAGAACTTAAGTTGTGATTCATAATCTATTAGTCTAGGTTTTAGAGTATTGGCATAATCTAATTGATTCTTAGAACGTGCACGTGTTTCAGAATCTAAGTTCTCTTTTGCTGCTTTTCCTTGGGCTTTTTCTGCAGCGATACGAGCTGCTTCTTGAGCAGCCTTTGCATCTGCAATTAACTTTTTTACATCAACTGCCATTAGCGACCACCCAACGCATTCATAAATGTCTCATAGAAACCAAGGACCTTATTGGCCTTGCCTTCATCTGTTCCTGAAATCTTGTCTATTAGGTACTGTTCTTCGCTTAAGCCAGTTGTGACTGTCTGCTTCTGGTTAGAACCTGAACCTGAATAGTTAGTTACTGTTGATGCTTTGCCTTCAATTGACTTAAGCATTTCTGTATACTTTTTAATCTCAGCAGCAGTAGCCTTGCGTCCTAAAGTGTCTAGGATAATTGAATTAACTATTTGCTGTGCAGCCTCTGGCTTGTACTTAGTAACACTAGTAACTGTTGATGGACCACCAGCACCTGTTCCTGTAGCTTCACCCATAAGGCTAATCTGCTGAAAGAAATCATCACGACTTATAGGGCTAGTTAATGAAACAAGTGCTCTATCTTCTTCAGCTTTGTTGAAGGCTTTTACTAAAGCAGGAGTGTACTTATCGGTAACCTTACCTTTATAGTAATTACCTGCTTTAAGCATCTTTGAATAAGCAGTAATAAGGGTAGGGCTTTTTGCTACAATTTTTAAGAAGTCTGTAAAGTCTCCTGTTGTTGTTTGCCCAGTTCTTCCATCAGTGCTGGCTATGGCAGTGCGTGCTGATTCCTTTGCTTGCGCCGTAGCACGAGCTTGATCTGGTGAGCTTACTGCCACTTTAGTCTCCTAGCAATCTACCAAAGAGTACGTTGTAAGCACTCACGGTGTTCTCGTTGTATTGTGAAAGTTCTCGCATCTTGATAATAGTTTCATCCTTATTCATTTGAGAAAGGAATTGGCTACCACCAAATTGATCTATTTCTTTTCTTGAAGTCTTATATGCCTCATAAAGATCAACCATCTTACGCAAAGCCTGAACAGTTCCAGGATTTGCCTTTTCAGCAACTGGTGATTTAACCATTGCTGTCAAATCATTGTAAGCGTTCATACGCTCAATAGCCTTTTGGCTACCCTGCGATAGTTCTTCTTGTACTAATGGGCGACCAGCCTTATAGATTGTGGCCCAATTTGTAAACTCTTTACGAAGTGATGAACGCTCAAAGTCTGTACCAACAGACTCAAGGTTCTTTTCGTATTGGTTCTTCTTTTCATAATAAGTTTGCATATCTGCAGCGGTCTGAACTTCACGAAGGAAGTCAGTAACTGTCTTATTCTTACGAAGACCCATATCGGTCATAGTCTTGTAAGCATCCCAAGAGTAACCAGCTTTGTGAGGAATCAAGAAGGTTGCACCTTGCTTGAACTCCTTAAACAATGCTTGGTTGTTCTCTACAAAGTCACCGGATTCTTGTGCATAACGGAAGTATGCAACAGTTGAACGATCTGATTCTGAAACAGTAAACGGCATTTGGTCTGGGAAGTACTTAACCCACTCAGCCATTGCTGTGTCGTAGTCACCAGTCTTATCAAGCAGTCCATACCAGACTTGTTTGAAGTTTGCTTCACCATTACCGCGTACCCAGTCAGCCATATCAGACTTGAGTTGTACTGCAGGTGATGCAGGTGCTACGAAACCGTAGATAACACGCATACCTAGGATACCTAGTGTGGTGTTCTTTAACTTAATACGGTAATCTTCAAGCTCTTTAGAGGTAAATGGAATTGGAGTTCCATCTTCTGCAAACTTTTGTTTTAATCCGTGACCAGATGCTTCAAGATAGGTCATAGCCTTGCGAGATGCGCTGGCATATTGACCATCACGTTCATCTCTGTTCATTGCTGCATAGATACGGTTAACGTGTGCTGGTAAGAACGCTGAAACCATTGGTTGGTCTTCTGCATACTTACCTAAAAATGTAGTTGTGATCTTATCTGCAGCACCTGGGTTAAAGATATCTACAAGATTAGATAGTACCTTGATAGATACACCTGAAAGTGGACCAGCAAGTGTAGGAATTGCAGAGTCTGGGTTCAAAGATGGTGTAAGCATCTTGATATTAGCACCAAACTGTACTGGCATTGGTACCTTAAACTCTGCAGGTACGCCTAACGCTGTCATTGCAGTCTGTACTGCCTTGTAAACATACTTTGTTCCTGGGTAAATGAAGTATGGTTCACCCTGATCGTCGTGTTGAATCCAACCTGAATGTGTAATTCCCTCATAAGTAAGAGAAGCACGAGCAATTGACTCTGGGTTGTAGCGTACAACACGGTAAACACGGCGATAGAAGTCTTCAGTAGCACGATAGAAACGCGCAAAGTTGCGACCAGAGAATGCAAGTTGGCTTTGTACCAAAGGATTATCAACATATGCAAGAGTTTGTAATGCTGCACGCTCTTCGATAAGAGTTGCTAGTTCCTTTTGAGCACTTGCCTCTGCTTTGATAAGTGCCTTTTCATCTGTAATGCCACGCTTGTGAGCGGCAATGAAAGCATCTGTAAAGCCAGTCTTCTCAAACTCTTTACGAATCTTAATCATCTCTTGTAGAACCATAGGCTCACGTGAGAAACGAGCATTAGCATTACCTAACCAGTCCCAACCCCACTCCATCAAAGATGTTGTGTAGTTACCTGTATCAGATACAGCTACTAACTGTGGTCCAAGAATATATTGAGGTGCGTCTTCTACAGATGTTGGCAAGTCATCTAATGAAATTTGACCTGATATCTTGTATGAACCAGTCTCTGGATCGTACTTGCGAACCTTATCTAGTAAATTAAGATTGATAGTTGTTCCATCGTTCTTAACAAAGAGTTGTTTTGCTGCATCATAGATGCGCTGTGCGTGCTCTTGCTCGCTTACGCCACGTTCTTCTAAACGAAAAGACTTAACTAATTTTTTGTTGTCTGGGTCCATTAGCCAATCAAACAGTTTGCCAACTGCGATTTCTTCATTATCAAGATTGGCAACTGCAATGCCGCCCAATCTGTCATTGGAGTAATATCCAATACGCATAGCCCAAGCTACTTCAGATTCTGTACTAGCAAGTGGAGACATACGAGTCATACCACGTGAACCCTTAGCACGACTCATATTCTTTGGAAGGTTATATCCAAGTTCTTCTGTGCGTACTTTACTTCTGCGTTGGTAATTTAACGTACGAGTAAAGGCGTCAATACCTGTAAAGGAGTTCTTGCCACCTTCAACAACATCCATCAATGCATTATCTAAATCGCCGTGCTTAATCTGCATTGCAAGTGCTTCACGGTCTGCTTTAGTAAATTTACCTAGTCCAGTCTTTTCATAGAACCGAGACATCTTGCCTTCATTGAGTGCATTAGCCATAATCTCACGTATCTGGGCAATGTCACCATCTGCTGCTTGAATAGCAGCACCATAGGCCTTTGATTCTTTTTTATTGATAAAGCGCAATGCTCCACCTAGTGGGTTTGCTGCCTTTTGTTCAAACTTAGTTAATCCTTTTTCCATTTGTTGCGCTGTACGCAAGCGTGTTGAAAGCATACGACCTTTAACTAAACCAAATGGTGACTCACCAATAGCAAGGTGGACCATTAAATCTTCAGATGCGTTACGGATTGCATAACGTGGACCGGCAAGAGTAGCAAATGACCAAGCGCTAGTCATCTTATCTACCCAACCAGAATGTGCCACGCCTAGTAGGTTCTGAATTAAACCAGATCGTGCAGATGCACGGTCAATATCACGAACACTCAGGGTAGTTACGAAATCAGATGTGTCTGAAAGAATAAGAGCAACTTGCTCATTTGTTCCTGGCAACATAGCTGGGTTGTATTCAACACCATTTCTAATTTCAGTTAATGCAAACTGAGGTTCTGCCTTACCCTGCAATGCACGAGCAATTGGTTGACCTTCTTTAGTTACATTAAGACCACGGATGTCTGCAATGGTTGATTGTAGTCCGTAGAAGATTTCCTTCTTGAGTCCTACTTCAGCATCATCAAATGCTTGTGCCATTAACTTTGCATCATTACGTGGAAGTACTAAACGTGCATACTGATAAACTTTTTTAGCAGCATCGGCTGCAGTAACATCTAGTTGGTTGTTATCAAAGATTGGTACAAGTTCAAACTTGGCCTTGAAGCGATCAATACGGTATTGAATCTGCTCTGTTGAAAAACGAGCCATACCTTTAGCCTCATAATTAGGCTTGATCTTGCCAACAATAGCCTCGCGGTTATTTGTTACAGTCTCTCGGATGCCATCATCTGTTGCTGCGCCACCAAAGAATAGGTTGTCTACAAACTTAGAACCCATAAAGTCAATGTTAAATGTTTTGTTAGCGGTAGTAAGTGTTTTGATACGAGCTTGACGTAGTGGATCTAGGCGCGGAATCATCACACGCTTGCGACCAATTTGACCTAACATCATTTCTTTAACTTGATCTGCGTTCATAAAGAAAGCCTTAGCAGTGTTGGCATCTTTAATAGGTGTCTCAATGTTAACAAAAGATTTAATAACAGCATCACCAAACTCTGGTGCTGTAATTGCTAGTTGCTTTTTAGCTGCAACTCTTTCAGCAGTTGTAGTTGCTTCACGATACTTAGTAAGTTGCGCTCCGTAAGTATCCCAAAATGCTGCAACCTGTGGACGTGCAAAGACTTCTTCTACTTTATTTCCACCTACTACGACATCTAATGAGTAGCGTGAAATATCAACCATCTTCTTAGCCTTACCAAGACCAAGTAATGGATCTGCATAAACTCTATAAGCAGCATCTACTGCACCAGAGATGGTCTTGTACATAAAACCATTTTTAACTAAATCACCAGGTGTAAGTGCATCAATAGCATTAGCAACAGCACGTCCTGGAGAATACTTAGCAGCACTGACTGTATCTAGTGCATCATTCCAAAGAGTATCTTTGTTCTGCTGAACTGCAGCAGCGATTGCCTTTTCAGCATCGGTACCGGTAGCAAGGATGTCGCTAAGTTTGTCTCCCTTAGAAACACGCATAGCAACAGAGATACGATCTGCACCGTATTGACGCTTTGCAGTATCAATGCGGTTGGGACTAAATACATTGTCACCTTTATCACTTGCTATATCCCAAGCATTACCTGCACCAAATGGTGATACGCCTTGATCTATTGCAATAAGACCAGTACGTGCTACGCGAGTAGCAAGGTCTGATGCTTCTTGTGCCAAGGCAAATGCACCACCAAGTGTGTAGTGCCAAGCAGTTCCTAGCCAACCACGGTTGGCTTTCTTTGCTGGATCTTCATTGCCTGCAACTTTAAGAAGAGCTGCCTGTTGTGCAGGAGTCTTAGAGGCGTAAGCCTGCTGTGCAATGTTGGCTGGCAAATTAGAAAGTTCACGATGTGTAGCAAGAGTTTTAGATAGATCTTGCATCGCTTTCTTTTCTGCGGCAGTTAAACCTGCAGCAGAGGCAGCGGCGTTAAGATCGGCCAATTATTCACCTCGCGCTAATGCCTGTTGATACAAAATGGCAATTGATCCATCTGTGTCATACGGCAACATTTTGGCTAATATGTCAGAAGTCTTTGTAGTAGCTCCCTGCATCATTAACGCATTAGAACCTGGTCCTGGACCTATATCTATACCTGAAGTAACTGGTTCATTTGGGCGTTGTGTTGGTGCATATAATTCTGTTATTGGTCCCTGTGTTGCTGCCTCACGTACATCGCCTGCACGAGCAGGACGTGTATCTGGAGTCTTAGAAAGCGGAGCACCTGACTTAATAGCCTGCGTCTCAACGCCTTCACCGTATGCTGTGGAACCCATTTGCAAATTATCGGTACGTGTGGAGTACTTACCTGGGCCTGCTGGTCCAGCCAGTGGATTCATCATACTCACTGTTTGTCCTCCTCTAATTTTTCTAAATCGTTTGCCATATCTTCCCAAGCCTTATTGGTTTGGGTAATATGATTTGAATGGTAAATTGCTAATTCCATTAGTTCACCTGTTAGTGTTTCAACAGATGATGCTATGTTGTGTAGAAAGCCTACTCCTACAACAAGAAAATCAAGAAAGCGCACTGGACGAGGAACGTAATTATCATCTTTCATCGTCCAGTACACCTTCCATTAAAAACTATTATCCCTTTTTTGGTGCGCTTCCGCGCTTTCCTGCTGGAGTCATTCCGAAGAATACCTTGCCACCTGCTGGCTTAGAGGTATCTTTCTTGCCTTCAACTGGCTTTGAAACTGGCGCTGCTGCGCGAGATCCTTTGTTCATATTTACACCTCCTCTTATTATGCTGCGCCGGTGATACCAGCTAGTAGTTGGGCTATATCGGGTTTTTGACCAGCAGCAGGGGCCTGACCAGCTTGTTCTTGTGGAGGTTGCTGCGAGGCAGGAGCGGGGGCCGCACCTGCTGCTGGAAGTTGAGGTCCACCTGCCATCGCCATATCTGGCGCAGGTGGTGGTGGTTCTGGTGTAAATGCTTTTTCAATAACTGATTCTAATGACTGTCCCTTTTGACGACCTTGGATAACAGATGCGATACGTGAGATAATCTCACTAGGGTCTTGGCCTTGCGCTGCAAGGGCTGGGATTGCCTGAGCATACTGTGCAACAGCAACACGCAAAGAATCGCGCATCTCTTCAATATCAACACGTTGTTCCTCCTGCGTAACATTTAAGTCCATTGGTATCTCACGACGTACATAGTCACGAGATACGAGCTTGTCTGAACGCATTTGTAGTAAAGCAATAATGGCACGGTTAGGGTCCATACCAGACATAATTCCGTAACGTACATCTACGCCGTACTCACCCTTAATGTCACGAGATGGTGTGTATTTTAGAACGTAAGGTGTTCCATCATCTGTTCCCTTGATGGTCTTTGGAATACCACCAAATACTTTCTCGTCTGCTTCAAAGCATACTGAGATAAGTTCTTGGAACATACGAGCAAACTGTGCTTGTGCTGCCTTAATCTGTGTATCAAAGCCTGCTTGTAGGGCTTGTACACCGCGACCAGTAACAACTGATGCGTCAATGTTACCTGAACGAGATTCAGGATAACGAGCACCAAGGCGTAGTTCACGCTCTAATACACCTGATTCTTGGAAGACTCCAGGTGGTAGTTCCAATGGAACACGGCGAATACCTTGTGGATTGGCAGAGCGCATAATGGAATCTGGTCCAAGTGCCAACTCTTGCACATCTTGTGGGATAGCAATAGGTGCTTGGATAGATTTTTCTGCTGCTTGAATTTGTAGGATTGCAAAGCGAGCACGGGCAAGTTGTACGGATAGAACATCATCAAACTGTCCACGTGCTTCACCATCTAGGGAGGCACGCATTACAACAGATGCCATAGCTTTACCTAGGATGTTAGGTGTGCGTGATAAGACTAAGTTCTTGCGCTCTGGTAAGTAGAGCAAGTCTTGGTCCTTGTCGTGATACTTGACCATTGAGATATAAGGAGAAGAAAGGCCATACTGGTTTCGACCTAAGATTAAATCGTAGAACTCTGGGTACTGCGCTCCTAGCGTCTCTGCATCGGTAACGATGACTTGAGTAACAGATAAGACGCGACCATAACGATCTAACTCTGGGTAGGTACCAAATGGGTTGAGCATACGGATACGTGGATTGTTGTCATCGTAATCCATCTCAACCATACCAATACCAAGACCATAGGTATTATACCAGTCTGCGCCTGTGTACATCTGCAGTTGTAGGTCAGAGTTTGTTACATAAAAGTTTGCAATACGAGTTCTAGTATCTGCAGCTTTTCGTGCTGCATCTGAAACCATATTGGTTGCTGAGCAGTTAAAGGATGGCAACGGTGCCATTGCTTCTGCTAAGTCACGTGCTGCGACGTCAATGAAGTTTGCAACCAGAGGCTTTGGGTACTCCTCTGAAAACATTGCTGGGTATACCTTAGAGATATCACCCTGACGCACCGAGAGCACATCACGCATACGTTGATCTCGCGCTGATGAGCGCGTACGTAAGCGTGCTAGCTTAGCGTCAACTTCTTTGACTGATAACAATGGGGGTCCTTAACCGTCGTAGCGTTCTGGGTTCTTTAGGTAACGAGCCTTTTGTGCAGGTGTCATCTTAGATGGAGAAATTTTGTCTGGCATTACTTGCACCTTCTTTTTAACAGGTGCCTTTACAGTTGTCTTAGGCTTTGCTGGTCCTTTAGGTTGAATGTTTTTAATTTGTTCTTTTGTTGGTCTTCCACCAGGCTTCTTCATTTGTGCCATTGTATCTCCTTAGATGAACGTGCGGTCTTTCTCTGCGAGCAGTTCATCTATGTTGATAACTGTTCGTTTGCCTAGCTCTTGGCGAGATAGGAAAGGGTTTTTCATATGGTGGGTCTTGTGCATACCTTGGTTGAGCATCTCACGTGCTCTAATCTCACAGAACCACAGAGCCATCACCATATCGGTCTTGCCTTTAGTAGTTGGCGACCACGTAATCAATTGCTCAATGAGCGCCTTAACGTTTTCAGTTTGATCTGAAGGTAAGTGAATAAGGTTATCGCGGTGGTGCTTGCCATCAAATTGCTTGGTGCCAAACAAAGTTGACATTGATGCAACTCCAAAGCCGGAGTCCCACTTGTTGGTTCCAGTATGGTGTTCCCGCAGTAGCACTCCTCGGCTAGCCAAGTTTGCACGGATACCTTCATCCTGAGTTAAGAAAGATTGAAATGCATTCTTCTCTACAATCCACTCACTAGGTGAGTAGAGGGTAGTCCAGTCAAAGATTAGCTGACGGATTGCAGCAGGCGTTGGCCTAGTAATTTTAATAGCATCAACGATATAGCGTTTATGTGTAGCCCTATCAACAGCGTAACAAACGACGGCTGTATCACCAACCATAGCGGGATCAAGACCACAAATAAAAGAAAAGCCGTTGACATCACGCGGATGGCCTGGGTTACCAGGAACCAAGCGACCTGCTTTACGCATACCATCTATGGAGCCTCGCACACATACTGGGTCAAAGATGGCATCATCTGAGATATCTTGTTGTTGATAAACCAAAGCCCAAGTGCTTGCATCCATAGCTTGGCGTTCGTTGTAAAGGTTGCGACCATTCCATCTAGGATAGAGGCCGTCTTCATCTTTATCAGATTCCATCTGGCCATCAAAGGGGGCATCACTAGCAGGCCAAAGGGTTTCCCACTTGTCGGGGTCATTGTCTGTAGAAAGCAGAGCCGGCATTGCAAGGTAAGTCCAAGGGACAAGGCCACCTGGGTAGCGGTCTTCGGAGCGTAGCTCCTTGTATAAATCTACAGCAGAGACTCGCGTACCAATAATAATCAATTTACCAGTAGGGTTCAAACGAGAGCGCACATCCTGGGTAAGCCATCTAATCTGTTTCTCAAACTCATTGGCGTTTTTCAAGGTTACTGCGTCATCTACAATAATCATATCTGCACGCTTGCCGTAGATCTGACCGCCAATACCAACGGCTTCGATGTTCGGGTCCTTTTCAGATGACTCACGTAGCTCATCACCAAAGGTGACACGGGTAGCTTGCCACGAGGCTGACTTAGAGTTAAACCCTACGCCAGCAGCGTAAGCCTGTTGGAGTGCTTCATAATTTGGATGAGTCAGGCGTTGCTTGATGGCGTAGAGAAAGTCTGCAGCTAACTGCTGCGTCTGAGATACGATGAGTACTCTAAAGTTAGGGTTCTGACACACCTGCCAAGTGACGTAATCAATGGTCACAGTCATAGACTTGGCGTGATTCGGCGGAATATTAAGAAGGATTCTGTTATTAGCCAGACCCTTTTCAAACTTCATACTAGGATGTAGCCAGCCAGGTTCTCTACCTTCGATTACATCTATCAGGTTCTGTTGGTGTGGGAAAGTGCGGGAGTGTAGGTACTTCTGGCGAAAGTCGGTAAAGCTCAGGTCGTGTACATCAGATGCTGCAAAGGACTTGTCCTTTAGACCAAGGCGTGTTCTATCAACCTTGTCTGTAAAGATCTTGTCAGTTCTGCGATAGTACTCGTAGGTCTTCATTGATTTGCCGGCGGAGGTACAGGCGGCGTCAATGGTCATACCTTCAGCTACACAGCCAAGGATAATTCTCTTGGCTATGTCTGCGCTGTTGTCAGCCACGTGATCTCCTAAAATTATGGGGGACGGGCCGGAATCGGATTACATCATTACTAGTCTTGGTAGGTTTTTAATAGAACTATCCCCACTAAAATACTAGGCAGTTCGGGCTTAGCGCCCGAGGGAGCCACAGCGAACTGAGGGGTAAGACTTAACTCGGCCTAGGGGCCTCGCTAGAGGCCATACCGCATCTGCTCAGGGCTTTTCCTATTAAAACCCCTTACTATGTATAAGGCAGGAAATTTAACGCATTTCCCGTTTTAGGAATGTGAGTTGTATCACACCTACTATAACCGCAGGTCAGAGCTATATTATGGGATCTCACTTTAGGAAATATATTTTGTTGGGGAGTACACGGACCACCGCGCCACAATTCAACAAGGGGGGGTCACCGTTACGGCCAGACCCTAACCGTATGGCTAAGGGTTAGACACTTACGGCCTAGATGTCTAGGGTGTTAGTGAAGAGATAGGGGCGCACTACCTACCCGGCACCCCTAAC
>Ga0209087_1001593_pt1 | contig 13326 bp, 6 predicted proteins | sample S_130805_EF_Meta_FD_187321 | JGI IMG/M metagenome (GOLD analysis project Ga0209087, IMG submission 187321) | Freshwater microbial communities from Lake Simoncouche, Canada to study carbon cycling - S_130805_EF_MetaG (SPAdes) (version 2) | ecosystem: Environmental > Aquatic > Freshwater > Lake ...
TCCTTAAAAACGACTTGGACGCTATCCCTGTCACCCGACAATTGGTCTCAAAAATACCCAGTGCATTGTTAGAAGAGGCAAAAGAAACGCTGAAAGAAATTACAGGCGCTTCGTTTTTATATGCTCCTGAATTTAAGCATGTATACTTTGGCGAGCAAAACCTATTGATTCCATCTGGCGTGTTTGAAAAAGACCTTGCGCAATCCTATTTCGAAAGAATGTTTATTGAGTTACCGGAAGATAAAGCGTTGTCAATCGCTTCCATTCCATCCTTCGCAGTTCATTCATTGGAAGCGCATCCAAATTGGGCAAAATCATTTACAAAGGAGACATTCAACCACCAAAATTCATTTTCCCTCTTTGAATTCCACCTAAACCTATTGGCTGATTTTAAAACTAAGGAAACGACATTTTTACTTACCCTTTTTGCAGACACCTATTTTTTGGGATTGGTGCATGACAGTAAGTTATTGTATGCAGAAGCTTTAACGTATCAAAACAGTGACGACATCCTTTATACATTGTTGAATGTACTTCAAAAAAATGGACTATCGATGGCAAAAGGGACGCTCTGGTTTGGGGAGATATCCGATAATAACATTAAAGAAAACCTACAAGATAGCCTAACCAAGATACAAGATTTCGCTGCTTTCACTTACCAAGAATTGGAAAGAACGATGTATTTCAAATAATAGCAGATGAGAATCATAAGTGGATCGTTAAAAAGCAGAAATTTTCAGGTACCAACAGGTTTCCCTTCCCGACCGACAACAAATTACGCCAAAGAAGGGTTGTTTAACGTTTTGAACAATTTGGTAGATTTTGATGAGCTGGAAGTCTTGGACCTATGTGCAGGTACAGGAAATCTTTCATTTGAATTTATTTCGCGTGGAGCCGCTTTTGTTTCCGCAGTAGATAAAAATCCAAAAGCTTGTAAATGGATACAAAGCAATGCGCAAAAACTATCCATTGAGAAACAAATGTCCGTTACCTTTATGGATTGCCTTTTGTTTTTAACCAAGAGCCAAAAAAGCTTTGACATCATCATAGCAGACCCGCCTTATGACTTGGACATTCACAAAGCGTTGGTCGAGTCCATTTTTACAGGAAATCATTTAAAAAAAGAAGGGCTTTGCATCATCGAACACGGGAAGCAAACCGACCTTTCCAAAGAAACCAATTTTCAGTACACACGTAAGTTTGGCAACGTTCATTTTAGTTTTTTTCAATGGGTATAAAGAGAGCAATGTTTCCAGGGTCGTTTGACCCTTTTACCAAAGGACATGAAGCCATTGTCCGCAAAGGACTTACTTTGTTCGACGAAGTAATCATCGCCATTGGCGTAAACTCGAACAAGCGTTCATATTTCACCCTAGAAAGCAGGATTGAACACATTGAATCGTTGTTTCAAGAGAAAGCGGTTAAGCTCATTACATTTCAAGGACTTACGGTAGATGCTTGCCAAAGGGAACAATGTGAATTTATTCTTCGGGGATTAAGGGACACCAAAGATTTTCAATACGAAAGGTCCATTGCGCACATGAATTTTTCTTTGAAAAAAATAGAAACTGTTTTCCTTCTTACAGAGTTGTCGTACTCAGCAATCAATTCTTCCATTGTGAGGGAAATCATCATCAACGGCGGTGAGATTGGAGACTTTGTAACCAACCCCGAAAAATTAGTTCACAAAACAACATGAAAAAACTGTGTTTCTTACTGTTTGTTCTTTTGAAAGCTAACTGTTTTGACGCACAGGTTAAAATCATTGGCATCGCTCCTGAATTTACTGGACAAACATTTTCAGCTTGGCGGATAGATGATTTTTTAAACAACCATAAAACCCTTATTCAAACCTACAAAGTGGATTCTTTGGGAATTTTCCGCTTTCAACTTCCATGCACCCAAATTGAGAAAATTGTAATCGGCACCGAGGACTTCAATGGCTTCCTCTACATCCAACCCAAAGCGAAATACAACCTCGAATTTCTTTCCGACAATCCCCAAAACCTTAGTTACAATCTAAAAGAGGAAATCGAGATGACCTTTTTTGATTTAGACAGCAACGACATCAATTTTAAAATCCTCGGATTTGAGACATGGTTGGATTCCTATTTAGGCGATATCTACATAGAAAAAGACGTTAACTCCAATGATTTTATTCGCAAAATCGCCTTAATGAAATTATCCGTAAACAATGATTATCAAAAGGATACGTCGGTTTATTTTAAGGATTTTATCACCTACACCATGGCGATGAATGTGGACAACATCAGGTATGTTGGCTCACCTTCCAACACAGATAAATACAGGATTTACCTTGAAAATGCGCCGGTTCGATATACAAACGATACCTACATGACCTATTTTAAATCGTTTTACGACCAATACATTTACCAGTTAGATGCAGCAACTGCGAATCAAATTTTCCAACTCTTGGCGGGAAATGAGTTAGAAAAATGTGATGAATTGTTGGGAAAACAAAGCCTTTGTTCAAACGCAGAGTTGCGATCCATGGTTCTACTCTTCATCTTGAAGCAAGCCATTACGGATAATTTCATTCCAAAATCTGTCATTGCATCCAATTTAAAACAATTCGCATCCCGATGTACCTACCCGAACCAGAAATCAATGGCGCAAAACATTTTGGGTACCATGAATCAAATCCAAGTGGGAAATGAGTTTCTTAACTTGAATTTGGCGACTTCGACTGGTGTTTTTACGCTCAACAAATCCCTCGGGAAAACGCTCTATGTTCACGCATTTAATCCTTCCAATACAAATTGCATCAGCGAGTTAGGTGCTTTGAAGAAATTACAAAAAAACTATGGTTCTAAAATTGAATTTGTTACATTTTACGTGGACAAACCCGACCTAACAGATACCGAAAAACGAAACTTAAACGCCATTACATGGAAAAAAATTGGGCTATCCCTAGAAGACCCATTGTGGACCAATATGGGGATTTATACTTTTCCATTTTACATTTTGGTAGACAAGGAATACATAGTCCAGGCCTCTCCTGCCCTATCTCCATCACCAAATGGCACCTATGAAACCATTGAGAAAACCTTCTTTGAATTGAGTAAACCTTAGTTTCTATTCAATCGCCGCCGTCAAACCTCGATCGCGTAAAGAAACACATTTCGGCGTCAAATCTTCTGGATAACCATATTTCACAACGCACTTCCCTGTTGTATGCACAATGTAGGCGCATTGTTCTGCCGCAATCACTTCATGTCCACATATGGTTACCAGGCAATGAATCACATGATCAAAGGTATTGTAATCATCGTTGTACAAGATGATGGATGCTTTGTCCATTACAGCGGTATCTTCACTTAATTCTTCTTGGTATTTTTCTTTCATTTCAAAGGGATATTGATTTCAAATTGATTTGTCTGTGCCATGGTTTCCAATTGACTCCTCTCCTTCTCATTTCTCGGGGTAAACGAAAACGAAAGTCCAGGCTCCGTGCGTTGCAACACATATGGAATGTTGGCATGAAGCGCAAAATCATGCATAACAGCCTCTTTCATGTTGTTTTTAGGTACCGTTATCTTTAGTAGGTCATTTGCATTGCTATCGATGCTTGTTGCGGTCATATCCGCATAATAGATGTACTCAAGTGGCGAAATCATTGAGACATCCAGTGGATTGGTTTCGTATGTTTTTTCGATGGAATCAAACACAAAAGATTCAAACTGGTTGAGGTCTTCAAAGTCCATTCGTTGGTACTGTGCAACTGATTTTTGAAAAACAATTTGTGGTAAATTCTCCAGAAGTACGCGCGAAGTACCCGTTAGATCTTGGGCTTCAACCACCGAATTTTCTATTGGCGCTGGCTGTTGTTTGTTCAAATGGTTAATGGCAAGAGCAGCTTCTGCAAAAGAAATCGGTAAACCATCACGGTACGCTACGATGTATGCATCAGTGATTCCCATTGCTTGAATTTCATTTTTTCGTTTTTTCGCCTCGTTAACATCTAAAAACTTACCGCTTGAATATTTATACATTCCCGTTTTCGAAAGGTTGTAAATCAAGTCTGGAATGTCTTTCAATTGCCCTGCTTTTATGGGGGTTTTGATTGCAGCGACCTGTACGGTGTAATATATTTCCTTTGGAACATTCAATACAGGCGCATCCGTTTGGATGGATCCATTGTATATCGCACTGACCTCTGCCAATACTTCATCCGCATTTCTTTTGGTGCACGTTCCATTTTTTTCGAGGACCAATCCTTCTTGAATGGAAATACGCTTGCCATCACAATACGCTACCAAATATGCGTCGGCATATCCAGATGTACGAATGTTTTTCTGGGCAACAAAAGCTTCGGTGGAAGCCACAAAATAACCAGCCATGTAGCAAGTTAACCCATTGGGTCTTTTCTCACCACTTACAGGCGTAAATTCACGAAAGAAATAACTTGGAACGGCTTCTCTGAATGCACCTACTTGCACACGAAAAATCAATCCATTGGGCATTTTATCTGTAACAGGAAATGCTTGGTTGACATGGAAATCATTTTGCTCATTGATGGAAAAAGCCATGTTCGCAGCCATGACTGGTTGCTCCACCTTTCCACCAACTTCTGGTGCGATGTTACGTGAAATCAACGTAGAAAACGCAAGGTGTTTCTCAAAACTTTGGATTTTTTCGATCCTTCTGTCCAACAAGGCTTGTATCTGCAATCCCTTAACGGCCAAATCCTTCAGTTGGTTTTCCAACACCAAAAGATCTTCCTTAGAAACGTCGTTGTTAAGCGCTCGAATGTATTTCGACTTAATGAGCATCAACTCCTTTTCTTGATTTTGCTTGTTCTTATCCAATTCCACTAAGGCTTTTCTTTCGCTCACATAAAGGGAATATGCCGGATCAACTTTCAGCTCCTGCTGCGCTTCCATGGAAACACTTGTGGTGTCAAACACAGCATTGCGTTTTTCATCTCTTACCTTACTTTCCGGAGTACTTGATACAACAAGGACATTCTCTGCATTCACTTTAGAACCAAGGCTGTCATCGGATTTTATGTTTTGCAACGCATTGATTTCGGCAAGGTTCCATCGTTGTAATTCTTGAGGCGAGAAAATTTCCGAAAAAACGGAATCAGACAAATTTTCTGACAAACGAAGTACTTGAAATGCCAAGCGATTTTGTTGGGCCAAGGCTTTGAGCACCCGAAGTTTATCAGCGTCTTTTTCCGTTGATTGCAATCCTTCAATCGCTTCCTTTTTTTGATCCAACACCTTTAATTTCTGGTTATGATCAGCCACCCATTCTTCATTGTGCATGGTTACGCTGGCCATTCCTTTTTGAGAATTGCTACCCTCGAAGGGTACATCGGACGGGTTTGATTGATTATCTTTTCCTTGCCCAGATTCAACGTTGGGATCAGGGTTATTCTCTTGTGCAATTTGATTCTCGTTAAATTCATCATTCCCATTTTGAATTGGTTCCCCTTGCGTTTTTAAACCAATTGGGTCATTCGTTGCAACAGGATCTTGCGTGCCTGTCTTGGTAGGGTCATTCGTAGCAATGGGATTTTGCGTGGTGGTCTTTGTGGGATCATTCGTGGCAACGGGTTCTTGCGTGGTGGTCTTGGTGGGATCATTCGTTGCAACGGGGTCTTGCGTAGTGGTCTTTGTGGGATCATTCGTTACAACAGGGTCTTGCGTAGTGGTCTTTGTGGGATCTTGCGTTGCAACAGGATCTTGCGTGCCTGTCTTGGTAGGGTCATTCGTTGCAACGGGGTCTTGCGTGGTGGTCTTGGTGGGATCATTCGTGGCAACGGGGTCTTGCGTGCTTGTCTTGGTGGGATCATTCGTTGCAATGGTATTTTGCGTAGTGGTCTTGATGGGGTCATTCGTGGCAACGGGATATTGCGTGGTTGTCTTGGTTGGATCATTCGTAGCAACGGGATCTTGCGTGGTTGACTTGGCGGGATCATTCGTAGCAACGGGATCTTGCGCGCTTGACTTAGTGGGATCCGCCGTAGCAACGGGGTCTTGCGTAGTGGTCTTTGTGGGGTCATTCGTAGAAACGGGGTCTTGCGTGCTTGTCTTGGTAAGGTCATTCGTAGAAACGGGATCTTGCTCAGTTGTCTTGGTGGGGTCATTCGTTGCAATGGGATCTTGCGCAGTTGTCTTGGTGGGATCATTCGTTACAACAGGGTCTTGCGCGCTTGACTTGGTGGGATCATTCGTTGCAATGGGATCTTGCATTGTGGTCTTGGTGGGATCATTCGTGGCAACGGGGTCTTGCGCAATTGTCTTAGTGGGATCATTCGTTGCAATGGGATCTTGCGCAGTTGTTTTGGTGGGATCATTCGTAGCAACGGGGACTGTATCTTTGGGTTGTTGGACGTTTTGAGTAGCCAAGTAGGCTGTCTCACGTTGCTGAATGGCGTCCAACTCGCCTTCATACTTTTGGATTTGTTCAGCAACCCTTTCTTTATCCTCTTCACTACCGGTATTGATATTTTGCTTTAGCGAGGCAATTTCCGCCCGTATGATTTCACGCTGTGCCTCAAGTTTTTCGGTCGATTCAGGAAAGGCTTCTAATGCTTTCAATCCATTTACTTGATTCTTAGAGGGTGCTGTTTGGTTTGAATTTACCTGTGATTGAAGGGCTACCAACGCTTGGAATTTCTCATTGTTTGCGGCAGTGAATGGAACGGACTTTTCAAACGAAAAATCTTCCATACCATGAAAGGAGAGAATTTTGTTTCTTTCCTTTTCTACTTCTGAAACCATGGTTAAGGAAATGATCTCATCTTTTTTAAGCTCCAATAAAGTTTTGGTGTCTTTGATTTTGTTTTCGAGTTCAGAAATTTGAAGGGTTAAACTTTGTTTATCCTTTTTAGTAGCATTGGGAAGTTGAGACGACAATGCAGCTTTACGATTTTCCATTGTTTCAAGGTCTTTTTCAAGCGACACCTGTTCTGCTTTCATGGTCGCTAAATTTCCTTGGTAATTTGGCACAGTCGTTTTCGTTTGTGATGTATTTTTCTGGGTAGATTGAATCAGCTGTGTTATTTCTTCTTTATTGCTTTGCAGTAAGTTTCTCAGCGAATCCTCATTGGCTTGTAAACTCTGTAATTTGATTTTATCGCTTAATTCGTTTGCCTTTGCTTCGTTGTTACCCAACTTCCATTGTGCTAAAGCATCATTTTTTTGCAGCAGGGTTTGTTCAAAAGCAAGCAGCGTAGTTGAAATCCTAGCGAGTGAATCCTGTTTTTTTTGAATCAAAGCATTGTAATAGGATTGCAGGTAGGTATTTTTTTCATTCTTGCTTTTTTCAGAAAGCGTATTGATTTCAGACTCGAGTTTATTTTGAATTACTTGGAACCCTTTTTCATCTGATTTAAGCACTTCGATGTCATCGGACAGGTCCTCACCTATCATAGAAATTTCAAGCAATTTTTCTGACAACGCATCTGCTTGGTTCACAATGCCCTTTTGCGCAAAACCCAAGGCAAGCAAATCATTTTCAAGTGATGCTGGATTTATTTCATCCGTCACTGTCTTATCCTCATTGGACTTAGCTACTTTCGCCAATCGTTGGTTGGTGTTTAGGTTTGCCATCGCATTGTATTTCAAACTGCTAAGCCCTTCATCCATTCCTCCGTTGAAATCGTAAGAAAACTTTACGTACTCTTCAGATTCAACCATTGCATAATCCAAAACCTGCTTGAAAACCACATTCGATTTTTGCGTTGGAATTTGCTTAGCATCTTTAAAAATCTTTTGTGTTCCGTTTATGGTCACCGTAAACGTATACTTCCCCGCTCCTGGTAACGACAATAGATACTTCCCACTTTCATCACTGGTAAAAGGTCCATAAACAGTACCATCGGTCTCGTCCAAAACGGTGATTTGCATGTTGAAATTTTTGACATCCACCTGGTCTTTGAGTTGACCTTGTATGAGTACCATTTCGTTCGCCAAATTGGACATTTGAACCTTTAAGATTTCCATCTTTCCCACCCCTACCGATCGATTGGTGGCAAACGAAGCCATCTTACCAAGAGAATCTAAAGGAATAAAAAACACATCATCGGCTGCAGAGGAATAAGGAAAATCCATGTTCTCAACTGTACCCGACACATTTGTCTCTGGATCAAACTCCACCTTGAATAAATCAAAGCCTCCCATTGAACTGAATCCATTTGAGGAGAAATAAAGCATTTTGTGCTTCACATCATAAAACGGAAAATCTTCGTCTGACGGAGGAGAAAGTGAACCCGCTATTTTCTTTGGCGTTGACCATGTATCCGTTGTGATTTTCTCAATGTAGTATAAATCCAAATGAGACCCTACATCACCATAACTGCTGAAAAACTTGTACTTGTTTCCGCGTTTAAAATAATAGGTTGGGACATGGTTCTTTTTTTTGTCCATTTTGGTCTGAAGGGCTACATCAGTAAAAACCATCCCTTCAATTTGGTCTAGGTCCATTTTTTGTTGAAAACCAATTTGGTTTACCGTTGTTCGCGATTTTACGGCAAGGGATTTAGGTTGGCCGAGCAGATTTTTACCGTTGTTACAATAGGCCACTTCCTTGGTTGCCGACTTTATATCTTTTGGATCGCAACTGAGGTAAACCTTAAAAGCGGAAATGGCTTTATCGAAATTGTAAACAGTCTGGTGTAATTTTCCTATAAAATATTGATTCTCGCACGGCGGATTCACTTGTTTTGCTACGAAATCAAAGTATTTTTTGGAATTAAGTCGTTCGTCTGAATAAAACAAACATACGCCATATTTAAAATTATAATCTATGGAAGCTGGGTCTCTCGCCAACAATTGTTGAAAATCAACACGGGCTAAATCATAGGATTTGTTGGTAAAAGCGAGATTTGCCCTTTTTTCAATTTGAAGAACCGACTGACCTGAAATTTTTTCCAGTGAAAAGAATGATATGCATATAAAAAAATATATTTTCCACATTTCACTTAAACTGTATTTTCCGAACAATGTACATCATTTAGGCGGGTTTACGCTTTGGGTGGCTTAAGGTTCATTTTATTTTCTACCCCGTGTAGGAGTCTAACCACATTTTTACGGTGTGCAATAAACACGATGACTGTCAATGTGCAATTCAGTAAAATCAACGTTTGTTCATTTTGATGAAACACCAAATAACTCAAAAAAGGCAGCGCAAATGCCGCACAAAGTGAGCCAAGGGAAACATAGTGACTCAAAAGAAATACGACCACAAAAATGCCTAAGACAACGAGGGACACAAGGGGATTGATACCGATGTACAACCCGAGTGAAGTTGCTACGCCTTTCCCTCCTCTGAAACCTGCAAACAGTGGAAACACATGTCCCAACACACAGGCCACTGCCCCGATGACTTGCAAGGAGTACAGGGTCGAAGACTCTTCAAAAAACGACGAAAACAGAGGGTAAGAGATCATTGAAGTCAACAGTCCTTTGGCGATGTCCAACAGCAGAACAACCACTCCTGTTTTCTTACCCAAAACACGAAAAGTATTGGTAGCTCCCGCATTTTTGCTCCCGAATTCTCGCACATCCTTTCCGTGAAATCTTTTCCCAATCCAAACAGCGGAAGGAATGGATCCCAACAGGTAAGCGATTAGCATATAGGAGAGGTATACCATCATTTTGATTTGAGGTATTCATTTAACTTTGACATGGCCAATTTAAGGGTAACATCATCTGCCCATTCGAAGGAGAAATTTTTTGATTTTCTTTTATCAGGCTTCATTTCAGTAACCATCGTTTTTAAAGTAGGTTCATTTGAAAACACTGCCAATTTACCATCTTTTTTATTCATTGAATAGTCAAAAAAGTAGTCCTTACCTGCCGTATTTTTAAAATTGAGAATCAATCCTTGATAGGAAGCATCCATCGAAGTTTGTCCGACCATAAAATTCATTTCAACATCTTTTAGTACTGGCCTTCCCTCTATCCCCAGAATGGCCACCCTGCTTTTGGATTTAACCTCGTCGCCTTCAATGTCTGTTTCCGTATCGCCTGCTGAAACTTTGGTTACCCAACCTCGAGAAAATCCACTTTCATTTGTTTTGGTTTTAAACTGCGCGAATTCCATTTTTACCCCCGACATAAGCAAGGTAACGTCCAACTCTTCCGGCAATTTTTTCAATTTATCCTCTTCATAGTCCTTGAACAAATCGTTCACCTTTTCTTCTGACAAGAAATGACGGACATACATAGAGAAATTGATTTTCTTAGACCTTAGGTCTACTGCTTTTTGTCCTTCCAAAACCTTAAGTTCATTCCCAATGTTCTCAAACACGTCTTTTTGCATAGGAAATTTCAACAGCGTTGTAAGGTCTAGTTTTATCTTTTTGGTAACAGATTCATAATTAATATCGCCGTATGAAGTGGCTTTTACCTCGCCTAAGTCTACTCCAAAATCAATCTTACCCATTCCTGAGAGTGAGCAAGTTTCTGTATACAAAGTCAACATATTCCCTGGAAAAGCATTGTCATTTAACCTTGCTTTTGATGCGATTTGAAAAACATTTCCTTTGGGATTAAATTGCACATATCCTGAAGATTGAAAAACAATGGGATCTTCTTTACCTTGTATTTTTGACAGAAATGCTGGATACACTTTAACGCTGTCCATTGACTCAGAATTCTTCCATAAAAACCCAACAGCCAGCCTGTTACCGACATCGTTGAGCGGGTTTTCTGATATAGGAATTTGAATGTTCTTTGCGAGAATGGTATCCTTAAAGGACAACCAAGAACGGTCGAAACTTGTACAATTATGGTTAATACGGGTAGATCCTTCGCAATAAACACCCGGGCTAGCTGCCACAATTTTTACTTTTCCATAATAGTCGAATTCCGTACTCAATTTAAAGTTGTCCTTTTGTGCGACGTCTCCTTCAGCTTGTGTAACTGCATTTTGGTATTTGATGGTCTTCATCGTTAAAACGGTCAAGACGCTATCTCGGTCATAATAGGGATATTTTGCTGTCCCCTCGTATTTCACCCGGGATGTAACGTTCACATTCGCTTGGGTAAACGTATGGTACTTGGTCACAAAAGGCGCAACAATTTTTGCATTTAACAGTGGATCCATCTTCGCCTCTTTTCGAATGGTAACTTTCATGGAATCCGGATATATTTTTGCGTCTCCCACCCGAATGTATTCTACTTTACCACAAAAAATGGTCTGAAGCTTCAAATCGTACCTCGCAAGCAACGACCTAAATTGCAAGGTATCTTGATCGTCGTGCATGGAAAAGAAATTGGGTTCATCAAGGTCTGCTCCTGCTTCAAAGGTTGTTTGCTGGGATTTTGATTTTTCAAAATCTACATCGGAACGGTCCATGTACCAAAAAAACTTGTCCATGGTACAATAGTATTGATTTGGGGGGAACTTAATACGTTTGGTTCCAAAGGAGTTGAATTCACCTTTTCTGGTTTTGAAGGAGACGTCTGCTTTTACATCTTTTGTTTCCATGGCAATGGGTGCAGCGCCTTGGGTTACGAAACGATTTTTCAACGCAAAGGCTGAGGTATCGGCATGGATGTCTTCATGGGTAAAGACGAAGTTCTTGGATTCCAAAGTAGCATCGGGAAAGAGTAATTTTCCATTTCCATTCATACCATTCTTGGATAACACGACCGTTCCCTCCATTTCACATTGGTTGTTGAACATTTGAAGATTGACATTTCGCCAAGCACTTGCTTTGAGTACTTGTTTTTTAGGTAAGAAGGTAATGTACGCTGCTTCGGATTTTACCAGTGGGACTTTGATTCCTGTAATCGACTCTTTGTTTTCAAACTTAGCAATTCCGATGGTTGAATCTGGTAGAAAAGTCAACTTTTGCGAAATGGCTGTTGCTGTATTATAGTTAATGGTTCCCGCACCTTGAAGCCCATTGTGAGAAAGGATGATTTTATTTTCGTATTTAGAATTATCTCCATAGAAGGCAAGACCACCCTCGGGTGCCACGGTCGAAAAACCAAAGGCATAGTCATTCATGATTTTCAAAGGCTCCTTAATCGGCGGAAAGATTCCTCCAGAAATCAATGACCCATTAAAGCGAAGCGCAAGCTCATTAAAATTATCCAAGCTGTCCAATTCAAAGGGATCAAGGCGATAGTAAAACCTTGCTGAATCGTAAGCACCCTTAACAATGGAAGGGTCGTTGTATACTACTTTTGAAATACCCGGAACCAATAATTTTGGATAGTTACCATTTGTTTTACTTTGTCCTGCCCGCGACGTAGGTTGATCAATCAGTAATTCTCCCTTCAGATTTGCAAACGAACTTAACAATTCAATGGGATCTTGTCCATCCTCCTTTCTCAGTGGATTCACCACCAAACCTGCATAGGAGAGTTTGTTTAATTTAATCTTGAAATCAACGTAAGAAAAATACCCTTCTTGGACCTGTCCAACAAACTTTCCGCAATTCAAATTCCCTTTAAAATCTAAATCTAGGTTAGGTTTAACAATGATATAAGTAGAATCGGGTTGAAGAAAGGTTTTTTGAGCCTGAGAAAGCACCACCTCGTCAACTCCTGTTAGGAACATTTGATTTTTCGCCAAATCGATGAAAGCAAAATAGTCTTGTTTTGCGTAACGATTATTGAGAATTTCCAATTTGTTTTTTTCGGATTTCAATTGTGGATTCTGCGCTAAAGATTCTTCGGAAAAAGTAATTTTTCTTTGGGTGAGGTCACAAACAAAAGAAAGGTTATCGTAATCTTTTCCCGCTGTTTTCGCTTCGGAAAAGGAATATAACTTTGGCAAAGGCGTAATGGTTTTTTCAAAAGTATTGTAGTTTAAAAAATTCAAACTTGCCAATTCCAACAACCTTGTTTTTGCGTATTCAATGGTGGTACCCAAGGCGCTGCTGGCTTGTCCTTCAGTTAAGGTGGTTAGGTTATTTTTTTTACAATAATTTGCAATTTGATTCAATGGATTTCCACCTCCACTGTTCCCAAGCTTATTATACAAAGCTTCATCGAAATAATTGAAAGATTCAAATTGGATGATTTTTTGCGCTTGCGAGGTAGCCATCTCAAAAGTGTACTTAGGAAATGGGGTGCCTTGGATCCATTTAAGTACCGGCGCATTGCAAGTAACTTTGAAGTGATAATCAATGAACGGAACTACAACGCCCCCTTTTTTGTTTGGGGAAACGGTCATTTCTTTGGTTACATCATTGAACTGATACATTCCATCCGATTGAATCAATGAATCCCCATTTGCGTAACTCAATTTAAACCTTGCTTGTCGGGCTAAAATTTGGTTAGGGTCAATGGTGAAAAGAAGACCGGAAATTTCGATTAAAGGTTTTCCATTTTCTTT